>Ga0210405_10001356_pt1 | contig 28128 bp, 25 predicted proteins | sample IncBWH11MmetaG_FD_155492 | JGI IMG/M metagenome (GOLD analysis project Ga0210405, IMG submission 155492) | Forest soil microbial communities from Barre Woods Harvard Forest LTER site, Petersham, Massachusetts, United States - Inc-BW-H-11-M | ecosystem: Environmental > Terrestrial > Soil >...
AAACTCAACGACCATCCACACCGGCAACGGTCACGCATCCCTGTCTCTCTATCCGGCAACTTGAACATCCCGATCTTAGGAACTCTTCGATTCCTTTGCTCCTTGCTCGACCAACCCCAACAATCGGGATTTACAACCCTCTTCGCACCAGTGACTGGGCGCTCCCGATGTCTTCACGAATAATGCGGGCTAGCAACCAAAGGAGGAGTAAGCTCCCATGGCCACTACGGAAAACGTACGCCAAGTTTCAGAATCTCTCAATCGCAGCATAGAACCGATCATTCCTCGACATGGCGTCGTGACCCTATTCGGGTACGGCATTCAAGTGCGTGTTGATCGGGGGCATTTGGTCCTCGACGACGGGATTGGCTCGTCCCGACGACATGGCAGGTTCCCGCGCGTGGGACATGGCATTCGTCGATTGGTGATAGTTGGCGCTGACGGTATTGTGTCGCTTGCGGCCTTGAGATGGCTCTCAGACCAGAAGGCGAGTTTTCTGATGCTCGAGAGGGATGGTTCTGTGCTCGCGACCACGGGTCCCGCTCGCTCCTCGGATGCCAGGCTGCGTCGTGCGCAGGCAGCGGCTCACACATCCGGAGCCGCTTTGCGCATCACACGTGAGCTCATCAGACAGAAACTCACCGGACAAGACCTCGTCGCGCGAAACAAACTCCTCGACACGACAACCGCTGACGCAATTGCGAGGTTTAGCGCGGAACTGCCAACGGCTGAGAACGTTGCATCCATTCGGATCGAAGCTCAGGCCGCGTCAGCATACTGGTCAGCTTGGCGCACGCTGCCACTCACTTTTCCGAAGAAAGACCTGCCCAGAGTTCCCGAGCATTGGCGTAGCTTCGGGACAAGGATTTCTCCTCTGACCGGATCACCTCGACTGGCTGTGAGCCCAGGTTGCGCGATGATGAACTACGCGTACGCCTTACTTGAGTCGGAGAGCAGCCTAGCCGCACGTGCCTTGGGGTTGGACCCAGCGATGGGAATATTTCATGCCGACCAGCCCAATCGAGACAGCCTGTCGTGTGACCTGATGGAGCCTGTGCGCCCACAAGTGGACGCGTATCTGCTGGACTGGATTACTACGCAGCCTTTGAAACGGGAATGGTTTTTCGAGCAGCCTAGCGGGAATGCGAGGTTGATGGCATCACTTACGGAGAAACTTGCCGAGACGGCTCCGACTTGGAGGCGAGCCGTCGCGCCAGTTGCCGAGTGGGTTGCGCAAGCCTTGTGGAGTTCCACTGGTAAATCAGCAAGCAAAGCACCGACGGTGCCGACCCGCCTCACGCAACGACACAGAAGCGAAGGCAGGGGAAACACAATACACATCCGGACGAATCCGATCCCTCGGCGCGAGAAGGTCTGTGAGATCTGTGGCGCGGAGGGTGTGAAGAACCGCTACTGCCGCTCATGCGCCGTCGAAGCGTCGAGGGAGACGATGGCACAGGTCGCTCTGCTCGGTCACGCAAAGCCTAAACGCAAAACAGCAAGAGAGCATATTTCCAAAGCGCTAAGTGATCACGCAGTTGCGAATAGTTGGTGGGAACCTTCCAGCCAGCCGAATTGGCTAAATGAGGAATGCTATGTTCAGCGAATCCAGCCCCAACTCAGGACCAAAAAGGTTAAGGAGATAGCTGAAGCTATGCGGGTGTCGAAGCCTTATGCCTCATTCGTGCGGTCGGGACGACGCCGCCCGCATCCGAGGCATTGGGAAGCTTTGGCGGAACTGGTCGGCGTGACGAATCCCTGACCTGCTCAGCACTGTACTTTTGCTTTCGCCAAGTCGTCTTGCTAGGATATAACCCCAATCCGCGAACAAGCCCCATCGCACTGTGGGAGGTCGCTACCTGAGGTCTGCTGTGATTTTATCTACGAGTCTCTATCACTTCTAATTGTCACCTTCATCTTCCACGCGTGGAAATTCTGGTGAGCTTGCAGGCAAAGGTGGCTCCGGGATCGGTCACTAAGCCGTCAATCTTGTCGCCGTTCTCTGAAACCACGAAGGCAATGTTGATTGGTGGTCCGGGCTGGGTGTTAATGGTTTGCGAGTAGGTGATGGTTCCGGTGCAGTCGGGATTGATCTGCTCGGTTCCGCTGACGGTCTGGGTGACGATGACGCCACCGAGACTGACGGTGCCCAATCCGGTGAAGTTTCCGTTCCTGTCGGCGGTGGCGGTGGCGAGGGTCTTGGCCGGGACCTGGGGTGCGCTCGGGCCCGGTGTGAGATAGCCGTCGCAGCGCACCAGGTATCGTCCGGCGGTCGTGCGGGTTGAGCATTGCTGCGCCTGGATGAAGTTTGCAGTCAGCACTAGCATAACCAACATCCAGTGTGTGCCGTTGATTGTGTTTTTCATGGATGAATCTCCTTTTTCTGTAGAGGATGAAAGTTACCGATGGCTCGGCGTGTTCTCCTTCCAAGTGCTGTTGCTGTTGAGTTTAAAAGACGTCGAAGCTGCCAGCTTTGCGGGGCGCCCATTTGTTTCTTGGCATAAAGACCTAGAAGGCGTGCGCTATACTCACGCGCTGGAGATGTGGGCCACCCGCCAGCCGTGCTTTCTTGCGTCGTCCCTTTGTTTCAAAGCCACCACATGCAACTGGTTCATGATCCGCGTGCGCATCTGCGCCATCCGGTGTCTATGCCACAGCAGTTGTCGCAGATCCTCCTGTTTCGGAATCGACAAAGGCAGTGAACCTTCTGCTATTTCTTTCCCTTGGTGCCCGGCAGAAACTTCGTGTGTTCCATTACCGCCGCGGCCAGAGAATCGCAGTCCGAATCGAGGACTTCCAGGATGGTGCACGCGATCTGCTTGATCTCAACAGGATCCGTCCGCGTGGCTGGGGTTAAGTGGGGTTTGGATAGAACGATCGGCACGTGGGTGTCGTCCTCAGTAAACCCGCCGTGCTCCATTTTTTTGGCGCCGCTGGTGCTGTAGATCGTGCCGAGCGTGGGAATCACGATGATGTCCGGAGTTCGCGGATCCGTGAGCGGATCGTTGAATAACGCGGTCAACAAGCTGCCCGATAGAACCTGGTCGGCGTTTACATTCGTCAGCGACGCCGCAGCGGTCGCGGTTTGGTTTTGATCCCTCAGCCACAGCAGGGAGATCGCGTCCGCAGTTTGCATTGCCAGGTTCGCAGAACCAACGTCCGTGACGATGACGTTGGGGGAGATCTTCACCAGTTTACTGGGGTCAATCGGCACCTGGCCATGCTTGGCCGTGAGGATGATGAGGGTGGAACTCAGCAGCCCTTTCGTCGACAGCGCCGCAACGATCTGACCGAGCGACGCGTCGGTGTGGTCGAGAGCGGCAGCCAAGCCAGGGAGCGGCGTGCCGGCCGCATCCATATACCCACAAGTCTTCAGCACACCCCCGACCTCGCAACCCAAACCGACCAACTTCTGGCCCTGGTTGATGGCTCCAAAGTTCATGCCAAAGATCCTCGGCACTCCGACCAGGTGCATTCCGGTGTGGTCTTTGCCGTTGATCTGGTTGATGATCGCCGCTACCTTGGTGTCATCGTAGTCCATGGTCAACTGCAGTTCCTTGCTAATGGTGGCGGTGCCGACTAATGGTGGCGGTACCGTTGCTGTGGCGTCGACTTCCGGGCTAAACAAATCGTCTACTCCAGAGCCCGAGGGACCTTGGAGGATGTCATAAGCCGGGTGCTTATCGGACCAAGCGGTGCGCCCGCCGCGCGCCTTGATCACCTCGAACACCGTGTTCACTCTCAGATAGTTGTGGGGATAAACCGGCGTGCAGACTCCCGAAACGGACTTGAGCGGCAGCTTGGCCGGTGCGATGGTTGCATCGATGTGGGTCGGGAAGTCGTCAATAGCCGCTGTCCATGGCGCCTCCGCTCCAGGTGGAATAACCGTGCAATCGGTTGTTCCAGGAGGGAACAGCGTCCGGTCCCATGTATCGTCGTAGAACACGCCGACCGACCGCGGTCCTCCCCCGGTCACCATCGCCAGCAGCCCCGGGAAAGAATCTGCAGGCTTCGTGCCGGAGGCATTGGTGTAGTGAATTCCTGTGTTCACCAACCGGGCCACCGTAGATGACGGGTGAGCTGCGATGTAGTTCGTGAGGTCCAGCTCGTGCATTCCGTCGATGCTGATCAGCAAGACGCGGTCTGCCTCGACCCCACCCGCCTGCGCTGGAGGCGCAGAAACCAGAGAGAGACACAACAACCCCGCAAAGACAAACTTGTGAACGCGCATAAGATTCTCCTCTTGAGTCCCTCCTTCATTTTTCTTGCAAGCCTGGACAACCGGGGCAAGAACCTAAACCGCTTTACTAGTGCTCAGGAATCGCATGTGCGCCTCCGGTTGCTAGAAGACTGAGGCCCTGCAGGCCTGCTGTTTCGCTTACTAACAAGCGGAGTTCCCTGGCAAATTGGCTCATCCATCAAAACTTTCTGAGAACGACCTGCCCGAAACTGCGCGATTCGCGGGCAAAACCCCATTGTTTTCACTACCTGTTTCAATGCGTTGACTTTGCACTGGATCGGGTTACAGTGTGGCCGCTGCCTCAAGTCCGCGCGGGCTTCTTCAGTGGCAGACCTTTCCTCTATACCGCAGCACCAAAGTCTTCTCTTTGAAGTCGGCAATTCCGAAGTAGTCGATCTTGCCGGTGGCGTTCGTAAACTTGCCGGTTCCGCCCAGGATGTCGGATGAGTAGTTTCCCCAGAGCACGGCCACCACGTTCGGGTCACTGGTCGCGACAGGTTTCAAAACGGCCTGCTTAAGTAGGATCGTTTCACCTGCGCTATCGACCCAATAGTGCTGGACCAGATAGTTACCTTCACTGTCCTGACCCTTGATGGTTGCAGCGATCGATCCCTGGAGATCGCCGGAGACGGGTCCCAGATTGGTCACGCCCTCGATGGCCCCAATGTTCGTCATCAACACGCCGCCCACAACCTGGCACTGGCCAGCCCAGGCGGGTGCTGTGAGCAGCAGCGAAATAACCACGACCACAATCAAACTGGTGTGCTTCATAGAATCCTCCTTTGGTAACTGGTTATATGTCGAATTGCATCTTTTCCTCTTCGCGGGCAGCATTCGATGCAATGCTGAAGTCTGCCCTTCATCTGTTTCAGCGAAATTTCCACGTCGATTGGCTCAAGCGATTGAAAAATTTCCTGCCGGAAGCTGCCACCCGGGGGATGGCTGGAAGACCAACACAATGTTTTTTCAATAGGTTGACTTTGTCTCAGGCCGGGGATACTGTGTGGTCGCAATAGGGCTTCTGTAACCGCCGGGGGCTATGTGACTCGCCTTTCATCCAAGCCTGTCAGTGAGCTGCTGGGAAAGTGGCAAGCTGGCGATTCGGGAGCACTGCGAGCCCTGGTGCCGCTGGTCTACTCTGACCTGCGCCGGTTAGCGCACCGCTGCCTGCGCAAGGAACGTCCCGAGCACACCCTGCAAAGCACCGCTCTGGTGCATGAGGCCTACATGCGCCTCACTCAGAGAGAGAAGGTGCATTTTGAGAGCCGCTCCAGCTTCTTTGCCCTCTCCGCCCAACTAATGCGTCAGATACTCGTGGATTATGCCCGTGGTCATCGCGCGGCAAAGCGCGATGGCGGCCTCAAGCTGGTCCTGGACGAGGCGACGGCCTTGCCGATCGCCCGCGAGGTAAATCTGATCGCCCTCGACGACGCGCTGAAAGAACTCTCCCGCCTGGACCCACAACAAGGCCGTATCGTGGAACTACGATTTTTCGGCGGATTGTCGATTGCGGAAACTTCCGAAGTTCTGCGGGTATCGCCGGCTACGGTCAAGCGAGATTGGACGACAGCCCGCATGTGGCTGTACAGGCAGATGAACCGGACATGACCAGCATGGCTTCGGAACGCTGGCAGAAAATCAAGGCCGTGCTCTACCAGGCGCATGAGCTTGCGCCCGAGCAGCGCTCCGAATTCCTCGACCGCGCCTGTTTCGGGGAAGTCTCCTTGCGCAGGGAAGTGGAATCGCTGCTGTTGGCAGGCGATGAGGCAGCCAACTTTCTGCAAACGTCAGAGGACCGGACGGCACTACCGGCCGGAACCAGGCTCGCCCACTATGAAGTGCAATCGCTGCTCGGCGCGGGCGGAATGGGCGAGGTATATCGCGGACACGATCTGCGGCTGGGACGTGACGTGGCCATCAAAATCCTGCCGGGCATGTGTGCCAGCGATCCCGACCGGCTGCACCGCTTTGAGCAGGAAGCCCGGGCGGCCGCGGCGCTGAACCATCCCAACATTCTCGCCATTTACGATGTAGGCGCGGCCAACGAAGCGATCCCCTACGTCGTATCGGAGCTGCTTGAGGGCGAAACGCTGCGGCAGTGTCTGGGGCGAGGTCCTCTCCCCGTTCGTAAGACGATGGATCTTGCATTGCAGCTAGCCAGCGGCCTTGCCGCCGCGCACGACAAGGGAATTATCCATCGCGATCTCAAGCCAGAGAATCTCTTTTTAACCCAAGATGGACACCTGAAGATTCTCGATTTTGGCCTGGCCAAGCTGGTCAGTCCGCGAGGTCCTGACGCTAAAACGCTGACCACAGAAACCAGCGCTGGAGTCGTGATGGGCACGCTGGGATACATACCACCCGAGCAGGTGCGCGGCCTGGCAGTCGACCAGCGATCCGACATCTTCGCCGCCGGCGCGATCATTTACGAAATGCTCTCAGGAAAGAAAGCCTTCCGGGGCGAAACTGCAGCCGACACCCTGGAAGCCATTCTCAATCGGGATCCGCTGGCCCTGTCGCAGATCAATCCCGCCGTTCCACCCGCCTTCGAACGCATTGTACGACGCTGCCTGGAGAAGAACGCTAACGAGCGATTCCACTCTGTTCGGGATGTGGCCTTTGCCTTGGAAGCCATCTCAGACCTGCCGACGTCGCGAGCATCATCACTCGCACTCGATCCAATCCCGCTGTCTCTCGAAAGCTTAAAGACCGGGAGAAAGCACCGGATGTACAAAATAGTGTTGCTTGGAATTGTCGTCTTCGTTACAGGCGCGCTGGCACTGTGGAAACTGAATATCAGCGCGCCGGGCTCAGCAAGAGTTCTGACCTTTGTAAAGTTGACCAATGACGGACAGGTGAAGTACGGACCGCTGGCCACTGACGGCACGCGAATCTATATGAACGAGATGTTGCCGGGACCGCGCTGGTCACTGGCACAGGTCTCCACCAAAGGTGGAGAAGCGGTCGCTCTGCCAACTTTCCTCAAACAACCTCAAGTGCTCGATCTCTCAAAAGATGGGACCGAGCTGCTGCTCGCCAATCACGAGGCAGAGGGGCCAGATTCGCTTTGGATACAGCCGGTGACGGGAGGAACGTCACGGCGCGTAGGTTCCATCTTCGCTGACCATGCCACGTGGGGCAAAGATGAAGCAACCATCATTTACAGCCTTGGACATGATGTCTATGTAGTGAACCGAGACGGGACACTTCCTCGAAAATTGTTCAGCGTTTCCGTGCCACCTTATTTTCTCAGGTTCTCGCCGGATGGGCGGGAACTGAGATTCAGCCAGGGTGACGAGGCAGACGAGGCCAGCTCAATCATGGAAGCCGCCGCTGACGGGACCAACCTGCACAAGATACTGCCAGGATGTTGCGGCCAATGGACACCGGATGCACGATATTTCGTTTTTGAAGACAAGCGCGACGGCCAGACCAATCTTTGGGCCCGGCGTGAAAAGGCCCGCTTCCTGGGGGGAGTAGAGAGTCAGCCAACGCAATTGACCGCTGGACCCTTGAACTTCCTTTCCCCTACTCCAAGCAACGATGGCAAGAAACTTTTCGCAATCGGTCTCTTACCTCGTGCCGAAGTAGTTCGCTACGACTCTCACACCCGTGAGTTCGTGCCCTATCTTGCCGGGATCTCGGCAGAAGGTCTGGCATTCTCGCGCGATGGAGAGTGGGTTACCTACACTTCCTATCCGGAAGGAACATTGTGGCGAAGCAGAGTAGATGGAAGGGACCGGCTTCAGCTCACCTTTTCTCCGATGCGAGCCCTCTTGCCGCGCTGGTCGCCGGACGGCAAAGAGATCGTCTTCATGGCAGCCTCGCCGGGAAAACCATGGAATATCTGCCTCGTTGCAACTGAAGGCGGCACACCGCAGCACGTGTTGCCCGATCAGCGTATCCAAATGGACCCCAACTGGTCGCAGGACGGAACCTCACTGGTTTTTGGCACCTCCTATGGCGTCGCGGAGGCGCCCATCTATACCATCGACCTGAAAAGCAAGCGGGTTGCGACCTTACCTGGCTCCGTCGGGCTTTTCGCGCCACGGTGGTCGCCCGATGGGCGATATATTGTGGCCGTCACAGCGCAGCAACCCCTCAAGTTGATGCTCTTTGATGTCACTACGCAGAAGTGGACGAAACTATACAGCTCTGAAATTGGCTATCCCAGCTGGTCGCACGATGGAAAGTATATCTATTTCCAGGATTGGCTCAACCAAAACGCCCCTGTAAGACTATCGCGTATAAGAATCAGCGACCGCAGCATCGAAACCATTGTGCAGTTCAAGAACCTGGGACGGCTGACGGCCGGAACTATCATTGACTGGAGTGGACTTGCTCCGGACGACTCTCCTCTGTTGGCGCGAGACATCAGCTCCCAAGAAGTCTATGCGCTAGACTGGCAAGCGCCATAGTGCGTCCCGGTGACGCACCGCCCCAAAATCCACATCCACGCCCGCCCCGCTCCGGCGTGCCTCTCAGGCCTTAGAAGTGTTAACCATTCAGTCAAGGAGGGCAGTTTCTGGTCTCTCTATCTCCTATCCCCTCCTCGGCTTGATGGGATAGGAGACAGAGACGATGAAACGACACATCATGTTGACTAGATGATAAACATTTGGAGATATTTTGGATCAAATGACCTGCTGATGTTTGATTTTGTGGGCACAATGCGCGCTGGGGACGTGGGATTTGGGGCGTGGATGATGTGACGCGCTAGATGGGGGATTGAAGGCATGTGGGCGTGCTGGAGGCGAATCGATGAAGGGGATTCTGAGTGTAATGGTGATTTCGCCAATCATAGATCATGAGTTCCTTGGCGATCAGTGTGATCGTACTTGCGTGTGTGTTTGGAGGCGCGGGGTTGGGCCTGTTTCTTCGTGCTGTTTTGCCCCGGGATCGTCTGCGTGACTCGGAAAATGCCATTAAGCTGGGGCTGGTCACCACGATGTCTGCAACGGTCATCGTGCTGGACCGGGTGCCGGCTGCCTACGGGTTGGAGACGAACGAAAGCGCGCGATATGTTGCACGACTCCATTGTCCGAAATACCAAATCTAGCTGCGGTCTCCGGACTTCACAATCCAAGTCCACACCACGACGACGGTGGAGACGGCGACGATAAGTTCCGCCCAGATGAAGGAGATGTAATCGCCGAAGACCCCCACTGGGGGCACGCTCGGCTCCAAGTTGTTGCGCAGCGCAGGCAAGCCAAAGATTAAGGATACCGACAATGAGAGCGGCAACAAGGTAGATTGGTTTTCGACAGCCGTCGCTCGCAGGACCATGGCTAGCAGGCTCAGCGCCAAGCACATCATAATGACCATCACGACAATCGTGACAGCTATCACATTGTCGGCCCGCCTGATTTGCAGGTCGATTCCCCTGGCACCCGCTCCTTGGGCTCTTGAGATCTTCCCGCTAAACTTGACGCCCGGAATGGACGCTGCCAGATCTATCGAAATGGGTACATCTCTTTGTTCCAACGCTGCAGCGCCGACCGCGGGATCGGAGATGGGTGGCGCTGTGAGGGTCGGGGTTGCCGATGTCGGTGCCCCACCATGGTCACTGGGCGTCGTCAGTATAAACGACAAGGTCGTCTGATGACGGTCAAAAGGGTATCGGTTCGCATCTCCGTCAAGAGAAAATTCCGCCTCGACGGGTTTCATCATCTCTCCGGGAAAAAAATCGATTTCCTGGGCCCCCCGAGAAGCGTTGAAAAAGAGCTTCAGAATGCGTGCCGGAGTGACTCCGTCTTTTGTTAGACTCCCAGCTGCCTGAAGGCGTATCTGGACCCTAATTTCTGAACGATTCAAGTCCGCTTCCACGACCTTGATGCTCACACCGACATAGTCTCCAACACTCACCTCACGTAGCTGCAAAGAGCGCGTTTCGCTTTCATGTAGGTTGCGAATCAATATCGCAACGTACAGCAAACCAACTAGCGGCATGATTAAGACTCGAACTCGTGATCCTGGAATACGCATACTTACCTTTGGCACCCATAACCACTCGAGCTCTGGAATTATAGAAGTCCTCGCGTTGCCGATCGCCGGCTTTGCTCGAATTACATCCATTGTGCGGGTGTCGAATCAGTACGACGCCCTTCGAACCCAGAGATCCGCTTTGAACAGCGCCAAAAGATCCTTGAGGAATATCTCTGGTATTAGCCTATCCTATTGTTTTGGAGGCGCCGGTTTGGGAATCCGCAGTGTCCACGAGCCGCCGAAAACAATCGTACGTCCCTTCGGACGAGCCTTGGCCGAATACTCGTCGTAGTACTTAAAGAAGAGAGTCACAGCCTTCGCCGGGAGAATGTAATTGGCCTGAAAGCCAATACCATGAACGGAATAATACGGAACCCTGCTCGCTGCGACGGGAATACCCGCTATCAAGTAATTGCCGCCATTACTCGAAACCTGCCATTGGTCATATCCAACCAATCCGAGTTGCGCCAGTTGGCTGAAATCCTTTTTTATGGGAAGGATCTGCCCAATTCCCCACTCATCGGTGAAGGCCTGGCCAGGCGTTATTTTGCTGAGTTGACCCGATGCCGGACTGGCGACCGTTTTTTTGCCATGGATTTCCCAGTCGGTGGAAAGGTTTGCGGTGGTCGCCTGGTTCTTGGTGATGTAGAGTGTCGTTCCCGAGGTGATATTGTTGCCCCAAAATCCTGAGCCCACGTTGTCGCTCGCGCCTGCTGTGTATCGGCCAGTTGGGGCGGTGAAGGCGTAGCCCACGACGAAGTCAACGCGCTTCTGAAAGTGCCAACCCATGTTTATCGGCTGAACGTACGTATCGGCAAGACCTGATCCGCCGCCGCTGAGATTGATCCCTGATGTATTCCCGGGCAAGAGAGGAGGTAAGGCTGCGACCAGAGAGCCGGTCGCGGCATTTACAGCTATATAGGGCATGAAATAGCCGCCGAGAAACTTGTGGTGGGGCACGTAGTAGAAAATGTTTTCGTCCACCCAGAACGAATAGGTCCCTGTAACATTCTGAATAATCCGGTTTCCGTTTGAGTCATACAATTGGCTGGCAGAGTAATTCAAAGCCAAGTTTGCGTAGGTGATTCCGGGATCGGGAATCACCCCGGCGTTGAGACCAAATTGTCCCGGCACCCACTGACCCTTTTGTTGTCCCAGTAATGGCATGGCGGATGCCACAACAAGACAAGCAAGAGTAGAAATTGCGTTTTGGATCTTCATTTTTCCTCTTCCTCTCTTTAAGCACGGGGTCAGCGAATGCTGCCTGGGGCGCCAAATATTTGTCGAAGGCCGAACAAACCGCGCGGGCTACGGCGCGAAGCCTTGCTCTTTGCGAAGTGAGGATCACGCGCAGCTGGCCTGCACTTATTTAACAGCTGCCCGGCAATTCGCTTGGATCGTGATCATGCGGACTTCGGAAGGTCCTTCTTATAGCCCTTGAAGTCCTCGCCGACCTTCAAGCTGGGGTATTCCTTTAAGCTGCGTTTATATTCACCGATGAGCTTTAAATTCGGCGCTAGTATCCACCCACAAGTCATGTCTGAATTAAACAGGTTATTGTCCTCGTGAGGATCGCTGGTCAGGTCGTATACCATGGGGAACTGCGGCGCGATGTAGGGTTTCTCGAGCGCGGGAGTCTCCGTGTAGCGGAAAATCGTCTTGTAAATCTTCCACTTGATGGACAGCAGCTCGCCGTCTATGCCGAAGAACATATAGCTGTCGCGTCCGGTCGTAGTGCTCTTGCCCACCATGAAGGCCGAGGCGTCGACGCCGTCGATCGGCCGATCCTTGGGCACGAGTTTCGACGCACCCACCATCCCGGCCAGCGTGGGTAGCCAGTCCACAGCGGCGAGCATCTCGTTGGTGACGACACCAGCAGGGACTTTGCCCGGCCAGCGGATCATGCCTGGGACCCGCATACTTCCTTCGAACGGCGTGTTCAGAAAATCGCCGCGCCAAGGCCCGTTCATACTGGCCCCGAGTTGCGGCATGGCTCCGCCGCTGCCGTTGTCGCTGCTGAGGACGATGATAGTGTTGTCGTCGATGCCCGCTTCCTTGACTGCGTCCAGAATCTGACCGACGCGGTAGTCCATCTCGCCGACGATGTCGGCGTACAGGCCGCCGCGCTGGATTGACTTGCCCACGAAATCCGGATGGCCGATCACGGGTGGATGCATCTCGGAGTAGCCAACGTAGACGAAGAAGGGCTTCTTCGCCGCCGCGTTCCGCTTGATGTACTCCACTGTCTTGGGGATTATGTAATCCCCGTCCAATATAGGCCGCACCTTCAGATCAAAAGGCATCACCGGCTTGGACGGCTCGCCCTTCTTTCCCTCCCAGATCATGGGCACCGGCATGCCGCTCTCCTTGAACAGCGGCCACGCAGTATAGCCCGCCTCGTCAGAGCTGTTCTTGATACCCCACCACTCGTCGAAGCCTTGATCGTTTGGAAGCCGGCCGTCGGTGTCGCCTACGTGCCACTTGCCGTACATTGCGGTGGCATAGCCGCCGTCGGAGAGGAGTTCGGCGATGGTGTATTCCCACGGCGCGAGCCCAGCCTCCCCCTCTCCGGGATAGGGGACTCTGAGGGTCCCCGAGCGAACCGGATGCCGCCCGGTAAGGATGGCCGAGCGCGTCGGAGTGCACTGGGCCTCGACGTTGTAGTTGTTGAAGCGGATGCCCTCGCTGGCAAACTTGTCGATGCGCGGCGTGGGTATCGTTCCACCGTAGACCGCGAAGGTTCCCCAGCCAATGTTGTCCAACAGGACGAAGACGATGTTCGGTCGAGTCGCTCCCTTTTGCGTTGTGGCCATTGCCTTTGCTCCTTGTTTTTTCTTTCACTACCGGTCACGGTTACTAACTGCCCATCCGCCCTCACTTGGGTCCTTTGTGCGGGTGGCGTTTTAGCTTTTCCAGCGAGTCAATCAATCGCTGATACGCGTCAGCACTTTGTACGACCAACTCAGCCTTTCCATTAACCGTCAGTAGCTCGGGACGGCCAGTCCGCTGGAGTCTTTTCAGATGGCCCTTTGTATTTCGCTGAAAATCTGTAAGCGACCCGATGTCCTCTGGTCTGATCATGGCTCTCGTCTTCATCGATCGATCACCATTGATTTAACTGCGAATCACATGCGAATTGCCCGTAAAAAGCGTATCCACACCACCTCGCTCCCGGAACTGGCAAAAGTGACAGTAGTCCTCAGCTAGGAAGTCTTCTCAGTCTGGATTGTGCTCGGTTACCGAAGAGACCGCTATCTGGATCAAGAGAGCGGAGAAGAATATTCAGTCGAGGTACCCGGGCTCAAGTCACAGACGGTGGTGAATGCCGCTTCGTCGAGATCGTCACAAGATTGGACCCGCTATGAACAAACGAGTAGTCCTGCTCAGCTTCTTCCTTGCTTTCACAATTCCTCTTTTCGCGCGCGAAAAGACCGACGTCATTGTGATGAGGAACGGCGACCGCATGACCGGCCAAATTAAAGCACTCGACTCTGGGGTGCTATCGGTCAGCTTCGATTACATCGACGGCACAACTTCAGTTGAATGGTCCAAGGTTGCCCATCTGGAAAGCAATCAGTTGTTTATTGTGAAAACGCAGGATGGCACGATATACACCGGGACGCTCAAAACCCCCGAAACTCCGGCGGGCCAGCCGGTAAAGATTCAGGTCGTGGAGAACCCGGAAAAGGAAGTAGTGCTCGATCGATCAAAGGTAGTCGGATTAACTGAAACTTCCGAAAAGCTCTGGCAACGGTTCAACGGCCAGATAAGCTGGGGGAGCATCTATTCCAAGGGTAATGAAGCGGTCCAGTACAACCTGGGCTCGCAGGCTGAATACCTTCGGGAACGCTGGAACGCTGGGGCCAATTTCAGTTCGAACTTTTCTTTCAGCTCCGGCAAGAGTGCGTCTACCCGGAACGATTTGCAGCTGAATTTCACGCGTCTATTACGCTGGGACAATTACTTTTACTCAGGACTGAATGATTTTCTGCAAAGCTCACAGCAAGGAATCAGGCGCCAAACCACTCTCGGCGGTGGCATCGGACGTTATCTAAAGAACACCAATCATGCGAATATCGCGGTTCTCGGAGGCTTGGCTTGGCAGAACACGGACTACCAGCCCTCCGCAATTCAGGTCGGCACGCAAAACCTCGCAGCTGCATTGATCGCTGCCAACGTCAATCTCTTCAAATTTAGCAAAACTAACTTGAGTGTCACAGCTACACTCTTTCCAGCTATCTCCGAACCCGGCCGTGTTCGTTTCAATGCGAACGCAGCGTATTACGTGAAGCTCTTCCGTAATCTGAAGTGGAATATCTCATTTTACGGCAATTGGGACAATCGGCCGCCATCCGGCTTCTCCGGCAGCGACTACGGGTCCAGCTCGGGTCTTAACTGGACATTTGGCAATAAGTGATAATAAGCGTCGGGGAGCGCGGCACAAGAATTTACCAAGCTTAGGATCTGCATTGGAGGTCGGACAGCCGTAGCCCTCTCTGCCGCCGCGTCAATTGGTGAAATACATATCACTCATTTACCGTACATCGATATCCCAACCAATTCCGCCAGCGCCCGCCAGTGCCTCGGATGTGGGCGGCGTCGGCCCGATCGGATGAAACCCGCGTACAGCTCGGATACTTGGATTGCCGCTGCGATCTCTCGAACCTTCTTTGCTTTCAGTAGAGGCTGAATTCTCTGAACGTAGCACTCCTCAGTCAGCCAGCTTGGCAGACTGGACGGGTCCCACCAAGTATTCGCGACAGCGTGAGTACTCAGGACCTTAGAAATCCGTGCTTTCTCTTTCTTGCTCTTGGGCTTCATGTGACTGAGGGAGGCGATGTCCGCCATGGTCCTTCTCGCTGCCTCGGCTGAGCACGCTCCGCAGTAGCGACCGTTGACCACATCAGCACCACAATCAGCGCAGATTTTCTGGTGACGTGGAAACATATTCGTCCGCATCTTGAAGGTGTTTCCTCTGCTTTCGCTTTTGCGACGCTGGGTCAGTCGCGTCGGAAGGACCTGCTCGCGCTTTGCTGGATTCCGGGATGAATTCCAAAGGGATTGCGCCACCCATTCGGCAACGGGTCCTGCGAACCTCCGCCACGTGTCTGCTGTCTCACAGAGCTTCTTAGCCAGTGGCAATCCGATGCGGCAGTTCCCATTCTTGTCTTCCCAAAAATCCGCCTTGCGGAAAGGTTCGGTCTGAATCCAGTGAAGTACGAAAGAGTCAACTGACGGTCTCAAGATTTCTTGTAGGTCATTGGCCGCGCTTGAGCGGTTCGGTGCATCACGATGCATCAAGCCGACCTCCGGATCAAGTCCTGCGGCGATGAGCGATATACGACACTCGGCTTCGCACAGACCGTGAAGCAGATTCATGCACGCGTTAGCGGCATTTGTGGCAAGCCGTGGACTCTGGGTTATTGGCGAAATTCGGGATGTAAATCGTTTCCAGTGTTCGGGCACGCGAACCTCGTCTTTGCGAACCCAGCGGATTGGCAGGTCGGCCCATTGGCTCCAATAGAACTTCGCTACGCGGCTCTCTACGAGCCTAACGGCATCGATATCGCAAGCTTCCGCTAATTCAGCTTTGAGTCGAAGAATCGTGATCGCTGCAACTGGATTGCCCAACATTTCTTGCACGATTGCGGCCTGCCCATGGATTTTTTGTGAAATAAGCTCCCTGGAAATTTTCAGAGCTGTGCCATTTTCCAGGGCGAGGCATTGAGCCCTCCGTAGCCGCACATCACTTGCTGCCATAGGCGTCGATGCGAATAAAAGTTTTCCTCGCCCATCAAGGAAGATCAGCGAGGCCCCGATATCAGCGACCAAACGGAGCGCATCGAATGTCGCGAATCCGCCACTCCCAAGAACGATTATGCGTCTTAAGTCACGATTTATCCGCGAAATGCGAATACTGTGACGATCCCGCCCGACTCCCCAGTCGGCGCACAAATGTCCATGTTGGACTTGCAAACGCATGCCATAGCCCGACATAAAAAGCGTTCCGTGCTTGGGAATTTGCTCGCGGATGGGCGAACGAGTTAGTGTGTGCGAAACCGTCATGGAGGTGCAATCTCCTCTCGGTCAGGGCTTGTCGGCTGCTGGTAACAGTCGGCAGGCCCGCTAAGTTGCTGATACTATTATACTTGAAGGCGGTGAAGTGCGATCAATCTCACCACGAACTGTCGGAACATCTACTCGGCCTTGAGTTCTGCCTCGAACCTATCGCGCATTTTCCGGAGAGCATCCGAGTCGTGGTTCTCTTTTTCGCAGGCGCAATATTTGTCAAAACACTGGGTGAGTTCCTCGGCTGTCATGCGTTCGCTCTCATAGCAGATGACGATCTGTAACAGTTGGCGGTGTACCACGTCTTCCTGAAATGGTGTGATCGGTCCCTTGCCGAAAGCCAGAATGCGAGCGTCTCTTTCCGTTCGTGAGATTTTGTCCCAGGCGTCTAAATTCCCTTGAGAGTCTTTTTTTTGGGTTACCCGAAGTGCTTCGCCATGACGGTGAAAGTGCAGATATTCCTTGATTCCCTCTGAGTCAGAAGTCGGCGGATCGAGAGTCAAATAGTTGTATGCAATTGGATTGTAGGGAACAGGGGTATAACGACTGTTAATGTCGATAAGACGCTCTTCAAACCATCGGTCCAGCTTGCCTACCTCACCGAAGAAGCGGGCTGAAATCTCTTTCTGAAGTTCGGGTCTTTTTGGACCAGCATCCTTCAACTCTCGCATCGCTTGTGTCAGCAACTTTGCCCAGCGCTTTTCGAATTCCTGATTAACCTCCGCGAGTTCAAAGAACACAGCGGGGAGTTTTTTCTTCCAATCATCCGGTTGCGGGTTATTCCGAGGTCTGGTCACGCAAGAGATTCTAAACTCAGGACCTTCCGGAAATGAATTCGGGGTGAATCCCAAGAGACGGACACGAAATGAAATTCTGCGTCCTACTAAATTCATAGGGTAATGCTGTCTCATTGCGACCGTCTGGAGGAAAGATGACGCGTCGATCAAAAGGTGTTCGCAAAAGCAGCCGGCGCCGCCGGGCTAAACCAAGAAGCAATGTCTGGAATGTAACCACCATACTGCAGTTTGTCGCTCTGCCAGAAGCCGATCAGGACATATTGCTCGCGTTGCCAGAAGCTCTTTCGTTGATGAAAGAGAAACACCTCTCCGCCTCAGCGGCAGCCCGCGCAACAAGGATTTCTCGCAGCGTCTTGATACATCGAGGTCGGTCAGGGCTAAAGAAACTCAAAAACGGGCGATACGTGGCAAAGCCCAACGATCATTTGTTCCGTCCTGTGATCGTAGTTTCAGACAATGGCCCAGTGGAGGTTGCCATCCGTAACTTCCGCGAAGCCAGCTTGGCAGGGAAACACTCCTCAGCGGTCGAGCGCTACCTCGAAACGGGCGATCACTCAGCGCTCCGACGACTTCCACGTAATTACATCATCGACGCGGAGGGGAACCGAGTGGCACTGCTCACCGACTTGGACGAACTGGACCGGTTGGGCTATCGCGGTGAACTCACTTTCGAGACTCTGTACCTAAGGAGCCGGTGATGCGGCGCAATCCTCCAGGACGTGATCCCAGCAGCGCTTATCGGCGCAAGGTCATCGCTGCTCGACGTGTCGGGGAAGGAGCCCGTTGCTCCTGTGGCGAGGACCGACCAGAGGCTCTGATCGCAGGGAGTAACCCGATCATCTGTGCGGCCTGCGAGCGTGTAGCGAGGGGACGCAGGGTAACCGATCAGCATCATTTCGCCGGTAGGGCAAACAATGCTGCGACAATACCCGTTCCGGTCAATGACCACCGTGCAATCCTAAGCGTTGCCCAATCGGAATGGCCTAAATCGACTCTCAGAAACACGGAGGGAAGTCCATTATTGGCCGGTGCCGCGTGCTTGCGTGGCTGCATAGACACGATCGTCTACTTGATCGAAAGAAGCCTGCCCTGGCTAGCAGACATGTTGGAAAATCTGGATGCGGTTCTGCTGAAGAAGCTCGGGCCGAAATGGTGGGCGAATACGGAATTAGAACAGTTCCCCCCAAAGAAAAAGCCCGATGCGAAATCCTGAGGTCAGGCCACTACCAGTTGCTGTCCGTGTTTTCCCGTATGCTGCCGAAAAACGGAAAGAGCATCGTTGGGCGGGATCATCCCTGCTTCAACGGGGAGTGCTCGTCATCCACACCGCCGAGCGTACTGGCTCTGCACAGAAGCTAACGTTCGGAATCTACAGGTTGATCGTCGGCGGAGAGTGTCTCGAAGAAGGATTCTTCTACGCGGATGACCTGCCGAGGCGTGATCTTCAGGTGCTGAAGGACTGCGTTGTACGCCACAACGTGGATGCAGGGGGAGATGACCATCGACTGCGACTGCTCACGAAGCATGAATTTCTGGACCTGTTCTATCAACTCGCCTACAAAGCACGATGCCTGGTAGTTGGTTTCGAGCTCGCCCGCACCATCTCACGTTTAGCGTTTGATTGCTCACCCGCACGCGGCTTCTACTCAGGAGGTTTTTCATTCTGCTTGTGGTCGTACAAAGACAGCAGGGGTCGCGAGCTTCCCGATGGATTCAGACCGAGGATTTGCGTCAAGTACATCGATAACAAACGCTCCCTGATCGGTTTCAGTGCCAGGAACTCTCCGGATCAGGCCGACCTCATTCCGGAAGGCTCGACTTCTGGCAAACCCCAACCGGGATACAAATTCCGGGGTCACTTTCTCGACCTGCGGACGCTGGCATTTGCGCTTAGCGACGAAGCATATTCACTGGAAGAAGCCTGCAAAGCATTTAGCGTGGAATATCGGAGCCACCAACTGCTCCCGCATTGTGCGATCACGAAAGAGTACATCGACGACAGCCGGATCGACGTTCTGGCGATGTCTGAACTGGCAGCGAAGTTGGTCGGCGAACTGGCAGAGCATCCGATAGCGGTTCCACCTACTTACGCGTTCTCTCCAGCTTCAATTGGAAAAGGCTACCTGCGAGCCATGGGGATCAAGCCCATTCTCCAGCGTCAGCCGGACTTTCCAAAAGAGTATCTCGGATACGCCCAAACCTCACTTTTCGGTGGCCGAACCTCCGTGCACATCCGCAAAGTGGTCTGCCCAGTGGTGTACACGGATTTTCTGTCGATGTATTCCACCGTGAATACGCTGATGCGGTTGTGGTCCTTTGTTATCGCCCGTGAAATCCGCGTCATTGACCACTGCAAGGATCAGGTCGAATTGTTCCTGCGACAACTCACTCCTGACATCCTCTTCGAGCCGGAAACGTGGACGCGGATGAACGGCTTCGTAAAAGTAGTGCCGAACGGCGATGTATTGCTGCCAATCCGCAGCAAGTACAGTCCCGCAAACAACGATTGGCAGGTTGGCATCAACCACGTGTACGCCGAGAAAGAAGAGGCGCTCTGGTATTCGATCCCCGATGTTATCGCTTCAATCCTTGCAACCGGTCGTATACCAGAAATTGTCGATGCATTTCTAATCGAGCCGTGCGGGACTTTGTTTGAACTCGCGCCGATGAAGCTGCGGGGAGTGGTTGAGGTTGACCCCGAGCGCGATGACTTCTTCAAAGTGATCGTCGAGGAACGGCTTCGCCTCTCCTCTCGCGGCGAGCTATCCGACATCGAAACCAAGAGGCTTAATAAAGCGTTGAAGATCCTTGCGAGCGCAGCTTGCTACGGCATCTATGCACAGATGGATCGCCAAGGCGAGGACGAGAAAGTGGAGGTCACATGCCAAGGTATCGATCGTGATCCATACAAGTGCAAAGTTGCCCACCCCGAATTTCCGGGGGAATTCTGGTTCGCACCATTGGGTTCGTTGATCACAGCCGGAGCCCGACTGATGCTGGCATTGCTTGAGCACTGTGTCTCCGAGCTTGGAGGGGTGTCTGTGATGGAAGATACCGACTCTTCTTCCCTCGTCGCGACTCAGCATGGCGGCCTTGTTCCCTGTCCCGGAGGTCCGTTGCAGATGGCAGATGGTCACGCTGCGGTCAGAGCGCTTTCATGGAAAGAAGTAGACGAAATTGCAGAACGATTTAAGAAGCTGAATCCGTATTCGGACAAGTCACGTTCGATCCTCAAAATTGAACGGGACAACTACGACCCAGGAACGGGCAAACAGCGACAGATCTACTGTCTAGCAATTTCCCCCAAGCGGTATGCACTCTTCGTGCTCGACGAGTGTGGCAATCCCGTCCTACTTCAGAAAGGTGTTAACAATCATGAAGACCGATGGTCTGAGCACGGTCTCGGTCACCTCAGAAATCCGCTGAACCCGGACAGTGAAGATCGTGCTTGGATTCCACAGGCCTGGATCGGCATCATTCGTAGAACCCTAAGTTTAACCGCACAGCCGTTGGGTTTTGAGGAAGTGCCCGCTATGGGACGGTTACCTATTACGAGTCCAACTGCTCTGCGTTCACTGGCAAGGCTCAATCGTGGAAAGAAGTATCGCAACCGGATCAAACCGTTCGATTTCCTGCTCTCGTGCCACGTGAAACCGTTCGGCTACCCACCGGACGTTAATCCGGAGAAATTTCATCTGGTCGCGCCTTATGTGCCCGATCCGGAGTGCTGGGTTGATTTGCCGTGGATCGATCAATACTCAGGAACGCAGTATGAGATCACGACAGAGGGCTTCCACGGCAGTCGGGGCGTAGCGCGGGTAAAGACGTACGGAGACGTTTTGCGCGAGTACGAGTTCCATCCCGGCGCGAAGAGCGCGGATGCGAAAGGAAAGCCCAGCGGTAAGCAAACCTTTGGGCTACTGCGCCGACGACACGTGCGGGTCGAACGAATCATCTACATCGGCAAGGAATCGAACCGGCTCGAGGAAATTGAAGCGGGCGTAATTCACTCACCCGAAGGCGTCTATACGGAATATCCAGACCCGAGCCGGGATGAATGGCAGACCAAGATTCTGCCTTTACTGAAACAGATCCCGGTAGCAGCCCTAATGAGGGTCAGTGGCAGATCCCGTTCGATGCTCGTAAGAGCATTGGCTGGACGCAGTCGGCCACACAAGAGAAACCAGGAACTGCTGAAATCAATCCTCCACGGACTTGGCGTGGTCTAGTGTCGCTCGGGTAGGCTCACATAGACGTAGATGAGATTAGGATCACGAGCAAGACGGATATTGAGGAGACCTGATGTCTTGCCCATACGTCGCGTCATAGGTCCGTACCGGGCTATCTTTATGACTGCTTTCAGAAATCCCCCTTGACTAGCCAGTTCGCTCCCGTCACAATTTCGCTTATTCTCGGGGAGCATCGACCCTTGCAGACGCAGAGGTTCCTATGCATATCTCGAAGCTCGGGATAATCGTTTCAGCTGCGACCCTCTTGGCGGCTGCCTCACTGGTTTGGCTGTTAGTCGTTATTTTTCGCCGCGAGCAATATACAAGGGAGCGCTTCGCGTTCGTAGCTCTTACTTCCTTGACTACGCTAGGGGCGACAGTGATGGCTTCTCTAGCGCACAACCAAAGCGTCTGGGAGATAGTCGCAAACCTGATTCGGGACTTTCGAGGAGTTCCGGCCACCCCCGAACCTGCGCGCCTCCCCGATCACATTCTTATGATCGTGGCATTCAGCCTGATGCTCTTCGTCATAGTGAGAATCTATGAGGGCTGGGATGGCGGCGTCAGCGAGCGCCAGTACCAAAAACAGCGTTATCATGAGCCAACGCCGCTCGTAAGAGAGGGCCTGCATGAGGCGAAAAGGGTTTTTAGGCGCGGCCCCCCGCTAGCACTGCACACGCCTGTCGACCATTCGTTTCAGAGTGCGCTCGAAGGTCCCCAGGACATCTTGGCGTGGCACATTCACGCCCGCGACCTCATCTGCCTGCGGAGTCCCAGTTATGAAATCGATAGGGACCTCGGCTGGCATCATGAGGCCCGCTGCTGGATCGGAGTAAACAAACGGTCTCGGGACGTGGTTGCGATTCGGTGCGATGCACAAGAATTGGGTGACGCGTTGGTAGAGGCCTTCATTTGTTACGTCAAGCGCGTGAGTGGGCATCCTTCGGGGGGATTCGAATTCATCCTTGCAATTCGCGACTCAGCGGATACGGGGCTCAAGGCCTTCGCCGGGCATCAGGTGAGGAAAGAGTCGGAGGCCACGTTGCTAGATGAACTCGTCGATTTCAATGATTACTATGCCGATATTTCTTACAGAGCGGAGCGGCAACACCTACCCGACTCTGGTCAGACTTTAGTCCAAGTTTATACGCCGCCTAGCTTCTTTGACGAAGGAGGCACCTTCCGCCAGGATGTTGAGTCCTATCTTCGGGCTTGGCTAGTTGAGCCGGGACAGAGGCAACTTGCTTTATTAGGTGAATATGGGCAGGGTAAGAGCACTACTGCGCTGATGTTCGCGCATAAGCTGATATCGAAGCATGACCCACAACAACGGATCCCAATACTTATCGAGCTAAGGGGAACAAGCCCTCGAAACGCGACCGTGGAACAAATCATCGCTGGGTGGGCTTACCCCTACCGTATTGACCCACTCGCTGTCATGAAACTGCTGATTGCAGGAAAGATATTTTTGATCCTGGAAGGCTTCGATGAGATGGCGCTTATCGGTGACTCCGAAGCGCGGCTCGCACATTTCCGCACTCTCTGGAGCTTTTGCTACCCGCAAGCTAAAATCTTGATCACAGGTCGTCCCAATTTCTTCCTTGATGATAATGAGATGCGCGCGGCGCTGGGCATCTCCAGGTCCGCAGCGACAGGGCCGTACTGCGAGGCGCTGCGCCTAGCACCCTTCAGTCTTCGGCAAATTGGTCTTGCGCTCAGAGCAACACCTGCGCCAGCCCGAGACGAGATTTTAGAACTGGCGCGCACTGAGCCCCAGTTCCTCGAGATCGTCGCCCGTGGATCCCTGCTGTACCTCGTAAGCCAGCTTTGGGAGCGCGAGCACCTGTCCGACTTTAAGGGGCGAATAAACTCGGCATTTGTCATTAACCTGTTCATCCAACACAGCTATCGGCGGCAGACCCTAAAAACGGCACAGCCGGGTGAGTTCATGGTACTTAACGAGAGCGAGCGGAAATATTTCATGCAGGGCATTGCTGCCTATATGGGTGCGCTCAGTCTTCCGAATCAGATCTCGCGCAACGATTTCGACAAGGCTGTAAAGGCATTATACGAAGCCATTCCAGATACCGTCTCGTCTGGGGGTGAGGGCCTGCCTAAGGTCGCTCTGAAGCCACTGCGACTCCGTCTGTCCAATGTCGAGGACGCGGTTGTGGATGTTGGTAACGACGTTCGCTCTGGCGGAATACTCGTCGTCGATCCGAGCAAGTCCGGTGCGCTTCGCTTCGCACACAAGTCGTTCATGGAGTTCCTGATCGCTGGCGTATACGCTAACAAACTTCTCGAGCGCAATCGCGAAAGCAACTCCGCATTACTCATCACCTCCCGCCTGGGCGCCGAACACCTCACGCAGGAGTCACTAAAATTTCTGTCAGAATTGCTCGTGTCTGGCATACGGGAGGATGAGGACGAGAAGGGGTCTCACGCGTCGATGTCTCGACGCCTCTTTGATGTTCTGGTGGTACGCCGGTTTGGGGGTGGGCTTCGCGGCCGATTGTTTGCAAGTGTGGCCCTAGCAGAGTCCCGCTACGTGGCTGTCATATACCGTAAATCGACTGAGTCTCGGAAAATGCGTCTGTGGTTGTATTGGTTTTACCCGTCCAACCTGATAATGTCCGTCTCTATGCTTGCCATGGTCACGAGCACCCTCCTAGAACGGTTAGTCCATCCTCGATTGCTCTCCACGGTTTGGGTGTTGGTACTTGCGCTCGCGGTCTTCAGTGCCTCATCAATGATGATGAGGACCCTGATGAGGTCAGTGGTACTAAGCAAGAAAAATACCCGGGACGCGCGACCGATGCTAAGCTATGGCCTTGGTGAGTTCGCAATTAGGCTGTGGTTCAATTGCTGTATATTGGCGAATCTTTCACGCGAGGATGTCGCCGACGTGGTTGGAACCAATTCGGTTGTACCCCTCACGGAGTATTTCAGATCAAGGTTAGGGATAGAGTAGGGCTTATGAGATGACCGGTGTCGGCTCCGCGCTCCTGCGCCTTACGCGCCGTCCGCCACCCCGAAATCCCACATCCGCGCGTCACATCATCCAAAATGTCTCCAGGTATTTATCAGGGCTTGGTATCCTAGTGACGATCAATGGAGGGGGCCCATGATTCGTCGGATTGCGCCCCAGTTCTTCACCCAGGACATCCTCGGCACCATTGCCTATTACGAAGCTAAGCTTGGCTTCAAGTGTATGGGTACATGGCAGGACCCGCCGGTTTACGCCATCGTTGCGCGCGATCAGCAGGCGATTCACTTCCGCTGTGCCGAACCTCCCACAGCTAATCCCAACAAGTATTCAGACGAACTGCTCGACGCGTATATATTGATCGAAGATGCGGACGTGCTTTATGCCGAGTATGCAGCTCGAGGCGTGGAATTCACGCGGGGGCTTGCCAACATGCCATGGCACTCGCGTGAGTTTGTGGTGAGGGATCGCGATGGCCGACTGATTGCCTTCGGTGCGAACTTGTAGTCTTGTCTCGATTATCCCGCCCCAAAGTCAACATCCACGCGTCGTTTCATCCAAAATATCTCCAAATGTTTATCATCTAGTCAACATGATGTGTCGTTTCATCGTCTCTATCTCCTATCCCCTCCTCGGCTTGATGCCTGTCTCGCTGGCCATTATCTTCGGCGAAAATAAGACGAATCGACAACTTGCCGCCAGCCCGACTCGGTGCCGCAGCTCACCCGTGGAATTTCACGCGACACCCCATATCCGCGGCAGCCAAATGCGGTGACTGTCCAAGGCAAGTGATAAATTACAATCCCTTGCTGAAGAGAAGATTCATGGCATACCTGAAAAGCACATTTGGGAATTTGAGCCTTCGGCGAACAGTATTCGCGCTAACAACGTTGGTCCTGATGCTTTCAATGCGGGTGTCTTCAGGGCAGAGGACCTCTGCTGACACAGCTGCGTCGGTTCAGTCTTTTCTGGGACGTTGGGATTTGACGCTGAAGACTCCACTTCGCGAATATCCCTCGTGGCTGGAGATAACCCAGGAAGAGGGTCTGCTCAGAGCTCGAATGGTAAGCCGCTTGGGACACGCGCGACCACTCCCGAAGATTGAGCTTTCGAATGGCCGGATCACGTTCGTCTCTCCCAAGGAGGAGGAAGATCGGAAAGACGACATGGTCTTTGAGGGCACGCTATCTGGGAAAACCTTGGTGGGGACAACGACCGGGCCCGATGGAACTCCGTGGCAATGGACGGGAGAAAGAGCGCCATCCCTAAAGAGAACTAGCGCCCCGAAGTGGGGGAAGCCGATACAGTTGTTCAATGGCAAGGATCTGAGCGGCTGGAAGATGAGCGATCCGAGCGCGACGCCGACCTGGAAGGTCGAAAGTGGAACACTGGCGAGTCCCGGACATGGTCCTGAACTTATCAGCAATGCCAAGTTCTATCGCGCTGAGCTTCCGGCGGAGATCGTCGGCTTTGGTTCGAAGTTGCTTCGAGGCGTCCTCGGTCTGCTGAAGCTCTGCGAGGTATTCGGTGCGCTGAACTACTAATTGCTTCCCTCTAATCGACTCACAGACGAAAGCAACCGGCACCACCCGCTGCCTAGACGCCGAGGCGCAAGTTCCGCGTAAGAACGCCGCCAGATATTCGACAGAGGTCGCTTAGTCACACTGTTTTGCTCTCTCAGTGAACCCAACTGCGGTTCCAGTTCACAACTGGAACGCGCAAATCGCCCGGATGCGTGCCTGCTTCCAAAGAAAGGAGAATCTCTATGTCTCGTAAGACCGGTCAGATCATCGCACGCGGCGACAGTCGTGGCTCGTTCGCGTTTATCTCGGGCGCGATCGCGAAACTGGCAAGCGCGCTTACCACAATCGAACAATCTATGGCTCTTTACGACACGCACAAGCGTCCTGACGAGAAGGTTGCATGAACACGTCTCTCCCGTGGCGTCGCAGGGCTGCAGATCTCTGTCGATGAATTCTTGGATCACTGGTTGAAAACGGCCGTCAAACCAAAAGTCCGCGGGAAAACGTACAGTGGGTACGCAGCCATGCTTCGCAGGTACATCCGCCCGGCAATCGGCACAAGAATGTTGGGCTCACTCTCTCCTCTTGAGATCCAGGCCGCTTATCAGGCGATGATCGAATCGAAAACTCTCGGCAAGGACAATCCGATACGATTCGTCGTCCATGCCGAGCCTGTATTTGCGCCAGAGAAGTGCTCACACTCGTGAGTGATAGACTGAAGCAATTGAGGGAATTCCAGGCGGCACACCCAGTTGTTGATCCCGAGGAATGGCAAGAGGCGGTAGACCTGATCTTTGTTACGGAAGTCGGACGGCCCGTCAATGTGAACAGCCTCGTCTGCAAACACTTTAAGCCCATCTTGAAAAAAGCCGGACTGCCGAACATCAGACTCTATGACCTGCGGCATACGGCAGCAACCTTGGCGCTGACCGTAGGCGTTTCACCAAAGGTCGTATCGGAGCAACTGGGACACCCGAGCGCAGCTTTCACACTAGATGTCTATTCACATGTGCTGCCCCACATCCAGGATGATGCGGCCGCGAAGGTTGAAGCCGTATTGATGGGGTGATAATGCCCGACTCAAGGTGACGACAATCTTTGGTTGCGGCGCTACTTCCGGTAAATCCCCCGATCAAGCCCTTCAATCAACTGCGCCGCACGTATCGCGAACGTATCGCATATGCGGAGAAGGGTGGTAACCGTGATGGGTCGGCCCGCCTCGATCTGCTGCCAATGGCGAGCAGAGAAACCAAATCCAATCATATCTTCCTGGGTAAACCCCTTGGACCTGCGGAGCTTTTTCACTCGTTCTCCAAGGGCTGCGAAAAATTGTTTCTCGTCGACCAAGCCTGACTTTTAGGCGATTCGCGACGTTACCACCACGAGCAGATTAGCGGGATACCCCACACAGCGGGTTCGTTATCTCAAATCGTCTTGTTTCTCAGTCAATACTGGACGGGGAAGTCCGCGGACCAACTTTGACAAAGGCACACCTAGAGCGATTGTGATGCGAAGGAGGGTCTTCATTGTGATCGGGCGGCCTTTTTCGATTTGTTGCCAATGTCGAGCAGAAAATCCGAAGTCGATCATGTCTTCTTGGGTATAGCGGTGACTCTCCCTGACGGATCTCACCCGCTTGCCCAGAGCGCCGAAGAATTTGCTCGCATCCAACACGTGCACTCATTAAGGAACAGCACGTGCAAAAACACCACGAGCAGATTAGCTGGACAACCACTAACACTGATGCTATATGTACGTGAAGATTGAAGAGCGATTCAGATTCTTGGCGAGGAGTCGCGTATTCAGTCCAGGGGCGAACGAGAAATGAGTGGATGCAAGGTAAGACTGAGTCCGTCAGCATAAAACAGGTCGTAAGCGATTGAAACTACATCGTGTACATGCGTTCGAGAGTGTGCGAAGCGCCAAATCTCTTTGGTCCTTTATTAATAGGCAGCAATAGACCGGGAGGGTCAGCTCCGGGATAGGCCGACGAGGTCGGGACAAATAGCGCTTTATGGACGGTTCGATCACAATTCGCCTGCCGGAGCTTGGGATTACCGAGAAGCAAGAGAGTGCGGTCGACTCGCACGTCTCGGAGGCCCCTCTTTCAGACGAGGCCTTGATCGCCGAAGTTTGCCTTGGGAGCAGGGAAGCGCTGGCGATCCTGTTCCGACGCTACGCACGTCTTATCCGCAGGGTGGCCTTGCGAGTCCTGAAGGACGCATCCGAAGCGGATGACCTTCTTCAGGACGTCTTCCTGCTGATTCATCGCCTCTGTAGAACCTTCGACAATTCCAAA
>Ga0210405_10001357_pt1 | contig 28121 bp, 23 predicted proteins | sample IncBWH11MmetaG_FD_155492 | JGI IMG/M metagenome (GOLD analysis project Ga0210405, IMG submission 155492) | Forest soil microbial communities from Barre Woods Harvard Forest LTER site, Petersham, Massachusetts, United States - Inc-BW-H-11-M | ecosystem: Environmental > Terrestrial > Soil >...
TCAGCAAATGTCTCGGATCGATGCCGAAAAAAATGTATGCGGCCATGATTCCACCGGAGACATGAGCCATGCCGCTGGTCATTACCGTCATCAACTCCGACCGCGTCAAATCGGCGATAAACGGCCGGATGGTCAGCGGGGCCTCGGTTTGACCCATGAAAATGCTAGCGGCAACGTTGAGAGATTCCGCGCCGCTTGCGCCCAGCACGCGCGTCATGACCCAGGCGAAAATCCGGATGACGATTTGCATGATCCCGAAGTGATAGAGCACAGCAAAAAACGCTGCGATGAAAATGACCGTGGGCAGCACGCCGAAAGCAACGTAGCCCAGTTGCGACCCTGGATTCGCAAGGTCGCCAAATACAAAATGCGAACCTGCATAGGAATAGCTCAGGAGGGTTCTGACCGAGTCTCCGGCCTTCTGAAATGCAATCCGGCCGGCGTTGATTCGCAGCACAAATACGGCAAAGACAAATTGCAGACCCAAACCCCACACTACGGTTTTGAGGCGAATGGCACGCCGATTGGTCGAGAAGGAATAGGCTAATACCAGCATGGTCAGGAGACCGAGGATTCCGGTGAAGCGTCCCATTCAGTTTTTATCTCCAGGTTTTCCGCTGACGCGGCCAATCGCCTGATGGATCAACGGCCTCGCTTCTCGCGGTGGTGAATCGTCTATCCTGTAGCTGGCTTCGAGCAACTGCTGGGCGCGATCGGCGCGGATCTCGGAATTGTAGTGAATTGTCGCCAGGGGCTCGCCGGCAGACACGGCGTCTCCAACTTTCTTGTGGAGGATGATCCCCACCGCAGGATCGACCGAATCCTCTTTGCGTTCACGTCCGCCTCCGAGAACGACGCACGCGGTTCCAACCTGCTCGCATTGCATGGATGAGATGTATCCGCTCTTCGGGCTCGAAAGCGTCATCGTATGCTGAGCCTGAGGCAGGTTTCCTGGATCGTCGATCGTCTGGGGGTTGCCGCCTTGTAATTCCACCATCTGGCGAAACCTGGCAAGCGCCTCTCCAGAAGAAATCAGCTTCTCGCTTCGCTGTTTTCCTTCCTCAATGGTTTCGGCGATCCCACCCAAACGCAGCATCCAACCTGCCAGTTCGAGGCAGAGTTCACGTAAATCTTGTGGTCCTTCTCCGCGTAGAATCTTGATCACTTCAACAACCTCAAGAGCATTACCGATCATGCATCCCAACGGCTGATTCATATCCGTGATTAGCGCAACCACCCGCTTGCCCATTCGCTCGCCGGTTTCGACCATAAGTTCGGCGAGGAATGCGGCATCTTTTTCATTCTTCATGAATGCGCCGGAACCTGTTTTTACGTCGAGCACAAGCCCGTCGATCCCTTCCGCAAGTTTCTTGCTCATAATGGAAGCGCAGATAAGATATGGGCTTTCAACCGTCGCTGTCACATCGCGCAACGCATACAGCTTGCGATCCGCGGGAGCAATTTCCGCGGTCTGCCCAATCATCGCGCAGCCACACGTTTCGAGGACGCGTCGAAATTCTGCAACAGAGAGATTCACGTTGAAGTCGGGAATCGCTTCGAGTTTGTCTAGCGTGCCTCCGGTGTGTCCCAGACCGCGACCGCTGATCATGGGAACGACCAGCCCAGCCGCGGCGGCGAGCGGCGCCAGCACCAACGAAGTCTTGTCGCCCACACCGCCGGTCGAGTGCTTGTCGATCTTCTTCGCGGCCAGAGACGAAAGATCGAGCACTTCTCCGGAGTGAAGCATGGAATCGGTGAGCGCCGCAGTTTCGGCGCGCGTCATTCCCTGCAGCACAACAGCCATTAACCACGCTGAGACTTGGTAATCGGGAATATCGCCACGGGTGTATGAATCCACCAGGGAAGTGATTTCGTCGTTAGCCAGCTCGCCGCCATCCCGCTTCTTGCGGATCACGTCGATGGCTCGAAAAGTTTGGGCGATAGCTGGCGTCTGGGTCACTGAGTCTCAATCCTGGTTCACGACAAAAATAGTTCTGCCGGGCACGCCAAATAGTGCGCCATTGTAAACCCTTACCCGCTAATTCCGCGTTTTTTATCGAATCCACGAAATCGGCCCTCCGAAACGCGCGAAGAGGTGGATGTCCCGAACGACAGACCAGGAATTGCTTTTGCGTTGCTGCGGGACTAGCATATTGTCGTTGTTCTTCTCTGCGCGGCACCTTGAGCGTCATATCATGCAACTCTCTGCTCGATCTTCGTTCTTGATTTAAGGAGGCCATATGGGTATCGCAGTATCACCACAAATTCACCCGCAAGTCGCGGAGTTTATCGACAAGCCGCGCAAGATGTTGATCAATGGCAATTGGGTAAATTCTATTTCCGGCAAAACTTTCCCCACGTATAACCCCGCAACCGGTGAGGTTCTGGCGCAGGTTGCAGAGGGCGATCGTGAGGATATCGAACAAGCTGTGAAGGCCGCGCGCAAAGCCTTCGACAAGGGTCCGTGGCGAAAGATGACGGCATCCGAACGCGGACGCTTGATCTGGAAACTCGCCGATTTATTGGAACAGCACACCGAAGAATTCGCTTATCTGGAAAGCCTCGACAACGGCAAAGCTTTAACCATCGCGCGAGGAGCCGACGTTCCCTTAGCCGTGGACTTATTCCGTTATATGGCGGGCTGGGCTACGAAAATTGAAGGCAACACGATTCCGATCTCCGTCCCCTACACTCCCGGGGCAAAGTATCTCGCCTACACCCTGCGCGAGCCTGTTGGAGTTGCCGGGCAAATTATTCCGTGGAATTTCCCATTGCTGATGGCGGCGTGGAAGCTGGGCCCGGCGCTGGCGGTGGGATGCACCGTCGTGTTGAAGCCGGCAGAACAAACACCGCTTTCGGCGCTGCGTCTCGGCGAGCTGATCGCCGAAGCAGGATTCCCTGAAGGGGTTGTAAACATCGTGCCCGGTTATGGCGAGACGGCTGGCGCTGCGCTGGCTGCCCATCCGCACGTGGACAAAATTGCTTTCACCGGTTCCACCGAAGTTGGAAAATTGATTGTGCATGCTGCGGCTGGTAACCTGAAGAAGGTTTCGCTGGAACTCGGCGGCAAATCTCCAAACGTCGTCTTCAAAGACGCCGATCTCGACTCCGCGATTCCTGGGGCCGCGAGCGCCATCTTCTTCAACCATGGCCAGTGCTGCTGCGCTGGGTCGCGCCTCTACGTTGAAAAGCCGATTTTCGATCGTGTCGTAGACGGTGTTGCCGAGCATGCGAAGAAGATCAATGTCGGCTCTGGACTCGATCCGAAAACTGAGATGGGCCCACTTGTCTCCGAGGAGCAGTTAAGCCGGGTCTGCGGCTACCTTGAGTCAGGATTCTCCCAGGGTGCCAAAGCGATTGTTGGCGGCCAAAAGAAGGGAGACAAGGGCTATTTCGTTGAGCCCACTGTCTTGGTAAACACTCGCGAAGATATGAAAGTGGTGCAGGAGGAAATTTTCGGGCCGGTAGTGGTGGCGATGCCGTTCGACGATCCCGAGGAAATTCTTCTGCGCGCCAACGACAGCGAGTACGGTCTGGCTGCCGCTGTGTGGACACGGGACGTTGGCAAGGCTCACCGCACCGCCGAATATCTGCGCGCAGGCACGGTATGGATAAACTGCTACAACATTTTCGATGCGGCGCTGCCCTTCGGCGGATACAAGCAGTCCGGTTGGGGCCGCGAGATGGGGCACGAAGCCCTCAATCTGTACACGCAAACCAAGGCGATTTGCACAAAGATCGTTTAAGCGAGCGCGTCTACAAAACTTGAGGACGGCGGAAGTCCGCCGTCCTCTTTAGTTCTTGCCGCGAGTTGTTTGCGCCAGCCTATCTCTCCATGAGGAGGACTTTCTCTGCGTCATCAATTTCGGTGAGTTTGACTTCGATCACTTCACTGGCGGTGGTCTGGACGTGGCGGCCGACGAAGCTGGCTTCGACGGGGAGTTCGCGATGTCCGCGGTCAATCAGCACGCATAACTGCACCCGGCGCGGCCGCCCGTGTGAAAAGAGGGCGTCTAGAGCCGCTCGCGTGGTTCTTCCTGTATAAAGCACATCGTCGACGAGAACGATATTCCGATCCTCAATCGAAAACCCGATCTCTTTGTCCTGCACGACCGGCTTCGGCCCGAGAGTCGAAAGATCGTCGCGATAAAAAGTGATGTCCAATGTCCCCACAGGAACTTGAGCACTCTCGATGCGGGTGATGATCTTGCCCAGACGCTCCGCGATCGGCACGCCACGGCGGCGAATTCCTACCAATCCCAGACCCTCGACCCCGCCATTTTTTTCAACGATTTCGTAAGCCAGGCGAACCAGCGTTCGCTCGATTTCTGACGCCGACATCAATTGCGACTTCTGGCGCAAACCGGTCTTTCGGGAAGGGGTTTTCGCATTCATTTTCAAGTGTGCCTCACAGAGTCTATTGTTTCACGGCAACTGCAACGTCGCTTGGTCCAACACTTGCACCTGCAAGCGGTCTCTCAATGTATTGGACCTTGTGATGAAGGTCAAGCGGCGTGAGGCAGAGAGGTTGAGGCGGAAGCCTCAGTGCGGATCTGAGATCGGGCTGTTCGCTTGCGCCATGTACCCTGCAAGCGTATCCGTGCGGTTGTCGGTGACTGGATTCTTGATCACCAGAGTTCGCGTGAGCAGGCCGGTATCATTTCGCAGGGCGTGCAGCGTAATCGTCGCCGGTGCGGCAGTCGCGCCATCGCCGGGCAGAATTCCCACTCCTTGGTTTCGTCCTCCGGCTTTTGCACGATAAAGCGCCGTATCCGCAAGCTCAATGGTTTCCTCCTCGCAAATCGCATCGTAGGCGGTGCGGCTCCAGGGGAAGGGAGCCCATCCCACGGAGCAAGTCTTTCGTACGGTGAAACCGTGTCCAATATCGAAAGGTTCGGATGCGATGACTTCCAAAATCCTTTCGCAGAAAGCTGGCGTACCGGCGGGATCGGTAGAGCGAGACATGATCAGGAATTCTTCGCCTCCCCAACGAACCAAAACATCGGACTTGCGCACTACCCTCGACAACCTTTCGGCCACGCGCTGCAGCAAACGATCGCCAGCGGGATGACCGTGCACATCGTTCACTTCTTTGAAGAAATCCATATCGACCATGATGAAAACCAGGTCGCGATGATCCATCTTGCGAATGTCGCCGGCCTGAACCCGTTCGTAATTTCGCAAGACCTGTCCCGCTTCGGCCGTCAGGATTTCTTCCAGATAGCGACGGTTCCAAACGCCGGTCAGCGCATCCGTGTAAGACATTTCCTGAAGTTCAAGATTCTTGCGTTGCAGTTCCAGGCTGTGCCACCGGAGAGATTGCTCCTTGCTTTCCAATTCGTTCTTGAGCTTGCACATCTCGTCGAGGTTCTGCCGCGACAGGTGCAGCAAGTGGAGTAATTCGCGATCCATCCAGTGCTGCTTCAAGAATACGAGCGTGCCCATGAAAATCATTACTGCCGCGGTCAACACCAGGCGGTAGGAGCGCACGCGCAGCGGTACGCCCCCGAACTCAGCCCAAGCCACCATGAGAGGCGTCGAGAACACAGCCATCATCGCTAACCGGGCAGTCCACATGCTGTGGTCACGAGAAGAAGTTTGATAAGCGGGTGGTTCACGCAATGCTTTTCTCGCCATGAATCCAATGCCCGCGAACCATGCCATGGCTGCGACCAGCGGAACATCGTAGATGCTTCCCGTGTAGTATTTGTGATAATCGATAGCCACACCGGCCAGAATAGAGCCGCCGCTGTAGAGGAGCGCTGCCATGAAGAATCCTCTATAGATGGCTCGCCAGAGTCCGTCACTGCGCTTCCAAACCAGTACCACGCCGAGAATGAGAACCAGTTGTTCACACGCATAGAGCAGATCAAAGCTGTTGCCATACGCGGCCTCGTTCGGAGAAACGTACTGCCACGGAATCACAATAAATAAATAAAGATAGAGCCACCACGTGAGCAACAAAAAGAAATCCATGGACGCGAGACGCAGAGAATGGTCATCTCGCTGAATGTGCGGCTGCACCGCGAGGGCGGCCATCATGGGAACAATGTGAAGGAATAAAACGACGTCACCCACAAAAGGGTTGGGCGCTTCCTGCCGCAGAAAAACCTCGAAATAAGTCCAAAGGACTTGCGCGCAGAACCACATCCCGCACCCGACTGCCATAAGCAGCCAGAAGAGTTGCGCTTTCCTTTGCCCGGTTGTGACGTTGGAGAAAATGACCAGGGTTGCGCAAAACAGCAAGGCGCATTGAGTGAGATCGCCGAACGCAGTTAATGCGATGCTGCGTGGCGCCAGCAATGAGACGCAGATGTGCGCGCACACTACCGCGCACACCATCGCCGACCATTTGCCAGGTTTCCTCACGGAGAATAAGCCCACTCTAAGAGTGTATTGTTATGCTGGTATGGTGGGGATGTTACGGAGGTAATCGCGAGAGCAGTCGTCTGTGCTAGCAGGACTCTTAGCCAAACGCCCCGACAAAACGCCGGGCGAAACGAAAAACATCCAGATAGGAGTTGTACAAAGGTACAGGTGCGACACGAAAGGTATCGGGTTCTCGCCAGTCGCCAAAAATACCTTCCTGCGCTAACCTGTCACATAAGACTCTTCCTTGTTCGGGGATTCGAATCGACAGTTGGGCGCCGCGCTGCTCAATTTCTTGCGGCGTGATGATCGAAAACTTCTTCGAGGCATTTTGGTTTAGCAGGAAGTCCAGGTAGCTGGTCAGGGAAACGCTCTTCGCTCTCAGACGCTCGATGCCTGCTTCATGGAAAATGTCCATCGACGCGCGCAGGGCCGCCAGGCTTAAAATCGAAGGATTGCTCAACTGCCAGCCGTCAGCACCGGACATCGGCTGAAAGTTCGGGCCCATCTCGAATCGTGACTCTTCGTCGTGACCCCACCAGCCTGTGAAGCGAGGTAGATCGCGCGAGTCAGCGTGGCGTTCGTGCACAAAGCACCCGCCGGTGCATCCTGGCCCTCCATTCAGATACTTGTACGAGCACCAAACCGCAAAATCCGGACCCCATTCATGAAGCTTCACCGGCAAATTGCCAGCCGCATGGGCCAGATCGAATCCGACCATGCATCCCTGCCCGTGACTCCACCGCGTGATGCTTGCCATATCAAACGCCTGACCGGTCGCGTAATTCACTCCTCCCAGCAGAAGCAACGCAATGTTCTCCCCTTCGCGCTCAATCAATGACTGAATGTCTCCCTCACGGAGGCAGGATTCACTGGGCCTCTGAGTCAATTCAATCAACGACGTCTCCGGCTCGAAACCGTGAAAACGAATTTGCGACTTCACCGCGTACTGATCGGAAGGAAAGGCCCCGCTCTCCACAACTATCTTGTGCCTTCTCGCTGTTGGACGATAAAACGATACCATCATCAAGTGCAGGTTCACCGTAAGCGAGTTCATGACGACAACTTCAAGGGGCTTCGCCCCAACCAATTCCGCGGTCTGTTCCGTCAGCAGCCTGTGGTAGGGCATCCAGGGATTCTTCGCACGAAAATGCGCTTCCACGCCAAGTTGCGCCCAGGCTTCCAGTTCCTGCTCAACATATGCCCCAACTGTCTTCGGTTGCAGCCCGAGCGAATGGCCGCATAAGTAGATGCAACCCCCGCCAGCAATTTTTGGAAACAAAAAACGTTGGCGGAATTGTCGCAGAGGATCGCGTTCATCGATCGCGATCGCAAAATCCTCTCCCGATTGAAACTCGAGTGGAAACTGGAAGCTACTCATTGCTGGAGCTCCAAGGGAGTGAGTTCGCTACGAACCAGTAGATCCGCCTTCTTCCAGTCAAGATCTTCCAATCGATCGATGTGGTCACAGAGTTCGCCAAGCATCCGGTCCTGAACAATCCCTCGCGCCTGGGCGACAGAGTAAGGAACGCGATGAAACGTCACCATGGCATATTTCGGTACGAAGAGCTGCGGATATTTCGCTTCCAAAGCCAATTCCACCTTTTTCCGCAGCAAAAATCTAGAGTCGGCAACTCGATCCCTCATCTCAGTAAAATTCTCAATTGCCATATCCGCGATGGCATCGGTATTTATTTTGCGCTGGTTCTCGAACTCGGCGAATACTCGCGGCCAGTCTGCACCGTGCAGGTCGAGCAACTCCACCAGATATGTGCAGTCCTCGAATCCACAATTCATCCCCTGGCCGAAGAATGGAACAATGGCATGCGCCGCATCTCCGAGAAGGAGCGCTTTCCCTCCAACATGCCACGGTGAGCACTTGATGGTAACCATCGCCCCGGTTGGATTCGAGAAAAAATTATCGGTGAGTTGCGGCATGAGCGAAACGGTATCTGAAAAGCGAGACTCGAAAAAGCGGTTCACATCCGCCTGTGTAGCAAGGGAAGCGAAACTATCTACACCCTCGAATGGCAGAAACAAAATGCAAGCGAACGTACCATCGATGTTTGGCAAAGCAATCAGCATGTAATTGCCCCGCGGCCAGATGTGCAGCGCGTGAGTCTCCAACAGATGCTTTCCATTGGGTCCGGAGGAAATTGTCAGTTCTTTGTAACCATAATTGAGATACTGTTGCGAAAAGTTGAAGCGGTTCAGTTTGAGCATCTCCGCTCGAATCGCTGACGCTGAGCCATCACAGCCGATCACAATCTCAGTCTCGTGGCTTGTTTCTTCGCCTGTCTCTTCGTTACGTAGGCGTATGGCACCAGTCTTCACGCCATAGTCCACACAGCGCCGATGGAAGTGAATGGTCGCACCCTGTTCCTCCGCCAGGGTCATAAGCGCGATATTCAATTCAGCCCGTGAGATTGAATTGATGACCTCCGATTCGTTCTTACCATAAGGTTGGAAGGTAAGCTCCCCGTTAACCGTGTGCATCATCCGTCCTTTCATCGGAATGATGATGCTTCGCATCCCTTCCCAAAACCCGGCCTGCTGCAGCGCGTGAATGCCGCGGGTGGAGAGCGCAAGGTTGATCGACCGTCCCGCGCTGATCGGCACGCGGCGCATGTCGGAACGCCTTTCGAAAATCTCAACAGCAAATCCGCGCTGCATCAAGAGAACAGCCAGAAGGGGGCCGTTGAGCCCTGCGCCGATCAGTGTGATTTTTTTAGGGGCGGCTATCATCTGCTGAAGTGGGAAAAAACTTTCACCGTTACAAGACACTGCTCACTCGGTCAACAATGTCCGCGCCTCCCACAACTCGGGGAAAAACTTCTTGTCGAGCGTGAGCTTCAAGTATGACGCTCCCGTGCTTCCGCCCGTGCCCATGCGAATGCCGATGACGCGCTCAACCAACTGAATGTGCCGCAGCCGCCAACTCACGATCAATTCGTCGAATTCCGTCAGCCGCTCGCATACATCGATCCAGTCACGATGATGATGCTCATCCTTGTACAGTTCGTGAACGGCGCGAGCCCGGGCCTCGAATTGTTCTTTTTCGCTGACGTTCGCGCTGGGAGGCACAAGTTTGCCTATGGCCTGCAATGCTCCGAAGAAAACGTCGCGCAGTGAAGGCTCCTCTAAGCGCCGCTTCAGACTTGCGTAAGCTTCTGGCGTTGGCCGGTGGTAGCGAAGCATTTTCTCGTCCTTCAATCCGCACAGGAATTCGATTTCTCGAAATTGTTCGGATTGAAATCCGCTCGCAGGCTCCAGCATGCCGCGAAATGCGAGAAAATGCGTAGGCAACATTGTTTCCAGAATCGTGAACTGCTCGACAAGCACACGAGTGATCTCGGTACAGCGCCGAAGCAAACGGGCCGCCTCATACACCTTATCGTGCGATTGGGGAGCGGCGCCGGCCCTCCGCAAATTCGCAACCACAGCGTCAAGGTCGTGAAGCAATTCTTTGAACCACAGTTCGTATGTCTGATGGACAAGAATAAACAGCAACTCATCGTGATGCGGCGGCGACGACTGAGGCTGCTGCAGTTCGAGCAGTTCAGGAACTTTCAGATAAGAACTGTAAGTCAGCCGCCCAGACTCGGACACGGGCGGGGAAGCGGCGGCGGCCACCTCGGACCTGTCTGCACCACTCTCGCTTGATTCGGTTTTGATTCGCAGAAAACCTTCAGCATTTCCGCTCAGAAGTTTAGCCTTTGTATCTTGGGGTAGGTTGCTTTGACGGATGAGTGAACCGACTCGTTCTTCGCCCAGCGGAAAAGGATAGTCCGAACCGAGCATTACCTGCCCGGCTCTCATCGTTCCCACCAGGAACTGCAGCGTCCGCTGATCGAACACGGCGGAGTCGACGTAGAAGCGATTGAGATAATGGCTGGGCGAATGTTGGCACTCGCCGCGTGCTACCGGATGATGATGCCACGCGTTTTCCAGCCGCCCGAGCAAAAATGCAAAGCTTCCGCCACCGTGCGCAAAACAAATTCTCAGCGTATTCGGAAGTCGATCAAATGCCCCACTCAAAATCAGGGCCACGACTGACAGCTGAGTTTCCGCCGGCATACCAACCGTCCACGGCATCATATATTTCGGCATCCGGTCCCGGCCCAGCATCTCCCAGGGATGAACTAAAACGGCCGCGCCTTCATTCGCGCAATGATGCAAAAATGTGATTACTCCCGGATCGTCCAGATTCTTGTTTCCAATATGGTTGCCGATCTGCACGCCTAAATGTCCGGATTGCATGCACCGACTGAGCTCTTTGCAGGCCGCGTCGATATCCTGCAACGGCACCTGGCAGAATGATCTCAGCCTGCCTTTTCCCCGACTGCACAATTCGAGGGCCGCGTCGTTGAACAGTTGCGCGCAATCCAACGCATGCTTCACGGGACGCTCGTACGCGAACAGCACCGGCGTCGCGGAGATTACTTGCAGGTCGACACCATCACGATCCATCTCAGCCAGCCGAACCTCCGGGTCCCAGCACGCCGAGTAGATATGGCGGAAGAAGCGATCACCGACCATGATGTCCGCTTTCCCCGCCTCGGTGTGCTTGATCCAGGGCCAGTCCGGCGTACCATAGCGCACCGCAAGATCGGGCCAGGACTCAGGGAAAAAATGGTTGTGAATGTCGATGACTCGCATGCTTCACTTTCCCGGATGAATCGTACCGCAATGCTTGCACGTACGACGGCTCTCGCTCGAATAAAATTGTTCAAACAGCGGCGGCAAATCTTTGACAATGCTCTTCAGCTTCACTTCTGCGCGATAGATTAACTGGTAACAATTCGGACAGTACCATTCGAAGGCGTCCAGAGATCCCTCGGGCCGCGGCACTTCAACGACCACACCGATCGATTCCGCGGGCCGCTGCGGGGAGTGGCGCATATGTTTGGGAAGGAGAAAAATCTCGCCTTCTTTGATGGGTATTTCCAGCGGCGGTTTGCCGGGGGTTTCAATAATGCGAAGCGAAATGTTGCCCTTCAACTGGTAGAAAAATTCCTCCGTTGGATCGTCATGATAATCGCGGCGCTGGTTCGGCCCTCCAACCACGGTCACCATCATTTCGCCGTCTTCCCAAACCTGAGCGTTTCCTACCGGAGGCTTAAGCTTCTCTTTGTTCTCTTCGATCCAGCCTTGGAAATTGAAGGCCCTCAAATTCTTGATGGACGCCATCGCAACTCCTATTTCACCGGTTTATAAGCCGTCGCTTTCATCTCGATCAGCAAATGCGGATGCGGCAATTGGTGGACGGCCACGGTCGTTCTCGCCGGACCATCGTATCCGAAGAATTCGCCGTACACCTCGTTGTAGCCGGCGAAATCGTCCATGTTCACCAGATAGGACGACATTTCAACCACGTCTTGCAGATTCGCTTCAGCACTCTGCAGGATGTCGCGAATGTTTTCGATTACCGCGCGGGTTTGCAGGCGAATGTCGAGTCGTGTTGTGCCAAGCGAATCGACCTCGGCGCCAGCGATGGTATTGTCAGCACGCCGCGCGCTGGTGCCCGAGATAAAGAGAAAGTCACCCGCCCGCTTGATGTGCGGATATTTTCCTCTTGGCGCTGCTTTCCCTTCGACGATTTTGCTCTCGGTCCCGTTCATTTGTTCGAGTAATTCACAGCCGGATACAGACATTATTTGGTTCGGAATAAAAGTTCAGCGAATGCATCCCGCCTTCGCGGCCAATGCCAGAGAGTCCTGCTCCGCCGAACGGCGTTCGCAGATCGCGCAGAAACCAGCAGTTCACCCACGTGATACCCACATTCATTTGTTGCGCGACGCGATGACCACGTTTCAGGTTGCTGCTCCAAATCGAAGCCGCCAATCCGTACTTTGTGTCATTGGCCATGGCCACCGCTTCTTCTTCCGAATCGAACGGAGCGATGTGGCACACGGGGCCAAAAATCTCTTCCTTCACACAACGCGCTGACTCTGCAAGCCCAGTATAGATTGTGGGCTGTACATAAAAACCGTTGTCGCGATCATCGCCGAACTTAGGAACTCCGCCACCAGTTACAACCGTCGCCCCTTCGTCTCTGGCCAACTGATAATAGGACAGCACCTTTTCTCGATGCTGCGCTGAGATCAGAGGTCCCAGGTTGGTTTTCGCATCGCTAGGCCATCCCGGATTCAGGTTCTCCGCTTTTTCCTTCAACGCGTCCACAAACTCGGTGAACATTTCACGCTCTACATACAAACGCTCGGCGCATAAGCATACCTGCCCCGTATTCAGAAACACAGCCTCACTGATTCCGCTCACCGCCTCCGCGAAGTCGCAATCCGAGAATATGATCGCCGCATTCTTGCCGCCCAGTTCAAACGAAACCGGCTTCACCGTGGGCGCCACTGCCTTCATGATTGCGGCACCGGTTCCCGATTCGCCTGTAAACGTAACCGCGTCTACATCAGTATGCCGCGTCAAGAATTCTCCCGCCGATCCTGGCCCGAAACCGTGTACTACGTTGTAGACGCCCTTTGGGATTCCCGCGTCCTGCATCGCCTCTGCCAGCAGCGTCGCCGTAGCGGGAGTTTCTTCCGAAGGTTTGACCACTACGGCATTGCCGCAGGCCAATGCTGGCGCTACTTTCCAGGTGAGCAAGAGTAGCGGCAAATTCCACGGAGTGATTACGCCCACCACTCCCAGGGGCTTGCGCACCGCGTAGTTCAGAGCATTCGTGCCGTCGGGAGTTTCGGTTTGAAACGATTCTAGCCCCGCCATTTTCACTGAGTCGGCAAAGACGCGAAAGTTTGCCGCCGCGCGCGGAACATCGAGCTTAGACGCGAGGGAGATTGGCTTCCCAGTGTCTGCGATTTCAGCTTGAACAAAACAATCGAAACGCTTCTCGATTGCGTCCGCAACCCGATGTAGTCTCATCGCGCGCTCGCGGATTCCGAGTCGGCTCCACTCCCCACGCAGCGCACGCCGCGCAGCGTGAACCGCTTCGTCTACCTGCGCTTCACTGGCTTCCGTGGCCTGCGCGATGACCGTTCCGTCGGCGGGATTCACATCCGCAAACTCGCGGTCACCCGCGACGAATCGCCCATCGATGTAGTTTTGGATTCGGTTCACCAGATCCCCGGTAGGTCCCGGCAATCGTAGCAGGGCGGCCGGAAGCGAGGCAATCTTCGTGCGCGGTCAGCTCTGGCGTTGTTCGAGATAACGGCGCAACGCGTCATGCCAGGAAGGCATCTCGATTTCCAGACGCTTCAGAGAAGCTGGAGACAATGTCGAATACGCAGGTCGAGGCGCGGGCCGCGCGAATTGGTGGCTGCTTACCGGCCGAACAGTTGTAGAAAGCCCAGCGCTTTTCACAATCTCCGCGGCAAAGTCGAACCAGGTGCAATCGCCAGCATTGGTGACGTGAACAATTCCACGTGCGTTCTTTCGGCACAATTGAATGATAGCGCGCGCCAGATCAACTACGTAGGTCGGACAGCCGCGCTGGTCGTTGACCACATCGAGCGCCGGACGGCTGGCAGCCAGTTTCAAGATCGTGTCGGGGAAGCATTTCCCGCCGATTCCAAATAGCCACGAGGTTCTGGCGATGCAACAATCAGGCATCAACTCGAGTAGTCTGGTTTCTGCCTCGGCTTTGGTTCGTCCGTAGACGCTTTGCGGATTGCGTTCATCCGCAGTCTCATACGGAGCAGTCTTCTTTCCATCGAAGACGTAATCGGAACTGAGGAATAACAACCTAGTCCCGACCCGCTTTGCTGCTGCGGCCACGTTGAGGGCGCCGTCACGGTTCACGGCAAAAGCCAGATCTTGATTGCTCTCGCATCCGTCGACATCTGTATAGGCAGCGGCTAATATCACCCACTCCGGACGCGTTTGTCGGAGCACTTGCTGCACACGGTCTGCATCGCGGATGTCGACATCCTGCGATGTGAGCCCAGTTACGGTATCTCCGCCGCTTTCACGCATCAACTCCTTACCTAGAAGGCCGGAGGCTCCAAAGATCGTGACTCTCATGGAAATCTAGTCAAAACTCTCAGAGTTGCGGAAAGCCCCGCCCCGCTGGTCTTTCGCGGATACGATCGGCTCTGCATCCAGTTCCCAATTGATCTTGAGATCGGGATCGCTCCACAAGATTGTGCGCTCATGCTCCGGGGAATAGAAATCAGTTGCTTTGTAGAGCACTTGCGCTCTATCAGACAGCACGCGGAATCCGTGGGCAAAACCCACAGGGATCCACAGCATACGCTTGTTTTCACCCGATAATCGAATCGCCTCCCAGCGGCCAAAGTTCGGGGAACTCTTGCGCATATCCACTGCGACGTCGAGAATTTCGCCCTCAACGACACGCACAAGTTTTGCCTGGGGATGCTTTAACTGATAGTGCAGACCTCGCAGAACATTTCGGGATGAGCTGGAATGATTATCTTGCACGAACGTGTCAGCAATCCCTACCTTCGACATGTTCTGCTGGTTATAGCTCTCGAAGAAAAAGCCGCGCTCGTCGCCGAATACCCGGGGTTCGAGGACGAATACCTCGGGCAGCGAGGTTGGGATTTTCTTGAGCGCTTCCACCGCAGGCCGAGTTGCTTGAGATGTGTCCATCTCAGAACACCTTCTCCCGCAAGAGTTGCAGCAGATACGCGCCGTAGCTGTTGTTCTTCATTGAGTTTCCAATTTTCTCCACTTGATCGGCGGTAATGTAACCGGAGCGGAAAGCAATCTCCTCGGGGCACGCCACCATGAGACCTTGCCTCTTCTCGATAGCTTGAATGTAGAGCGACGCATCCATCAACGATTCATGCGTGCCCGTATCCAACCAAGCCATGCCACGGCCCATCACTACAACATCCAATTGGCTTCGCCCCAGGTACGCCTTGTTCACGTCGGTAATCTCCAATTCACCGCGCGGACTGGGCTTTAATGACTTCGCAATCTCTACCACCTGGTCATCGTAGAAATAAAGTCCGGTCACGGCATAGCGTGACTTGGGATGCTTAGGCTTTTCTTCGATGCTCAGAGCTTTTCCGGCGCCGTCGAATTCCACAACTCCATAGCGTTCGGGATCGTGTACGGGATACGCGAACACCCGCGCGCCGTGCGTCTTAGTCGAAGCGTCGCGCAAGTCCTTGGCCAATTCATGCCCATAAAAAATATTGTCGCCCAGCACGAGGGCACACGCACTGCCCGCAATAAATTTCTCTCCTACCAGGAATGCCTGCGCGATTCCTTCTGGCTTCGCCTGAACCTGATATTGCAACTGGATTCCAAACTGACCACCATCTCCCAGCAGGGCCTGAAATTTCGAAACGTCCTCGGGCGTAGTTATAAGAAGAATGTCACGAATGCATGCCAGCATGAGCGTGGAAAGCGGGTAATAGATCATCGGCTTGTTGTAGACCGGAAGCAGACTCTTTCCCATAGCGTGAGTAACGGGATACAAGCGAGTTCCCGATCCTCCTGCCAGGATGATCCCCTTATAGCCGACGTTCTTCGATCCATGCGTCATAGGAATTTGTCGAGTTGAACCCGCAGCCGATTTACGAAGAGTAGTGCGTTTCAATCCATTGCCGGTAGCTTCCGCTAGTCACGTCGAGCACCCACTCTTCGTGCTCCAGATACCACCGCACCGTTTTTCGAATTCCAGTCTCGAATGTTTCCTTAGGACGCCAACCGAGTTCCCGCTCAATCTTGGTCGCGTCCATGGCATAACGCCGGTCGTGACCGGGACGGTCTTTCACAAACGTCACCAGGTTGCGGCGCGGCGAGCCTCGAGTACCGGCCATCTCATCCACGATGTCGCAGATCGTTTCGACGATATCGATGTTGCGCTTCTCGTTCCAACCGCCGATGTTATAAGTCTGTCCGACACGTCCGCGAGTAAGCACGGTTGCGATCGCTTCGCAATGATCCTCCACATAGAGCCAGTCGCGAACGTTTTGACCATCGCCGTAAACCGGCAACGGTTTCCCGTCGCGCGCATTGAGAATGATTAGCGGAATAAGTTTCTCTGGGAACTGAAATTGCCCATAATTATTCGAGCAATTCGTGGTCAGCGTCGATAACCCGTAAGTATGGTGGTAGGCGCGCACAAAGTGGTCTGACGAAGCTTTCGATGCAGCATACGGACTATTCGGAGCATAGGGTGTTTTCTCCGAGAATGGTGGGTCTTCAGCACCCAGCGATCCATACACCTCATCCGTGGAAACGTGAAGAAAGCGGAAGCTGGAGCTGTCTTGTCCATCGAGACCGCTCCAATAGGTTCGTACTTCTTCCAGCAACGCGAATGTTCCATCCACGTTTGTCCGGACGAAAGCGTCTGGTCCGCTGATGGAACGATCCACATGGCTCTCCGCCGCGAAGTGCACGACGGCCCGGGGCCGGTGACGTTCTAACAGGCCGCGCACCAAGTCGCGGTCCGCAATATCGGCTTGAACAAACTCGTACCGCTTATTGCTCGCAACAGTTTCAAGGTTGCGTAAATTTCCCGCGTAGGTAAGCTTGTCCAGATTCACGATGGAGGCTGAGTCCTGCTCAATCCGCTGCAGGATAAAGTTGGATCCAATGAAACCTGCGCCGCCAGTGACCAGGATCGTGTTTTCCATAGAGGTGGCAAATAGCTGAAGCAGGCAGCACGTGATTGCGAATCGCGGCACCGCCGACATTTTACAACTTCAATTGTAAACAAAAAGGACGGGAATCATCCCGTCCTCCTGTTGGTGCCTGCGGTTCTATGTGAGTTCTGCCCTTTGGTTACGTGGCGCGGCGGACTGCTGCTATCCCGCTTTTCGTTGTGGTGCCGGTGCCGGAGTTGCCACCCGTTCGTTTGGTTTTCTGGAAAAAATCTCAGTTGATTTCCAACCCATCATTGTGAGATAGGTCCCTTCCACTTGAGATGCGACTTCGGCCCACTGATATTGTTCGCGAACCCGCCGTCTCGCAGCGTGGCCTACCGCCTCGCGCACCGCTGGATTCGCAATGAGGAACCGCAAACGATCAGCCAGGTCAGCGACGTCTCCACGGCGGAAGGTAAATCCAGCAGTTTCGATGGCTTCTCGATTTTCCGGGACATCGCTGCTCAGCACGCACAAACCTGCACCCATCGCGTCCAGCAGCGCAAGAGATAGGCCCTCAAGCTCCGATGGCAAGACGAACACCATGGCATTTGTCAGCAACTCGTCGAGATCGTCGCCAGAAACCCAGTCCAGTATCTTGATGCGCTCACCGGCGTGGCTTCGCAACTGACGCGAGTACTCGTCGCAGTAGCTGGACGGTCCGGCCATCACCAGTTTTACGTCGGTCTCCAACCGCTCATAGGCCTCCACCAGCAGGTGGCATCCCTTTTCCGGTGAGAACCTTCCGAGAAATAAAATATATTTCCCGGGCTCAAGCCCCCAGTCGAATATCTTGTTGGGGGAAGATCGTTCACGTAGTATTCCGCCATTCGGTATGTAGTAAGTCTGGGCTAGGTAGGTTTTGCGGTAGTGTTCTTCCAGAGTGCGCGAGACGACCATCGTGCCGTCCGGAAGACTCACCGCCGCGCGTTCGCCGACCTTCAGCACCGCAGAGGCAATTCGTCCCCATTTTTTTCGGAGCCAGTCCAGCCCTTGCACCGTGACGACAGTTTTCTTTCCGGTGAGGCGTGGGAGAAATGAAAATAATGCCGGTCCCAGCGCGTGGTAGTGGACCACATCACAAGGCTGAGTAAGAACGTGGAGGGTACTCAAGAACGTGTGCAATAGCGTCTCGAGATGTTTGGAACGGATTGTGGGCAGGCGTACCACCTGCATTCCGTTGTGCTCTTTTCCCGGTGGCGTGAAGTATGTCCGGCAATATACCGTTACGCGGTGTCCCATCTCCGCCAGGCGGCTGCCGACCTCTTCGTAGTAGGTTTCTATGCCGCTGTACTTCGAAACAACCCCGCGTCCGCCAATGAAGGCGACTCGAAGGGCAGGTTTGGTGCTCGCCACTACTCGAGAAGCCTTGGGTTGTGGTCTTCTGTTTCGGCTAAGGATGCCTTCATATAATTTCAGCAACGCATCGTAGTGCGCTTCTGGCGCGTGAGCCGAGCACACCTGTTCACGGCCCGCTCTTCCCATTTTCTCGGCTAGTGCCGGCTGGTCGCTTAGAAACTTAATTGCAGATACCAGCTGCTCTACATCTCCAGTTCTGTACAAAACACCCGTTTCCCCCTCGCCCACGAGTTCCCGACGTGAACCCAGATCAGAGGCCACTACAGCTCGGGCCTGCGCATAGGATTCGAGGATTGTCTTGCCCAGAGTTTCGTAGGCATGCGATGGCAACACGGTAAACGAAGAATCGGCAATTGCGTTCTCTAATTCCGCTCCCTTTATGTGACCCGAAAACTCAACGTTGCTTAGCCCTAGTTCGGCGGTCATTTGCTCCAACCAGTTCCGCTCCGGCCCATCCCCCGCGATGACCAGTCGAAGATCCGGCAGCCGCTGCATTGCGTGCAGCAAGTCGTCGATACCTTTTTCGCGTGACAACCTGCCAAAATAAAGTAGGGGCCCAGTACTCGCACTGGGCTTCGATACCGGATTGACTCGCTGAAAGTGAGGAAGCACTTCGAACTTCGACGGATCCCATCCGTGTTCAACGAACTTGCCGCGCACAAACTGACTGGGAGCAAGAAAACGGTCCACGCACTTCTCGTAGGTGCCGAGCCATTTGTGAACGTAGGCCTCCGCGATCAGCGTAATCCGGGCATTCCATCCCGGATAACACTTTTGGTTGAGCACCTGCCAGAATTTTCCGCCTTTGCAGGCTTCACAAGGTTCTCCGCGTACTACGAAGTTGTAGCTTGGACACAGCACCTTGAAATCGTTCAAGTGATAAACGACTGGAACGTTTTGAGCCTTCAACTCCCACAAAATAGATGGCGTCAGATGGTGATAGATATTCCGCACGTGAGCTACATCTGGCTGAAATTCCACGATCATTCCCCGAATCCTCTGCCGCGCTTCGCGGGAATAAATGGCGCGCATCGCCAGCTTCGACTGGTAAAACCAGCCACGCTGCTTCCTGAAATCGTGGTTCTTGAAATCGATGTACGGTACGAAATGGCGGTCGTACGGGGTGTGCACACCCCTTGGGTCGGCCATCGAAAACAGTGCCACGTCATGTCCGTTGAGGCGCATCAATTCCATCACTTCGAACAGGTAGGCCTCGGTGCCGCTGAATGCGAAGTTATATTTATTGCAAAATAAGATCCTCATGCGGACAGCTCCATTCGTGGATTGCAGGATTCCTGGCTGCGAGATTCTGCGTTTCGAGAAGCTAACTGGCAGGAATCGGGTGCGATTCTTTCCAGGAAACGATCGCCAAAATTGCTCAGCTGTTTCATGCGAGTGAAATTTTGCAAGACCTGCACTCGCGCCGCATGCCGGATCCAGTCAAGGTGGCTGACAGCAAATCGATCTTCGGAAAGAACTAGCCTGTGTAGAAAGAGCAATTTCTCGACAAAATCCTCCAGCGATCCGGGCGCATATAGGAATCCCGTCTTGCCGACGATAACTATCTCCGGAATGCCCGTGATGATGGGAGCGAGCACAATCTTGCTCCGCGCCATCGCTTCCATCAGCACCAGCGGCAGGCCCTCGCTGCGGCTGGTAAGGACAACCACGTCGGTGCGCCTGTATAGCGACCCCATCTGATGCGAGGAGACATAACCGAGCAGCGTGACTCGTTCTCCCAGTCGTTTCTTGCGGATAAGAGATTCCAAACGTTGCCGTTCCGGCCCCTCGCCCGCAATCGCGCACTCAAAATCGAGCCCACGATCATGTAGCCGAGCACAAGCCTGAAGCAGAAACGCGTGATCCTTCACCGCATGCAGCCGTCCCACTGCCAGAAGACTGAAAGTATGGTGCACAGCGCGAGTCTCCCTCGCACGGGATTCCTGGTATGAGGGAACCTCGACACCCAGGCGCGAAACCACAATCTTCCCGGGAACGATGCCTGGGAAATGCTCGAGAATGAAGCGGCGGTTGTACTCCGAAACGGTGACGCAAAACTTGCAATGCTTCAGTTTGCTGTCGAGATAGGCAGCGTGCAGCAACAAATCCGATCCGTGCAACGTGAGGCTGAAACTGACACCCAACAACCTAGCCGCCACCATTGCGATCCACGAACCAAAATAGCCGTGATGAACGTGAATGTGATCGACCCCACGTTTCTGCAGCAACACCGCGTAATACGCCCCCAGCCAAGTGTGGAGCAGCGCCTTCAGCCGTCGTTTCGGCGATTCCTTTCCATGCAGCAGCACTCGTGCAACCAGGCTCGCAATTCGTTTCCAGCGACGCGCCATGAGAACGAGAGCCCACAAGAGAATCAGTACTCGAATCGGTTGCAAGCAGAGTGTCTCTGACCCGCGGCTGGCGCTGGGCAGGGCGTGCAACGGGGGTTCCGGCGTTTGTACGCTGCCCTGAATCACTTCGACGCCGCGACGTCGGAGTTCCTCGATCTCTTCCGCCACGTACGGTTCTACCGCTGCGGGAAATCGATTGGCAAGATAAGCGATAGTCAACACTGTGATGGGAATCTTTGTCGAAGATCGGATGTATAGGCTTTATGCAGCGGGGCGGCGGCGTAAGACCCTTAGGCGCAGACTCGACTCAAGTTGGACGGGACTTGCAAGTCGGCGTTGCTGTGCCGCCAGCATTCCGGCGAGACTGAACAGAAACCCGTTTACAAACTGATAATTCATTCCTACCACCCCGGCATTAGCCCAATAGACCCCGAGCAACACCGGCCACAGCGCATGAAACTGCTGATTCAGAAATCCATCGCGTTCAGCGCGGGGGACGGAGTTCCATCCCAACCGTAGGATTTCCCACATCAGCCACCCGTAGAGAGCTAGACCGACGAGTCCATGTTCGATTAATAACTCGAGATAAGTATTGTGTGGATACAACTCCCTTTTCCGGTAGCCGCTGACGTGCCGGGCGAGTTCCTCCGGCATCTGGTTAACGCCCCATCCAGTGAATGGTTTTTCCAGGAACATCTGCCAGCCCCCGGCATAGACAGCTTGGCGAAACTCTATTGGGCCTGACTCCCGCAACCGTTCTGTGAGCGCCCGGCGCTGATCGTCAAAACTTAACGCAATGAGCAAGGCAAGAGTTCCAGCAATCGTCACCGCGACGCAGATCCACCGGAGCTTGCGGTTGTGCGACCGAACAATCAGCACTCCTACGCTGACAGCGAACGATAGCCATACGGCCCGCGTCATCGTCGCCAGGATTGCGACTGGCAGGAGGGCGAGCAGTGAGGCGGCCCGGAATCCGCGTATTCTTCCACGCAGGAATGCCCGCAAGGCCAACAGTCCCAGCAGATTCAGCGAGACTCCGTTTGCCACTGCTTGTAGAAATGGTCCTCGCGCCCGGTCTGCGTGGTAACCGAGACTGTCGTCCAGGATGAAGCGCGGAAAGATCAATGACTTCGCACCTATGAGGAACGCGATTGCGGTAAAAGACAAATAGGCAAGCACTAGCAAACTGAACCATTCGAATTGCCGCAGACTCCTCTCCTCTCGAAAGACGAGGCCAGCCATGTGAAACAAGATGAACGGCGCAACAAATTTTGCTATCAGCAAAGACCAACTTTGGCAGTTGAAGGGCTGCTGCACGATGCTAGCGCCGGCCAGGAGGGTCAGCCCGATCATCGGCCAACTAGCTTGCTCCATCGGCAGCAAACGCTGGCGCTTCAAGACCACTCGTCCAGCCACTGCCAGCACCAGCAATGCCAGGGCCAGCCGATCGATTTCGTAAAAAGGCACATCCGGGGGGCGCAACAGCATAGCCGTTAGAGCCGCAAGAAACAGCCCAGTCGGCGCCAGCATCATCGCCTGCAGCGGACGCAGCCCTAACCGGATTCCTCTTCCAGCAGCATCGCCGTCCAAGACTGATTGCGACATGGTGCCTGCCGAAAGCGATGTCATTCGCCGCTGCCTCTCAGTACGACGGCGGCTGTCTTTAGCAGAATGCGGAAGTCCAACGCCAGGCTCCAACTGCGGATATATTCGATATCCAAGTCCAGTGCGGCTTGAAAGGACGGATTCGCCCGCGCTGTTACCTGCCAAAGTCCTGTCATCCCCGGGAGTACGTCGAGTCGCGGTAAGTGCTGGATCGCATACGCGGAAAAATCATCCAGGGGATGGGGCCGTGGCCCTACCAGGCTCATCTCGCCTTTCAGCACATTCAGTAATTGCGGTAACTCGTCCAGGCTGTACCGGCGTAGAAAGCGTCCGACTCGTGTGATTCGTGGATCGCCCGCAATTTTGAAAAACGGGCCTTGCCTTTGATTTTTCTCCCTCAGTTCCTCCTTCAAGGCGTCAGCATCCATAACCATGGTGCGAAACTTGTAACAGTTAAAAGGTCGTCCTTTGCGACCCGCTCGAAGCGCCGAATAGATCACAGGACCTGGTGAATCCAGCCTGACGAGAATCGCAAGGAGAATGAGCGCCGGCGCCAGCAAGATTAAAGCCGCCCCCCCTCCAGCGACGTCTAGTACGCGTTTCATCAACAGCCTGGTGACCGGCAGCGGTTCTTCGTGCAGGGAGATCAGTGGGACTCCTCCAACATGCTCGGTTTTCCGGACCGGGTCGCGACCGAACAGATCGGGCGCGAGCTTAACGTCCAGGCGCAATCGCCGGGCTGCCTCCAGGATGCGCAAGGCCACTTCTCGATCATGTGGGGCGGCCAGGATGACCTCATCTACGAATCCGGCACGCGCGAGGTGCGCAAGGTCGCTGGTGCGTCCGATGACACCTTTCCCAAGCGCTTCTCGGTCATCCAGAAAACCGCAAACCGCGCGCCCCGTCTCCGGATGTTGGACCAGATAGTTGGCGATGCGCCTGCCGAAGTCATCCGCTCCCACAATGAGCACGTTGCGCATGCCACCGGAAACATGGATGGCGCTTCTGTTACTCTTTCGGTCGGTCCGGCGCGATACCACTGCAGCGCCAAACTGCAGTATCTTTGCGATCCACTTCAGTGTTGATCGAACCGAATTTTCACCGGGGGGCGAATGCTCTGCAGCAGCCAAGTGTGAACGGACAGCTTTCTCGACAGGCTTTGCTGCAAGTCCAAGTGTCTGAGTCACGTGACTCGGCGGCGCAAACGGAGGCATTCCAGTTGCTGACCGCGGTGGTTTCTTTCGGCCAGATACCTCAGCTCCCGGGATTAGGCGAACCGCCCACTCGGTTGGCAGAGGTTTCTGCTCTCTCGGATGAAAATAAGGAGAAGACACTTCAGACCAATTCCAGCTCGTATCCCTGAATCTCAATTGCCAGGGAGCGCTGAACCGACTCGATTGAGATCAGGAGCTTACCGTTTTCAGGTTGCAGCAGCACACCTTCTAAACCTTTCAGGCAACCGCTGCGAATTCGTACGCGCTGTCCATCTCGAACGAACGCGTGCAGGGAAAATAGTCCCTTCTTCCGCAACAGTAATTGGAGGTCTTCGATCTGCTTGGGCGGCACAATCGAAACCGCACCCCCAAAACTCACAAAGCCAATCAATCCCGCTGTCTGCAATACGCTTTGCCACGAAGCGGGCGACTGATCAATTTGGACAAACGCATATCCTGGAAAGAGGGGAATCGTCACTTCTCGCTCGCGGTCACTCCACGTGTGGCGCTCGATCAGCAGAGGCAGGTAGGCTTCGCAGCTCTTGTGCTTGAGCAGCGCGACAACTCTTTTCTCGAACCGGTACCGTGTCCGTACCGCAAACCATTGCGGCTGCTTCGTTTCGGCGGCCACCGGCAACCGGGTCGGCGTCCAGGACGAAACGTCTCCGGCCGAGGAGCCATAGCTACCGCTCACTGAGTCCCATTGGCGGTTTCACCCTCTTTTTGCACAGCGTTCAAACGTTTCTGGAATGCTTCCGCAAACGTTAATCTAAAGCAGACGATAAATACGCTCCGGTATCGGAAAACTTCTATCGCTCAGCACGGTTCCAAGGATCCGAGACTGCCCGCCTTCCAAATTCTCTTTGATCTTGCGGGCCGTAGCCTTTCTGGTGGTGTGGGCCCCCAGCACGAGAATAATTCCATCGGCGAGTTGACCCAGCAGAGCAGCCTCGCTCGAAGCTCCGGCAATTGGCCCTTGTATCACCGCGAACTCGAATTCGCTGCGTAATGCGGCGAGGCATGAAAGCCAGTAGAGTCCTGTCCCTAGCTCCTGGCTTGGCGCGCTCAATCCAAGCTCCGGCACACGCCACAAATTGATCCCTATCTGTAAGGATCGGGACTTGATTGCAGTAGCGCCCAGGTAAACGACAGGAGGCCCGGCTATTTGTTCGATTCCGCTCTCGCGTCCCACAATGGCAATGTGGGCTTGCGTCTCCAGAGCCAAAGCGCGCCCCACTTGATCGCAGATGTTTGCCAAGTCGATCCCCGGCTCCGCGGCGCTGAAGACGACATGTTTTGCCTCCCGCTCTGGGCTTCCAAAGAACACACGCCGCACAAGCCCGCGAATCTGCTCGCGTCCAAAGTCGGAGGGATTCCAGGCATTCGGGTGCCGAAGGATCTCGGCCGGCGGCATCGCGGTTTCTGTCACAACAGCTGCAACAGCTTCGGAACCTAACAGTATGTCGGCATTCGTACTCATTTCGTCCCCTTCAGGCGGATAACCGCCGGCCCATTCCCTCCGGAAGCGAGGCCAGTACCGGGATTTCCAAGCATGCCGATACTTCCTCCGGCGTGCGCAGCGCAGGATCCAGATAGTCGGCTGCAAACGCCGCTCCGGTTCCCGACGTCAACGCAGCCACAATGCCCACCACTACTACCATCGCGGCGGGCCACACCGGCAACGCCGGCACGGTCGCTTGCTCGGCAATGGCGACATTGACAATGCCATCCTGATCCAGCGCGTCTCCCATTCGGGCTTCTTCCCGCTTTTTCACATACAGAAGATAGTTATCTTGCGAGGCCTTCTCGCGGCTCATCAGATCGTCCTGAACAACCGCATCGGAACCCAGTTGCCAAGCCTGGATGCGGTAATCCACTAATTGTTTACTCATCGCTGCAGCTCTTGCTTCCAAGCCTTTCAGCTCGACCTGAGCCTTTTGCAGTTCCCCCCTGGCCCATTCGTAGTCCGCATCTTTGTCCGTGGTTTCGTCGCGCACCGGGCTCGATTTTTCAGCCGCAATTGACGCTTTAGCCTGAAGGATCTGTTGTTCTGCTTCCTGCACCAGCCGGTGAGTCGGCTCAAACTTTGTAAGCAATTGGGTTTTCTTCAATTCAAGATCTAACAGGCTTGCCTTGAGAGCACGCAACAGTTCGGGATTATCCGCAGTGCGAACCTGAGTCGTGGCGCGCGCCGGCAATTCGGCCAATTGCCCTTCAAGTTTCTGAACTCGATGCCGGGTCTCGGTCATTTCAACCTCAGTCTGCTGATAACTTACCTCCGTGTCGTTGATTCGCTGCAGCATCATATCCCGCTGCTCCGCAGCAGCGATCACCCCGTGACTATTGGTGAATTCCAGGAGCTGTCCCTCCGACTGTTCCAGTTGCCGCTGCGACTCCCCAGTCTGCTGATCGAAGAAATGAAGTTGTCCACCCGGCCGATGGACCTCTTTATGCTTTTCCAGGTAGATGCTCGCCAGGGACTGCAGCACCTGCGCAGCTATTTGGGGATCGGCCGAGCCATAGCTCACAGCGATCAGATTGGTTTTCTTGATTGGGTCGACATCCAGCTGCCCGGCAAGTTTTTTCATTGCCCGCTCAACACGGGCCGGGCGAGTCTCGTTAGGCCGGAGCCATCGAAGCCAGTCATGTGCCGCCAAGTCGGTGGCCTCGACTACTTGCCGCAACACATCGTCATCCTTTAAGAGCTCCACTTCCGAGTTCAGCTCTTCTTCGCTCACTTCTACGCGAGAGAAATCCGGGGAGGCATTCTGTTGTGCTGTCACTGGAGGGTCGGCGCGGCCTTTACGCACCAGCACACGCACGTGAGCGCGATAAGTGGCTCCTGCAAATGCATAGACCACAGCCAAAATGAAAACCAGGCCCGAGATGCCGACAAAGGATTTCCGTTGCCGGAACAGGACCATCGCCACCTCACGCGTCGTTGGCGGCACTGACTCTTCTTCTTTGCGGTAGGGATTCTCATCTAGCATTTGAATGGCCTGCGAATCGCTAAAACTGTGTGGGACTCACGTACATGCTCATGGATGGTTTCGTCAGATATCGATCGATCTTGGAAATGGAATTCTGCGGGACAAATATGAGATCGCCGGGACGCAGCTGTACGGCTTCGCTCAGGTTTTTCTCCCGCAGCATCTTTTTTAGATTGAAGACCCGCGCTTCCACCAAACCGTCGTTCACGTGCCGGAACAAAAGCACCTGCGAATGTTTCGCCTCGTGCGTAAACCCGCCGGCGATCTGCACAGCCTCAATCACGCTCGTATCGCCTCGCAACTCGTACTTGCCGGGCCGTCCGACCTCACCGCCCGCCACAAAGTAAGGATGCTCAAACTCTTTCAACGCCACCGCCACCTGCGGATCGTGCAGATATCCCGTGTAGGCACGACGCACCGCCAATTGGAACTCCTCAAGCGTTAGCCCTTGGGCGAGTACGGGAGCCGCATCTTTCAAAAAAACGTAACCGTCCGGTTGGATGGTGATTACCTGATCGAACTCGGGTGACAGGGTGAAACTCAACGCGACCACGTCACTCCGGTTCAGCCGGTAAAGCGGACGGCCCCCTCCGAGCCTGGGGTTTCCCATGCCGTCCGCTTGCCCCGGTTTTGCAGCCGTTCCTGCGCTCCCCACTCCAGCCCCGGTAAGGGCGGATTGAGAAGATTCTGCGTCATTTCCCAGGTTCTGTTGTTTCTGTCCCTCCTGGGCGAATACGGCTTCGCAAACCATCATCAACGCCGCCATGACCGCAACTCTTGTCCAACCGACCATAAGCTTCATCGCGTGACGGCTTTGCCTTCCCGTGCAAATCACTAAGTACGCCCTTCTTTGTGGAAGATATTCTCGGCCTAGTTTGAGGACAAGACATAGGAAGTGCAGTCCACGAAAGTGTGACCTCGCGTAAAGTGCCCAGCCGGTCGAAATGCCCGAGGAGAGCACAGTGTGCTTCGCAGCAGACTCTAGAACTAGATCGAGAGGGTTTACGTGTGGGTTACCTACAAAAGTAGACTTGTATGTTCACTGAGTCACACTTCTCTCTCGAGTTTGGGACTTCGAAGGAAAACAAAGCCGCAGCTTTTTGGTTTTCCCTGTTCTAGGCAGTGAACAACCGAGAGTTCCACGATGCTGTGTGCGTTTCCCACAGCGTCCTTTGCTCTCGTCCCGATTTGAACGCCGCGCTCGAATTATGTGACATGTGTCCTTGAGTACGGTTGACCTGCACCCTAAGATCAGGACGCCACTAGTTTCATTCGGGAGATCCCGTTTGATGAATCCGCCATCCGCTCCTTCGGTTGGAATCTCCGTTCTCATCGCGGATTCCAACCGCATGCAGGCGCAGTTACTCACCAGCGCCTTGCGCCGCCGCTCCGAATTCAAAATTTCTACCTGCCCTATCGATACATCCTCAATCCTCAGCGCGGTGGCATCGAGTCCAGCGAAAGTCGTCGTGCTCTCGCTGAATCACTCCATCGATGTCGCACGCCAGATGGCGGCACTGCGTCAGGTTCATCTCTACCATCCCGCTGTCGCCAAAGTCTTGCTAGTCGAGTCGTACGACCGCGAGCTTGTGGTCAATGCCTTCCGCTCCGGTGCTCGTGGAATATTCTGCATCGACAACACGC
>Ga0210405_10001360_pt1 | contig 28037 bp, 12 predicted proteins | sample IncBWH11MmetaG_FD_155492 | JGI IMG/M metagenome (GOLD analysis project Ga0210405, IMG submission 155492) | Forest soil microbial communities from Barre Woods Harvard Forest LTER site, Petersham, Massachusetts, United States - Inc-BW-H-11-M | ecosystem: Environmental > Terrestrial > Soil >...
TCCCTTTCAGACGAACGAGCAGTGCTGGCTGCGAACGTGACTCTCGAGATGGTCCGAGGCTTGAAGAAGCTCTATGGAGAAGCGGGCGATAAAGGGAAAGACTTGATTGTGGCTGAATTCAAGAAGGCGCTGACCCTATATTTGGGAAGCGTCTTGGGCTCATGAAGTCGCCCAGAACAGACGCCTCTCGGATGACGGCGATTCGGAAACTATGTCCCTTTTTGATCGTCTGCCGGATTGGAAATCTAAACTGTCAATTCGGATGGTTGCGGGGTTCGTTGAAAAGAAAGAATTTGTTGGTTGCGGAGGCTTAATTTGAACCGACGAACTCCGGTGCCAGCTCATTTTGTCCGAATGCTTCGGAGTTCAGACGAACTCCATGTCTCGATCAAGATAAGTAACTAGAAGTCGGCTTGTAGGAAGTGATCTCCGCGCTTGACATCGATCCTGGACGGATTACCGGCTACTCGGAAATAATCGCTTGGATGTAGAACGAGGTTCCCTGTAACGAACTCAGAGCCAATTGATCGGTGCGGCTGCTTGCCTGAGGGGCGGGTCTCCCCTAAAGTCGGAGTGTGAGCGAAAATTTCAAAAAGTTTGAGCCGCACGGGTGGCTGCGGAACGGGCACCTGCAGACGATGGCGGGGGCGTTCCTGCGGCGGAAGTTTGCGCTGCCGGAGGGCGAGGAGCGGTTGTTTCGCGCGGATGCAGAGACGCAATTGAAGGGGATTTGCCACTGGCAGGATGGGAAGCGCGGCGATGTGCCGGTGCTTGTGATTGTGCATGGCCTGGAAGGCTCGTGCGATTCGAATTATGTGCGGGGGATTGCGGACAAGGCCTGGGCCCGGGGATTTCATGCGATCCGGATGAACCAGCGGAATTGCGGCGGGACGGAAAGGCTGACGCCGACTTTGTATAACAGCGGGTTGAGCGGGGATTACCGGGCGATTCTTTTGGAATTGATGGCGGAGGGATTTTCGCAGATTTACTTTGCGGGATATTCGATGGGGGGAAACCTGGTGACAAAGATGGCGGGGGAGTGGGGGGCGGCGCCCCCGAAAGCGTTGCGCGGGGTTTGCGGGGTGTGCCCGGCGCTGGATTTGTCGGCTTGCGCGGACGCGCTGGATGAGACGGAGAATTATTTGTACCAGCGGCATTTTGTGAAGGGGTTGATGGCTCGGTATCGGAGGAAGGCGGAGCTTTTTCCGGAGAGGTATTTGCGGAACGGGTTTGGGGCGATCCGGACGGTGCGGGAATTTGATGACGCGATTACGGCGCCGCAGTTTGGGTACAAGGATGCGGAGGATTATTACGAGCACGCGGGGGCGAAGAGCGTGGTCGGGCGGGTGAGCGTGCCGATGCTGATGATCACGGCGAAGGATGATCCGTTTGTGCCGTATGAAGCGTTTTTGAAGACGGATGTCGAGAAGAATGCGCGGGTGAACTTTGCTGCGCCAGAGCGCGGGGGGCATTGCGGGTTTATTTCGAAGTGGGATGGGACGGAGAGATTTTGGGCGGAAGAACGAATCGTGGAGTTCGTGGAAGGACGAAACAAAGAGATAATGAAGCAGGGAAGCGGAGAACTGCAAAACCGGATTTAACACAGAGGACACTGAGGAAGAACACAGAGCACACAGAGAAGACGTTAGCCCAAGGGTTTTTCCAGAGAAGCTTGGAAACCTGGCGTTAAGAGTTGGGCCGGGCCTTCAACTGTGATGGCCATGACGTCTTCGCAGCGGACGCCGAATTCATTGGGGATGTAGATGCCGGGCTCGTTGGAGAAGGTCATGCCAAGTTCGAGGACGGTTTTGCTGGCGTGGACGAGATAGGGATGCTCGTGGATGTCGAGGCCGATTCCGTGGCCAAGGCGATGGGCGAAGAATTTGTAGCCGGGGCCGTAGCCGGCGGACGTGACGACGGAGCGGGCCGCGTCGTCGACGGAACCGGAGAATTTCCCGTCGCGGGCGGCATCCAGCGCGGCGTCCTGGGCTTTGCGGACAGTTTCGAAGGCGCGCTGAATTTTTTCGCTGGGCTTGCCGTAGACGCCGGTGCGGGTGACGTCGGAGCAATAGCCTTCGACGGTGCAACCATCATCAATTAATACGACATCGCCTTCCTTCAGGGTGCGCGGTTGCTTGCTGCCGTGCGGCAAGGCCGCCGACGGGCCGAAGAGGACGAGCGCATCTCCGCGCAGATGCATCTTCGCATAGCCGGCGACGACAAGGTCGCTGACCTGCTCCTGCGTCATTCCTTCTTTCAAATTTGCAAAAACCGCGCGGTAGACGTCGCAGGTGGCTTCGCAGGCGAGGCGCATCAGTTCGAGTTCGTGCGCGGATTTTACGCCGCGGCAGGCGATGGTAATGGGATCGGCGGAGACGAGATCGTAGGCGGGGGCGGCGGCGCGGAAATGATCGAAGAAGGTGAAGGGGAGGCGCTCTTCGATGCCGATGCGACCGGTGCGTAGACCGCGATCGGCTAGCGATGTGGCGATGAGTTGCGAGGGGCTTTCGTCTTCCTGCCAGGCGCGGACTTCGGCGGGGTATAGGAGGGATTCGCGCATGCGGGATTCTTCGAATGCGGGAGAGATGAGGATGGGTTGGCCCATGCGCGGGATGATGAGAGCGAGGAGGCGTTCGCTGAGCCACCAGCGGATGCCGGTGAAATAGTAGAGGGAGGTTCCGGGGCCGACGAGGAGGGCGTCGAAGGCGGGATTGGATTGGGACATCAGGGATTGCGCGCGGAGGAGGCGGGCGTGGAATTCGTCGGGGGTGATTGGATGGACCCTGTCGCCGAGTGGTTTGAGCGTGGAGAATGCCGGGAGAGTTTGCGTTTGCGAAAGAGGGGGAGCGAGAGCTACCGCGGATGCGGCGGCGGTGGAGTGCAGAAAGTTGCGGCGAGAGATGGGAGTCATGGAATAAGAGGATGAGAGAAGAGGGTGGAGAAGTAAAGAGGGAAGGATGTGAAGCGGCTGTGTGCTCTAACTGAAATTTGGGTGGTTGGGTCGTGTGCGGCAAAGCGGGAGCTTCGCTCCCCTTCGTCCATTCTCAGGGCAAGCCGCACTCAAAAAAGAGCCCCGAGGATTGGGCCTCGGGGCTGGGAGAGGAAAACTAAAGATTTACGACAACAATTATTGTTGGGGTGGCGGGTCGGAATTCGGTGGCTGAGATTGCGGCGCGTCCGCTGCGGGACTGGATGGCTGCTGCGGTGGCGCGGACTGGCTTTCGTAGGAAGATTTCCTGGGGAAATAGGTTACGTTGACGGGATCGTGCAGGGTGAAGTCGAGGCGAGTTTCGGAGGCGATCTTCACTTTCTCGCCATGCGTTACGGCTTGCACGACGGCGCCGGTGCCCGCGCCTGCGCCAGCGCCGATGGCCGCGCCTTTGCCGCCTCCGGCGAGGCCGCCGATGATGGCGCCGAGAACGGCACCTCCGCCGATCACTTCGGCGGAGCGCTTGCCGCGGGAGCCGCCTTTTTCCTGCACGTCGCTGCTAGCGATCTGATAGGTCCTGCCCTGATAGGTGAAGTTGTCGAGAGAGACGGTGAGTTCGCTGCGGCCCTTGAATTTTCCGGCGGAGCCGGCGTCAATGAGCTTGAGATATACGTTGAGGCCTTTGGGGATGACGACGCGATCGCCGACGACGATCGGCGCGTCAAGCGAAGCGCGGAAAGATTGGCCCGGGCGGTTGACGCTGGAATCGATGGCATCGATGGTACGAATCGTGACGATGGTGCCTTCTGGAATCGTGACGGTGATGGGCTGCGGCGGAGGAGGTGGTGGTGGCGGCGCGGGAGCCGACGGCTTTTCGGGCGCTGGATCATGAAGAGGACCCGGACTGGGGGCTGGGTCTTGAGCGGGAACGGGGGCCGGCGCGGGTGCCGCAGCGGGCGCGGGCGGAGCAGGTTTGCTGGGAGTTCGCGCAGGGCGCGCGGGACGAGCTGGTGGGCGTGGATGAGCAGGCGGCGGGAGGTTCTCCGCAGTGATAACCGGAGGCGGAGGAGCCATCGTGGTTTGATCGACGACGGTCTTCACGCCGGGGGTTGTGGCGGCAATGTGTTGCGCGGCGAGGCGAGCCGCGTCATCGGGCACTTGGCCAGAAAGAGTGACGATGCCGTCCTTGGCCACGACATCAATGGTGGCGGATTTCAGGAGCGGCTCGGAATAGAGCTTGGCCTTTATGCTGGTGGTGACGTCGTCGTCGCTCGGCTTGTTGCAGCCGAAAGCAAAGAGGAACGAGAGAGAAAGAGCGGAGAGAAGTAACGTTCGGCGAAGCATGGGACCTCCGTAATCTTGAGACGCAGGGCCGAGGACAATTGGCTGCGCACTCCCATGGCAAATTTGGCGATGGCGCCTGTTCCAGAGTTGGATGCGCTTGCCGTCCAATTGTTCCACCAAATTTAGCGCGGAGGGAAGAGGGAAGGCAAATTTGCGAATGATGCGGGCGGGAAACTGGACGCTCGAGCCGTGAAGACCTGAAAATAAAAGGGCGCCCTTGAGAAAGGGCGCCCTTGAGCCCGCGAAATTCGCAGGGTTAGAAGCTGAGGGTCAGTGCGAACTGGATGATGCGCGGGCTGGTGACAGTCGCGAAGCCAGTGCTGTCAGCGGCGCCTACGTCAACGATTCCGTAATTCCCCAGTGATCCACCCTGAGCCTGGGGGCCCTGGAAAGACGGATGGTTGAAAGCGTTGAAGAAGTCCGTTCGGAAGAGGAGCGAGACTTTCTCGGTAATCCGCGTCCGCTTCTGAACGGAGAGGTCCCAGTTCTGTTGGAAGGGGCCGCGGAATGTGTTTCGCCCGACATTGCCGATGGCCGCGGCGACTGCGGTTGGATCAGTACAGGCGACAGGCGTGTTCTGGTTAGTCACGCAGTTTCCGCCCGCTACGAACGCGCCGAAGTCGATAAAACCACACTTCGCAAGTCCAGTTGACGGACAAATCGCGGTCCCCGTGACACGGCTTTGAACGCTGCCATGCGTCAAGGCGCTGGCCAAGGTCTTGCCTGGGGCCAGAGTGGCAAAGTTAAACCCGTTGATGCCGTCTGTGTCCTCAAGATTGTTGGCGCCGGAGTCGATCAGGGTGAAAGGGGACCCCGATTGGAATGTCACCACGCCGTCCACCTCCCAGCCGTTGGCAGCCCGCCCAAACCCCTTGTCCTCGATGTGCAGCATTTTCGCGAAGGGGAGTTCGTAGTTGAAGCTGGTGACAAAACGGTGGGTCCGGTCAAAGTCCGCAACGGCACGCTGTCTGTGCTGGTTGAGGTAATCACCAAAGCCGAGCAATCCGTTCAATTCATCCGAGAACGATGAACCCGAACTGTTGTCAATGGTCTTTGAGTAGGTGTAGGCGGCCTGGAAATAGAGGCCAGCGGAAAACTGGTGGCGCAGGGTAGCCTGCAGGGAGTGGTAGATCGAGTTGCCTGACTGAGTCTGGAAGAAGCCACGGGAATTGGCCAGGCCGAGGAAGTTGACCGGCACACGGGCATCAAGGTTATCCGTGGTGCTTCCGGTGATGTCAATCGAACCGTCGGCATTCTTGGTCACGAATGGAGTTCCAGCGGGGACTGTGACGTTATTCGCCAGCCTTGCAGGAATGACGCACGGACTACCGGCGGTGCAGATCTGGCCGGGGTTTACCGGTGCTCCGGTGCCGAGCAGGGAAACGCCATGGGTGCCAACGTAGCCGACATCGACGACCCAATTCTTGGCGATTTCCCGTTGGACCGTCAGGTTCCATGCCTGGGCGTAAGGTGGGTGGAAGTTACGTTGCGGGAAAAAGTAGAAACCCTGCAACGGAGCACCGGCAGCATTGCCGGGGACCGTGGAGAAGATGGGTTTGCCAGTGGTGCCATCAAAGGCGATAAGGGTCGGCACGATCTGGTCGGTTGGCAAAGGAAAGTCCGAAATCGGAAGCAGAGACGGGAAAGGATTTTGGGGCGTTACCGAGAATGGAGCCGCGCTAAGGGATTCAGCAAAAGGCAAACCGCCCGCCGTCTGCAGTAAGGATTGGTTGGAGACGCGTTGGTAATAGACGCCATAGCCGGTGCGAACGACTGTTTTCGCGTCGCCAGTCACATCCCAGGCGAGGCCAATGCGCGGGGCGAAGTTCTTGTAGCTGAAGCAGCTATTAAGCGTGCAATCGGTAACTCCGGGAGTGCCGACGCGAGGCGAGCCCGCGGGATGGACGATCGTGAGCGGCCCAGGGGTGCCATCGTCGTTTCCGGCGAAGTTTGAAAGGAAGTTTTGTTTCTCGTGTGCCGTGCTGAGACCTTCCCAGCGCAAGCCCAGACTCACTGTCACATGGGGCAGAACTTTGTAGTCATCGTTGATGTAGGCAGCGTAATCAGCCGCGCGGAAATGAAACGTGGCAAATCCAGCGCCAGCCTGGGTAGTTGTAACATGCCCGAGGAGAAAGTTCTGGAAGGCTAGCAACGAAGGATCGCTGGCCTGGAAGGCACCGGCGGCGGTGTTCTTGAATGTAACGCTGCCGCGCTGGGCGAAGTTGTTAAAGCGGTTCAATTGGTACTGGCTGCCTTCAAAGCCAATCCGAATCAGGTGCTTGCCTTTGGTAATCGAAAGGTCGTCGCCTTCGTAGAATGTATTGAAATGGCCGCCGCGGTCGTCGTTAACGCCGGTGCCGAGGGAGAAACCGCCTCCCCCGCTTACGATCAATTCATAGGCAGCGGGGAATTGAGCCGAGTTGCCTCGGGTTGCCCCGATATCCGTCAACGAAACAGGTTCGGAGGGAGCCTGTGCGAAAGTGAAGCGGTTGAATCCCATGCGCATTTCATTGATTACGTTGTTGGACAAGGTATGGGACCAACTGGCCTTGATGAAGCGGTTCGATCCGGGAAGTTCTTTGGCAAAAGGCAGAGTTGCAGCGTTTCCGAACGGGTTTAGCGTGGCATTGTTGGAAAAGAAAACTCTGCCGGAAAGTTTGTCCTTCAAGCCAATTTGCTTGTCCACTGTCGTAATGAATTGATCATCATTGAACCGTCCGATCGATGAAGAGGTTTCGCGGGCGAGATTGATCTTGCCCGCAGTAAGTCCCGGAGCTGCTCCCGATATGGAAGGCAGGGAGGGAATGCAAAATGTGCCGTCATTGAATCCGGGGCACTTGGAGGCAGGCAAGTTCAGGAACTTCAGCGCCGTCGGGTCGATATTGGCCGCAGTGTAACCGGTGCCCGCTAGGTAGGTGGCAGCAAGGGTGGCAGCGTCACGCGTAGCAGGGAGAGCAGGAATCGTGGTTGAGAAGAACGTGCCAGGAGAAATGCCGGAACTGGCACGCGTACCCTGATAGTCCATGAAGAAGAAGAAGTCTTTGACCAATGGCACTTTACCGCCAAAGCCTGCGCCAAACTGGTTTTGCCGGAGCACCGGTCGCGGATTGCCGCCCTGATTCAAGAACCAATCGTTGGCGTTCAGGACGTCGTTCCGGAAATATTCCCAAGCTTGGCCGTGGTAACTGCTCGTGCCGGCCTTGAGGTTGGTCTGAATGTTCCCGCCGCCGTTGCGACCTTGCGAAGCGTCATACAGTGAAGTCTGGGCCTTGAATTCCTCAATACCGTAGCGGTTGGGCAGGGGAACGTTATCCAACTGGGGAAGGTTGACGTCGTTTGTGTTCACACCTTCGAGTTCGACGTTATTGTTGACCGGACGTTGACCATTCACGTTAATAGTGACGGCGCCGCGGCCAAGAGCGGTGGCGTTGAAAAGTTCTGTGTTCGCGCCAGCAGAGAGAGTAAGGAGGGTGAGGTAGTTGCCGGTAGCGAGAGGCAGGTTGTTGACCGTGTATGAGGTGATGGTTTGTCCGGTGGCGGCAGATGTCAGTTCCACGGGGACTTGAACCTCCGTCACAGTGACGGTCTCAGAAATTTGCCCGATATTCAGAATGACAGAAACGCTCGAAGTTTCCGTGACCCGGACAATGACCTTCTCGAGCACGAACCGTCTGAACCCCGGAGCAGTGACTTCCACACGGTATGTTCCTGGCGAGAGTAGTGGAGCAGTAAAACTTCCGGACCCCGCTGTCGCAATTTCGCGCTCTTTCACTCCGGTGTCGGCGTTTGTTACGACGATCTTGGCTCCTGCAATGACGCCCCCTTTCTCATCGACTACAGTGCCGGTTATGGCGCCAGTCGAACCACCTTGTGCAAACAGAGACACAGGGAGTAACAGCGCAAGAAGCAAACAAGCCACCACTAACTTGTTGATGAAATGCATTTCCCCTCCTGAAGGGCACCCCTACTGAGGTTAGGGGTTCAAGTGTTCACGGAAGCCTGTTGAGTCAGACTTATCCCTGATGTTTGGGTAATGCAAGATGCAAACAGGCAACCGTAGTTGGCCAATCTGGAGCAATTAAGTCACCAGAAAGAGGATATATTTTAGACACAATAGTATCAGCAGATTAGAGGAGACATGGCTCAAGCCAATTGTTCGTGGCCCATTTTTTGGTAGAAAGCTATGGTTTTCTATAGAGGTCAGGTTACGCCCTGGGGCGATTGTGATAGCCGCAGAACACAATTTTGTCTCCGCATGAAAGTGGGTGATGGTCCATGCCCTCGGCCGACGGATTTCTCTAATCGGGCGAAATTGAAGTGGAAGGCGCGTGCCTCGAGGATGCTTCCAAACTCCGGTGAGGTCCGTACTGGAAGTCTAGAAACGAAAGGCTCTTCATGGAGGCTTATCTTCAGATCTATCTCTAGCCGCACGCATGGAAGGAGTTGAATGGAGAGCTGCTCGGAGAGGATCGCTGACAAAGGAGAGCTGACTGGAGAGAAGAGGGGACAATTCAACAGCCTCAGGCAGTGAGGTCCGCGAGGAGTAATCTCCGCAAATGCGGAGGGGATACGGATAAACATAGAGAAATTGGTGGACGCAGATGAGGGTTGATTCGGAGATGTCTGTAATGCGTTGAAGAAAAGGATAGTTACGATGGAAACAAGAATTGAAAAGAAATCGTGAATGGAAAATTGATTGCACCTGGCTTCCCCAGCGCTTTACGTTGCCGGTGATTTCTCCGCGGGTGGGAATGACTCCGAGCAACAGAAATTCTTCCAAAATCTTGAGTTGCCAGTTCGTTAGCGAACTGAACATGGTTCCGCCCATTTCAGCTATCGGTCTACGAGCAGGATCACAGTTGGTCCAAGGAGGAAGCATGGACTTCCGCAGGATGACGAGGGTGTATTGGGTGATTTGGGCGGCGGTGGCGTTGGTCGCCAGCCTGGCTGTTAACGGGACAGTGGCGGGACAAACGCCGACTTCCTCGATCGTGGGAACAGTGCTGGACCCGCAGGGGTTGCCGGTGGAAGGCGCGAATGTGGCGCTAACGAACCAGGGGACGAATTATACATACACTACTGTGACGAGTTCGACGGGGGCGTTCCAGTTTTCGAGTATTGACAGCGGATTGTACCGCGTGAGAGTGTCGGCCGCGAGTTTCCGAGAATCGGTGGTCGCAAATATCAACGTGGACACATCCACAAATTACTCCGTGCCGCCAATCAAGCTGGAAGTTGGCGCGGCGAAGGAGACCATCACCGTGGAAGCGGGCGCCGAAGTGGTGAATACGACGGACACCGAGGTGGCGAGTACAGTGGATAAGAAGCAGATCGAGGACCTGCCGATTCTGGACCGGAATCCCTTGAACTTGCTGAATCTTGAAGCGGGTGTGAATAACAGCGGGCCAAACGGGCCGACGAACACGACCATCAACGGCCAACGGACATCGTACACGAATATGACGCTGGATGGGATCAACATCCAGGACAATTTTATCCGCGAAAATGCTCTGGATTTCAGCCCGAACCTGCCGTTCAGCAGCCAGGCGCAGGAGTTTACCGTTATCAATCAGAATGCGAGTCTCGATGATGGCGGTGGTTCGTCGCAAGTCAGCATTGTGACTCCGAAGGGTACGAACAACTGGCATGGTCAGGGTTTCTGGAATTACCGGACGAACGGATGGGCGGCCAACGACTGGTTCAACGACGCGAGTGGCGTGCCGATTTCGAGGCTGGTGCGGAACCAGGGTGGAGGAAACCTCGGCGGGCCGATTAAGAGAGACAAGCTGTTCGTTTACGGCTGGTATGAGTTGCTGAGATTGAAGCAGGAAGCGCCGAACAACACGACGGTGATCAGTCCGGCGATCTATAACGCGTTGACCAGCGCGAACCCGACGCTTCCGTTCACGTATACACCGATCGACCCGACGACCGGGAATCCAGATCCCGGAGGGCCGAAAACCATCAATTTGCTGAACTTCACGAGCAACAATGGAACGAACTTTAACTATGCGAGTGATCCGGCGATGCTGGCACTAATCAAGCAGATTCCAGCGCTCAAAGCGAATAATTCTCGCGTCGGAGACGGGGTAAACCTGCTCGGCTATCAATTGAACGCCCGGAACGACAACACGCTGGATAACACCGGGATCCGCGCGGACTACAATCTGAACATGCACAATACAATCTCCGGCACGTTTTCGTGGAACCGCCAGGTGGTGGACCGCCCGGACATTGATACTTCGTACGACACCGTGCCGCTGGTGCAGAACAACGACTCGACGAAGTTCCTGTCGGTGTCGTGGCGGTGGAGTCCAACCGGGACGATCACGAACGAAGCGCGGTTCGGATTTAACCTGGCGCCTGCCTTTTTCAGCACTAGCCAGCAATTCGGATCTTACATACTAGATGATACGACGCTACCATTCACGGATCCGAATCCTAACTTTCTGCCACAAGGGCGGAACACCCGGACGTGGACTGGACTCGATAATGCCACCTTTACCAAGGGCAACCACACCATCAAATTCGGCGGGTCGGTCAGCCGAATCACGATTTTCAACACGAACCAGTTCGGCTTTTATCCAACGTATGCACTGGGATTCAGCAACAAAAACGGGGATGCATTCCAAGCGAGTGATATGCCGGGAACGACCGCGCCGACCCCAACGGTCTCGTACTCCGGCAGCGCGGCGGACTATGCCAACGCAGCAGCATTGGCAACGAGCGTTGCCGGTATTCTAAGCTCAGTCACGCAGACATTTAACGCGACGAGCCAAACTTCGGGTTTCAAGACCGCTCCAGAGAATCGGAACTATCGTCAAAACCAGTATGCGATTTATGCCGGAGATACTTGGAGAGTCAACCCCCGGTTGACCTTGTCCTATGGACTGCGCTGGGATTATTACGGCCCGGTCGACGAGAAGGATGGTCTGGTGCTGTTGCCGGAGATCCCCGGAGGCTCAAACATCAACCAGGTGCTGCTCGGAAATGCGACTGTCAACTTTGCGGGGGGGAACAGCCAGCGCGGACTTTACGGGGGTTATTGGAAGGCGTTTGCCCCAAATATCGGCATCGCGTGGGATCCGAAAGGTAACGGAAAGACCGCGATCCGCGCCGGGTTCAGCCTCAACTATGTGAATGACGAATTCTTCACGGCGGCGAATAATGCCGCGGCAGGAAACACTGGACTCAGTGCGACGAGTTCAAATTCGCAGCTTTTCGGTCCAACCGTTTCGAATCCGATGGGAGCGCAGACTGTCAGCGCGCCACCCTTTCAGATCCCGATTGATTTCAATACCAACGCGTTTAACGCGACGAATACAAGCGGGACAATCGGGAGCTTGGCGGGATACGGTATCGACCCAAACTTGAAGCCACCGCAAATCCAGCAGTGGAATCTGAGTGTCCAGCGTGATATCGGCTGGAACACATCGGTGCAAGTGAGCTACGTGGGCAATCACGGCGTGGGGCTATTCCGAGCAATTGATGTGAACCAACTTAATTTCAACGCCACTGCAGTATGTACTCCACCAATCCCTGCACCTTGTCCGACGGATACGTTCTTCCAGGACTTCCAGAATGCTAGGAGCAATGGGTTCCTGGCACAAGCCAAGAACGGGACCTTCGATCCTACCTACAATCCGGCTGTCCCGGGCAGTGTGCCGCTGCCGTTTTTCAACTTCATCTATGGCGGCGCTTTGGGAGTTCCGTTTATTAACAACTACATCCAGCAAGGACAAATTGGCCAGTTGATTGCGACTTACCATGCGGATGAATTCGACACGGGACTGGGCGCGTTCCCTGGGCAGGCAAATCTTGTCAATTGGTTTCCGAACCCATTCATTATGGGTGGAGACCTGCTGAAGAATACGTCGTTCTCCAGCTACAACGCGGGAGTCATCGAAGTACGGCGCAGGTTCAGCCGGGGGGTGTACTTCCAGGCGAACTATACATACAGCAAAACGATGACCGATTTTGCGGGGTCGCAATCGCAATTTCAGCCCTTCCAGGACAACGCGCGGCCCGGTCTGGAGAAGGCGCGTGCTCCGTTTGACCTGACGCACGCATTCAAGGCCAACTTCACGTATGAATTGCCGATTGGGCGGGGCCACAAAATGTTCGGCTCTCCGGGACGCGCGCTGGGCTTGCTGGTCAACGGCTGGCAGACCGGCTCGGTCTTCACTTGGCAAAGCGGGGCGCCGTTCTCGATCGTGTCGCAGTACGCGACATTTAATCGCGGCGGCTCGCGCTCCTACAACAACACGGCGGTTTCTACGTTGACCCATCAGCAGATCAGCGGTGATGTCGGAACCTTCGAGCAGAGCAACGGCACTGTTTTCATCATCAATCCCAAGCTGGTCAGCCCGGATGGCACGGGTGCGCCGTCCTCCCCACAACTGGGCGGTTGCACGCCAGCTGTTTCGGGGGGCTTCTGCAACCCGCAACCGGGAGACGTTGGAAACTTGCAGTCAAATGCGTTTAACGCGCCGGCGTATTTCAATTGGAACATGACCGCGTCGAAACAATTTGACCTCACCGAGAAGGTCAAACTGCAGTTCCGTACCGATGCATTCAACCTGACGAACCACCCGGTGTTTGCGGTCCCTGTTGACCCGAATTCCGGGATTGCCAATTTCAACATCAATGACACCCGGTTCGGGCAGAGCACGAAGACCATATCGGCGCCACGCGTATTGCAGATGCAGTTGATGCTCACGTTCTAGCGATACACACATTTCCATTCGACTAGGATCGGGCAGGCTCTCGAAAGAGGACTTGCCCGATTTGCTTTTGGGAGAAAACGAGATAGGAGAAGAAGCAAACAATGAAGTAATGAAATAAAGAAGCAACGAAGCAAAGGACAGGGGAGACAGTGCCAGCCTAGCGATGGGCTGAGCGAACGGAGAAATAAAAGGATTGGAGATTATTCGGTGCGGATGGCGAGGATTTGCTTGCCCTGGACTTTGATTTCGACGCCGAAGGGCGGACGGATGTCGCTCCCCTGAACAATGCCCCCGCGCATCCAGATGTCGCCGGGAAGATTGGAAGTTTTGAGAGGATCGTAGAGAGTACGGCTGCAGGGGTTGCCGACGAGGGGATGATTGGCACGCGGGAAGCCGTAATCGCCGCGGAGCCGGTTCAGTTCAGCGATGTATTCGAGTTGGCAGGAACCGAAGGGAGCTTTGCGGGAGAAGGCCCAGTAGCCTGTGGGCAAAGTTGGGGAGCCGGAAGGCAGGCGGACAATCGTCGCGGGAATGTTTTCACCGGTGAGGCGATTGCGGACGAAGAAGTCAGCCGAGGACCAGGGCTTGGCAAGGTCGGCGATATTGGCGATGACAGGATCGGATTCCGTGGCATGGGGCAGCAGGGAAGCTGGGTCCGGCGGCGGAGGAGGAATTTCGAGTTGGGGAGCCTGCTCAACGCGAGTAGCTTCGGCGGGCTTGGATCGAGATAGCCAACGAACGGCAAACAGGAGGATGATGCCAATGACCACGAGGCCGATAATCAGGGGAAGCATCGGGTTCGGGGCGGACTTGCGCGGGCCGGCAACGCCTGGAATCTGAGGCATCTCCGCTTTCAAATGAGCCGGGGTTTGGTGATCAGCCATTTTGTTCGTCAAAGGGCCTCTAAGAACCCACAAGCCCAGGAAGGGAGCCGGGATGGGCGCTAGCCGAACAGGCCAGGAGAGATTGTACTGATGAGGAAGGCAGAAGAGCAACCCGAGAGGGAAACAATGAGGGAATGTATCGGAAATGATACTTATGTTAGTCAGATGGCGACATAAATCACTGGAACGCTTGTTTCCTGGGGAGAGGCAGCCTAGTGTAGGGATAAGGTTTTACTGAGGAAAGTCCGCAGAAATGGCTGGAGATACACGACAGTCGGCCCGCGCGTTTGTTCGCAGCTTGAACATTCTGCTGAAGTTTGCGCGCTTGTACGAATTCGGTCACGTGCGGACGATGGCGCAGTTCGAAACGGCGTGGAAAGAGTTGCACTCCGCGCTGCAGGAGAGCCGCGATACGGGACTCCTGCTGGGCGCCTCTGGAAACCAGATTCTGCTCGATGGAGTGCCGCTCGGAGCGGCCGCGGCGGAAAAAAGTTTTGCGCAGCTTCTGACAACTTCAGGAATTGCAAGCATTCACTTCGCGCCAAATCTCACCCAGCCGCAATTCGCGCGATTTGTGCGCGCGTTTCCCAGCGGAAATGCCAAGCCAAGTTCACTCGCCGAACAATTGAAAACTGCGATGGCCGGCGACCCCAGCATCCGCATCAATGAAATTCGGTTCGTGGCGGAAGACGGTTCGATAGCAGGAATAAAAGTTGCGGCGCAATTGACGTCGAAAGTGCTCGGCGCGCAGGGCGACAAATTCCGCGAAATTTTTGAGGACCCGCAAAAATTGCTGCAGCTGATTCTGGCGGCGGAAAGCAATCGCGGAGGACCCGGCGGTGGCGGAGGCGGACTAGGCTTTGGCGGCGGTGGTGGCGGCACGGGCGGCAGCGGCGCGGCAAGCTGGAGCGGCGGCACGGGCGGCGCCGGAAGTTTGTGGGAAGCCGGTAAACCGGGCACCGCATCTGGTGGCGGTGCCAGCGGCGGTGGAACAGGTACAGGCGGCCCTGGCGGCGGAAGTGGGGATGGCAGTGGCGGTGGAGGGGGCACGGGCGGTAGCGGTGGATCTGGCAGCGGCGGACCGGGTAGTGGCGGTCCGGGTGGAGGCGGTCCGGGTGGAGGCGGTCCGGGTGGAGGCGGACCGGGCGGTGGTGGGCCGGGTGGTGGAGGAGGCGTCGGCGGCTCGGGCGGAGGCAGCGGTAGTGGCTCCGGCGGTGGCGGGTTTGGTGGTGGAGGCGGAACGGGAGGGGGAGCCGGCGGTGGAACAGGCGGTGGGGGCGGCCCTGCCAGTGAGCCAGGGAGATGGTTGACGGCCACGGCGATGCTGAAGGGCAGCATGGCGGGAGGAATTCCCGGCCTACCCGGGTCGGCCGGCGCGGGTGGCGCATACGGGGTCGCTGAAGAAGATGTGCGTTCGATGATCGGGCTATTTGCACAATTGGGGAAGGCGCGCAAGGATCCCGATTCGCGGATGGATGCGGCTGCGTTTCAGTCGAGGCTTTCGACGCTGCCGGTGCGCGCTCAGGTGACCTTGCAACAGGCGCTGGCGGGACTGGCAGCTCAAGCCCCGAACGACAAGCCGGACAAACCGATGCTTCTGAAGCTGGCGGAGCACGTGGCGATTCGCTTTGCTCTGGACAGTTATGAGCGCGGCGAATTGCGCGTGAACGCGGTGAAACAGCTCCTGGACCGGATGAATGCGGAGATTGAGGCGCTGCGGAAGATTTTGGGCCAGCAGGAAGAGACGATGGCCAACGCGGGCCTGCAGATGCAGTCCTACACCGAATTGCTGGACCAGGAATTCTGGCTGAACGTTCCGGAGGAAAACAAGAAAGAGGTATTGACGTCGGACGAGGCGTGGTGCGTGCCGCCGCGTAACGTGCGGGGATTCCTGGAAGAGATGTTGCGGCGCGGGGAGTTGAAGACAGTCAACGAAATATTATTGAAGTACGCGGCCTGCATCAGCCTGGAAGCGCCGGAAGCGCGGCGCACGACCGCGATTGGCTTGTCCGATTTGGCGGAGTTTTATGGAAGCGGCGACGGCAGCGCGCTGATTGACGTGATCCAGCGGCTAGGGAATCAACTGGGAGTCGAGCGGGAATCGGATTTGCAAACGCTGGTTGGGGCGGCGTTTGTGCGCATGAGCCAGGAGGCAGGCGCGAAGAGATTTTATCCGGCGATGCAGCAGGCGCTGGCCTCGCTGGACAGCGTGGAAACGCTGCGGCCGGGTTCCACCACGAATATCCGGCAAAGAATTGGAACGGAAGAGCGGATCCCGGAATTCGTCGAAGACGCGATGAGGGCGGGGCACCCGCAGGACGGGTTGCTCGACATTTTGGGATTGATGCCCAAGGCATCGCTGCACTACATGACGAATCGGTTCGCCAATTGCGGTTTCCGGGAAGATTGCGAACTGCTGGGCGAACTGGTGCGCGGGCTGGGTGAAGAGGCGGTGCAGCGGCTGGTGGAAACGCTGCAGACAGCGCCGGCAACCGAAGCGACCGAAGTGATCGGACTGCTGAGCCAGCTCTCACCGAAGTCCGTGGAGCACATTCTGCCGACGCGCCTGGCGCAGTGGCCGAGGACCTCGCATGACAGGACGATACGGCAATTGTCGTCCACGCCCGCGGAGCAGAGGGCGCTGCTGCTGGTTTCCATGTACGCGTCGCTCGATCCATTGATCCGGCCGCTGGCGCTGGACGAGATGGGCATGAGCGGACGGACGGAGTGCATCCCGGTGCTGCTCGATCTGATCCGGGACGACGCCACGCCCGGATTTACGCGAATCAAGGCGATTGAAGCGGCAGGCAGATTGCGGGCCAGCGGCGCCAGCGGAATGCTGCAGGTGTTTTTGGAATCGAAGCAAGTTTGGCGTTGGGCGTATCACACGGAGCTTCGAATCGCGGCGGCGCAAGCGCTGCAGAAAGTGGAACCCGCGCTGGCGATTGAAAAAATTATGGCCAGCGGACTGGACCGGAAAGAACTGGTGCTGGAGCCCACGGACCCGGAACCGAACGTATCGGTCACGCGGCAGCGCCGGTATGCGCGGTTGAAGCTGACGAAACACGTGCCGGCGATCACCACAAATCTGCGCGAGAACATGCGCCTGACCATCGCGGAGTTGAACATGGGCGGAGGAATCGGCGTTTCGGACCGGCACCTGGCGCCTGGCTCGTTGTTGACGTTGAAGTTTGCGCACGGGGTGCGGAATATCCGGGCGCAGGCAATCGTGCGCGGCGCGAGGCCCCAGGCGATGGCCTTTGAATTTGTGGACATGGAATTGGACGAGCGTTCACGCTTGAGGAAGCTGCTGCTGGAATTGGGCGGACTGCCACAACCTTCGAACGTGGTGAATCGCAGCAAGCGGCCGGGGCGCATCGCCCTGATGAAGTAAATCCCGGTCATAAATCACAGACAACACACCTGTACTGGAGAATGATCGCACCGTCCGTCCGTGCAGTGTCTCGAACTGTACGAAAGGCGAGCTTACGCTGGGGTCACACGGGACCTCTGTACCATTGTGGGGACAGTGCAAGAGTTCTAGGGTACTAGAGAGAAAGTCCTAGTCGAGTGGCTCAAAGGTCGGCGGGCCACGGAGCATCGCGAACCCGGATGAAGACGGATCCCAAAGCAACCGCGGCCCGGGCATTCGTACGCAGCCTGAATATATTGCTGAAGTTTGCGCGCCTGTATGGCTACGACCACACGCGTGTCGTGGAGCAGTTGACCGTCGCCTGGAATGAACTCCGAACGGCGATCCCGGAAGGGGCAGAGACGGGCCTGCTGCTGGGAGCGTCGGGGGCGCAATTGCTGCTCGACGGGATGCCGCTCGAAGGGTCGCCAGCGGAGAAACAGTTTGCGCAACTGCTTTCCGCTGCCGGGTTGGCCAGCGTGCAGTTCACGCAGCAGGTGAGCGAAGCGGAACTCGCCAGATTTGTCCACGCGTTTCCCACCGGAAAAGCAAAACCTGCCGAACTTGCCGAACAATTGAAAATGGCAATTGCGGATGCGCGGGGCATTCGCGTGAACGAAGTTTGCTTCGTGGCCACGGACTCGCGGTTGAAGGAATCCAGCATGGCTGCGCAAATTGCGGCGGCGTCCATGGGCGACCAGCAGGATCAATTCCGCAAAATGCTGAACGATCCGAAGAAATTGCTGGAGTTGATCGCCGCGGCAGAGGGATCGAAGACCGGCGCAGAAGCCGGCGCTGGCGGTGAAGGAGCCGGCCCCGGAGCAGGTGAAGGATGGGGTGGCGGGGCAGTAGGCGCCGAGAGCAGCGGGGAAACGGAAACCGGGACTGGTGGCGCTGCCGGAGGCGAAGCCGGCTGGGGTGCAGGACTTGGTCCTGGGAGCGGCCCAGGCGCTGGCGGAATGTGGGGCGGGACTGGAGCCGGCACTGGAGGATCCGGAGCTCTAGCAGGCGTTGCGGGTGCAGTGGGTGGAGCAGGCGTGGGCCAGGGGCCCGGCCAAGGAATCGGTGCAGGAGGCGGCGCTGGTTGGGGTAGCGCCGGAACGGGGAGCGGAAGGGGTACAGGGGGAGTTGGAAGCGGGCCCGGATGGGGCGCGGGGCTTGGCGGTGGCATCGGGAAAGGGCCGGGTACTGGCGGCCGGATGTTTGGAGGCCCGGATGACGAATCGATTTATCGAATCCTGCACGCACTGGCGACGTTTGGGAGCATTGGAACGAGCGCGAATCCGTCCGCGGCGACGGTGGAGTTTCAGGACCAGGTGTCGCAATTGCCTGGCAAGGCGCAAGAGACGCTGAGGAACGCACTGGCGGGACTCGCCGAACAGGGTAAGAACAAGAAACTGGACGAGGGTGTTCTGGTGCAACTGGCGGAGCACTTGTCCATCCGGTTTGCGCTGGAACAGTTCGAGCGTGGAGACGTGAAAGTGAATGCGGTGCGGCAGATGCTGGACCGCATGAACCAGGAAATCGACCGCCTGCGAAATATTCTGGGGCAACACGAAGACAAAATGGCGGAGGCGGGAATCCTGGTGGAATCGCACCGGGAGATGCTGGACCGCATGTTTTGGGCATCGGTCCCGGAGAGCGCGAAACGGGAAGTGCTGCTGTCGGACGAGGCGTGGTGCATTCCGCCCAAGAATGTGCAGTCTTACGTGGCGGAATTGCTGAAGCAGGGAGAGATGGCCGATGCCGTCAGCATTTTGCAGAACTACGCAAGATGCGCGGATAGCGAAGAGATGGATGCAAGGAAGCGCGCGGCAACCGGGCTTTCGGAGATGGCCGTACTGTACGCGGAGGCGGATCCGAGATTGCTGCAAGAAGCGCTGCGGCACATCGGGCTGCGGCTGAGCCTCGAGCAGGATCAGGACGTGCAATCGTTGGTGAGCGCGGCATTTGTGCGGCTGAGCCAGGAGGCGGCGACGCACCGGCAATATGCGGCGATGGCGCAGGCCCTGAATCAGGTGGAGGCAGTAGAAGGGCAACGCCCCGGAATTGGGAAATCGCTGCGGTCGAAGATGGGGATTGAGGAGCGGGTGCCGGAGTTCGTGGAAGAGGTGCTGCGCGCGCGGGAGATAGCCGCGGGTCTGACAGGAGTCCTGAGACATCTGCCGCAAACGACGATGGAGCATTTGGCCATGCGCTTCAATCGGTGCCAGTTCCGAAACGATCTGGAAAATGTGGCCAGCCTGGCGAACGATTTGGGCGAAGAGGCGCTGCAGTATTTGCGCAGTACAGTGCGCGGCGGACCGGTTGTGGAAGCGGCGGAAATGGTTGGGTTACTGACGAGGCTGGATGCGCAGGCCGCGGAAGTTTTTCTGCCCGGGCGAATCAAGGATTTTCCGCGCACGGCGCAAGACCGCGTGATTCGGCAGATTGCGGCAAGCGGCGCGCAGGGCAGTTGCAGGTTGCTGCTGGCATTGCTGGACCATGTGGATCCGCTGGCGATGCCACTGGTGATTGACGAGGTCGGCATGACGGGGGATCGCGAGGCGCTAGGACGATTGCTGACCATCGCGGACGGAGACCTGCCAACCGATGCCGCTCAGTATCTTCGGGTGAAAGCGCTGGAGGCGCTTGGCAGGTTGCGCGCGCCGGAGGCCATGAATACACTGCGGCGAATTGTGGAAGCGAAAAAGATTTTTGGGTGGGCGAATCCCCAGGAATTGCGAATCGCGGCGTTTCAGGCCCTGGCGAAGATGGATCCGGATTGGGCGATGAAATTCTTTCCGGAGAGTGGAATCGAAGCGGACGATCTTAAACTGGAGCCGCTGGAAATTCCTGTGGGGTCGAAGTTTGTGCGGCAGCGGCGGCACACGCGAATCCGGCTGCAAAAAAGCGTGGCAGCGGTGAGCACGAACCTGAAACAGAATTGCCGGCTGGAAATCAAGACGGCGAGCCTGGCCGGCGGACTGGCGACGACCAATATGCACCTGGCGCCGGGAACGAAGGTGCAACTGCGGATGCAGTTGGGGCTGCGGAACGTACAGGCGACCGCCTTGATGCGGGACTACCGTGCACAGGATATGTCATTTGAAATCATAGACATGGGACTGGAAGAGCGGGGACGGCTTCGTAAGCTCTTGATGGAGAGTTTGGGAAAAAGAAACGTCGAGTAGGCGCCCAAACAAAGCTGCCAGGCAGGAAATAAGCGGCGGGCAGTTGATGATTTAGGTTGTACACACTTTTGGTATACAACCAGTAACCATTCGCAAGTACTACAACGCGGTACCTTTGAATCATTTACCCCGCGCAAATTCCTCTCTAATCTCGTCTTAACGCGTTGAATTGCGCCCCGGTGCGCCCGGTTGCGGGCGAGAAAGTCGAAGTGACGGTGGTCTTGCCCTGTGTCTAAAGGATTCCGAATCTGGTTAGGCGCGGTATTGTGTGCCCTCGCGGGAATTCTGACCGGGGCGCGGGCGGAAGAGGCACGTTCCGATTTTCCTGACAATCCAAGATTCACTGTCCAGCGATTCGAGGACCAGGAAGGCATGGGAGCGGTCACGACAACCGCCCTCGGACAAGATGCTCAGGGGTTTCTGTGGATCGGCACGCAAACGGGACTCTATCGCTACGACGGAACGCGCGCGAAGAAAATGCCCGAAGTGGAGAGCATCATCGGCCACTATGTTGTGGACTTGCTGATCGCGCCGGACGGCACGCCGTGGTTTGCCGGAACCCGCGGAATCGCGTTCTACAAAGACGGTCAGTTCCAGAAGCTGGAAATTCCGGCGAGTTCGATGCCCCTGCTGAACGGAGTGCAGGTTTTTGCGGTGGACAGCAAGGGAGTTGTTTACGCACTGATGTACAAGCGCGGCCTGCTGATCCTTGATCCGAAAAATCCGGGGAAAACGGAAACCATCGCACAGGGACTGGGCAATTGGGAAACGCCCGAGGGAATTATCCGGGCCGTGGACGATTCGATCTGGTTCACGGCGGGTCGCAAGCTGGCGCACGTGAGCGCGGGATCCCAGAAGATTGTCGTCGAACCGGGAATGCGGCTGCCAAATGAACGAGTGGTGGCGTTGCAGTTCGACGGTATCGGGATGCTGTGGTTGCGAACGGCAACCAGGCTGGCGCGAGTGGATACGCGGGAGCGCAAACTGACGTTTGCCGACGAGGTGGTTGGCGAGGCGAACGAAGAAGAGGGCAAGCCTTCGGTTGACGCCGAAGGAAAGCTGCTGGTGCCGAGTTCCTCGGGATTGTACTGGCAACAGAATGGGCGCTGGCGGCTGGTGAACGTGAAGCACGGCCTGGCGAGCAACCTGATTCAGTGCGCGATGGAAGACCGCGAAGGAACATTGTGGGTGGGCGGCTCGGGCACAGGACTGGACCGGCTGACCGGAGTGCGCGAGTGGTCGGCGTGGACAACGGCGGAAGGTTTACCGGACAACTCCACATGGGCGACGCTGCGCGATCGCCGTGGGCGGCTATGGGTAAGCACCGCACACGGAATCGGAATCTGGGACGGGCAGAAGCGAAGCTGGGACAATGTGCCCGCGCTGCAGGAACATGCCGGGCGGCAGATCCGGCAGATGCAGATTGCGGGCGATGGATCTATCTGGGCGCTGACGATCACGGGCGCCATCGTACAGATTGATCCCGAATCGTATGCGACGACAACGATCGCGAATTTCCGCGGAAGGAATTTTGTAAGCATCGAGGCTGCGCCCGACGGGAGCATCTGGGCAACCACGCGCGCACGCTTGGTGCGATTTGTGCCACGCGGCCCGGCCACAAAACCGATGGAAGTGCCTCTGCCGGCCATGGATGAAGTGGAGATCGAGTATCTGGCGTTCTCACAGAAGGGCGTGCTGTGGGCAACAGGTCCTGGAACACTTTACCGGTACGACGGAAAAAACTGGAAAGTCCTGAAGGTAAAAGACGGATTGAACGGCCAGACTATGACCAGCCTTGCGGCGGTGAACGACAACGAAGTCTGGGTGGCGTATAACGACGTCGTTGGCGTGACGCATGTGGCGCTGGGGCAGAACGGAATCCCGCGATTTGAATTTCACGATTGGGACCGGACGGTGGTGGGACGCGACGCGAAAAACCGGATGTGGTTCAACGGGACGGACGGCATCGTGATCCTTTGGCCGGACGGGCATCTGCAGCGGCTGAATCATGCGAATGGATTGATCTGGGATGATTTGAGTCCGTGGACGGGAACGCGGGAAGAGGCCGACGGAAGCTATTTGATTGCGACGTCGCGGGGATTGTCGCGGTATAAGCCAGTGGGCGAGGTGAAAAAAGAGGCGCCGCCGAAGGTGGTGCTGACCACCGTGTCGCTCGGCGGATCGGAACGCAGCGTGAACCAGAAGTCGTTCGTGGATTCGACCGACGGATCGCTGATGGTGCAATTTTCGCCGGTGGTGCTGGACACGCCGGAACAGGTGACTTGCCGATACCAGTTGGACGGTTTGGAAAAGCGTCCGACGGAAACGGTGCAGCGCGAGGTGCGGTATGGCGGGTTGCCGCCGGGAAGCTATGAGTTCTGGGTGCAATGCAAAGGGGCGGATTCACCGAACTACTCGGCGAAGTCGAGTTTTTATTTCCGGGTATTGCCGAATGTATGGCAGTCCAGTTGGGCCAGGGGACTGGTGGTTGTCGGCCTTATGGGGGGCATCTGGGGCTTTGTTTCGCTGCGCACGCGCACGCTGAACCGGCGCAAAAGCGAACTGGAAAAGGCAGTGGCGCAACGCAGCGCGGAGCTGCTGCAGAAAAACAAGGAACTGGAACAGATCTCGCTGACCGATCCACTGACAGGAACACGAAACCGGCGGTATTTTTACGAGACGATTCCGACCGACCAGGCGCAAACGCTGCGCTCGCATCAGAGGTTTGGCGATGTGCAGAAGGGAACTTGCCCGCCGCGGGAGCTGATTTTTGTGCTGGTGGATATTGACCGGTTCAAGCGCGTGAACGACGAGATGGGCCACGCGGCGGGAGACAGGCTGCTGCAGGAAGTGGCGAAGCGCATTGGGTCGGTGATGCGGCGCTCGGATGACCTGGTTCGCTGGGGCGGGGAAGAGTTCATGCTGGTTTGCCGGACCACGGACCGGGAGAACGCGACGTTGCTGTGCACGCGCGTGCTGGAAGCTGTGCGCGATCTTCCGTTCGATGTCGGCAATGGAGTGCAGGTGCACAAGACGTGTTCCATCGGCTGGGCGCCGTACCCGTGGGTGCCCGGGGACACGCAGGTGCTTTCCATTGACAACGTGATTGAACTGGCGGACAAGGCGCTGTATCTGGCGAAGCGCGAAGGGCGCAACCGGAGTTACGGGCTGGTGCCGGCGCCGACAGCGGCGATTTCCGAGAAGAGCATTTCGATCGAGAATTTGCGCGATTGCCCGCCGGAGCTGGTGCAGATCGTCTGACGGTGAGGGCTTTCCGTCAGCAAAGACTTTTCAGGTTTCCCACTCCTGATGATCGTCCCAATTCCTGATTAGCCCGGTTCATGCCGGGAGACATTTTGCGATGATCAGGGTGATGTCGTCGTGCTGCTCGTGGGGACTGAACCGGCGGACTTCGTCCACAACGGAAGAGATGAGCTCGCAGGGAGGAAGGGCGCGGTGGCGGCGCAATGCCTCCACCAGACGCCCTTCGCCAAACTCTTCGCGGTGCGGGCTGAAGGCTTCGGTGACGCCATCGGTGTAGAGCGCGAGAGTGTCGCCGGGAAAGAGCTGGCTTTCTTCCACTTCGCAATCCCATTCCTTGAAAGCGCCAAGAATCGTCGCGGTGGAGCTGAGACGTTCGAGCGAATCGCCCGCGCGAAGCAGCAGCGCGCACAGATGGCCGCAGTTGATATAGCGAAGGCGGCGAGCCGTGTCGTCATACTCGGCGAAGAAGAGTGTGGCGAAGGAGCCGCCGAAGGTGTTCTGGCAGAAGAGTTGATTCACGGAGCAGAGAAAGCGCCGGGGGTTATCCAGCGCGACGGCGGCCTGGCTGCGCAGATTGGCCTGTAAATTGGCCATCAAGAGCGCTGCCGCGATGCCCTTTCCGGAAATGTCGCCGACGATCAGGCCGAGGCGCTCTCCACCCAAGTCGAGAAAATCGTAGTAGTCGCCGCCGACCTGGCGCGCCTGATGGCAAATGCCCGCGTATTCGAGCGTGCGCATGCGAGGAAGTGTCTGCGGAAAAAGGCGGGCTTGCACCTGTTGGGCAATTTCAAGCTCCTGTACGGCGCGGCGCTCGGCTTCCAGATGTTCGGCGGCAAGGCGGCGTTGCGCGTCGACCGCGTGGGTGACTTCGTCGAAGCTGACCAGCGAAAACGTGTTCCCGTCTGGATCGCGAAAGCGGCTGAAGACGGCTCCCCAAATCGGCGGAGGGTGATCCGTCGAATCGGAGGAATTGTTGGGAAGCGTCGGCTTCAATTGCAAAGCGTGCTTGAAGCGTCTGAGCCGCGGGTTGGAAAGAAAATGCACGCCCCGGCGGCTCCATTCGCGGAATTTGGCGAGCACGTCTTCGGTGACGAAGGTTACATGGGATGCGCGGCCGATTTGTTTGAACTGTTCGGAGTCCGTGCGCGGAACGATGAGCGTGAGGTTGGCCGTGCCGTCGGGCGGACCAACGACGACCCACGGCTGGCCCGGTTGGCCGGGTTGTGAGCGCCCGTCGAAAACGATCTGGAAGCCGAGCAGGTCCAGATAGAATTCCAGGCTTCGGTCGAGATTCCGCACGTAGACCATCACCGACTGCAGGCGCAGGAAAGGCTCCTGACGCTGAGGGGCGCTATTTACGCTCTCAGGAGATTGGGGCGCGTTACTTGCCATGGGCTGCATTATATAAGGCTGCGGGATTTTTTATGAGACGCCTTGTGGATTGAAGCGGGCGGGGAAGTGGTCCGTCTTCGACCCGGCTGCCTGGGCCAGTCAGGCCGGAAGGGCTGCGCCTATCTGTTCATGGCGTTTTATGCACACCGCCTTGTCAGACGTGCCGCTTTGCGTTGGGATAGAAGGTAGTTTTCGATTCACTTAAACTGGCAGGTACGGGATGAAACTCTTGACTTTCTGCGGTGGCGGCGCGCTTTGCCTTTTATTTTCCTTACCCGCAGCAGCGCAGAGCACGGGACGGATTGATTGCGCGCGGGATGGCGGGTACGTCTATTTGTACAGCTCGATGACCACGCTGGAAGTGAGCATGACACTGCAGTGCGGCGACGTGGTGCGCGTCACGGGCCGCAGCGACGATTACTACAGCGTGCGGACCGCCGCGGGCGAAACCGGGTTTGTTCCCCGGACAAGCATTTTTTTGCTCAAGGATCAGCCGGGGACCGGCCTGCCAACGCCGGCCGCGAAGCCGCCCGCGAGAGAGCGCACGCACTACGATCAGCCGCGGAGCGATGTGACTCAACCGGCGCACACGGGTGCGGCCGCGTTCTCACTGGCAAATGGCACCCCCATCCGCGTGAAGCTGAGCAAAGCCATTTCCTCGGCTACGGCTCATGTGGGAGACGCGGTCGAACTTGAAGTTGTCGAAGACGTGATCGTCGACGGCGTCACCGTATTGCCGACGGGCTCGAAGGTGAACGGCGCCATTGCCGAAGCGGAGCCCAAAAAGCGTTTTGGCCACGGCGGCAAGCTGGCGTTCAGCATCACTTCGATGACTCTGGCCGACGGCGAGCAAGTGAAGGTGCGCTGCTATCAGGAAGCTTCCGGCTCTTCGAACACCTCCGCGGATGCGGTGCTCCCGCTCAGCTCGGGCAAGGACGTTGCGATTCCGAAGGACGTGGAATTCACGGCGCTGGTGGACGGCGAGGCGCGCCTGAAACGCGAAGGCTTCGAGAGGCCGAAATCTTCACCGGCCATCTCGCCCGCCACCCCTGGCCAAAAATCCGAGCCGGCGCACTGATATTTTCTTGTAGAGGGATAACGCGACTCGCATACCTAAGGGCTATCTTCAACTTGCCCTCGGCCCAGACAGGGCCCTCCGGATCGACAATTTCACGCGTTCCAACCACGGGTGTTTCTGTGCTCCTTGTGAACCGTCCTCACTCTCAGTAGAATGTTTCGTTCCACGTTTCATCGAAATCCTCTTCTTCATATTGGAGTTTTAACGAATGCCGCAGTTCTACGATGTGGTCGTCATCGGAGGCGGTCACAACGGTCTCGTCAACGCCGCCTACTTGGCCAAAGCCGGGAAAAAAGTGCTGGTTCTCGAACGCCGCGGCGTACTCGGTGGCGCCGCCGTCACCGAAGAAATCGTCCCAGGCTTTCTCTTCTCCGAATGCTCTTACGTCGTGTCTCTTCTCCGTCCCGAAATTATCCGCGAGCTGAATCTCCCCCACTATGGCCTCGAAATCCTCCCGCTCGACGGCACCTTTTCCCCCATGCTCAACGGCGACTACCTTTGGCGCGTCAATGACCACGCCAAAACCCAGCGCGAAATCCGCCGCCATTCACGTCTCGATGCCGAAGCGTACGACGAATTCTCCAAAATGATGACCCCGATGTGCCGCTTCGTGAAGCCCATGCTTTCGATGGTCCCGCCGGATCCCACCACGCTGAATCCCAAGGATCTCAAGCAGCTCCACTTCATGCTCCAGCGTTTCCGCGAACTCAGTTCCGACGAGCGCTACACCTTAATCCAGCTCATGACCATGAGCGCCGCCGATTTCCTCGACCAGTGGTTTGAAACCGACGTCCTCAAATCCACCATGTCCGCCTCCGGCATCATCGGCACTTTTCTTGGTATTCGTTCACCCGGCACCGCGTACGTTCTCCTCCATCACTACATGGGTGAAATCGATGGCGCGTTCCGCTCCTGGGGTTTCAGCCGAGGCGGTACCGGCGCGATCTCCAACGCCATCGGTGCAGCCGCGCGCGAACTGGGCGTCGAAATCCGCACCAACGCCCCCGTCGGAAAAATCCTCAACAAAAATGGCCGCGCCACCGGCGTTGTCCTCCAATCGGGCGAGGAAATCCGCTGCAACGTAATCTCCTCCAGCGTCGATCCTCACCACACCTTCCTGTCTTTCATGGACGCCAAGGATCTTCCCTCCGATTTCGTCGACAGCGTAAAACGCTACAAATTTCGCGGCTCCTCCGGCAAAGTCAATATTGCCCTCAGCGCTCTCCCCAATTTCAAAGCCCTTCCCGGAGTCGGCGCCCATCTCCGCGGCGCAATTTCCATTTCACCCGGAATGGAATACATGGAGCGGGCCTACGACGACGCGAAATATGGCCGTTACTCCCAGCGCCCCTACGTGGACATGGTCATTCCCAGCCTCACCGATCCCTCCGTCGCGCCCCCAGGCAAGCACGTTCTCTCCTGCTTCGTGCAATACGCGCCCTACAAACTTGCACAGGGCACCTGGGACGATCACCGCGAAGCCTTTGGCAACAACGTCATCAACACCATCGCCGAGCACGCGCCAAACATTAAAGACATCATCATCGACAAACAAATTCTCACCCCGCTTGATCTCGAGCGCGAGTTCGGCCTCACCCAAGGCAACATCTTCCAGGGCGAACTTTCGCTCGAACAGCTCTTCTTCCTCCGCCCCGTTCCCGGCTGGGCCTACTACCGCACTCCCATCGACAATCTCTACATGTGCGGCTCGGCCACGCATCCCGGCGGCGGCATCATGGGCGCCAACGGCCGCATCGCCAGCCAGGTCATCCTGAAAAACTGGAAGAAAGCGGCCAACTGACCATGCCCCTCGGACAAAAAGTAGTTCTCATCGG
>Ga0210405_10001362_pt1 | contig 28020 bp, 20 predicted proteins | sample IncBWH11MmetaG_FD_155492 | JGI IMG/M metagenome (GOLD analysis project Ga0210405, IMG submission 155492) | Forest soil microbial communities from Barre Woods Harvard Forest LTER site, Petersham, Massachusetts, United States - Inc-BW-H-11-M | ecosystem: Environmental > Terrestrial > Soil >...
AGAGATAATCGCCGATCAGCGCCCTGATCCGTCCGTCGTAGCGCTCGCGCGGAACGTAGACGAGGACCGAGACGAAACGGTCGAAACGGTCGCGCCGCGGCAATACCCGCACGCGCGGGCGATCGCCAAGCTGCAGGATGGCCAGCGCGAAGTGATAGAGCAGGTCTTCGTCGATCTGAAACAACTCGTCGCGCGGATAAGTCTCCAGCACGTTGACCAGCGCCTTGCCGGAATGGCTCGCCGGTTCGAAGCCGGCGCGGCGGATGACGTCGTCGGCCTTGCGCCGCAAATAGGGAATGGCGCGCACCGACCGCGTATAGGCGGTCGAGGTGAACAACCCGCAGATGCGGTATTCGCCGACCAGCTTGCCATGCCGGTCGAACCGCTTGACGCCGATATAGTCCATGTCGACGCGGCGGTGCACCGGCGAGCGCAAGGTCGACTTGGTGATGACAAGGAGGCGGGGCTCCTCCATGAGCGCGCGAATTTCTGGCGTGATGACGAGCGGCTGGTTCCAGCGCAACAACGGCCGCACCTCGCGCGAGCGCAACAGCCCAAGCCCGGTCTCGAACATCGGTTCGAGCACGTCGGCATCGCCGGTGAAGGCATAATCGCGGGTGCCAAGCAAAGTGAAATTGTCCGCCGCCAGCCATTCCAAAAACTGCACGGCTTCGGCAATTTCGCCGGCGTCGAGCGGCGGCGGATTAGCGCGCAACTCGGCAATGACCGCGCGCAGCCATTCCAGCATCGGCCGCCAATCCTGCACGGCGACGCGCACCTGGGCGAGGACATCCTCGAGCGCGCGCACAATCTCGACGCGCCGCGCGGCCTCCGCGACGCCCTCGATGTGGATGTGGATGAAGCTTTCGTGCCGGCCGCCGTCTTTCGCGACGCCCTTGAAGGCCGTCAACGTTCCCGCAGAGTCGCGCTCCACGGCGAACACCGGATGGACCAAAAGGCGGATGTCGAGGCCGCGTTGATTGAGCTCGCCGACGACCGAATCGAGCAGAAACGGCATGTCGTCATTGACGATGTCGAGCACCGCCACGGTGCGCGTCACCGGCGCCGGCGCCGGCTCGAAGCTGATCTTGGGCGCGCCGGCCTTGCGTTCGGCGAGCAGCGACCACGACCGCTCGGCGATGGCGGCAAGCTCATCGGGTCCGTAGCGCTGCAAATCGTCGGGCACCGCCGACCCAAGCAATTCGGCGAGGAACGCCCCGGGAATATCGCTTCTACGCTTCGCCAGGACGGCACCGGCGGCACCGATAAGCGCCCGGGCGGTACTGTCATCGGCGTTAAGGGGAAAATCCTGGACGTTCATGCTCCCGTCCCGGCTGGTCAGCGCGGTCGGCTACGATAATACTCGCACACTATGCGCATCCGCTATCGCCACCCTTGCAGAGATGGCGTGCGGCGAGGACGTTTCACAGGGGACCAAGATGGCCAGGCAGAGCAGCAAAACAGCCAAGGCAAAGCCGCGCCCCAACGCCGCGGCTGGCGATGACACCAAGATCACGGCGCTGGCGCTCGAGCCGGCAACCCTGTCGCCGGACATGGCGGCCTATTTCGCCAAATGCGAGGAAAAGCTCGGCTTCGTCCCCAATGTGCTCAAGGCCTATGGTTTTGACATGGCCAAGCTCACGGCCTTTGTCGGCATGTACAACGATTTGATGCTGGCGCCGTCGGGCCTGAGCAAGCTCGAGCGCGAGATGATCGCGGTCGCGGTATCGTCGCACAACCGCTGCTACTACTGCCTGGTCGCCCACGGCGCCGCGGTGCGCCAAATGTCCGGCGATCCGGTGCTGGGCGAATTGATGGCGATGAATTTTCGCGCGGCGCGCTTGTCCAAGCGCGAGCGCGCCATGTTGGACTTTGCCGCAAAGCTCACCGCCGAGCCGTGGCTGGTCGAGGAGGAAGACCGCGCCGCGCTGCGCCGCGCCGGCTTCAGCGACCGCGATATCTGGGACATCGCTGCCGTCGCCGGCTTCTTCAACATGACGAACCGCGTGGCGTCCGCCACCGACATGCGGCCGAACAGCGTCTATCATGGCCAGAGCCGGTGAGATTTTTCAGCGGACGTGGCGGCGGCAAGTCATTATCATGACGGCCGTGAATCGGAATCTTGGGGGCTTACGATGCACGCGAATTTTCGACGAAGCGTCACAATTGCGGCCTTCGCCGTCCTGCTGACGACGACTGTGGCGGCCGCGCAGCCGGCTAGGCTGCCGCCGAGCGAAATCCAGACCACGTTCTTCAACGGTCAGCCGTTCACGGCGTCGACGCTGTCGAACGTCAAATACAAGATGACGTTCCTGGCCGACGGCAAGATGAAGCGCGAGCCGATCGGCTCGGGCAACAAGGGCGAAGGCACCTGGAAGCTGTCGAAGGACGGCTTCTGCACCACCTGGGGCGGCGCCACCATGGCCAATTGCTTCACCCTGGTGAATGCCGGCGCCAACAAATGGTCGGTGATGAAGGGCTCGACCATTCAGGCGATCTGGACGAAGTGAAAGACGCTTCCCTAAATATGCGCTGAAAGATCGTGGATCGTCGGCGCTTCGCCGGTGAGCGGATTGGCCGGATCCCAAGCATAGCGCAGCGTCTCGAAGCGCATGGCGCGGGCGTCGAGCATGACCAGGCGCCCGACCAAACCCTCGCCGAAGCCGACGATCTCGCGGATGACTTCGAGCGCCATCATCGAGCCGACGACGCCGGCGAGCGCACCGAGAACGCCGGCCTCGGCGCAGGCCGGAACGGTGCCAGGCGGCGGCGGCTCGGGAAACAGGCAGCGATAGGTCGGATTGGGTTTGCCGTCGGCGCCGCGCTCGTAAGCGCGGATCGTGGTCAGCGTGCCGTCGAAAGTGCCGAGCGCCGCGGTGACCAGCGGCTTCTTGGCAAAATAGCAGGCATCGGCGACCAGATAGCGGGTGGCGAAATTGTCGGAGCCGTCGGCGACGATGTCATAACGTCCGATCAGATTGAGCGCGTTCTGCGCGGTCAGTCGGACGCCGTGCGGCTCCACGGCGACGTGGGGATTGAGCCGCTGGATCTCCTCCTTGGCGGTGTCGACCTTGGGACGGCCGACGTCGGGCGTGGCATGGATGATCTGCCGCTGCAGGTTCGACAGCGAAACCACGTCATCGTCGATCACACCCAGCGTGCCGACGCCGGCGGCGGCGAGATACATTAGCGCCGGCGCGCCAAGCCCGCCGGCACCGATCACCAAAACGCGCGCGCGGCCGAGCGCGGCCTGTCCCGGCCCCCCCACCTCGCGCAGCACGATGTGGCGCGCGTAACGTTCGAGCTCTTCGGCGCTCAGCATGGCGGCAGCATAAAGGTTTGTCTGGAAGGCCGAGAAAGCGGCCTTGATCGCATGGACAGCACTCTGTTCGCATTGATGATCTTGTCAAGGATCGTAGACCGCCGGAGGCGGCGGCGCTTCGCGCCGTCCTTGACAAGATCATCAATGCGAACAACCAGCATCCATGCGATCAAGGCCGCCATCCGATCAGTCTAAATATATAGATCCGGGGCACGCAGGCGCATTGCGTCGCCCCACCGTTGCGCTAGGCTGGACCGGCGCGTGGGGCGATAGTCATGAAGATCGCGGGCATCGTCGCCGGCCTACTGGTGCTGGCGCTACCGGGAATAACAATAGAGGCGGCAGCGAAAACAGCCGCGAAGAAACCCGCCGTCGCTGCCAAGCCGGCAACGGACGATCCCGATTCCGCAGTCGAAAATATCGGTCCGCCTTCGCAAGGCGCGTTGGCGGCGGCGGGATGGCGCATCATCGACGACCTGGTCACGGGCGCGCGGCTCGGCCTGCCCAGCACGCTGGTGCCAAAATCCGCACCGGCCCGCATGGGCAGCCGCTGGACGTCGCGGCAGGGTCAAATCGACATCGAGACATTTCGCCTGCACGAGGGCGCGTTGCCGGCTTTGTTCGACGCCGAAAAGAAAGTGCGCCGGCGCATCGTCGAGCATTCCACGCTCTCTCCCGACTCCTTCGTGATGTCGGGAATGCAGGGCCTGAAAAGGTTCATTGTTCGCGTCCAGTCGAGCGGCAGCGAGCTGCGCGGCGTCACCATTCTGTTCGATCAAGCCATTGAAGGCGTCATGGCGCCGATCGCCGCGACAATGGCCAATACCTACCAGGGCTTTCCCGACCCGAGCGCCGCACCGCCGCCGGGGTTGCGGCGCAGCGTCGAATACGGCACCGCCATCGCGGTGTCCGGCCAAGGGCATCTGATTACGTCGGCGCAAATCACCGACGGCTGCCAAGCCATCACCATCCCGGGTTTTGGCCATGCCGAACGCATCGCCGCCGACAAGGCCAGCGATATCGCGCTGCTGCGCGTTTACGGCGCGCAGAATCTAATTCCGGCGGTGCTCGCCGGCGACAGCGGCACGGGCGATGATTTTACGCTTGTCGGCATCGCCGATCCGCTGGCCCAGGCCGGCGGCGGCACGGTCACGCATGCGCCGGCGCATCGCAACGCCCAAGGTCTCGACCCGGCGCCAAAGCTCGGTTTCTCCGGAGCGGCAGCGGTTGATGCGCAAGGCCGTTTCGCCGGCACGGTGGATTTAAGTTCAACCGCGGTCGCTGGCACGGGCGCCGTCAGTCAGGCGACGCTGATACCGGTGGAAACTTTGCGCGCTTTTTTGCAAGCACAGGACATCGCGCTCACCACCGGCCGCAACGCCATCGACCAATCGGTCGTGCGCGTGATCTGCGTGCGGAAGTAATCCCTGTCATCGTCCGCCAACGGGTCCGGCCCGAAGTGGCCGGCCCGATGACAAGCTCCGGCGGACGATCCAGTACACGCCGCCAGGGCGGTGATTACTGGGTGCCCCGCCTTCGCGGGGCATGACAGGCTATTTGTTCTGAAACTTCGGCGGCCGCTTGTCGATGAAGGCGTGCATGCCTTCGCCCTGGTCGGCGGTGGCGAATAGCGAATGAAAAATCCGCCGCTCGAAGCGGATGCCTTCGGCCTGCGAGGTCTCGAAGGCGCGATTGACCGCCTCCTTCGCCGCCAGCACCGACGGCAGCGACATCGACGCGATGGTCTCGGCGACTTTCATGGCCTCGTCGAGCAGGCTCGCCGCCGGCACGACGCGCGCCACCAGGCCCGAACGCTCGGCCTCCACGGCATCCATCATGCGGCCGGTGAGGATGAGGTCCATGGCCTTGGCCTTGCCGACCGCGTGGGTGAGCCGCTGGGTACCGCCGATGCCGGGAATGATGCCGAGTTTTATCTCCGGCTGGCCGAATTTGGCGTTGTCGGCAGCGATAATCAGATCGCACTGCATGGCAAGCTCGCAGCCGCCGCCGAGCGCAAAGCCCGCCACCGCGGCGACGACCGGCTTGCGCGCCGCCGCGGCCTGATGCCAGTCGGCGCAAAAATCGCCGAAGAAGGCTTCGGCAAAATCCTTGTCGGCCATTTCCTTGATGTCGGCACCGGCCGCGAAAGCTTTTTCCGAGCCGGTGATGACCATGCAGCCGATAGTGGTGTCGGCCTCGAATGCAGCAATGGCCTGGCCGAGTTCGCTCATCAGCGCGCGATTGAGCGCATTGAGCGCTTGCGGACGATTGAGGCGGATGAGGCCGACCCGGCCGCGCGTTTCGACAATGATGTTTTCGTAAGCCATGCTTGCCGCTCCAAAACGCTCCAGGCCTAACCGAATTTCAGGCCCACAGCCATTCTGTTATGATGCCCCGACCGGGAGGACGCTGTGAAGCCAAATGAATTGATTGCCTATGCGGGCATTGCGGCCGGACTGATGATCGCCGCGACCGTGGCCATCGCATTCTTGACCAGGCCGGCGCAGGCCGCCGACGATCCGCCGCTGATGCTGGCGCGCGACGGCTTCTTCTATGTCAACGCCAGGACGACGACGGTCGACGGCAAGGATTACGTCAGCCATCAAATGTATGTCGAGGTGCGCATCCCGGCAAAGCAGACGCATCCCTATCCGATCGTCATGGTGCACGGCGGCACCATGTCGGGCACCAATTACACCGGCACCCCCGACGGCCGCGAGGGCTGGGCGCAATATTTCGTGCGCCAAGGTTTTGCGGTCTATGTGGTCGATCAACCCGGCCGGGCGCGGTCCGGCTATCTCGCCGCGGCTTACGGGCCGATGCACAATGTCGAACGCGGCAACGCGCTGTCGCGCTTTGTTGCCCAGGAAAAATTCAAGCTGTGGCCGCAGGCGGCGCTGCACACCCAATGGCCCGGCACGGGCGAGCCGGACGATCCGGCGACGATACAGCTTGCGGCGAGCCAGATGCCGGCGATCGCCGATTTCGCCTCGCAGCAATTCCTCAATCGCGATGCGCTGCTGGCGCTCCTGGAAAAAATCGGGCCGTCGATCCTGCTCACCCATTCACAAGCCGGCGCGTTCGGCTGGCCGGTGGCGGACGCGCGGCCCGATCTGGTCAAGGCGATCCTGGCGATCGAGCCGAACGGTCCGCCGTTCTACCAGGTCGAGTTCAAAGGCGCGCCGGATTGGTTCAAGCAAGGCACGCTGGCGCTGCCCTATGGCATCACCGCGGTGCCGCTGAATTATTCGCCGCCGATCAAGGACGCATCCGAGCTGAAGATGGCGCAGCAGGGCAAGGCCGATACGCCCGACCTGGTGCGCTGCTACGCGCAAGCCGAGCCGGCGCGGCAACTGCCCAATCTGCAGAAAATGCCGATCCTGGTGCTCACCGCGGAGGCGTCCTACCACGCGCCCTACGATCATTGCACGGTGAACTATCTGCGCCAGGCCGGCGTCAAGCCGACTTACATCCGGCTCGCCGATATCGGCATCAAGGGCAACAGCCACGTCATGATGCTGGAGAAGAACAACAAGGAGATCGCCGCCGTGATCGCAAAATGGCTGGACGAGGCGCTGAAGGAGTAATTTTCCGCCCCCGCGATAGCGGGGGAGGGGGACCGCGCGTAGCGCGGTGGAGGGGGCGCCGGACTCGACGCGTTCCTGGCAATGCAAGACATAGCTCGATCAAAAAGCTCGCGAGATCTTCTTTCGCTTTTTGCTTTTTCGCTTTTTATCGTTCTGCAACGACAACGAAGCTCTGAGTCAGGCGCCCCCTCCACCGCGCCTTCGGCGCGGTCCCCCTCCCCCGCTATCGCGGGGGCGGAAAGAGTTCACTTCTGGCAGCTTGGGCAATAAAACGTCGAGCGGCCGTTCTGCACGATGCGCTTGACGGTACCGGGGCAGCCGGGCGTGCGGCATTTTTCGCCTTCGCGGTCGTAGACGCGGAAATTGTGCTGAAACATGCCAAGGCCGCCGTCGGTCAGTTTGTGATCGCGCAGCGACGAGCCGCCGGCCTTGATCGCGTCGTTGAGCACGCGCTTGATGCTCTCGACCAGACGCTCGGCGCGCTCGTTCGGCGCGCCGGATTTTGTGGCGATGGTCGACGCCAGGCGTTTGGGCGACAGCCGCGCCAGATACAGCGCCTCGCAGACATAGATGTTGCCGAGCCCGGCGACGATGCGCTGATCCAACAGCGCCGCCTTGAGGCTCGTCTTCTTGCCCTTGCAGGCCAGCGCCAGCATCGCGGCGTCGAAAGCGTTGCCGAGCGGCTCCGGGCTGAGACCCTTCAGCAAGGGTTCTTCGTCGAGCTTTTGCCGCGCCACAAGCTTCATCGAGCCGAAGCGGCGCGGATCGTTGAAGGTGACGATGGCGCCGGACGACATGTGAAACACCACGTGGTCATGGGCGACGTGCTTGGAGCGCTCGCGATAATAGGCGCCCGGCGTATTCTGGCGTTCCTTGGCGAACACATGGAACGAGCCCGACATGCCCAGATGCATGACCAACACGTCGCCGGACGAGAGGTCGGCGAGCAGATACTTGGCCCGCCGGCCCAGGCCGGTCACGGTTGCGCCTTCGAGGCGCTTGGCGAAATCCTTCGGCAGCGGCCAGCGCAGGTCGCCGCGATGCACCTCGACCTTGGCGAAGCGCGCGCCCTCCATCGCCGGCTCGAGCCCGCGGCGCACCGTCTCGACTTCAGGCAGTTCAGGCATTTTTCTTCATAGGCTCGCCGAAGGTGATGCGGTTGGCGAATGGGTCGATGACCGTCACCTCCAGCATGCCCCATTCCTGCTCATCCAGACCCGGGCGGTTATGCCGATATTTCTTGTCGTTCAATTCGCGGTGCAGGTCCCGCACGCCGTTCGTAATGACATAGGCGTGGGAGCCCGGCGTACTGTCGCCGTGATGTTCGCTGAGATGAACGACGAGGGTGCCGCGCGAAACCTGCATGTAGACCGGCAAGTCGGTCTCGAAACGGGCCTCCCAATCGACTTTGCAGCCTAGAAAATCGACATAGAATTCGCGGGCTTTTTCCAGGGAGAAAATGCGGAAAATCGGAATGGCGCGCTCAAATTCGATTGTCATGCGATCCTCCCGTTAACTTTGGCGCCCCGTCCTTTGTAGCGCCGCCGGGCGCGGCGCGCTATCTTCCGGCGCAAGGACCAGGACATGATCGAACCCGAACAAAAGCAGGCCGACTTCGGCGCACGCCAGGTGCCGCTTGCGGACAAGCAGGCGCTGGTCGACGACGTGTTCCATAGCGTCGCGCCGCGCTACGACCTGATGAACGATTTGATGTCGCTCGGCCTGCATCGGGCCTGGAAGGATGCGCTGGTCACTGCGCTCGATCCGCCGCGAATGCGGCCGTTCGCGCTGCTCGATATTGCTGGCGGCACGGGCGACGTGGCGATGCGCGCGATCGAGGCCGGCGGCGAGCAAACGCGGGCGACGGTGTGCGACATCAATGCCGACATGCTGGCGGTTGGCCGCGAGCGCGCCGAAGCGCTTCACCTCGGCGACGCGATCACCTTCACCGAAGGCAATGCCGAGGCGCTGCCGTTCGCCGACCGCAGTTTCGATGCCGTCACCGTCGCGTTTGGCATCCGCAATGTGCCGCGCATCGAGGTGGCGCTCGCGGAAGCGTTTCGCGTGCTGAGAATCGGCGGCAAATTTTTGTGTCTCGAATTCTCCGCGGTCGATGTGCCCGGCCTTGACCGGCTCTACGATTTCTATTCGTTCAACGTCATCCCGGCGCTCGGCCGCGCGGTGGCGGGCGATGCCGAGTCCTATCGCTATCTGGTGGAATCGATCCGCCGCTTTCCGCGGCCGGAAGCCTTTGCCGCCATGCTGCGCGCGGCCGACTTTAAACGGGTTTCGTATCAGCAAATGACCGGCGGCATCGTCGCGCTGCATTGCGGCTGGCGTTTGTGATCTCCGCTCCCGCGCATCTCGTCCGTCTCGGCCGCGCCGGCTACGTGTTCGCCCGCGAGGGCGTGTTCGGCATCGTCGATCCCTCAGCCGTGCCGGTGCCGGCGCGGCCATTTTTGCGGCTGGCGCGCCTGATCGAACGGCGAACGACCGGCGCAGCGGATACCCGCCTGTCGGCGGCGCTGACCCGGCTCGGCCCGAGCTACGTCAAACTCGGGCAGTTCTTGGCGACGCGGCCGGACGTGGTCGGCGCGGCGCTCGCTGCCGATCTCGAACGACTGCAGGACCAGATGCCACCGTTCCCGCAAGGCGAAGCCGAAGCGGCGGTCGCCGCTTCGTTCGGCAAGCCGCTGAAAGCGGTGTTTTCAAGCTTCGGGCCGCCGGTCGCTGCCGCCTCGATCGCGCAAGTGCATCGCGCGACGGTCGAGACCGCGGGGGAGCCGCGCGCCGTCGCGGTCAAAGTGTTGCGGCCTGGCGTTGAAAAGCGCTTCCATGCCGATCTCGGTGCTTTCACTTTCGCCGCTCTGCACGCCGAAAATCTGTCACCCGAAGCGCGGCGGCTCCGCCTCATCGAAGTGGTCGAGACGCTACGCCGCTCGGTGATGGTCGAAATGGATTTCCGGCTCGAGGCGGCGGCGCTCTCGGAAATGGCCGAGAACACTAAGGACGATCCGGATTTCCGCGTGCCGGCGGTGGACTGGGACCGCACCTCCAAGGAAGTGCTGACCTTGGAATGGATCGACGCCACGCCGCTGTCCGATCGCGCCCGCCTTGTGGCCAAGGGCTTTGACCTGCCGAAACTCGGCCGCGTCTTGATCCAGACATTCTTGCGCCACGCGCTGCGCGACGGCTTCTTTCACGCCGACATGCATCCGGGAAATCTGTTCGTCGACGACGACGGCCGGCTGATCGCCGTCGACTTCGGCATCATGGGCCGGCTCGGCGCCAAGGAGCGGTTGTTCCTCGCCGAAATTTTGCACGGCTTCATCACCCGCGATTATCAACGCACCGCCGAGGTGCATTTCGAAGCCGGCTATGTGCCGCCGCATCATTCGGTCGAGAATTTCGCCCAGGCCATCCGCGCCATCGGCGAGCCGATCCACAACCGCACCGCCGAAGATATCTCGATGGCGAAACTGCTGACGCTCTTGTTCGAGGTCACTGGCCTGTTCGACATGCGCACGCGGCCGGAATTGCTGCTGTTGCAAAAAACCATGGTGGTGGTCGAAGGCGTCGGGCGCTCGCTCGATCCAAAACTCGACATGTGGACCACCGCCGAGCCCGTGGTGCGCGAATGGATGACGCGGCATCTCGGCCCGGCCGGCAAGCTGGAAAACGCCGCACAGGGCATGGCCGAAGTCGGCCGTTTCGTCGGCAACGCGCCGGGCTTGCTCACGCGCGGCGCCCGCGTGCTCGATCAGCTCGACGAGATCACCCGCGACGGCCTGGTGCTATCGCCGCAGACGCTGGCCGAGATCGACAAAGCCGAAAGCCGGCGGGGCCGCTGGACCATGACGGCGCTGTGGGTGATCGCGGCGCTGCTGTTATGGATCGCCTTCAAGATATTGTGATTGCACTGATTGCACTGCAATCAATGCCGTGCTAGCCTCTGATATCCCAGGGAAGTTCCCATGGCCAGTCTGACCGTCAGGCAACTCGACGACAAGCTGAAGAAGCTTTTGCGCCTGCGCGCCGCGCGCCACAGCCGTTCGATGGAGGACGAGGTCCGCGTCATCTTGCGTGAGGCCGCGGAACAGACCGACATCCTGGAGCATTTCGAACCGCCATCGCAGCCGGCGCGGCAGAAGGCGCGCGCGGCGGAAGCAAACGGCAACCGCATCCTGCTCATCATCGGCGGCGGCATTGCCGCTTATAAATCGCTCGATCTGATCCGCCGCTTGCAGGACCGAAATGCACAAGTGCGCTGCATCCTCACCGCCGCCGCGCAGCATTTCGTCACGCCGCTGGCCGCCGGCGCGCTGAGCGGCGAGCGCGTTTTCACCGACCTGTTCGATCCGAAGAGCGAGTTCGACGTCGGCCATATTCGGTTGGCGCGCGACACCGATCTCATCGTCGTCGCGCCGGCAACGGCCGATCTGTTGGCGAAGATGGCCGGCGGTCACGCCGACGATCTCGCCACTGCTGTGCTGCTCGCCACCGCCAAGCCGATCCTGATCGCGCCAGCGATGAATCCGCAGATGTGGGCCGCCAAGGCGACGGCGCGCAATCTGGCGCAGCTCCGCGGCGACGGCGTGCACATCGTCGGGCCGAATGCGGGCGAGATGGCCGAACACGGCGAAGCGGGTTTGGGCCGCATGGCCGAGCCGCTGGAAATCGTCGCCGCCGTCGAAGCGATCCTGCGCCGGACCGGATCGCTTTCCGGCAAGCGTATCCTGGTCACATCGGGGCCGACCAACGAGCCGATCGATCCGGTGCGCTATATCGCCAACCGTTCCTCGGGCAAGCAGGGCCACGCCATCGCGGCGGCCGCGACGGCCGCCGGCGCCGAGGTGGTGTTGGTGTCCGGTCCGGTCAATTTGCCCGATCCGCCAGGCATTTCCGTAATCAAAGTCGAAACGGCGCAACAGATGCTCAAGGCCGTGGAGCAGGCATTGCCCGCCGATGTCGCCGTGTTCGCCGCCGCCGTCGCCGATTGGCGCGCCGAACGGCCGAGCGACAACAAGATCAAGAAGCAGCCGGGCAAGACGCCGACATTGGCGCTGACCGAAAATCCCGACATCCTCTCCACCATCGCGCACCGCAATTCCGACCGGCCGCGGCTGGTCATCGGCTTTGCCGCAGAGACCGACAACGTCATCGCCAATGCCCAAGCAAAACTTGCCAAAAAAGGCTGCGACTGGATTTTGGCCAATGACGTCTCGCCCGCGACCGGCATCATGGGCGGCGACGTCAATACGATCCATCTCATCACCGCAAGCGACGTCGAATCCTGGCCGCCGCAATCGAAGGACGACGTTGCGCGCGCCTTGATCGCGCGGATCGGTTCGGCGCTCGCGGAAGCAAAGCCATGAGCAACCAAACGCCCATCGAGGTGCGCATCGTCCGGCTGCCGCACGGGCGCGATCTGCCGTTGCCGCAATATCAAAGCGCGCTGGCCGCCGGCCTCGATCTTGTCGCCGCGGTGCCGGCCGACGCGCCGGTCGAAATTTTGCCCGGCGCCCGCGCCGTGATCCCGACCGGCGTCGCGATCGCATTGCCGGCGGGCAGCGAAGGCCAGATCCGGCCGCGCTCGGGTTTGGCCGCCCGCCACGGCGTCACGGTGCTCAACACGCCGGGGACGATCGACGCCGACTATCGGGGGGAATTACAAGTTATTCTTGTCAATATTGGCTCGGAATTATTCGTCGTTTCGCGCGGCATGCGCATCGCGCAGCTAGTCATCGCGCCGATTCAACACGCAAAACTTGTTGAATTGAACAGTCTAGATGCCACCGAGCGTGCCTCGGGCGGGCTCGGTTCCACCGGATTGGAATCGAAGACTGGATAAACCAGCAGCTAAATTGCTGATTTACTAGGCATTCGTCCCGGATGTAGTATATTACCTCCCAACGAACTATTCCCCGCCAGCGACGTTTTTCTCCTACATGCCTCTGCTCCCGCGCAAAGGACTCCTCGCGATTGCAGCCGTCATCGACGTGGCTGTGCAGGCACCTGGATGTCCGATCTCGGCGAAAACGCTGGCGGCGCGCCACGCTTTGCCGCCGCGGCATTTAGAGTCCGTGCTGCAGAACCTGGTGCGCGAGGGCATCCTCAAAGGCATCCGCGGCCCACGCGGCGGCTACGAACTGGCCCGTGAAGCGCGCCGCGTCACTGCCAACGATATTTTGCGCGCCGCCGGAACCGTCGACGAGGCCGACAATCAACCCGTCGGTTCCGAGCTGCTCAGCAAAGTGGTGCTGCCGGCTTTGTCGAGCGCGGAGCAGCAATTCGGCGTCGCCTTGAGCCGCATCAATCTGGAAGACATGGCGCGCGATGCCGAGGCGCTCGGCACGTCATTCGGCCGTGCTGTCGCCGCGCGGGCTTGAGCCCGGTTCCATCGCACTCACGTTCACGATCTGGACTCTTTCGGCGCGATTCCGCTTGAGGGTAAAGTCGAGCGATTCGCGCGGCTTTCTCCCCCTCCCTTCCCTCCCCCGCATGCCGGGGGAGGGTGGGGTGGGGGGCTGGCAATGGGCGGTGGCAGCCAGCAGAGGCGAAGGGGCATGCCGGACACGATCCGGATCAGCGGCAGCTGCGCGCATCCGTGGCGACGCGGAGTCTTGACCGCCATTGCGGGCGCCGCATTCCCCTTCCCCGCCAGCGCCGAGCAAAAGCCGGCTCTCGCGCTGCACGAGCTCGTGGTCAGCGCCCAAGACAGCATCGACCGGCATGAAGTCGCCGTGCTGGTCGTGGTGCTCGGGCTCGTGCTGTTCGCCGTCGTCACCGCGATCATGCTGGTGCGCGCGCGCACACGCTGGACGCGGCTGGAGATGTCCTCGCGCGACGAGATCGCCAGCCTGCGCAGCGATCTCGACCGTGCCAATGCGCTGTTGTTTTCCGAACCGCAGGTGATGGTGGATTGGCCGGCGGGCTCCGACGAACCCCACATCGACGGCGATCCGGCCATCGTCGGCGTTGCCGCGCCCCATCGCGTGCTCGCCTTCGGCAGTTGGCTCGAAGCCGGCAAGGCTTTCGCCATGGAGCAGGCGGTCGAAAACCTGCGCAGCCGCGGCGAAGGTTTTTCGCTGACCTTGACCACGCTGCACGGCCATCCGATCGAAGTGCAAGGCCGCGCCATCGGCGGCCGCGCCGTGCTGCGCCTGAAAGACGCCAGCGGCATCAAGCGCGACCTGGTCGAGCTTCTGTCCCGGCACGAGAGCCTGCTAAGCGAAGTCGCGTCGCTGCGCGCCCTGATCGAGAACCTGCCGTCGCCAGTATGGACGCGCGACGCAATGGGGCAATTGACCTTTGCCAATGCCGCTTATGCGCGCGCAGTCGAAGCCAAGAGCTCAACCGACGCCGTCACGCGGCGCCTCGAACTCCTCGACAGCTCGGCGCGCGACAACATTTTGCGCGGGCTCGCCGCCGACGGTTCCTATGCGGGGCGGCTGCCGGCCGTGGTTGCAGGCTCGCGGCGCACCTTCGATGTGCTGGATTTCCGCACCGACACCGGCAGCGCCGGCATCGGGCTCGACGCCACCGAAGCGGAAACCATGCGCGTCGCGCTCGCCCGCATGGTCGATGCCCACCGCCGCACGCTCGATCAGCTGTCCACCGGCGTCGCCATGTTCGACGCCGATCACCGGCTGACGTTCTACAACGCCGCCTATCGCGCGCTGTGGGATCTCGACCCCGCCTATCTGGATCAGGGGCCGACCGACTCGGCGGTGATCGAGGCGCTGCGCAGCGCCCGCAAGCTGCCCGAAGAGCAGGATTTCCGGCAATGGAAGGCACAGCTGTTCGAAGCCTATCGCGCCGTCGAGGCCAAGGAATATATGTGGCACCTTCCGGACGGGCGTACCGTGCGCGTCGTCACCACGCCCAACCCGGATGGCGGCGTCACCTATCTGTTCCACGACGTCACCGAGCGGCTCGATCTCGACCGCCGTTTCGAGGAAATGATCCGCGTCCAGGGCGAGACCCTCGACAATCTGGCCGAGGGCGTCGCCGTGTTCGCAAGCGACGGGCGGCTTCGCCTGCACAACGCAGCCTTCGCCCGCATGTGGCGGCTCGCGCCGCAGGCGCTGACCGAGCGGCCGCATATCGAGACCATCACGGCGCTATGCCGACCGCTGCACGGCGACGGCACCACGTGGCAAAAACTGCGCGAATTCGTCACCTCGATCGACAGCCGCGAGCCGTTCGAGGCGCGGCTCGAGCGCCGCGACGGCACCGTGCTCGATTGCACGACGGTGCCGCTGCCCAACGGCGCGACGCTGGTGACGTTCCACGACGTGACCGATTCGGTGAACGTCGAACGGGCGCTGCGCGAACGCAACGAGGCGCTGGTAGACGCCGACAAGATCAAGATCGATTTCGTGCACCACGTGTCCTACGAATTGCGCTCGCCGCTCACCAACATCATCGGCTTCGTCCACCTGCTCGGCGACCCCTCGACCGGGCCGCTGGCGCCAAAGCAGCGCGAATACCTCGACTTCATCACCGTCTCCACCGACACGCTGTTGGCGCTGATCAACAACATCCTCGACCTCGCCACCATCGACGCCGGCCGGATGCAGCTCAATCTCGGTGCCGTCGATATCCGCGCCACCATGGCGGCCGCCGCCGAAGGCGTGCAGGATCGCCTGGTCGGTCCCGGCCTCACGCTCGACATCAGCGCGGCAAAGGACATCGGCACGTTCACCGCCGACGAACGGCGCCTGCGGCAAATCCTGTTCAATCTGTTGGCCAATGCCGTGAGCTTCTCGCCGGGCGGCGCGACGATCACGCTGCGGGCGGAGCGGCGCGCCGATGCGGTGATCTTCGCGGTGACCGACCGCGGGCCGGGCATTCCGTCCGAGGTCCTGGAAAAGGTGTTCGATTGGTTCGAATCCCATTCGCTCGGCTCGCAGCATCGCGGCCCGGGGCTGGGCCTCTCGCTGGTGCGATCGTTCGTCGAGCTGCACGGCGGCACGGTCGGCATCACCTCGGTTGTCGGCGAGGGCACGACTGTGACATGTACGTTCCCGACCGGAGAAGCCGCTTCGCTGACGGCGGCCTAAATCACGATGCTGCTGACGACCACGGGTGGCGCAAGCTTCACTGTGACCATCCCGAACGAGGCGGCGCTGGCCGCCTTCATGACCGATATCGCCGGCGCCCTCGAACCGGGCGATCTGGTGACGCTGTCCGGCGATCTCGGCGCCGGCAAGACCACTTTTGCCCGCGCGCTGATCCGCTATCTGGCCGGCGACGACACCATCGAGGTGCCGAGCCCGACTTTTACGTTCGTCCAGACCTATGAGCTGCCGCGCTTCCCGCTGGTGCACGCCGACCTCTATCGCCTCTCGGGCACCGCCGAATTGGCCGAGCTCGGCTTCGACGATTTACCGGACGGCGCCGTGGTGCTGTTGGAATGGCCCGACCGCGCCGCCGGCCTGCTGCCGTCCGACCGTTTCGACATCACCTTTACGCTGGCGCCGGAGCTCGGCGCCGAAGCCCGCCACGTCCGCTATGTCGGCTACGGCGCTTTTGCGCCACGTGCCGAGCGCATCGCGCTGGTGCGCGCCTTCCTCGACGAGTCCGGCGTCGGCGCGGCGCGGCGCCAACGCATGCAAGGCGACGCCTCGACGCGCATTTTCGAGCGCCTCACGCTCGACAATCAAACCATGATCCTGATGAACGCGCCGCCGCGGCCCGACGGCCCGCCGGTGCGCGACGGCAAGCCCTATAGCGCCATCGCCCATCTGGCCGAGGATACGATCCCCTATGTGGCGCTGGCGCGCGGCCTGCGCGACCGCAATCTCTCGGCGCCGGAGATTTTGCACGCCGACCCGGCGCGCGGCCTCATCGTCATGGAGGATCTCGGCGAGGTGCGCATCGTCGACGGCGACCCGCCGGCGCCGATCGAAGCGCACTACGAAGCCGCCATCGACGTGCTGGTGTCGCTGCATCGCCGCAGATTGCCGGAGACTTTGCCGATCGCGCCGCATTTCGACTATCGCCTGCCGCGCTACGACGCCGATGCGTTTTTGATCGAAGCCGAGCTGCTGCTCGATTGGTACTTGCCGAGCGTCGGCGCGCCGCCGACCGCCGATGCGCGCGACGCCTTCGCGGCACTGTGGCGCAACGCGTTACGGCCGGCGCTCGAAACACCGCCGACCTGGGTGCTGCGCGATTATCACTCGCCCAATCTGTTGTGGCTCGCCGACCGCGAAGCCGTCGCCCGCATCGGCGTGCTCGATTTCCAGGACGCTGTGATCGGGCCCGGAGCCTACGACGTCGCCTCCATCCTCCAGGATGCGCGTGTCGATGTGCCCGAAGCGCTGGAGGTGGCGCTGCTCAGCCGCTACGTCCGCGCCCGCCTCAAGGACGATGCGAAATTCGACACCGCCGGCTTCACCCAGCTTTACGCAACGCTGGCAGCGCAGCGCGCGACAAAAATCCTCGGCATCTTTGCCCGCCTCGACCGCCGCGACGGCAAGCCGCAATATTTGCGCCACATGCCGCGCATATGGAATTACCTGCAGCGCGCGCTGGCGCATCCGGCGCTCGGCATGCTCGCCGATTGGTATGCCACCAATGTGCCCGCCCGCGATGTATGATGGGGCGAATCGGGCAGCGGCGGGATTTTGCGCGATGATGCCGAACAGCGCGTTCGTGTTGGCAGCAGGGCTCGGCACGCGCATGCGGCCGTTCAACGGCAGCATCCCAAAACCGCTGGTCGCCGTCGCCGGGAAATCGCTGATCGATTATTCGCTCGACCGTCTGGCTGAGGCGAACGTCGAGCGCGCCGTGGTCAACGTGCATTATCTCGCCGACGCGCTGGAACGGCATCTGGCAACGCGGCGGCGGCCGAAAATCGTCATCTCCGACGAGCGCGACACGCTCATGGGCACCGGCGGCGGCATCGCCAAGGCGTTGCCGCAATTGGGCGATGCGCCGTTCTTCCTGGTCAATTCCGACACGTTTTGGCTCGACGGCAAAAAACTGAATTTCGTCCGGCTCGCCGAAGCCTTCGACGCCGCCACCATGGACGCCTTACTGCTGCTCGCGTCGGCGACCGGCAGCGTCGGCTATGAGGGCCGCGGCGACTTCGCCATGGCGCCCGACGGCCGGCTGCAGCGGCGCGCCGAGCGCGAGGTGGTTCCCTTCGTCTATGCGGGCGCCGCCATTCTCTCGCCGGCGCTGTTCGCCGATGCGCCCACCGGCGCCTTTCCGCTGACGCGGCTATTCGACCGCTCAGGCGACCAGGGCCGCCTCCACGGCCTGCGGCTTGACGGCGTGTGGATGCATGTCGGCACCCCGGACGCCGTCACCGCCGCCGAAGCGGTGCTCGCCGCCACCCATTAAAGCTCGCAGTTATGCATTGGAATCTGCTAGACCGACGCGGCGATTTTCCGCGAACCCAAAATGGCACCGCGCGTTTTCACCATTCCGGCGTCGGCGCCGTTCTTGCCGACGCTGATCGAGGCGTTGATCGGCGGCAAGCTCGGCTTTGCCGCGCCGGATCCGTTGGCTTTGGCCGCAGCCACGCTCTATCTGCCGACGCGGCGCGCCTGCCGGCTGGCGCGCGACGCTTTTCTCGACGTGCTCAAATACGACGCCGCGATCCTGCCGCGCATCGTCGCCATCGGCGATATCGACGAGGACGAAATCGCCTTCGCCGAGGCCGCAGCGGGCGACATCGCCGCCGATGCGCTGGCGCTGCCGGAAGCGGTCGGCCCGGTCGAACGGCGGCTGCTGCTCACGCAACTCATCACCACATGGGCGACCTCGCCGGAACTGCACGGCTTAAGCGGCGCGCCGCTCGTGGCCCAGACTCCGGCGGCGGCCTGCGCGCTCGCCGACGATCTGGCGCGGCTGATCGACGACATAACGACGCGCGGCGTGCCGTGGGACCGTCTCAACAATCTGGTGCCGGACGAGCTCGACGAATATTGGCAGCTCACCCTGAAATTCCTGCAGATCGCCATCAAACAATGGCCGGAGGTGTTGCGCGAACGCGGCGTCATCGAGGCAGTCACGCGGCGCGATCTTTTGATCAAGGCCGAAGCCGCGCGCCTTGCCCGCAAGACCGACGCGCCGGTGATCGCCGCCGGCTCGACCGGCTCGATCCCGGCCACCGCCGAATTGATCGCGACCATCGCGCGATTACCCCACGGCGCCGTGGTGCTGCCCGGCCTCGATACCGATCTCGACGACGAGTCGTGGAAACTGATTGCCGGTGACGAGAAGAAGCGCATCGCGCCGGCATCCGGACATCCGCAATTCGCCATGCAGGCGCTGTTGACGCGCATCGGTATTGCGCGTGATGCGGTCGCGAGCTTGGCCGCGCCACGCGGCCGCGAGCGGTTGCTCTCGGAGGCGTTGCGGCCGGCGGCCATGACCGACATGTGGCGGCAAAAAGCCGCCGAGCCTGCGTTCGAAGCGCACGTGGAGACGGCGCTCGAGACACTCACCGTGATCGAAGCGGCGAATGCCGAGGAAGAGTCGCTTGCCATCGCGGTGGCGCTGCGTGAAGCCGTGCACGACGGCAAGACCGCGGCGCTGGTGACGCCGGACCGCGCGCTCGGGCGCCGCGTACTCGCCGCGCTGGGACGCTGGAATATTGCCGCCGAGGATTCCGGCGGCGACGCGCTCGCCGAAACGCCGGCCGGAATCTTTGCCCGGCTCGCCGCCGAAACCGCGCTTCATGGCTTTGCCCCGGTCACGCTTCTGGCGCTGCTCAAACATCCGCTGCTGCGGCTCGACATGAACGGCACCGACGATGCCGTGGCCACGCTCGAGCGTGCGATCCTGCGCGGGCCTCGGCCACGTGCCGGGACGCGCGGCTTGGCCCACGCGCTGAAAACATTTCGCGAGACCAAAGATAGTTTGCATCCATCCGAACCGCGTCGCGCATTGACCGATGCCGAACTCGCCGCCGCCGCCGATCTCGTGAAAGGGCTCGGCGAAGCGCTCAAGCCGTTCGAAAGCCTCGGCCGCACGCGGCTGCCGCTCAGCGACCTCGCCGCACGCCATCGCGATGTGTTGGCCGCACTATCGCGGCAAGGCAAAGACGAAGCCGCCTTCGCCGGCCGCGACGGCGCGAAACTCGCCGACGCACTCGACGAACTGGCGGCGAGCAAAGCCGCAGGCCGCCTGTCGGTGGCACCGCCCGATTATCTCGAATTGTTTTCCGCCGCTCTCGCCGGCCGCGTCGTGCGTCGCGCCGCCCAGCCCGGCCTGCGCGTGCGCATCCTCGGACCGCTCGAAGCGCGGCTCACCGAAAGCGACCGCGTCGTGCTCGGCGGCCTGGTCGAAGGCACCTGGCCGCCGGAGAGCCGGACCGATGCCTGGCTCAGCCGCCCGATGCGGCTCAATCTCGGCCTCGATCTGCCGGAGCGCCGCATCGGCCTTTCGGCACACGATTTTGCCCAACTGCTCGGCGCCGGCGACGTGATCCTCACCCACGCCGCCAAGATCGCCGGCACGCCGACCGTGCCGTCGCGCTTCATCCAGCGCCTCGCCGCGGTCGCCGGCGAGCGCTGGAAACACGCGCGCACACGCGGCGACAATTATCTTGCCTGGGCGCGCGAGCTCGACCGGCCTCAGACCGTCACGCCGGAGCCGCAGCCGGCGCCAAAGCCGCCGCGCGCGGCGCGGCCGGTGAGCCTTTCGGTGACCGAGATCGAGCACTGGCTGCGCGATCCCTATACGATCTATGCCAAGCACATCCTGCGCCTCACTCCGCTCGACCCGATCGGCGCCGAACCCGGCGCCGCCGAGCGCGGCACGTTCATTCACGCCGCCATCGGCGAATTCACGAAAACCTTCGCCGAAAAACTGCCGGACGATCCGGCACGTGAACTCATTGAACTGGGACGGCCGCATTTCGCCGCGCTCAACGATTATCCCGAAGCGCGCGCCTTCTGGTGGCCGCGCTTCGAGCGCATCGCGCGCTGGTTCGCGCGCTGGGAAATCGCGCGCCGCTCCGGTCTGGCCGCCGTCGTCGCCGAAATTCGCGCCGAGCTCGATATTCCGCTCGGCGACGGCGCGTTCAAGCTGCGCGGCATCGCCGACCGTATCGAGCGCGATGCCGAAGGCCGCTACATCATCCTCGACTACAAAACCGGCGCCGCGCGAACCGAAAAGCAAGTACGCACCGGGCTGGCGCCGCAGCTCACCCTTGAAGCCGCAATGTTGCGTCAAGGAAAGTTCAAGGACATTCCGCGCGGCGCGTCGGTCGCCGAGCTCGGCTATGTGCTGCTCAAAGGTGGTGAGCCGCCCGGCGAGCCCAAGATGCTCAAGTTCAAGGAGGGTACGCCGGACAGTCACGCCGATCGCGCGCTGGAAAAGCTTACGGCGCTGGCAAACAGCTTCACGGACGAAAGCGTCGCCTATCGCTCGCTGGTGCACCCGATGTGGACGACCCATTACGGCGACTACGACCATCTCGCCCGCGTCAAGGAATGGTCGAGCACCGGCGGTGCGGCCGACGAATCCGGAGGCAGCGAATGAGAGCGCCCGGCGTCATTCCCGATTCGGTGCGGCTGTTGCAGCGCGAGGTATCCGCGCCGCACGTCTCGGCATGGGTCGCCGCCAATGCCGGATCCGGAAAGACCCACGTGCTGGTCCAGCGCGTGATCAATCTTTTGCTCGACGGCGTCGAGCCGGAAAAAATCCTCTGCATCACCTTCACCAAGGCCGCCGCCGCCAACATGGCCAAGCGGGTGTTCGACACGCTCGCCGAATGGACCACGCTCGACGATGCCGACCTCGACAAAGCCATTCGCGAGCGATCGAGCCTCAAGCCCGACGCCGCACGTCGCGCACTGGCGCGGCGCTTGTTCGCCCGCGCGCTCGACACCCCGGGCGGCCTGAAGGTGCACACCATCCACGCTTTCTGCACTCAGCTGCTGCATCAGTTTCCGTTCGAGGCCAATGTCACCGCCCGCTTCAACGTGCTCGACGATGCCGAGCACGCCCAGCTTCTCGAGCAGTTGACGCTCAACGTGCTGCTCGAAGGCGCCGATGCGCCCGACGGCAAGCTCGGCCGCGCGCTGGCCGCCGCGATGGTCGCGGCGGCCGACCAGACGTTCCGCGACGTCGTGCGCGAAGCCATTGCCAAGCGCGGCACCATCATGATCGCGGCCGACCGCGACACGGCGCTCGCCAATCTGTCGCAATCGCTCGGGGTCGATCCGTCCGACGACGCAGCAAAAATCGAAACCGAGTATTTTAGCGGCTCCCTGATTGCGCAGTCGGAATGGACCGCGCTCGCCAAAATTTTGGCGCAAGGAAACAAGACCGATATCGACCAAGCGCGCCGCTTCGCCGGCCTCGCAGCGCTGCCGGACGCCGAACGCGTCTCCAGCTATCTGCAAATCTTTTGTACCGGCGAAGGCACACCGCGGAAATCCATCGTCACCAAGGCGATCAAGGACACCGCCCTGGTGGAGCGTTTGTGCCGGGAGCAGGAGCGCATCTGCGCTCTGCTCGACCGCCGCCGCGCCGTGGCCTGCCGCGACCACAGCGCGGCGCTGCTCACCATCGCCTATGAGGTGCTGGAGCGCTACCTGAAGGAAAAGGAACGCCGCGGCCTGCTCGACTACGACGATCTCATCGACAAGGCGCTGGCGCTGTTGGGCAACGTCGATGCCGCCTGGGTGCATTACAAGCTCGATCTCGGCATCGACCACGTGCTGATCGACGAGGCGCAGGACACCAGCAAGAAGCAATGGCAGATCGTGCGCCATCTCACCGACGAATTCACCACCGGCGCCGGCGCGCGGCCGTTCACGCGCACCATCTTTCCGGTCGGCGACGAGAAGCAATCGATCTATTCGTTCCAGAACGCCGCGCCCAAGGAATTCGCCGAAATGCGGCGCTATTTCGAGCGCCGGCATACCAGCAGCGGTCTCGAGTTCGTCTTTCGCGAGCTCAAGCATTCGTTCCGCTCGGGCGAAAGTATTTTGGCGGCGGTCGACCTGGTGTTCAAAGGCACCGCGATGGCGGCAAGCGTCAGCTCCGATGCCGGCGGCTTCCCGCCGCATCTGGCGCTGCCCGATGCGCTGCCCGGCGTGGTCGAGATCTGGGAGCCGGAGCAGCCCGATGAGCGGCGCGAGATCGAGGGCTGGGACGCGCCGTTCGACGTGGTGAACGAGACCAGCCCGCGGGTGAAACTGGCGCGCCGCATCGCGCGCTATGTGCGCGGCCAGATCGCGCGCGGCGCCGCGCGAAGCGGCGATGTTCTGGTGCTGGTGCGCCAGCGCGGCCCGCTGTTCGAGGCTATCATCCGCGCGCTCAAGCACGAGAACGTCGCGGTGGCCGGCGCCGATCGCCTCATTCTCACCGAGCATATCGGGGTGATGGATCTGATGGCGCTCGCCGACGCGCTGTTGTTGCCGCAGGACGATCTCGCACTGGCTACAGTGCTGCGCAGCCCGCTGTTCGGTTTTTCGGACGACGAGCTTTTTACCATCGCCTGGGACCGCGGCCGCACCTCATTGCGTGCAGCGCTTAAACAAAAGGCCGGCGAAGGCAAAAAATTCACGGAAGCCACCGCCAGCCTCGATGCGCTGGCGCAAGCCGTGCGGCGCGAGACGCCGTTTGCGTTCTACGCAAAACTCCTGGGCGCGGGCGGCGCGCGGAAAAACTTCCTCGGCCGGCTCGGCGTCGAGGCCAACGACGCGCTGGACGAGTTCCTCAATCTCGCGCTCGACTACGAGCGGCGCGACACGCCGTCGTTGCAGGGCTTTGTCGCCTGGCTGCGTGATGCCAAGACCGAAGTCAAACGCGACATGGAAATCGCCCGCGACGAAGTGCGCGTCATGACCGTGCACGGCGCCAAGGGGCTGGAAGCGCCGATCGTCATCCTCGCCGACACCATGACGCCGCCGACCGGGCCGAAACCGCCGCGGCTGCTCGAGCTTGCCGGCGGCGCCGTGATCTGGGCGGGGCGCAAGGAGGACGACGTGCCGAGCGTCGCCGCCGCCCGCGACGCCGCGAAGAACGAAGCCGAGAATGAATATCGCCGCCTGCTCTACGTCGCCATGACGCGCGCCGCCGACCGGCTGATCATTTGCGGCGCCGACGGACGAACCAAGCGGCCGGAGCGCTGCTGGTACGATCTGGTGCGCGGGCCGCTGGAATCCTTCCTCGTCGAGGAAGACGACAGCGGCGAAAAAGTTTTGCGGTTTCGCCGCACACCGGCCGGCGCCGTTGCGGCGACCGCGCCTGCCGCGGTTCCAGAAAAAATCGCGCGGCGCGAATTTCCGGTGTGGCTGCGCCAGCCGGCATCCATCGAGACGCCGCGTCCCGCGCCACTGTCGCCCTCATCCGCTTTCGACGACGACATTTCGCTGATCGCGCCAAGCGCCGGCTCCGCGGCGGATCGGCAAAGGGCGTTGGAGCGTGGACGCCTGGTGCATCGGCTGATGCAAGCGCTGCCCGATATTCCGGCCGACCGCCGCCAGGATGCCGCCGAGCGTTATCTCGCCAATGCCGCCACGGAATTTCTTCCGGCCGAACGGGCGGCGATGGCGCAACAAGTGCTCGGTATCCTCGACGACAAGAATTTTACTGAAATCTTTGCGCCGGGAAGCCGCGCCGAGGTGCCGATCGTCGGCCGCATTGCGCGTGCGGGCTCAAACTCAATCCCGGTTGCCGGCCAGGTGGACCGCCTCGCCGTCACCGGCGAAACAGTGCTGATCGCCGACTACAAAACCGATCGGATCGTTCCAAACCGGCCCGACGAAGTTGCGCCTTACGTCACCCAGTTGGCGCTCTACCGCGCGGTGCTGGCCCGCGTATTCCCGGGCAAAACGGTGCGCGCGGCACTGCTGTTCACCGAGGGGCCGAAGCTGATGGAAGTCTCCGCCACGGCGATGGATGCGGCATTGAACAAGCTTTCACCGGGCGCAAAAGACCGGCCCATGACCTGAGGGTCACGCTGCGGTGAAGCTCCCTTGACGCCCCTCGGGTCGGTTCATAGGTTCATCGCCCAAGGCCTGCCGATTCTTCTTAGAAAAGTGAGGTTTTTCATGGTCGATAAAACAACCGACGCGACTTTCGAGCAGGACGTGCTCAAGGCGAGCGGGCCCGTGGTCGTCGATTTCTGGGCGGAGTGGTGCGGCCCGTGCCGCATGATCGCGCCGGCACTGGAAGAGATTTCCAAGTCGCTCAACGGCAAGGTCAAGATCGTCAAGCTCAATGTCGACGAGAACCCGGGCACGGCGGCCAAGTTCGGCATCATGTCGATCCCGACCCTGATGCTGTTCAAGAACGGCGAGCTCGCGTCGCGTCAAGTCGGCGCCGCGCCGAAGCAAAAGCTCGAGCAGTGGATCACCGGCGCGGTGTGATTTCTCGTTATCCGTCACCCTGAGGTGCTCGGCGCATAGCGCCGAGCCTCGAAGGGCGACGGCCACGACGCCTCGGCCGGCATCCTTCGAGGCTCGCTTCGCTCGCACCTCAGGATGACGGATCGCAGGCGGCGACTCCTGCGCGCAATATTCTCAATGCCTAAAATGCCGCGTCCCCGTCACCACCATGGCGATGCCGTGGTCGTCGGCGGCTTTGATCACTTCGTCGTCGCGCATTGAGCCGCCGGGCTGGATCACCGCGGTGGCGCCGGCTTCGATGGCGACCAATAATCCGTCGGCAAACGGAAAGAACGCGTCGGAGGCGACCACCGAGCCTTTGGTGGCCGGCTCCTTGAGACCGGCCGCTGCCGCGGCATCCTGCGCCTTGCGCGCGGCGATGCGAGCCGCATCGACGCGGCTCATCTGCCCGGCGCCGATGCCGACCGTCGCCAAATCCTTGGCATAGACGATGGTGTTCGACTTGACGTGCTTGGCGACGCGGAAGGCGAAACGCAGGTCGCGCAGTTCGGCATTGGTCGGCACGCGCTTGGTCACCGGTTTTAGATCCATGTCGTCGACCACGGCACTGTCGCGCGATTGAACCAGAAGCCCACCGGCGACGGTTTTGGCGGTGAGGCCTGAGGCGCGCGGATCGGGCAGGCCGCCGGCGAGCAACAGCCGCAAATTCTTCTTGGCGCCGACGATGGCGATGGCGTCGGACGTCGCATCCGGCGCGATGATGACTTCGGTGAAAATCTCGGTGATGGCGCGCGCCGCTTCGGCATCGAGCGTGCGGTTGAGCGCGACGATGCCGCCGAATGCCGAGACCGGATCGCAGGCCAAAGCCTTGCGATAGGCGTCGAGCAAGTTTTCACCCTCAGCGACGCCGCACGGATTGGCGTGCTTGATGATCGCGCAAGCCGCGGTGCGCGCCGGATCGAACTCGGCGACGCATTCGTAGGCCGCGTCGGTGTCGTTGATGTTGTTGTAGGAGAGCTGCTTGCCCTGGGCCTGCCGCGCAGTCGAGACACCGAACCGCGCATCCGGCGTGCGATAGAACGCCGCCGCCTGGTGCGGGTTCTCGCCGTAGCGCAGCTTCTCGATCAGCCGACCACCGAAGGCGCGATAGTCGGGCGCGATGTCGGCAAGCTGATTGGCAAACCAATTCGAAATCGCCGCGTCATACGCGGCCGTGCGCGCATAAGCCTTGCCGGCGAGCCGGCGGCGCAGCGCCAGAGTTGTCGCGCCGGCGTGCTGCGTGAGCTCGGCCAAAACCGCGGCGTAATCGCTGGCCTCGACCACCACGGCGACATCGTCATGGTTCTTCGCCGCGGCGCGGATCATCGCCGGGCCGCCGATGTCGATGTTCTCGATGCAGGTGGCGAAATCGGCGCCGCGCGCGGTGGTGGTTTCGAACGGATAGAGATTGACCACCAACAGATCGATCGGCCGGATGTTGTGCGCACGCATTGCTTCCGTGTGCGCCGCGCTGCCGCGCATCGCCAGCAAGCCGCCATGGACCGCCGGATGCAGCGTCTTGACCCGGCCGTCCATCATCTCGGGAAAACCGGTGAGATCGCTGACGTCGAGCACGGCGAGCCCGGCGTCGCTTAAAGTCTTGCGCGTGCCGCCGGTGGAAACCAGCTCGATGCCATGGCCGGCCAGCGCGCGGGCGAAGTCGACGACGCCGGTCTTGTCGGAGACGGAAATGAGGGCGCGCGTTACGCGGCGGAGATCGTCGGTCATGGTTTGTGTTTAGACCATCCCGCTACGTTTTAAACCCTCCCCCTACTTTAAACCTCCCCCTGAAAGGGGGAGGTGGCGAGCGAAGCGAAGCCGGTGGGGGTCAGTCTTCGTTACCTGGGCAAGCGACGCGGTCGCGGACCCCCACCCTGCCCTCCCCCTTTCAGGGGGAGGGGCAAGAAAGAATCTCACAACGGCAGCCGCGGCTCCTCTTCGCGCAGGCGGCGGCCGGTGCCGGCGGTGGCGAGCGCGGCCGACGTGGTCTGCTGAAAAGTCCACAACACGCGCGGGGTGGCGCCGGCATGGCCGCGGATGACCAGCTGCGAGGTGCGGCGCGGGCCGGTGCCGGCGAGATAGACGGAGTCTTCGAGCTCGACGCGGGCATCGGGGGCGGTGAAGGTCCACACCTCCTTGGTCGCCGTCATCAGCATGACGCCATGGCCGTCGGTCAGCCGCGTCGCCTTGACCGAAGGGTGCAGGTGGAAGCGCAGCGCGAAGCGGTCTTCGGTCGTGCGCAATTGCGCGCTGCCGTCGGCGGCCAGGAACATGTCCTCGCCCTCGAACCGCACACCGTCGGCTGCCAGCAGGATGGTGCGCTCGTGCAGGATGCCGTAACGGTCGGCATAGCCGTCGTGCGCCGCGCGCAGGACGATGCCGTCGGCGCGATCCTCGCGGGTCACGGCGACATTGCCCGGGCCGCCGAGCATCGGCGAGCCGCCGAGCACGCGCCGGAACGCCGGAGTCTCGACAAACCGCGCCGAGGACGTTTCGTTGAAGGTCACCGTCGAATGCGCCGGCGTGCCGCGGGCGAACGGCCGCCAGTCCTCGCGGGCGGTCTGCGGCATGCCGCAATTCACCACCATCAGGGCGCCCTTGGGCGTGGAGAATTCGAACGACAAAAAGCCCGCATGGGCTTCCAGACTCATCTCGATCGGCGGCGCGCGGCCGGTATCCATGATCAGCACGCCGCCCGACGCTTCGAGCCGCTGATAGGCCGAATGCGGCGCGTTCGACAGCGGCG
>Ga0210405_10001363_pt1 | contig 28017 bp, 21 predicted proteins | sample IncBWH11MmetaG_FD_155492 | JGI IMG/M metagenome (GOLD analysis project Ga0210405, IMG submission 155492) | Forest soil microbial communities from Barre Woods Harvard Forest LTER site, Petersham, Massachusetts, United States - Inc-BW-H-11-M | ecosystem: Environmental > Terrestrial > Soil >...
AAGCCAGTGGCTTTTTCGGCTCGTTGGTGTGATCATCAAGCCTTAGATCAGTTCCTGTGCCAACTGCGTTCTAAATTCGTAAGTTCTTAGTAATAGCTGAGTTATAAATGCTCGGCGACGAATTTCAGCAGGAACGAAATGTTGGACGTTCGAACAATCGTCCCGTCCTTGGAGCCGCTACGCGGGCGTATGGAAAGCATCTCGGCGAAGAAGTCCTGGTGTACCGTCTCGCATATAATGGTGACGTCGTTGCGTTCAAAATGGTCCGTCGGCTGGGGAAGCGTGTCGGCGGGCCGGCGTATTGGCGTATCGGCGTCCGGCAGTAAGGCTGCTTTTCGACACCGCTATAATGATCACGAGGTCTCGACGGAGTTGATGATGCTTTGCAAACGCCGACACGCCGACACACCGATACGTTTCCCTAGCCGCGCCGCACGTCCAAAGAAAGATGGAAAAACAGGACAGGGAAAGAGCCTCAGCTCCGATAGCACAAGAGCGCGTTCGCAGAGGCAGCAAAAAGAAGCGTCGAGACGTGCAGCGCCGGACGCGCGGGAGCGCATCCCTCCTATGGGGGTTGTCAAGCGTGGATTGTGGGCGTGGCGATTATTTCATTTTTTAATGCGACGGAGTCGCGATGTTTGCGGTGATGCGCAAAGAGCTCATCTGCCTCAATGCTCTGCGACGCAAGCCAGCCGGACCAACACGCATCAGCAGAAGGTCTTTGCCTTGCAAAGCCCTAGAAACCCCAAGCGCGCAACGCGTAGCGGAGTGGAAGAAAAAAACGGAATAAGTGCCGAAGGCCGAGCGAAGCGAGTTATGCCGGATTTTTTCTTCCACTCCGCTACGCGTTGCGCCACCTGAGCCACTTTTCAGTATCAAGCCAAAGGCGACTCTTTTTTTAAAGAAGCACCGCACCGCTGTGAGGAAGCTTTTTGCCAGTTAAATATTGAAGTGTCTTCACTCCAGGTCTGTCGGAGTTCAACTCCTCGACAGTTCAACCTCCTATCCGCAGCTGGTCTTGGCCAGCCTGCATGATGCTCTATCCGCATCTGTTAGAGTGAAGCGGAGCGCGACCAATCTACCAACGAGTTTGTGTTACCCAAGGGATGCTCCGGGCGCACACCACTTCAAAGCCGATTGCAGTTTGTCCTTTTGGTTTAGTTCTTCATAAGTGTTTGCTAGAAAGGGGTATTGATCATATTCCCAAGTCGGGGCAAGGAAAGGACTTTTACTCGTTGCTGAGTATTAAGCCGACTTCTTGGATCGTGGTCCGTCCAGTCCGGATCCGCCAGATATCGATCAAGAGCCGGCGGGCCACCGCGATGATCGCCTTTTTCTTCAGCGCCTTATTGGTTCCAGTTAGCGCCGTGTACCATTTCTGGATCGGTTTATATTGGGGTTGGAACCTCACCAGGCGCCAGGCCATTTCGACTAGCAGCACCCGGATACGAGGGCTGCCGACTTTGGTGATTGAACCCAGACGCTGCTTAGAGCGATCCCCGGTGGAATCCTCGCTGGGACACAGTCCCCCGAAACAACCGACGCTGCGCGTATTTGCAAAGCGGTGCCAGTCAAAGACTTCCCGATCCAGTTGGGTCAGACTCAGCGCTCCAAATCCCTTGGGCCGTGGACCCTGGAGACTTTGGGCTAATTCGGTTTTGAGCAGGGCAATCTGTTGATCCAACAACAATAGACTGCTTTGCCACACTGCCAGCTCTTGGCTAATCCACTCCGGAAGCAAGACTCGCAGTTTGTCAAAGGTTCCGGGTCTCCACCAGCTTCCGGTGATGGCGTAGCCCTGACTCAACATCAGGCTACGCCCCTGTGCTCCAAGGGCTTTGCGCGAACGCACCAATTGATCGTGTTGGCGACTGCGTGCCCGCAGTTGCTCCTGTTCGGGATTGGGTACCCGTACAATCCGTAAGGCGTACTGATCCCCACCCAAATAGGTATAAAGCCGCCCGGCCAGTTTACGGGCATCAATCTTGTTATTCTTGCGCTTGCTGCCTGCTTCCAGAGACTCGGGTGCGCAAACCCTCGCCTCAACGCCCAGCTCGATGAGCTTGCGGTAAAGCACATAACCCAAGGGCCCGGCTTCATAGACCGCGTAAACCTTTTCTGCCAACTGCAACTGCTTGCAGGCAAAGAGCAAAAGCTCCGTCAGACCGAAGCTCTGCACCGGTTGCAGGCCCCCGGCATCGATCTTGCGGCACACCTGGTAGCTGTGCAGATGCGCGTCGATTCCGAGCACGATCTGCTTTGCAATTTTACCCTTTTGGCCTTTTGCTTGGGTTGCCTGTACGGCTGTTTCCGTTATGGGTGTTAATTGATATTCTTTCATTTGTCAGGTTGCTGCTTTCCCAGCAACCTGACAACACCCATGGCATCTACCACGCCACGCGCGCGGAAGCGGTCCCTAAAAACCGTCACCCTCAAGACTCAAAACCCAAAAACCCAAAACTCAAAACTCAAAACCCAAAACTCAAAACCACCAAGCCATGACCGCCTCCGACATCATCCGCCTTCTGGACCTGAAACCCCACCCGGAGGGCGGTCACTATCGGGAAACGCTTCGAGATACGATGAGGTACGATGACAGGGCAGTTTCCACGGCAATCTATTTTTTACTGGCGGCCGGTGAAGTTTCCCATTGGCATAGGATCGACTCTGTCGAAGTCTGGCATTGGTACGCTGGAGCACCGCTTGCGCTTTCGGTTTATAGCCAGGATCAAGAGGTTGTTACCGTCCACGTCGGCATGAATTTGAACGCCGGTGAGCGCCCTCAAGCGTTTGTTCCCGGCAGCGCCTGGCAATCGGCGCGGAGCCTTGGAGATTGGACACTCGTCGGCTGTACGGTTGCACCCGGATTTGTTTTCGACCGCTTCGAACTGGCGCCGCCTGACTGGGAGCCCGGAAGGAAGTTTTGAGTTTGGCGTTTTGGGTTTTGAGTTTTGCGTAGCTTGTCAGAGACGCTCGGTTAAGGCTATGGCGTTCACTCAAAACCCAAAACCCAAAACCCAAAACTCAAAACGCCCGCGAAGCGGGCTAGTACTCATAGAACATGCGTTGAATCTCTTTCGTGTCCTTCGTCTTGGTGAGCGCGATAGTTAAAAGGATTCGTGCTTTCTGAGGGTTTAAGGTATCTGAAACGACGAAATCGCGTTTATCATCGTTCACCTCGTTGTTGCGGGCGACGATTCCGTTTCCTACCCGGGCACTGCGAACGATGAGTATCCCTTTCGCGCGCGCATCGGCCAGAGCCTGTTCGGTCAATTCCGATGGATTACCGTCGCCGACTCCGGCATAGACGATCCCATCGACGCCGGCGGCTGCGAGGGCGTCAACTGTTGTGCGCGAGACGTTCGCAAAGCCATAAGCGATTTCCACGTTGGGCAGCTTGTCGACAGCGGAGATGTCAAACTCGGAGTTCAGCGTATGCTTCCGCGCAGGCAGCCGATAGAACGCGACGCGGTCCCCTTGGATATAACCAAGTACGCCAAGCTCAGGCGACTTAAAGGTGTCGGCCGTCGAAGTGTTGGTTTTCGTCACGTCTCTGGCCGAGTTGATCTGATCATTTAGACAGACAAGAACGCCTTTGCCAACGGCTTCCTTGCTGCCGGCAACCAGTACGGCATTATAGAGGTTAATCGGACCGTCAGCAGATAGAGCCGTCGAGGGGCGCATTGCTCCAACGATCACTACGGGCTTGCCACTTTTGGTGACCAGGTTCAGAAAGTAAGCGGTTTCTTCGAGCGTGTCAGTCCCGTGGGTAACGACGATTCCATCGACATCTGGCTGTTGCAGCAGCTCGTTAACCCGTTTTGCAAGCTTCAGCCAATTGTCGTTGGTCATATTCTGGCTTGCGATTTGGAAAACCTGTTCGCCTCGGACAATCGCGACTTTCTTAAGTTCAGGGACTGCGTCAATCAAAGCTTGAACCGGCACGGTTGCCGGCTTGTAGCCCACTGTAGTGGTGGAGGTCGATCCGCTTCCGGCAATGGTGCCGCCTGTAGCGAGAATGAGGACGTTTGGAAGCTTTTTTTCGGTGGTGTCGTCTGCGCGGAGGACAGAATGGCAAAGGAGGACCAGCGACAGGATAGGAATGAAGCGGGTGTTCATAGCGGTTTCAGCGCGAAGAATCAAAGAGTTTGCATTTGCTCAGACCGCCGGATCGGTCTTGGTCGGGCTGGTGGGATTTGAACCCACGGCTTCCACGTCCCGAACGTGGCGCTCTACCAAGCTGAGCCACAGCCCGTTTTGATCAAGAGCAGGGAGGTTAAGTCTCCATCGCCGAGAAAGCAACCGCTGATTTCCATTCCTGCTTTTCCTTGAATTCTCGACTTCTTGAATTCTTGACTACTTCTCAGTACCTCGATTTGCCCGGCAGTAGGCGGTCAGGCCATCCACGACTCCCTGAGCATATTCTTCATAGATATTCGGGCGCATCACGCCTGCGAAATCGCGGAGGCCTTCGTATTCTCCGGCCTGAATCCGGGCAAAGACTTCTCGGTTATTCATCACATAGGGCTCGATGTAGATTACTGGGCATTCATAGAGCCGGTTCGCGAGTAAGTTGCGGGCCCAGACATAGCCTGAGCTACCGACGCTTCTAGCATTTGGCCCGGAATAACTGTAGGGCGGAAGTCCGGTAATCCTGGCCATCGATCCAGCCACAAATTCGCCGACGGCCAACTCTTCCGGATAGGCTCGATTCAGCAACTTCAATAGCATCGCGAACCGTTCGTCGTCAAAACCGAGCTCGGAAGTGCTGTAAGCGCCGTTGACCAATAAGTGGAGATGGTTCTCTGATACGAGTGTAGGATGTGTCGGGTCACCCCAAGGTTCGGCGTTAAAATGGAGGCAGAGGGCAAGGTCTGGTTTGATTTTTTCGTTTACAATCCCGGCTCGCGCGTGGATCTCCGCGACGCGATAAAACAGTCGCTCGGCTTCCCAAGGAATCGAGTCCTCGCGGTTCGGATCTCCTGGGCCGGCGTAAGACGAGAGGACGTTCGTTACACCTCGATCTCGAAGCGAAGCCTCGGCCTCAACATGGAGTTCGGTCGGACGAGCATCTGTCACTGGCCCAGGGGCCGACCGAACGAATGCCACCTCAGCTCCAAGGCTCCGGAGTCGCGGCGCCAGAATTTGAGCAACGCGCAGAGTCAGATCGCCTTCTGTCACCGGAAGGGAGCTTCCTATCTGAAACCAGCGCTCCTCCATTTGGGCCCATTTCCCACCCAAATGACCCGGATCGATGGCGATCTTTATTCCGCTGAGGATCGCTTCGTTGTTCGGATTCAACTGATTAACACTCGTCCAATACCGTGGGATCGGTTTTCGCATTTGAAGGTCTGGCGCGAACCTGAGGACGAAACGATGGGAAGCGTCTTCCTGTATAACTGCTTCGGTAGAATCAACGCTGATCCACTGCGCTGCGGCACCGTTTGGAGCGTAAACCGATTCCAGGAGACTGACAAATTCGTCGTGCGTGATCGTTTCCTGGAATCGATTCAGTTGGTCCCAATTCGGAGGCTGCGAGAGCGGCGTCAAGCGTTGGGAGAAAGAGGCGACCGGAGCGAAAACGACCGCGAAGGTCGCAGCTGCGAAAAACCCTGAACGGCAAACAACCCCTGGAGAAACGTCCTGGAAGCGGCAAGCGGTTGCTTGCAACGCCCAGGGAGCCGCAAGCGACTCCCCTCCAAATATTTCGACGAGGACAACGGCTAGCACGAAGACGAACGGGAGCCCGCAGCAGAGTAGCGCAACGACTTGGCACATAGCGAATTTGATTCGGGCTCTCGGAGAACTTATATAAGATAGAGATATTTGGGTGTGCGCAATGCTTCGACTTTTATTTCTCGGCGACGTTATTGGAGAACCTGGGCGAAAAGCGGTGATCGAGATGGTACCGAGATTGAAGCAGGCGTGGGGGATTGATTTTGTCGTAGTCAATGGCGAAAATGCGGCGGCGGGGCGAGGGATTACGGGTAAAATAACCATCGACCTATTGAGGGCCGGAGTGGCGGTCATAACGAGTGGAGATCACATCTGGGATCAGAAAGAGGTGGTATCGTACATCGAAACCGAGCCTCGTTTGCTGCGTCCCATCAATTATCCACCTGGCACCCCAGGGAGGGGCTCTATCGTGCTGGAGACCGCCAAGGGCAAAGTTGGGGTGATCAACGTCCAGGGAAGGACATTTATGCAGCCAAGTCTGGAGAATCCTTTCCGCCTTGTTGACGAGGAAGTCCGCCGGTTGCGAGCTGAAACCCACATTCTCTTTGTGGATATGCATGCGGAAACCACAAGCGAGAAGATTGCCATCGGGCGATTTCTGGATGGGAAAGTTTCGGCTGTTGCGGGCACCCACACCCATATTCAGACCGCCGACGAGCAGATATTCCCGGGAGGAACGGCGTTTATTTGCGATGCTGGAATGTGCGGTCCGACCGAGTCTGTCCTAGGGCGCGAAATCCAGCCGATCATTCAGCGCTTCGTGAGCAGCATGCCGGTGAATTTCCCGGTGGCGAAAGGTGAAGTAAAGCTTCATGGGATCCTGGTCGATATCGATCCTTCCACGGGCAAGGCAAAATCAATTCGCAGAGTTGCCGAGCCGTACGTGGTGGAGCCGGATGCTCCGGAAGCCGACCGGGCGGTTCCGCATGTGGCGGCGGTGGGGAAGTGACCTTAGCCTGCATCGCTCACAAATCGGTTAGAGATTCGCGAGCGATGCAGGCTGTGGGAGCGTGCGAAGAATCCTGTTGACGGGGTTGGACTCTTTGTTAAGTTTCGGGCTCGCTTGACGGACCTTGAGCAGCAAGCTTACTGCATCTAATGTAATGGGACTTTAAGATTGGCGGCTAATGCTTTTTGACTTCAATTTCCGGCGAAGAGAGTCGGCCAGTCCCGGTAACTTTGTGATTGGCCGAAAACGGCAGCTGCCCATGTAGCTCAGTTGGTAGAGCACGTCCTTGGTAAGGACGAGGTCACCGGTTCAATCCCGGTCGTGGGCTCCATGTCCTGTGGTTATACAGGTGATTTCAGTTAAGACATTAGCAGCAAGAGAAGGAGACCTTAAATGGCTAAGGACAAATTTCAAAGATCCAAACCGCACGTGAACATCGGCACGATTGGTCACGTCGACCATGGGAAGACCACGTTGACTGCCGCTATCACGACGGTTCTGGCCGAGAAGGGCATGGCCCAAGCGACGCGGTACGACCAAATCGATAATGCTCCTGAAGAGAAAGAACGCGGTATTACGATTAATACCGCGCACGTTGAATATTCGACCGAAAAGCGGCACTACGCTCACGTGGATTGTCCGGGGCACGCGGACTACGTGAAGAACATGATTACCGGTGCGGCGCAGATGGACGGCGCCATTTTAGTCGTGTCGGCGGCCGACGGACCGATGCCGCAGACCCGTGAACATATTCTGTTGGCTCGCCAGGTTGGCGTGCCGTCTATCGTGGTTTTCCTGAACAAGTGTGACATGGTTGACGATGCCGAACTTCTTGACCTCGTGGAAATGGAAGTGCGCGACCTGCTCTCTCAGTATGAGTTTCCGGGCGAGACAATTCCGATCGTCAAGGGTAGCGCTTTGAAGGCTCTGGAAGGTGATCCGAAGTCTAAAGATGCAATTTACCAGCTTATGGCAGCGGTCGATGAATATATCCCGCTCCCGGAACGCCCTATCGATCAGCCGTTTCTGATGCCGATCGAAGACGTATTCAATATTGAAGGCCGTGGCACCGTGGTGACTGGTCGCGTTGAGCGCGGGATCCTTAAGAAGATGGAGGAAGTTGAAATCGTCGGTATCCGTCCGACGGCAAAGACGACGGTTACCGATATCGAAATGTTCCGTAAGTTATTGGACGAAGCCCGCGCTGGTGACAACGTGGGAGTGCTGCTGCGCGGCATTAAAAAGGAAGAGGTGGAACGCGGTCAGGTTGTCGCGAAACCGGCAAGCATAACGCCCCACAAGAAGTTTAAGGCGGAAGTGTATGTACTGAGCAAGGAAGAGGGTGGCCGTCATACGCCTTTCTTCACTAACTACCGGCCGCAGTTTTACTTCCGTACGACGGACGTGACCGGGACGGTAAAGCTTCCGGAGGGAGTTGAAATGGTTATGCCCGGCGACAACGTCTCGATCGAAGTGGAATTGAATCACCCAATCGCGATGGAAAAGACAATCCGATTCGCTATCCGCGAGGGTGGCCGAACCGTCGGTGCGGGTCGAGTCTCCGATATTCTTGACTAGCTGAGAGCTTCTGAGAGAGAGATTTTTTGAGTTGGGCGAAGGTGGTCCGGCGTTTGCCGGACCCGTTTTGTTATTTTTGACTATTTTGAAATGCAATAGGTCAGTAGCTCAATTGGTAGAGCAGCGGTCTCCAAAACCGCCGGTTGGGGGTTCGAGTCCCTCCTGACCTGTTCCGAGAACTTGCTGTTTAGATGCCGTAGAAAGGTTAACGAACGGAGCTGAAGGCTGCGTTTAGCTTATGATCGGTCGTATTAAAGGGTTTTTGGGCGAGGTGCGGGTCGAGCTTGAAAAAGCCAGCTGGCCGTGGGACCCGAAGGAAAAAGGAATTAAGAAATATAGAGAGCTGATCGATTCGACCGCCGTGGTTGTCGTCGCGATGTTGCTCTTGAGCGGCTATATTGCGTTCTGGGATCTGGTGATGGTCAATCTGGTGAAGTTGTTAGTTCCTTAGGCAGTTTGAACTCGATATGAGTGAACCCGAAAAAAATCAGTGGTTTGTCGTGCACGTTCTCTCCGGACAGGAGCAGAAGGTTTACGACAATCTTACACGTCGAATCAAAACCGAGGAAATGGGCGACTTGGTGTATGAGGTTTTGATTCCCACAGAGCGGGTTTCTGAGATCAAACGAGGCAAACGGACCGAAACAACCCGAAAATTTTTTCCCGGCTACCTGATCGTAAATATGTATCTGCTGGACAAACAGAACCAGTTGATAGAACGGACCTGGTACTTTATTCGCGAGACGCCAGGAGTGCTCGGCTTTGCGGGTACAAAAGACCGTCCGGTACCGATGCGACCTCAGGAGGTCGAAAGCATGCTGGCCCAGATTAGGCAGCTTGAAGATAAGGTTAAGCCGAAGGTAAGCTTCGAAGTAGGCGAAACGGTTAAGGTTGCGGATGGACCGTTCCAGAATCAAAGCGGTGTGGTGGAAGAGATCGATCCTGACCGCGGAAAACTGCGCGTCTCGGTGAGCATCTTCGGTCGATCGACCCCGGTTGAGTTGGAGTATTGGCAGGTGGAAAGAGGATGAGATATTCAAGCTGAATCGCGACATTAAGCACTATGGCGAAAGAAGTTGTTGCAACCATCAAACTGCAGATTCCGGCAGGTCAAGCCAACCCGGCGCCACCTGTGGGTCCCGCTCTTGGTCAGAACGGTGTAAATATCATGGCGTTCTGCAAAGAGTTTAATGCGGTAACCCAGAAACAAGCCGGAGATATCCTGCCAGTGGTAATCACCGTCTATAAGGATAAGACTTTTTCATTTATCACCAAGTCGCCGCCGGCGGCGCTTCTTCTGAAAAAGGCCGCAAATATCGCTGCCGGTTCGAAGGAGCCAAACAAGACCAAGGTCGCTAAGCTGACGAAGCAGCAGGTGATGGATATCGTTAAGGTGAAAATGAAGGATATGAATGCTCGCACGGAAGAGGCCGCCTACCGGACGCTGGTGGGGACCGCTCGCCAGATGGGCATTGAAGTAGAAGAATAGTTTATTTGGATAGGGGCGTCGCGGCTGCGAGAATAGCTGAGAACCGTGTCCGCAGGGACGCCCGTCCAATACGGAAGCTCGTTTTACAAATAGCAGGAGGGTCGAAAGGCTCGCCACAACTGCAAATAGAAATGAAAGTAGCAGACCGCAGTAAACGTTATCGCTCTTGCGCCGCGCTAGTGGATCCGGCCAAGGCTTATTCATTAACAGAGGCCGTCGAAGCACTCAAAAAACTTCCACCGACGAAGTTCGATCAAACCGTGACGCTGTCGTTCAGACTCGGCGTGGATCCGCGTCAATCCGATCAAATGGTCCGTGGAACCTGCCCGTTGCCGCATGGCAGCGGAAATAAAGTGCGAGTGCTCGTTTTTGCTCAGGGCCACGCAGCTGAGGCTGCCAGGGAAGCCGGCGCGGAGTTCGTGGGCTTCGAGGACATGGTAAAGAAGTGTCAGGAGGGCTTCCAGGATTTCGACGTAGCCATCGCAACACCGGCAGCGATGTCAGAAGTCCGCAAATTGGGCAAGCTTCTTGGTCCTCGGGGATTAATGCCAAATCCGAAGACCGGCACGGTAACAGAGGACACCGCGAAGGCCGTTCGAGAGGTGAAGGCCGGTCGCGTTGAGTTCAAGCTCGACAAAAACGGGAACGTGGCTGTGCCGATGGGTAAATTCTCGTTCCAGCCGCAAGCGCTGGTTGAAAATGGTTCCGCGGTGATTGAAGCCGTAGTCAAGGCCAGACCCGCGACGGCTAAAGGGAAGTTCGTTCATAACATTACGATGAGCGCGACGATGAGTCCGGGCCTGCGGATCGATGCGACCCAATTTTTGAAATATTGAGATAAAGGGGATAGACCAGAATGAGACCTGAAAAAACCACGATTGTTGATGATCTTTCTGCGAGATTGAATCAGTCCCCGTTTCTGATTGTGACAGAATATACCGGGATGAACGTGACCAATTTTTCGGAATTGCGGATCCGTTTAGCCGGAGCCGGCGCCCAGTGCAGGGTGGTTAAAAACACGTTCCTGCGCAGAGCCGCGGCAGAAGTGGGTTATCCTGATCTTGCCGCCAGCCTCAATGGTCAAACTGCCATTGTGACCGGGGAAAGCGATGTCTGTGCGGCCGCGAAAATCTTGAAGAATTTTAGCGCTGAATTCCAAAAGCCGGCGGTGAAGATCGGAGTCCTGGATAAAGCGGTCATCTCAAAAGAACAGATACGAGCGCTGGCAGATCTACCGCCCAAAGAAATACTCCAGGCGCAGCTGTTGGGAGTTCTCAAGTCGCCGCTGCGGAAGCTGGTTACCTTGCTCAACGAACCGGGCGCTTCGTTGGCCCGCTTGTTAAAAGCAAGAATAGAGAAGGAGGTCGAACCGGCCAACGCGTAGGCTGAGACCTCAACGCTGGAGGGTCATTGCTTCGAGCAAACAGGCGGCGAACAGGTGCCGTCTGCAAAATCAAATTTTTCGAGACGTGAAAGAAGCCGCACGTCCCGAGCATCAGTAAAAAATGGTTCCTCGTCGGGGTCCGCGGCTGCGGGCTCTTAAATGCTCTGAGGCTTCGGAGCGCGACGATACCGAGAGGAAGAAAAATGGCAGATACAAATCAAATCGTAGAGCAGCTCAGCGGTCTTACCGTCCTGGAAATCGCTGATCTGGTGAAGAAACTCGAAGAAAAATGGGGAGTTAGCGCGGCCGCTCCGGTGGCTGTCGCGGCAGCTCCTGCAGGCGGCGCCGCGGGCGCAGCGGCTCCTGTGGTGGAAGAGAAGACGGCCTTTGACGTCATCCTGAAAGAATTTGGAGCCAATAAGATTGCCGTTATCAAGGAGGTCCGCGCTTCTGTTCCGGGTCTGGGCCTGGCTGAAGCGAAAGCGCTTGTCGAGGGCGCTCCGAAAACGGTCAAGGAAGGTGTCACGAAGCAAGAAGCCGAGGAGATCAAGAAGAAGATTGAGGCAGCCGGCGCAAAAGTCGAAATCAAATAATTCGCACGAAAGACTCACACAGAGGTTACAAAGGTCAGCAAAAGGTCACGAAGGAAATATTAAAGTTGTCCGGGCTGGTCGATTTTTCGAAGTCGATCCCATTTCTTAGAATCTCTAAGAACCTTGGCCACCTTGTCTGACCTTTGTGACCTCTGTGTGAATCTCGGTAGCTCATCGCTGGAGGCGCGGGAGCGTGGTTCCTACGGAAGAATGCACGTGGGGCGCGTTTCCGCCATAAGTGGGTTGCGCGGTTCCTATCATAAAACTTCTTGCGGCCCGATTACATCTGTGTATAGTGTTATCCCGTTAACCGCGGGGGAACTCGAGATATCGCTCGCAAGTTACAAGAAACAACAATTTGGCGGCTCCATGGGTGTGGCAGATTTGACAAGCCACGCGGGTGGGGCTATTTGTGTTCTCCTTTGTTGTCGAAACCTTCACCGAAACGGTAGCCCGCGGTGCGGCAGCAAACCTTTACCGTTCGGCTAGAAAACACGATACCGTATGTCAGACCGTATTTACTTCGGAAAGATCAAAGAAGCGATTGAGCCGCCAAATCTGATTGAAGTCCAGCTCAATTCGTATGTGGAATTCCTTCAGAAAGATGTTTCGCCAGGCCGGCGAAAGAATGTTGGGCTGCAGGCTGTCTTTAAGGAGGTGTTTCCGATCCAGAGTTACGACGATAAGGTCGTTCTGGATTTTGTCAGCTACGACATCGGTGAACCGAAGATGTCCGCCCTAGAGTGCCAGCGGGAGGGGCAGACGTTCAGTGCGCCGTTGCACGTGACTTTCCAGCTTCGGGACGATAAGGGAACGAAAGAAGAGAAGGTCTACATGGGTGAAATCCCGCTGATGACTCCTCAGGGGACCTTCGTCATAAACGGTGCGGAACGTGTGGTGGTAAGCCAATTGCATCGGTCGCCTGGAATTGCGTTCGAATCTTCCGTTCACCTTAACGGCAAGGTGCTTTACAGCTTTCGAATCATTCCAGATCGCGGTTCCTGGCTCGAAGTCCAGTTCGATACAAACGATCTCCTTTATATCTATCTCGATCGTCGGAAACGTCGCCGAAAGTTTTTGGCAACCACCTTTCTGCGCTCGATCGGTTTCGGTGGCGACGGCGATATAATCAAAATCTTTTATAACATCGAAAAGCTCCGGCTAACAAACGATCTCGAGGAAGAAGAACTCAGCACCCGGGTATTGATCCAGGATGTGCGCGATGGCGAGATCACCGTAGCGCGTGCCTTCGAGCCATTAACAAAGGCGACAGTTCAGCAGATTTTAACGCTGGGTATCAGCGAAGTGGATGTCGTCGATGCCAAAGATGACGATACGATCATCAAGTCCATTAAGAAGGATCCGGCGCACGACGAGGAAGAAGCCCTCAAAGATATTTACCGCAGATTACGCCCCGGCGACCCGCCAACGGTCGCGAATGCTCGCGGATTACTAAAGCGATTGTTTTTTGATCCAAAAAAATACGATCTCGGGCGGGTTGGCCGGTACAAGATCAATCAAAAGCTTGGGATTGAAGTTGATCTCGCCGAGCGAACGCTGACGAAGGAAGATTTTATCGGAGCGATGAAGTATCTCATCACACTGCGGAAGGGTGAGGGGATCCTGGATGACATCGACCATCTCGGCAGTCGCCGGGTGCGCACGGTTGGGGAGTTGCTCGCGAACCAGTGCCGGGTTGGTCTGGCGCGAACCGAGCGTCTCGTCAAGGAACGTATGACCCTCTTCGATGTGAACATCGACGGCATGACTCCGCAAAAGCTGATCAACCCCAAGGCTCTCAGCGCGGTGATTCGGGATTTCTTTGGCCGGTCGCAATTGAGCCAGTTCATGGATCAGACGAATCCTCTTGCCGAGCTGACTCACAAGCGCCGATTGTCCGCACTTGGGCCGGGTGGTTTGAGCCGGGACCGAGCCGGCTTCGAAGTGCGCGACGTGCATCCTTCGCACTATGGCCGAATTTGTCCGATCGAGACGCCGGAAGGGCCGAACATCGGTCTCATCAGCTCGATGAGCACCTTTGCCAGGATCAACGAGTTCGGATTTATAGAGACACCCTATCGTCGAGTGGAGAGTGGTCGTGTATCGACGCAGATCGACTATTTAACAGCAGACCGCGAAGAAAATTACCTGGTCGCTCAAGCGAATGCGCCGATCGATGACCAGGGTAATTTTACTGACGAGAAAGTTTCATGTCGTTATCGGGGTGACTTTCTGGAAGTGGATCCGGGTAAGATCCATTACATGGATATCTCGCCGAAGCAGTTGGTTTCGGTGGCGGCGGGGCTGATTCCTTTTCTCGAACACGATGACGCGAACCGAGCGCTGATGGGCTCCAACATGCAGCGGCAAGGAGTGCCGCTGATTCGATCCGAATCACCGTTGGTAGGGACCGGGCTCGAAGGAAAAGTGGCGCGTGACTCCAAAGCGGTCATTGTCGCTGAGGCTGACGGTGCGGTTGTTTCTGTCACGGCGGAACAGATTGTGATCACAAAAGATGGAAAATCGCCGGAGCCGAAGAAGAAACTGGTGAGCCGGCCAGACGAAGGCGTGCACGTTTATGAGCTGCGCAAGTTTATGCGATCGAACGCCGGAACCTGCATTAACCAGAAGCCGATCGTTCGTAAGGGTCAACGAATCACCGCCGGCCAGGTCATCGCGGATGGACCAAATACCGAAGCAGGTGAGCTGGCGCTGGGCCGGAACGTGTTGGTGGCGTTCATGCCTTGGAACGGTTACAACTTCGAGGACGCGATTCTCATCTCGGAGAAAGTGGTCAAAGAAGACATCTACACCTCGATTCACATTGATGAATTCGAGATCGGCGCGCGCGATACGAAGCTAGGGCCGGAGGAAATAACCCGAGATATTCCAAACGTTAGCGAGGAAGCTCTGAGAAACCTCGGACCCGACGGAGTAATTCGGGTCGGCGCCGAAGTGAAGCCGGGCGATATTCTGGTCGGCAAGATAACGCCGAAAAGCGAGACGGAGCTTGCGCCGGAAGAAAGGCTGCTGCGCGCGATCTTCGGTGAGAAGGCCGCAGACGTGAAAGATACTTCGCTGACCGTTCCGTCCGGCACCTACGGAATCGTCATGGATGTTAAAGTTTCCTCTCGCAAGGAAGTCGCTAAGCAGAAACTGACTCCGGCCGAAACAAAACGTCAGGCCAAGCAGATCGGTGAAGAGTACAAAAAGAAGAAAGACGAACTGCACGAAGAGCTGACAGAAGCGTTATCGAACATCCTGCTAGGTGAAAAGATTCCGCTCGACGTGGTCAACGCTGAGACAGGTGAAATCATTATTCCGGCGAACCGAAAGATAACCAAGACGCTGCTGCGGAAACTGGCTGGTGTTTACGATCATGTCGACATCGATCCGAGCCCGATACGGAACAAGATTCATGAGATAATCAGTTCGTTCGAACACAAGTTCGCCGAGCTGGATCTCGAAAAGGAGCGCTCTCTTGATCGAATCGAGAGTGGCGACGACATTGATCCGGGCATCATCAAGCAAGTGAAGGTCTATATCGCCAGCAAACGTAAGCTGAGCGTTGGCGACAAGATGGCAGGCCGTCACGGGAACAAGGGTGTCGTTGCAAAGATTGTTCCGGAAGAAGATATGCCATTTCTGCATGATGGCACTCCGGTCGAGATAGTATTGAACCCGCTCGGCGTGCCAAGCCGGATGAACGTCGGTCAAGTGCTTGAGACTCACCTTGGAGTGGCAGCGAAAGCCCTCGGGTTCAAGGTTGCGACCCCGGTTTTTGATGGGATTGAAGAGCCGGAAATACGGAAATACCTGACCGAAGCGAAAAAGGTGGAAGGCTTTACCTGGGTGACGGAGACCGGTAAATCGACGTTATACGATGGCCGGACCGGCGACGCGTTCGATCAAAATGTCGTAGTTGGATATATTTACATGTTGAAGCTCGGTCACCTTGTGGCGGACAAGATTCACGCACGCGCAGTTGGGCCATACTCACTCGTTACACAACAGCCGCTGGGTGGGAAGGCTCAGTATGGTGGTCAGCGATTCGGGGAAATGGAGGTTTGGGCGCTGGAAGCGTACGGTGCAGCTTATACGCTCCAGGAGCTGCTCACTGTCAAGTCAGACGATGTTCAGGGCCGGACCCGAATTTATGAATCGATCGTGAAAGGTGACAATTCGTTGGAAGCAGGTACGCCCGAGTCTTTCAACGTTTTGATCAAAGAAATGCAAAGTCTAGGGCTTGATGTGAAAGTCGGCGGTCGCACCCAGGTATTTGGCGATAACGCCCTCGATGCAGCTCCCTCAGCTGGATGAATTATAGGCGCGGACCGACAGCGGCAGCGTTGAGTTCCTGCTCAACCCCTCGAACCGACTCGACCGCGCCACAGCTCACAAATTTAATCAGTCAACCACTCATCCGTGGCAACTATGAACGAAACTAATCTTCGCGAGATTTTTGGAGAAGAGCGCTCGGTCGGTTTTGACCAAGTAGCAATCAGCGTCGCGTCGCCGGACGCGATTCGCTCCTGGAGTAAGGGCGAGGTAAAAAATCCGGAAACGATTAATTACCGCACCTTTAAACCTGAAAAGGGAGGGTTATTCTGCGAGCGGATCTTCGGTCCGACCCGTGACTGGGAGTGTTCTTGCGGCAAATACAAACGCATCAAGCACAAAGGTGTGATCTGTGACCGTTGTGGGGTGGAAGTGACACTGTCGCGAGTGCGTCGGGAACGTATGGGACACATCGAGCTTGCGGTGCCGGTCTCGCATATCTGGTTTTACAAATGCATGCCCTCCCGCATCGGTCTGATGTTGGATATGAGTTCCCGGCAACTGGAGCGGGTCATTTATTATGAGGATTACATCGTTATCGACCCGGGCCAAACCCAGCTGCAGAAAACGCAATTGCTCAATGAACAGGAGTACAGAGAGGCTCAGGAACAATACGGCGACACGTTTGTTGCCGGTATGGGTGCCGAAGCGATCAAGATGTTGCTCTCCCAGATAGAGCTTCGCATGCTGAATGGCGAGCTTGAAGAGTCAATGAATAACACCAAGAGCAAGCAGATCCGTAAGAAGTTGGCGAAACGGCTAAAACTTGTTCAAGGGTTTATGAATTCTCATTCCCGGCCGGAGTGGATGATTCTGGATGTGCTACCGGTAATTCCGCCCGATTTGCGACCCCTCGTTCCGCTGGAAGGCGGCCGATTTGCCACTTCTGATCTCAATGATCTCTATCGCCGGGTGATTAACCGAAACAATCGTCTCAAGAATCTTCTGCAACTGAAGACCCCGGATGTCATCATTCGGAACGAAAAACGGATGCTTCAGGAAGCCGTCGACGCTTTGTTCGATAACGGCCGGCACGGCCGGGCCGTGACCGGCGCAGGAAATCGCCCCCTGAAGTCTTTGAGCGACATGCTCAAAGGGAAGGGTGGCCGATTCCGCCAAAACCTGCTTGGAAAAAGAGTCGACTACTCGGGCCGTTCGGTGATCGTGATCGGTCCGGAGCTGAAGCTTCACCAGTGCGGTTTGCCGAAGAAGATGGCGCTCGTTTTGTTTGAGCCGTTCATTATTCGGCGGCTCAAGGAGCTCGGATACGTGCACACCGTCCGTAGCGCTAAAAAGATGATTGAGCGCCAGACGCCAGAGGTCTGGGATATTCTCGAAGAGGTAACTAAAGGGCATCCAGTCTTGCTGAACCGCGCTCCGACTCTGCACCGTTTGTCGATTCAGGCGTTCGAGCCAATGCTCATCGAGGGTGAGGCGATTCGCATCCATCCGTTAGTCTGTACCGCTTACAATGCAGACTTCGACGGAGACCAGATGGCGGTTCACGTTCCGCTCTCTGTGGAAGCACAAATGGAGGCCCGCCTATTAATGCTCGCGCCGAATAACATCTTCTCTCCTTCCAGCGGCAAACCGATTACGACACCGTCCCAGGACATTGTGTTGGGCTGTTATTATTTGACGCAGACTCCGCGCAAAACTGCACAAGTTGGCGAACGCCTCCGGTTGTTTTCGGAGCTCCAGGAGATTGAATTTGGGCTGGCCGAAGGAGCGATCAAGATCCACGAGAAAATTCGATTCAAGAACCCGAACTTCGGCAAGAAAACTATCTACGGAAATTCCGAGATCAAAGTTATCGAGACGACAGCCGGTCGCGTGATCTTCAACGGGATCTGGCCGGAGGGTCTTGGCTTTTACAACAAAGTCGCCGGGAAAAAGCAGCTGAGCGACATCATTTGGCGTACCTACCAGGTTTCGGGTCAGCAGAGGACTGTTGAAACTCTCGACCGACTAAAAGAGCTTGGGTTCAGTTGGGCAACACGCGCTGGCGTCTCGATTGGGATCACCGACATGATCATCCCGGACGAGAAGAAGACCGAGCTCGACAAGGCTTACAAGCAAATCGCCCTGGTAGAGAAGCAATACCGCAGCGGAATCATTACTGACGGTGAGCGCTATAATAAGATCATCGATATCTGGACTCATGCCGGAGAAGAAATCTCGAACGTGATGTTCCGGACTCTGGAGCATAACGAAGGGCGCCGGGAGATGAACCCGGTGTTTTTGATGCAGGATTCCGGCGCTCGTGGCAATCGGCAACAGGTCAAGCAGTTAGCGGGTATGCGCGGCTTGATGGCGAAACCATCCGGAGAAATTATCGAACGGCCGATAACTTCGAATTTCCGGGAGGGTCTTTCGGTTCTGGAGTATTTCATTTCAACGCACGGTGCGCGAAAAGGTCTGGCCGATACAGCCTTGAAAACGGCCGATTCAGGGTATTTGACTCGAAAACTGGTGGATGCCGCCCAGGACGTGATCATTGTTGAACCAGACTGCGGAACGGCTAACGGAATTATCGTTCGTCCAATTTACGAAGGAGATGATGAAGTAGTCGATTTGGCTACACGAATCGTAGGCCGCGTAAGTTGTGAAACCATCGCTAATCCGGTCAGCAAAGAGACGATTATCAAGGCAAACCAATTGATCGAGGAGTCGCAAGCCAACGCGCTCATGAAGATCGGCGTCGAGCAACTGAAAATCCGCTCCGTCCTCACCTGTGAATCGAAGCGTGGTGTTTGCGCGCAGTGCTACGGCCGGAACCTGGCGACCGGCCGGATGGTGAAGCTCGGTGAGGCGGTTGGCATCATCGCTGCACAGAGCATCGGCGAGCCCGGTACTCAGTTGACGATGCGTACATTCCACATTGGTGGAACCGCTACTCAGCTTTTTAAGCAACCTATTATCAAAGCGAAGAACGACGGTAACGTGCACTTCAACGATCTTCGGGTTGTTCAGTCCGTAGACGGTAACTTTATTGTGCTGAATAAGAACGGTTCGGTGTCTGTACACGCGAAGGATGGCCGGGAGTTCGAACGCTACAATGTCGTTATCGGTTCAGTGATCTCCGTCGGCGACGGTGAGCCTGTGAAGAAGGGTGATACTTTCGTTCAATGGGATCCGTACAACGTGCCGATCCTGACGGAAAGAACCGGTAAAGTGGAATTCCGGGATATGATCCCCGGCGTAACCGTGAAGCGGGAAATTGACGAAGCGACCGGTGTGATGGGCACTGTCGTGATCGAGCACAAAGAGGACTTGCATCCGCAGATTGTCATCGTGGATGACAAACACGAGGTCGTTGCGAGCTACTCGATTCCAGCCGGTGCACACGTAGTCGTGCAGGAACATAAGAGAGTGCAAGCGGGCACACTGCTGGCCAAAACACCGCGGAAAATTGCCAAGACCAAAGATATTACCGGCGGTCTCCCGCGGGTTGCAGAGTTATTTGAAGCTCGGCGTCCGAAGGAAGCGGCTGAGATCGCCAAGATTGACGGTCTTGTTGAGTTCGGCGGCACGGTCCGTGGTAAGCGCCGTTTGATCCTCCGGGATCCAATTACCGGCCAGGAGGAGGAACATCTAATCCCGTTAAACAAGCACATCATCGTGTTCAAGGGTGATTTCGTGAAAAAGGGATCCCAGCTAACTGAGGGGCCGATTGTACCGCACGAGATTCTCGAGGTTTGCGGGCCTCAGGACCTTCAGGAACACCTTGTGAACGAGGTGCAGGAGGTTTACCGGCTTCAAGGAGTGGAGATCAATGATAAGCACATTGAGATTATCGTGCGTCAGATGTTGCGGAAAGTGAAGGTAACCGAACCGGGCGATACTGCCTTACTCTGGGGCGACCAGGTCGACCGGCTCGAATTTGACAAGGAAAACCGTCGTGTCATTGAGCAGGGTGGTAAGCCTGCCGAGGCCGTGCCGGTGCTCCTCGGGATCACTAAGGCGTCGCTTGAGACCGATAGCTTCATCTCAGCTGCGTCGTTCCAGGACACGACTCGCGTTCTCACCGAGGCAGCTACGCTGGGTAAAATCGACTTCCTGCGCGGCTTCAAGGAGAATGTGATCATGGGCCACTTGATTCCGGCGGGAACCGGTTTCATGGGTCACCGAAGCATCCGTACGCTGGAAACCGGCGAACCGATTGGGAAGGCTCCAGCGGTCGAGATTGAGCCTGCGGCAGTTGGCTAACAAAGAGGGCCGCTGACGCGGCCCCCTTTATCAGTTTTGAGTTTTGGGTCTTGGGTTTTGCGTTTTGAGTGGTTTTACCTCGACACGCGATCTCGCTCTTCACGCAAAACTCAAAACCCAAAACTCAAAACCCAAAACTAACCTCCTTGTGTCCATCGCTACGAAAACCGGAGATGCGGGTGAAACAGCCTTGATGTACGGGAAGCGGGTGCCGAAGACCCACCGGCGAGTCGAAGCCTGCGGCACGGTGGATGAGCTAAATTCCTCGCTTGGATTGGTGCGGGCAACGACTGATGAAATGCTGATTCAGGAGGTCGTTTTATCGGTGCAAAAAGAGCTCGTCATCGTGATGGGCGAGCTGGCACTCCGCGACGACGATCGAGAACGCTATTTGAAGGATGGCTATAAGATTGTCACTGCGGCAATGGTGGATCGCTTAACCGATGTGGTAAACGACCTGGAAAAAAACTATCACATTGTCTTCAAACATTGGGCAACGCCAGGGCACAATCTGAGCTCTGCTGCGTTGGACGTGGCCCGGACGACTTGCCGGCGAGCAGAACGCCGCGTTGTTGCTTTGGCAGACAGCACCGATTACGTCAATCCGGAAGCCATTCGATACCTCAACCGCCTTTCGGATGTCCTCTGGCTTTTTGCCAGGTTTATCGAAACGGAGGCTGAGAGCGTCGCGAAATCGCAACTAAATCATCCTCGATCCCGTCGTCGATCTTTGAAGGCAGCAGCTGGAAATGCGTTGCTCGCCACGGCGACGGAGCCGCACGCACTCCCTGAAGACCTGGCGAAGGTGGAAACGAATCCCATCCAAAAGATGTCGAGGACGAAGACGAGTTCGAGGACGAAATGAAATCCTCGTGAAAGCCCTTGCGTGACCTTGGACCCTGCAGCATAGTTTTCGGCTCTACACGGAAACAACTTTAGAATTACGGCGGCCGTCAAAGAACTAGATATGTCTTCAATGGAATTAATGACGGAACTCCTGGAGGCGGGAGTTCATTTTGGACACCAGACGAAGCGATGGAACCCAAAGATGAAACCCTTCATCTTTGAACAGAGAAATTCGATCTATATCATTAACCTGTCCGAAACGGTAAAGCAGCTGCAGACAGCGACTGACTTTCTGGCGAACGTTGCGAGACAGAAGGGCAAGGTGCTATTCATCGGATGCAAAAAGCAAGCTCAAGAAGCCGTTAAAGAAGCTGCGGTAGCCTGCGGTCAGTTTTATGTAAATCAACGGTGGCTGGGTGGAACGCTGACGAATCTAACAACCATTCGGAAGAGTGTCGGCCGGTTGACCTATCTGGAACAAATCGAGCAGTCACCAGAGTACTCGAAGATGGGGAAACAAGAGCTTTCAGCGTTACGGCGCGAAGCGGAAAAGCTCCGTCGAAACCTTGAAGGTATTCGCACGATGGACCGTTTGCCGGATGCAATGGTTGTGATCGATACTTCTCGAGAATCAATCGCGGTAGCGGAAGCTCAGCGCCTGAAGATCCCGACGGTGGCAATCGTCGACACGAATGCAGATCCGGATCAAGTGAGTTACCCGATCGCTGGAAACGATGACGCAATTCGAGCGATTCGAGTCATTCTCCAAAAGTTGGTCGACGCGATCTATACGGCGGCTCACGAGGGCAACAAGGAAGAGGCCGCCAATCTTGCTGCTGTTGCCGAGTAGGGAGAGATTGGTTTTGAGTTTTGCGTTTTGGGTTTTGAAGTTTTGCGTAGGCGACCCAACGCAGCGACTCCGGCCAACGGACTGGAAATAGAGAAGACGGCATACTCAAAACGCAAGACCCAAAACTCAAAACGCAAAACCCTTTATGTCTGAAGTAAACCCTGCCCTCGTCAAGCAATTGCGTGAGAAGACAAGCGCCGGCATGATGGATTGTAAAAGAGCGCTGGTCGAGTCCGGCGGCGATCTGAATAAAGCCGAAGATATCCTCAGGAAGAAAGGGATTGCCAGTGCCGCGAAGAAGGCATCCCGATCCGCCAAAGAAGGAGTGGTTGCTTCCTACATCCATCTGCAAGGAAAAGTGGGTGTTCTCGTTGAAATAAACTGCGAGACTGACTTTGTCGCAAAAAACGAGAGTTTCCGCGACTTTGTCAAAGACGTCACGTTGCACATCGCCGCGGCGCATCCGTTACATATTGGTCGGGACCAGGTTCCGCAAGAGACGGTTGAACGGGAACGGGACATCTATCGCTCTCAAGTGAAAGGTAAGCCGGAAAATGTCACCGAGAAGATCGTGGATGGAAAACTCGACAAGTTCTTTAGCAGTGTCTGTTTGCTTGATCAGGCATTCATTAAAAACCCGGATCAAACGGTTGGCGAGCTCGTTGCCTCGAAAATTGCCGAACTCGGTGAAAACATCGTGATCCGACGTTTTACGCGTTACGTGGTTGGGGAAGAGATCGCTAGTGGGGCTTAGCCAAAGGCTTCGCGCCTATCCCTATACAAACGAATTTCTCGTCACGGTTCCTCGTCCTCGTAATCGGTCCTTGACGGTCGCAGCCAACTAGCCCTTTTTCACGCAAAGGCACCGGACGCGTGGGAGCGCATTGCTACCGTTGATCCGCGCCGATCTTCTGTTATAAGTCTGGGGCATGCGCTGTTGTCGGTCTGCCTTTCTTGCACTGGCTTTGGCTCTCCTTTTCTCGTCGTGCGTTACCAGAGATAAGGACCACCGAATCCTGGTGAGCGTGGCGGATCAAAGCTTGGAGCTTTACTACAGGAACAAACCGATCGGACGCTACCTGATCTCGACCTCAAGATTCGGGTTGGGAGATAGGCCCGGCAGCCGGGAAACCCCGCTCGGAAGAATGGAGGTGGCAAAGAAGATTGGGGCGAGTGCGGCCGTGGGGGCGGTCTTTAAAAATCGACGGCCGACGGGCGAAATCCTTCGACCAGACGCCCCGGGCCGTGACCCGATCGTTACAAGAATCATCTGGCTTAAAGGCCTGGAACCCAAAAATCGAAATGCATTTACCCGCTGCATTTACATTCATGGAACGCCTGAAGAGCGGAACGTTGGGCATCCAGCGAGTTTCGGCTGTATTCGCATGAAGTCGGCAGATGTTGTGCAGGTTTTCAACACGATCGGCTTAGGTTCAACGGTCGATATCATTCCGGGCTCTTTACCGGACCTAGTTCAACAAGCTGCCTCAAGCGTCGGGGCCCAGGTTACGAGCCCGCAGGTCGCCGGTCCGCCCGAGCCTCCGCCGACGGCTGCGAGGTAAAGGATGGAAGAGTGGATTCGGCTCCAGTTGATCGAACGTCAGCCGCCATTGGGCCAGTCGCCTGTTATGTTCCAGCGCTGGTTTCACTTGCTCTTTCTGCATTGGCCAGTCGAACCCGAGTCCATCCAGAGTACCCTCCCTTCAGGCTTGCAGGTCGACACCTTTGCGGGCAAGGGATGGATCGGCATCGTTCCATTTTTCATGCGTGGTGTCAGACCGGCCGGTCTCCCTTCCATTGTCGGTCTTTCCAATTTTCTCGAATTGAATCTCAGGACTTACGTTCTCGATCGAGATGGTCGACCTGGCATTTGGTTCTACTCCCTGGATGCAAATCAGCCGTTGGCAGTGTGGATCGCTCGGCTTTGCTTTGCGTTGCCTTATCAGCATGCGGCGATGCGTACCGATATCGACGGCGGCGAGATGGCTTACTCATCAGTCCGTCTTGGTTCGGCTGAAGCGCTCCATTATCGCTACAGGCCGGCGTTGGATCTTGAAGAAGCCGGATTCGGTTCCTTGGAATTTTTCCTTCTGGAACGCTACCGGCTTTTTGCACACCGCCGTGGCCGGTTGTTGACCGGCCGGGTCTATCATGCGCCATATCGCCTGGGGAAGGCGATTGTCCACGAACTGGATTCGCGCCTGTTTGAGCTCGATGGATTCGAGGTTCCGTCAGAGCCGCCCGCACATGCCGCCTATGTGCGCCGAGTAGACGTTTCGATTTATCCAGTAAAATTGGCGAAGTGAAAGCTCCAGCTTTTGCCCGCCCCAGAGCAGCAGAGCAAAAGCTGGAGCTTTCGCTTACGACAGTGCTAATTCTTTGCACTTTTCGAGATCGAGTTTGCCCGAACCGAGAATAGGAATTTTCTCCACTCGTTTTATTCTGCGCGGGATCCAAATGTTCGGCAGGCCGGCAGCCAGAAGCCGCTCCCGTACATCTTCCAAAGAGAGATTGAGCGCCGCAAGTAAAACCAGCGCTTCACCTTTGGCCTGGTCTGGTACGCCAACGATCGCGGCAATACGTTCATCCTCCATCTTCAATCCAAAGGCCTCAATAATCTTTGTCTCGATCGTTTCGTGCGGGACCATTTCTCCCGCGATCTTGGAGAAGCGAGATAATCGCCCCTCAATGTAGAGGAAGCCATCTTCATCGAACCGGCCAAGGTCACCGGTTTTGAACCAGCCATTCTGCAGGACTTCGGCTGTTCTTTCAGGTTCGTTGAGATATCCTTCGAAAATGTTCGGGCCCTTCAACCAGAGGATTCCCAAGGCATGCGGTGACAACAGGTTGTTTGTTTCAGGATCGCGAATTTGGGCAGCTTGGCCCGGTAGCAATTTACCTACCGAACCGACCCGGTCAGAAGTCTGGATCGTATCATTTTGTCGGCTCGGAGCAGGATCGGGCAGGTTCGTGCTGACGACCGGAGCTGTTTCCGTCAATCCATAGCCTTCCAGTACATGTTTCCCGAACTTCTCCTCGAACGATTCGGCGAGTTCCCGAGGCAACTTTTCAGCTCCGGTAACGAGAAGTTTGATGGTAGCGAACTGTTTGGGTTCAGTCCGCTTCAAGTATCCTCGCAAGAATGTGGGGGTTGTCACCAGTAAGGTGATCTTGTAGCGCTCGATCAACTCGGCGTTCTTCACCACGTCGACAGGGGTAGGGTAGGTAACAGCGCGTACCCCTTCAATCATTGGATACCATAGCGTGACGGTGCAGCCGAAGCTGTGGAAGAACGGAAGAGAAGCCATCACCGAATCTTCGGGTCCCAGGTCCAGCATTGAGCCAAACTGCAGAACGTTTCCCAGCACATTCCGGTGGCTGAGCACAACCCCTTTAGGTTCGCCGGAAGTGCCACTTGTGAAGAGAAGGAGCGCCTCTTTCCGGTCGCCTCTCATCGGCAAGCCTAGCAGATGACTCAGCACCCAGGCGGGCGCAACCGCCGAAATGAGGCGCCAGATCACTATTTTTGGCTTCAACTCCGGTATCAGCTCTTCCAAGCGAAAGACATCTTTCGGCCAGGGAAAATCTTCCAAACGCTTCATGACCGGCTTTGCGGAAATCGCGTGCAGAATCTGGCCCCTAATTATTGCTGACTGCATAGCTGCACGGCCGGCCGTAAAGTTCAAATTGACCGCCACCTTGTTTGCCAAAGTGACCGCAACGTTCGCGACGACCGCTCCAATGCTCGGTGGCAAAACAACGGCCACCCGTTCGCCTGCGCAGTGTTTCTTAATCCAGCGGCTCAAGGCAATCGAGACCGCGAGCAAGTCCCCTCGCTTCAACACACGACCATCCATTCCGTCAATGACCGCTTCGTCAAACTGTCTTCGCTTCAAGCCGCGTACGGTGGCGCGACCTAAGTGACCGTCTAGCTCCGGTCGTTTCTGAAAGCAGAGCTCGCCAAGCTCAAGAAGTCTTTCGCGGGTTAATCCAATGTCCACGGAGTGGGCGGGAATCGGTTTGCCGAAAGCGATCGTTGCGAATTGCGGGATTCGCTTTGGGATCTTGAAAAAGTACCGGCCGCCTTCGAACGAAAATATCGAACCCCATAGGCCATCCAGCCAAACCGGGACAACTTCGCACTCGGCCAATCGGGCGATCAATTCGAAACCCCTTCGCAGTTTCAAAAGCGTGCCGGTGCGGCTCAGCTCACCCTCTGGGAAGATGCAAACAATTTCTCCACTTTTTATCCGATCAGCTGCTTCTCGAACTGCCTCCTTGGCGCGAACATTGGAGATCGGTATAGCTTCGATCAGTTTAAAAATCGGGTTAAGCCAGGCGATCCGGTAGATCGATTCATGTACGATGAATCGAATTGGCCGCGGGCAAGCCAGTTGGAGAACGACCGCATCCACGTATGTCATGTGATTCGGCACCAACAGAAAACCCGTCTCCGGCAGATTTTCGAGGCCAAACGTTTTTACGCGGTAAATGGTCCCGGCGACAAGGTTTCCGAATAGGCGAAAAACTTTCTGACGAAACTTTTGACCATTTGTGGGCATAGTTATGCGGGCAAGCGAGGCTAGTGGCTGGTGGGACGCGTGGCGCGGTAGGGATGCGCTCCCGCGCGTCCGGCGTTGCACGTCCACAGAACGTGAACGAAAGGAAAATTTAGGACAAAGAGTTGCGGGGCGCAATCAGCAAAAGGAGTTTTCCAGACGTGCAACGCCGGACGCGCGGGAGCGCATCCCTACCACCAGCCACAAACCCTTGCATCCTGGGTGCCGCATCAGTAACCTTGCCGCCATCATGTCCGCTACTCCGATGATGCAGCAGTATCAGAGCATCCGGCGGACTCTGCCCGAGGGGACGCTGCTCCTGTTTCGTCTCGGGGATTTCTACGAGCTTTTTTTCGATGACGCCAAGATCGCCGCGCCGATTTTGAACGTGGCGTTGACCAAGCGCAACGGAATGCCGATGTGTGGCGTTCCGTTCCACGCCGCAGAGGCGTACATCGGAAGATTGATTAAAGCCGGTCACCGGGTCGCCATCTGTGACCAAATCAGCGATCCGCAGCCTGGAAGAATCGTGGAAAGGCAAGTCAGTCAAATCATCAGTCCGGGGACGGTCAGTGATCTCCAACTCCTTGAATCCCGCCAGAACAACTTCCTTGCTGCCGTCGGGAGAGACTCGTACGGCGAAAAGCAGTCCTCTGCCATAGGACGAAAGGAGCGGTTCGGTTTGGCGCTGCTTGACGTAAGCACAGGCGAATTTCGGGTTACTGAAGTCTCTTCCTGCAGCGCGCTCGAAGATGAACTAGCGCGTTTTGCTCCTTCTGAGGTGCTGATTCCTGATTCAGACCAAGATCTGATTCGCCGTATTCCGCGCGCTTTGGCGTACGACAGTTATAGTTTCGAACTCGATCACGCTTCTTACCTGCTTCGTGAGCAGTTCTGCGTCCAGTCGCTTGACGGTTTTGGCTGCGGCGACATGCCGGTCGCGATAGGCGCGGCGGGGGCGATCATCCATTACCTCAAGCACCAGCTGCGCCGGCGAACGACGCATATTCAGTCGCTGGGAGTCTTCCTCTCTGATCAATACGTTGCGCTGGACGCCGCCACACAGCAGAACCTTGAACTGATCCGATCGAGAGGTGTGAACGGTGATACAAGCCTCTTAGCCGCTTTGGACCGGACATTAACACCGATGGGTGCCAGGCTCCTGCGCCAATGGCTCCTGAAGCCACTACGGTCGGTGAGCGGCCTTCGCAGGAGACAAGAGATGATTCAACAATTCTTGGATCAGCCGTTTCTCCTCAATTCCGTGAGGGGGATCTTGCGCAACGTTCGCGACGTGGAACGCACCCTGGGGCGCTTGAGCCAGGTGAGCGGGAATGCCCGTGATGTTGTTGCTCTTCGGCTTTCTCTCGAGTGCCTGCCGGATCTCAAGGAACAGCTTGCGGCTCTCGCGAAGTCTACTCTGGCAGAAGGAGAGGATGGATTATTGATCCAGATCTCCGCAGGAATTCGTGAGTTGCCCGATTTA
>Ga0210405_10001364_pt1 | contig 28010 bp, 28 predicted proteins | sample IncBWH11MmetaG_FD_155492 | JGI IMG/M metagenome (GOLD analysis project Ga0210405, IMG submission 155492) | Forest soil microbial communities from Barre Woods Harvard Forest LTER site, Petersham, Massachusetts, United States - Inc-BW-H-11-M | ecosystem: Environmental > Terrestrial > Soil >...
TGGTCTGTTCGGAGTGGCCTCGGTGACGCGAGGTTCGGCTTGAATCGAGGCTCGTGGCTTTATCTTGGTGGAATCGACCCCTCCCCCCTCCGGTTTTCCTGTAAATGCGGATTCTAAAGGGCTTTAATCCCTGTGTTTTGTAACTGCTGATTCTAAACGGCTTATTGGCGCGTTTTTGTAAATGCAGATTCTGAAGGAGTTAGGACCAATCCAAGCAAACGGCTGTATAGCAGGATTGAAGCGGTTGGGCACTATGCAAAGAAGTACTATGCAGTATTACTCAAATAGAAGAATAGCAGAAAGTATAGAAATGTCAATGCCAGCATTTTCCGACAGTCCCAATTTCTGATGAACAGAGTTTGGCAAAAGAAGAACGGGCCGGAGCATCTGCGATGCTCCGGCCCGTTGCCTTTTGCGGAGGCGGGTAAACACTTGGAAACGGTTAGTGTTGGCGAACCTTTGCGGCAAAGAAGGCCGGGTTAAGAGTATTGCCAGGGTTTTGAAAGTACAGGGCACGCATGGCTACAGGACTATTCACTGTCAAACTTGCAGTGTCGCCTGGGAAGCCCTCAAGATTTGTGATTCCATCGGCTCCCTGTGAGCCGGTTGTGAAAGTCTGGACCACGAAGGTGATGCCTTGGGTAAATCCAAAATGCCCGGGAAGCGCATTGATCGTGAACGTCCCGGAGGCTGCGATGGCGGTGTTCGCGGTAAAGCGCGTCCAGCGCAAAGTAGCGGTACTAACAGTTGAAGAAGCCGGGGTCGTTCCGCTGGCAGCGGTGAAGAGCGTGACATGGACAGCCACGGTCTGACCGAGGTGAATGGCAGTCGTGTCGGTGGCATTAGCGAAGCTCCCGTAGCTGCTGGCGCAACAGTTAGCCACAAGCAAGCCCTTAGTATCGACTGAAAACGGAGTAGGGCTATTCGCTATGTTTACGGTGAACTTAGAGCCGACACTCAAGCTGCCGATCAACGAATTTGTAGCTGCCGGAATTAGGTTGGTAATGATCATACTAAACTGTGTGAGATTGGTTGGATTTGTAGAGGAGGCGACCGAGTAGACCGTTCCTTCGACTGTATCCACGATTGGGTTAGGCAGGAGAGGTTCGATTTCACGAATAGTGAAAGTGCCATCGGTATTGAGAATCGCGTCCATGCTCGCCGCTTGGCCGTTGGAAACACAACTCGTAAGTACCGTGGTTCCCGAAGGGCACAGCGTGTTGGTTGGATCTGGGTCGTAATTCGTGCTTGCATTGGTCAAGGCAGCTGTCGCTTGAGCGTTCATGAGCGACGCGGAGGGCGTGACTGTGACTCCTGCATTGGTGGCGTTGCTGACGACGCCGGTAATGTCCTCGATGAGAGCGAGCTGGCCGGTGGCGAGGTTGGAATTCGCGCGGGGAAGAGCGAAAGTGGTGGTAACCGGGAGGGCGACGGTATTGCCGAAGTTCAGGGTCAGTGTGGAGCCGCTGAGAGTAAGGCAATTCGCGAGATTGACGTCAATGCCGAGCCCCGCGTTGCCAGTGATGGCCTGCGACGTGGTGATTGTGGACGTAAAGGGTCCGACAAACGAAGCAACGCAGACGGTGCCATTTAGGCATGGTTGGCTGAGGTTGGAGATCGTCAGACCAGTGCCATTAAAAAAGGCAAGCGTAGCACCGGAGAAGGTAACAGCGACCGAAGTCAAGGTGCCCGTCGGGACTGAGGGCACCGTAGCGACAAAGCCGGTATCGGATTGCAGGCGAACTAAGTCGTAGGAGTATCCGGTGCCATTGTTGATGTTAAAAGTCGTCGCGGTCCCAGTTGAGGGAGTCAGGGTGATGGCAGTCGGGACAACCTTAAAACTTATGAGCCCCAAGGTCGCAGGGGGAGTGTCGGAGACGAGGACTAAACTCACGTTGGCAGTGCCGCCGCAACTACCGCTACAGCCGTTGCCCTTGGGCAGGCCGCTGCACGAGCCCAAGAAGACGCATGCCACTAGAATCAGGAAAGGAAAGGCTTTATAGGATTTCATCAGACACCCCAGCAGTTCAGACTTAGTTCCCCACGCCAGGAACCCCATCCCTATTCCATGGCAGCATTTAATGTAACGCCGGGCAACAAACAAGTGGGATACGAACTGCTCCGCGATGCCCAACTATTAAACCGTCCGTGCGGGCACTTGCTGGGTGCCTGTCGGGCAGGTGAACGGGCGGACCCAGGGGATATGTTATGGTTACGAATCCACTGGATGCGAAATGAGGCTGTAAAGGGCTAGGACAATGGCTGCGGGCTTCCGTGAGTACGCAGGAAAGGATGGGCGCTCTGCCCAGAAAAGCTGCTAAATCGGTAGGAGAAGGGTCGGAATTGAGGCGAGCCCCGGCGCCGCAGAATGATGCGGAGGTGTATCTCGATGAGACGCCGGAAGTCGATGGAATTCCGACGGCGGAGCAGGAAGAAGATGCGGCGACCGCTGCTGTACTAGAAAAGCCCACGATGCGGGACGTGTTCGGGCCGGGGGGATTTCTGGAACGGTGCATGATTGGCGGGTACGAGCACCGGCGCGGGCAATTGGAAATGGCCGAGATGGTGCACGACGCGTTTGAGAAGCATCACCACGCGATTCTTGAGGCGGGGACGGGGACGGGGAAGACGCTGGCGTATCTGGTGCCGGCGATTTGCAGCGGGCGGCGAGTGGTGATTTCGACCGCGACGAAATCGCTGCAAGAGCAGCTTTATCAGAAGGATATTCCGTTTTTGCAGAAACACTTTGCGCCGAATTTGAAGGTGGCGGTGATGAAGGGGCGGTCGAATTTTTTGTGCGTGGCGAAGATGAATGCGATGGCGGACCAGGCGCTGCTCAAGGGGATGGATGAGCTAGATGCGTTTCAGCAGATCAAGCAGTGGGCGAAATTGACGGAGACGGGAGACCGCGCGGAGCTGACATTTTTGCCGGATGATTCGGACTTGTGGACGCGGCTGGACGCGCGGCGGGATACGTGTTCGGGGCAAAAGTGTCCTTCGTTCAATCCGTGTTTCGTGACGGGAATGCACCAGCGGGCGAAGGACGCGGACCTGATTATTGTGAACCACCATCTTTTTTTTGCGGACCTGGCTTTGAAGCAGGACGACTTTGGGAGCATTTTGCCGGAGTACTCGGCGGTGGTGTTTGATGAAGCGCACGAGATGGAGGATGTCGCCAGCGATTATTTCGGCCGGCAGATTTCGAACTTCCGGTTTGAGGAGTTGGCGCGAGACGCGGACCAGACTTTGCGGCTTTTGCATTTGGGTACGCCATCGCTTTTGCGCCGAACACAGCGCATTCGCGAGAGAAGCCGGACATTTTTCGAGACATTTCCGCCGCGCGATGGACGGTTTCCGTTTTCGCGGAACGAGCGAGAGGCGTTCCTGGAGCAAAATCGCGAGGCTTACGACGACTTGGCGTCCGCGCTGAAGGGATTTGAGACGGAATGCGCTGCGATGACGCAGAAGCCGGAAGAGATTCTGCGAATTGCGCGACGCAGTTTTGAATTGCGGCAGGAGTTGACGTTTTTGTTCGAGTCGAACGAGCGGAATTTTGTGTATTGGTATGAGCGGCGGAACAAAGGCGTTTTTCTAGCGGCGACGCCGATCGATGTCAGCCAGATTTTGCGCGAGCGGCTGTTTGAGCAGTTCGATACGGTGGTTCTGACTTCGGCGACGTTGACGGTCGGAAACCGGTTTGAGTTTATCCGACATCGATTGGGGCTGGATCATGCGAAGGAGCGGGGGTTGCCGCCGGAGTTTGATTACGAGAAACAGGCGATGCTGTATTTGCCGCAAAACATGCCGGATGTGCGGAATCCGGCGTTCACAGCGAAGGCTGCAGATGAAATTGTGAATTTGCTGGAGACCAGCCAGGGGCGGGCATTTTGTTTGTTTACCAGCTACTCGCAGATGAATGAACTTTTCGAGCGGGTTAGGACACGGGTGCCATTTCCGTTGCTTTTGCAGGGGACTTCGCCGCGGTCGGTCTTGCTGGAGCGATTCAAGAACACGCCGGGGGCGGTGCTTTTTGCCACGGCTAGCTTTTGGCAGGGCGTGGACGTGCCAGGGGAGCAGCTTTCTTGCGTGATTGTGGATCGGTTGCCGTTTGCGGTGCCCAGCGATCCGATCGTGGCGGCGCGGGTGGCGGCTTTGCAAGAGGACGGGCGGAATCCGTTTGCGGAATTTCAGGTACCGCAGGCGGTTTTGGCATTGAAGCAGGGGTTTGGGCGGTTGATTCGGACGAAGACGGATCGAGGAGTTTTGGCGCTGTTGGATAGCAGGATTCAGCGGATGGCGTATGGTAAAATTTTTATGGAGTCGCTGCCGAAGTACAAAATGACCTCGGACTTGGGGGAGGTTTCGCGGTTTCTTGGGAAAAAGGATAGGAAAAAGATTTAACGCAGAGGGGCGCAGAGACACAGAGGACACAAAGAAGAGAAGATAGGGGAATATGTTTCAAGTCAGCGTGGAAGAGACATTTTCGGCAGGGCATGCGCTTCGGGGATACAAGGGGAAGTGCGAGAACGTGCATGGGCACAACTACAGGGTGCGCGTTACCTTGGAGGGGCCGCAGTTGGATTCGATCGGTTTGCTGGTGGATTTTACGCGGTTGAAACAGATTGTTCGGGAGATTATGGGGAGGTTGGATCACCAGTTTGTGAATGATCTGGAGCCGTTCAAGACGGTGAATCCTTCCGCGGAAAATATGGCGAAGTATTTTTATGACGAGGTGACGCGCGGGTTGAAGAATTTGCCGCCGGGAGCGAAGATAACGGATGTGATTTTATGGGAGACGGATACTAGCCGGGCGCAGTACAGACCGAGAGATTGAGAAGAAGAAAAGAAGTAACGAAATAACGAGGCAAAGACGGAAAAGGGAACGCGCGGCTAGAGAGCGGTGAAACGATGAATCGTGGTTTTTACATCATTCTGATTCCGGCAGCGCTGGTGGCGATTGGATATGTCGTGGTGTTTCGCTACATTGGAGTTTCGCCTGCTTATTGGAGATTGATTCTGCCCGTGCTGCTCTTTGCGGGGGCCATGTGGTGGTTGAGTCGGAGAACGGGGCGCAAAACGGGTTCGGGCGCGCAGTAGGATGTGGGTGAGATTGGCGCGGTTGAAAAAGCCGCAGCTGGTCTGCCGCACTCCAAAGTCATGTTCATAACAGAAATATTCAAATCGATTCAAGGAGAAGGCACGCGCGCGGGGTTGCCGTGTGTTTTTGTGAGGTTGACGGGGTGCAACTTGCGTTGCACTTGGTGCGATACGGCGTACGCGTTTCACGGCGGGACGAAGATGAGTGTCGAGGATGTGTTGGCGCGCGTGGATGAGCTTGCGGGGCGCGGTGGCGGGGTATCGGGTGGGCAGGCGAGCGTGCCGCTGGTGGAATTGACGGGCGGGGAGCCGCTTTTGCAGGAAGAGGTATATCCGCTGGCGGAGAAGCTGATTGCTGCCGGGTATACAGTGATGATTGAGACTAGCGGCGAGCGGTATACCGGGCGGCTGCCGGGGGAAGTGATCAAGATAGTGGATGTGAAGTGTCCGGACTCGGGCGAGGCGGACACGTTTGAGATGCGGAATCTGAAAGTACTGGACGCCAAGGATGAAGTGAAGTTTGTGATTTCGACGCGGCGGGATTATGAATTTGCGCGGGATTTCACGGCGCGGCATCGTTTGGCGGAGCGCGTGAAGCAAGTTTTGTTTTCGCCGGTGTTTGATGACCCGGCGGGGAAGTGGCAAGGATTAGAAGCGCGCACGCTGGTGGAATGGATATTGGCGGATGGCTTGCCGGTGCGGCTGGGATTGCAGCTGCACAAGTTCGTGTGGGACCCGGCGACCAAGGGAGTTTAGAAGTTCCTCGTGGTCACTCGCAAAAGATGCGGACTTTTTCGCTTCCCTTTTCCACGTGGATATTCAACTCGCGAATTGCGTGGTCCAGATCATTGATGTCCATTGTGGCGAAGGAGCCCGCGTTGATGCCGTATTCGGCGAGGCGTTCGTTCACGTGCTTCGGCATTATGGCGAGAAGGCCTCTCCCTGAACGCACAAAGGAAAGAGGTATCCGCACATTGACCTCCTTATGGCCGGGTTGATCCACGACGATGCGGAGATATTTTGGTCTCGCGGTTCCCGTCGCGGCTGAGGCTGGCAGCGTTTCTGTGCCGGGTGTTTCGTTCGAAGCGTTGTTGCTCAGCTTATCGAGCAGCTTTTCCGCTTCGTCGGCGGTGATTTTTCCCGCTGCCAGCATTTCCAATACTTTCTTCCTCTCTTCAGACATTGTGACGGTCTCCTTTCGGATTGTTCAGCTTAGTTTCTCAAGAGCTTCTTCCACGCTCAGTTCTCCACGGGACAACTGTTCCAAGACATAGAGATTCGGTGAAGGGCTTTCAAAGTTTTTATCGAGGGCTGCGGCGATAGCGTTGAGACGGTTTTTGACGGTGGGATAGCTGATGCCGAAAATACTCTCCATTTTTTTGAGCGAGCCGTGATGGCGGACGAAGGCGATAACGAAGGTTTGATCGTCCTGGTTGAGCTTACCGAGAGGGGAGACTTCGAACTCTCCATCGAGAGTGAGTTTGCACGTTGGGCAAGCCAGACGGATTACGTTCAGCGGTGCTTTGCAGTCGGGGCAGAGGGCTTTGGAGATATCCATACGAGTATCCAGGAACATCATGATTGTGCATAGGAAAATAAATAAAGTCAAGTACTAAATTAAGTTTATTGAATATATTGGCATAAACTGCTGGTTTCCTGGTTTTCCCCTAGACGTGGTCTGTGCCCAATCTTGGAGATAGACTTGAGGTGAACTCCCGGAAAACCTTGTTTTGTTAGTCGAGCTATAATGAATTGGGATGACGACGAATTCGCAAAACTCGAAAGCTGTGGTCCTTCTGAGCGGAGGCATGGATTCGTGCGTTTGCGCGGCGATTGCGCGAGAGCGGCACGGCGCGGAGAACATCGCGCTGCTGCACGCGGGTTATGGGCAGCGGACCCAAGAACGCGAACGTCGAGCGTTTGAGGGAATTGCGGATTTTTACGGCGTGGGCCAAAACCAGCGCTTGATTGTGCGGCTTGATCATTTTCGAGCGATTGGCGGGTCGGCGCTTACGGATACGAAAATCGCTGTGCCGGAAAATGAATTGGGGGTGACGGGGCCGCATGGGAGCGCGATTCCGGTGACGTACGTGCCCTTTCGCAATGCGCATTTTCTTGCGGTGGCGGTGAGCTGGGCGGAGGCGATTGGGGCGGGAGCGGTTTACATTGGGGCGGTGGCGGAGGATAGTTCAGGCTATCCGGACTGCCGCGCGGAGTATTACCAGGTTTTTCAGGAGTTGGTGCGAGTGGGGACGCGGCCGGAGACGCAGATCGAAATTGCGACACCGGTGATCACGCTGAAGAAGAGTGAGATTATCCGGCGCGGGGTCGAGTTGGGCGCGCCGCTGCATTTGACGTGGTCGTGTTACCAGAATGAAGACAGGGCGTGCGGGGCGTGCGATAGTTGCTTGCTCAGATTGAAGGCGTTTGCGGAGGCGGGAGTGCCGGATTCTATACCGTACCGGGTGGCGGTCTCCGCCCACTCGTAGGGAACTCGTAGGACTTGGAAAAAGTTGGGGAGACAGACAGGAATGTCTGTCCACTTGGAAAAGAGCTAGGATTAAGGATAATAGGGCACATCCCGCCAGCCAGGCCGGGCAGGGTACGCCTCGGCAAAGGAGAAAAAGCATGAAGAGACTTGGGAAGTCGATGTTGCTTGCGGTATTGCTAGCTGGCGTGTTGGTGACGATTCTCACACCGAACGCGGCTGCGCAGACCGGATCGATCGTCGGCACGATTTTGGATTCCAATGGGAAGCCATGGTTTGGACTGACTATCGAGTCCGTGAGCGAGCAAGGCACGAAGGCGGAAGCGAAAACGGACGGGGAAGGCCGGTTTGTGTTACGCAATCTTCGCCCGGGGGTATACACGTTGACGATTACCGTATTTCCGCCGCCGAACGAAAAGCAACCTCCCTTCCGCCTGGGACAGTTGAAGGCCACGAGCGGCGAAGAAACCAAAATGCCGGACATGAACTTCAAAGAGTATATTGCGAAGCAGGGCACGGAAGCGGCGGAGAAAAACAAGAAGGAGTCTGAGGATAAAGCAAAATTCGAGGGCATGAAGGCCCACTATACCGCGGGGTCCGCGTTTCTCGACCAGGAGCGCAAGGCAAAGGACGACTTGGCGAAAGCAACTCCGGATCAGCGGGATGCGATGAAACAGAATCTTAAGGACCTGTCCGACAAGGCGTCCGCAGAATTCCAGGCCGCGCAAAAGACAGCTTCGGAAAAGGATCCCAACCAGAACTTGCTATGGGCGAAGCTGGGCGAATCGTATGACCTTGCGGGCCGAAATGAAGAAGCGGCGCAGGCGTACCAGCAGGCCATCAACGCCAAGCCTGACGACCCCGGCTACTACAACAATCTCGGCAACGTACTGGCGCGGGCGGGGAAGATTGACGAAGCGCGCGCGGCGTATACGAAGAGCGCTGAGCTGGATCCGACGAAAGCGGCGACGGCGTGGCGCAACTTCGGAATCAGCTTGTATAACGCGAATCGGGGAGCCGATGCCATTGAGCCTCTACAGAAATCTGCGGAGCTTGATCCGAAGAGCGCGCAGACCTGGTACCTGCTGGGGGCCTGCCTTATTTACAAAATGACGGTCAAAAAAGTCGGGGACAAGGACGTGCCTGAGTTCGCACCGGGGACGATCGAGGCCTATCAGAAGGCCATTGAACTCGACCCCAACGGGCCCTTCGGCCAGCAGGCCAAGGAAGGACTCGCGCAATTGCAGCAAATGGCTCCGGGTATCGACATCAGAGTGAGCGCGAAGAAAAAGAAGTCCTGAACGATCTCGCGCTTTGATTTACCGGCCGGTTCCGCATTGCGGGGCCGGCCTTTTTTATTGGATTGCTCACGCGAGATTTCCAGCGATGCGGGAATTGTTTGGCATTTATTCGGGGACACGGTGCTAGCGATGCATCATCGTTCCGGTAGTTTTGGTACGGCGAAGCGCCCAGGCGAAGACGGCCATCGACAGGGGCAGGAGTACTGCGGCAAAAAGAAACAAGACCAGAAGCGGCTGCAGAACAGCATGCAAGCCCGCACCGCCTAGCAGCGCGGCGCGCATGGCCTCGAGTGCATACGTGACGGGATTCAGCTTTGCCACGAGTTGCAGCCAATCGGGAAGAACACTGACCGGAAAGAGCATGCCGCCGGCGACACTCGAAACGCCCAGCAGAAACCACTTTGCGGGATTGCCGCGCTTAAAGAGCAGAACGTAGCTTGCGGAGAGAATTCCCAGACCGGAAAAGGCCAGCAAGGTGGCGAGTAGCACGGCTGCGACGGCAGCCCAGTTTGCATCGTGAAGCGGAAAGCCGAAGAGCAAGGCGCCCCACGCGAGGTAGACTGCGATGCGGAACGTCGTGGAAACAAATGGATAGATGGCCGATCCGGCCAGAATAACGGGGAGAGAAGTCTGGGTCACGAGAAGATGCTCAAGCGTGCCAGAATCGCGCGCTTCGGCGAGGCTTTGGTCGAACGTGTCCATGGCCGCATTTAGATAGTCGAGAAAGACGAAGCCGATCAGAGAAAAAGCAAAATAGCTGCCGCCTTGCGGGAGGGACGAGGAAAGCTGCGGGCTATCGACAAACCTGGCGACATAGAAAAACATGGCGACGCCGAAGAGCGCTTCGACGGCTTCCAGCACGAAGACGGTGCGGTAGGTACGCGCGATGGAGAGGTCGCGCCAGAAGAAGACCCATAACTCGCGCAGGGTGCGAGTCATCCCGGTGCGTCCTCCAGAGTGACGTGCGGTGTGCGGCCAGTGAGGCGCATGAAAGCACCTTCGAGTGTCGCGGCGCCGGTAGTTCGTTTGAGGGTGGCCAGGGTATCGCAGGCGAGCAAGCGTCCTGCGTCGATCACCGCGATGCGATCGGCGAGCAACTCGACCTCGGGCAAAGTGTGGGAAGCGAAGAGCAGGGAAGTATCGCCTTGGCGAAGAACCTCGGACTTCAGGAAACGGCGAAATTCGGAGGCGGCGATAGCGTCCAAACTGCGCGTGGGCTCATCTAACAAAAGAACGCGCGGCTCGTGGAGAAGGGCGCGAGCAAGGCTCAGGCGCTGCACCGTTCCGGACGAGAGCGTACGCACCTGGCGGTCGAGAGCTTCTTCCAAATGGAAATGTTGCGCGAGAAGAGCGGTGCGCTGTGCGGCGGAGCATTTCGAAAGATGATTAAGGCTACCGAAGAAGCGCAGATTTTCACGGCCCGTAAGCCGGGCGTAGAAGCCAATGTCGCTGCCGGCATGATAGCCGATCTGGCGGCGAACGGCGCGCGGCTGGAGAACGGCATCGTGGCCGGCGATTTGCGCGCGGCCGCTGGTGGGGAGAAGCAGCGTGGCGAGAATGCGGAGGAGCGTGGATTTGCCCGCGCCGTTTGCGCCGAGCAGCGCCAGCGCTTCGCCGGGACGCACTTCGAAGGAAAGCCCGGCGAGAGCAACGACGCTGGGCTTTTCGAATGGCTGGAGTAAGGCACGGAAGCCGCTACGGGCGGGAGGAAAAAACTTCTCTAGAGCTGCAACGCTTATCGCGGCTTCAGGCACGACGAAACTTATAGCGTGTCTGCGGCTCGAAGACAATCGGCTCGCGAAGAAAGGCAAATGGCGGCCAACCGGGGCTTCTTAGTCCGCATAGCGAAGCGCGCGATTCCCCGGTAGAATGTAGGCGGGCGATTTCAGGAAGAACGAAAGAAGCTGTTCCCACGGAGAGCTGAGGAGCCGGGCTGATGGTGTCATTCGCGGATCGTGCTGAAGTGTTGCCGCACGTGCTTGTGCGTTTCCTGGACAAGGAATCGGTGCTTTTGAATTTGGAGACGGAACGCTACTTTGGCTTGGACGAAACCGGGACGCGTATGTGGCAGGTAGTGACCACCGCGCCGAACATTGACGCTGCCTATCAGGAACTCCAGAACGAATTCGACGTTGAGTCCGAATTGCTTCGATTGCACTTCACGGAACTCCTGGGACGGCTCGTCGATAACGGGTTGCTCCAAATTCAGCCAGCAGATGTGGGAACGGCTTCGCCGGTTTAGCGCGCTGGAGCGCAGGGCTCGCGGGATTTTCCTGCGCGCGGCGGCTTTGCTTCCGCTGATCTCTTTAAGTTTGCGGCTGCGCGGATTCCGCAAGACACAAGCATTCCTGCAAAGGTTAATTTCCATTCCCAACAACGAGGCAGATTTTTCCTCGTCCGACCGCGCCGACTTAACCGTGAGTATGGTGCGCGCGGCGGTGCGGCACAGCGCTGGCCATCCCACTTGCCTCGAAGAATCCCTCGCGCTGTGGTGGCTATTGGCCCGGCAGGGCATCGCTACTGAGCTGCGCATAGGCGTCCGCAAGCACAGTGAAAAATTCGAGGCGCACGCCTGGGTGGAGCGGGCTGGGACGGCGTTGAACGAGCCGGAATCGCTCCACAAACACTACGCGGCGTTTGACGCGGCGCTCTCGTCCACGCCGCCGGGGCCGCAATGAGCGGTTTTGCAGGTATTGTCTCCGCAGATGGCGGAACACCGGATGCGAAGCTCATTAAGCGGATGGCGGAGCGTCTGGCATTCAGAGGGCCCGAGGCCACGCAAATCTGGACGAATCCGGGTGCGGGGCTTTGTTTCACACTGCTTCGCACCGGCCCTTCTCCGCAGGCAGATTCACAACCCCTTTCCTTAGACGGAAGAATTTGGCTTCTTGGCGATGTGCGGCTTGACGGCCGGAAGGAATTGCTACGAAAGCTCGAGCAGTTCGGCGAAAAAATCTCCATGGATGCGACTAATGAAGAATTAATCCTGCGCGCGTGGCGGCAATGGGCGGAGAAAAGTTTTGAAGCCTTGATCGGGGATTTTGCGTTTGCCATTTGGGATGCAAAGGCGAGGCAGTTATGGTGCGTGCGCGACTTGCTTGGTGCCAGGCCTTTTTTTTACGCATACGCCGGAGGTCAGTTTGTCTTCAGCAACACGCTTGAGGCTGTGCGCGTGGCTCCGGACGTCTCCGCCCAGCTCGACCTTCATTTCATAGGTGACTTTCTTTTGCAGTCCTGGTGCCCCGATGCGGAACGCACAGCGTTTCTCGATATTCGCCGCCTGCCAGCGGGCCAGGCTCTCAAGTATTCGAACGGCGAACTCTGCGTGAGCCGGTATGCAACTCTTCCGATTGAAGAACCTCTTTTTCTAAAGCGCCGCGAGGATTATATCGAACAGTTTCGCGGCTATTTGGAGGATGCGGTTCGTGATCGATTGCCCGCGGGACCGGCGGCGTGTTTTATGAGCGGAGGGCTGGACTCGACGAGCGTCGCCGCCATGGCGACTAGAGTGCAAACTTGCAGAGGCATTCGGGATTCGCTTCGAGCCTACACCGTGGATTACACCCCACTTTTCGAAGACGAGGAGGGGGCCTTCGCGACAAAGGTCGCGCAGCACCTCGGCCTTCCCATCGACATTCTTGCTGGAGCGTCCGCTCTGCCCTTCGGCGGATGGGAAGAGGCGTTGCTGAGCACGCCGGAACCCTGCTTTGAGCCTTTTTTTGCATTGCACGTCGAGCACTACCGCCAAGTAGCGCGGCACGCCCCTGTGGTTCTCTCTGGAGACGGAGGAGACGACATCATGACGGGGAGGGCGTGGCCGTACCTCCTCTATCTGCTCAAGCGGGGCCGGATCGCCCCGATGGCCGCGGCATTCGGGGGATATTTTGCTCGCCACGGCAAGCTTCCACCTTTGCGCGCGGGCATACGAACGCGCTTGAGGCGATGGATGGGCCACGCGGAAGTGGGGCTCGGTTATCCGGACTGGCTGGAACCGGGATTCGAACGGGACTTGAGTTTGCGCGACCGCTGGCGAGAGCTGCAACAACCAGCTAAGGCGGAGCATCCACTTCACCCTGAGGGCTATGCCGGACTAACCGGCGCGTTCTGGCCTGGTGTCTTCGAACTTGAGGACGCCGGATGGACAGGCGTGCCAGTCGAATCACGCGCGCCCTTGCTCGACCAACGCTTGGTGCGTTTCCTGTTGCACGTACCGCCCGTGCCGTGGTGCATGAATAAAGAACTGCTTCGAACAGCGATGCGGGGTTTGCTTCCAGAGGATGTGCGTGTGCGAAAGAAGACACCGCTTCGAGGGGACCCACTGCAGCTCCACGCGGAGAAGAATGGCTGGAAAGCCGTCCTGTCAAACGGGGCTTGCGAGAGGCTGAGTAAGTTTGTAAACTGCAAGATGCTCAGCGCGACTTCCCGCCCTGCCCTGGGTTTGTCTTTGTGGGCCGACCTCCGGCCTTTTGCTCTCGCATACTGGCTAAAAAGCGTTGAAAACAAACAGAGGATTCAGTACAGTCGAAACGAGGGAAACTGAATGAGGCCGCAGTCCGAGGCATCTGCGAAAAAGCCCTACCAAGCACCCAAACTTCTTGTCTACGGCAACTTGACCGAGATGACCCTGACTATGGCGAGTATGAAGGGAAATTTGGACGGGTCCAAGAATTTGAACAAGCGAATGACTGGTTGAGGATGATCTCGTTTCCCAGAGGCTGCTTCTTTTGAATTGGCCGCGCCCTGTGACTTTTAGATATCGAATTTACGGCCTAAACCTTTCTTCTGATTTTCCAATCCCAGGATTACGCGAAGAAGAAACCGAAAGCGCGAGTTTCCCTGATCTCGGGGTGGAGCTGCGTGCGAAGCCTTCCTGGGTATCCGACGCGCTCGGGATGCCGTCTGTGGTTCTACAAAGTCTTCCTGCCTCGCCCGAAACTCAAGACCCGGCCTTTGTCCTCAAGTCCTTCGGCGAGGGACAGTTTTTTCAACTCGCCTATTCGGATGGAACTCACTTCGTAGTGAACCGCGAGGCTACGTGTATCTGGGGCGCAGCCGGTGAGTCTCAAACGATTGAAGACCTCTCGACGTATCTGCTTGGGCCGGTGATGGGATTCATTCTTCGCCGGCGAGGTACCACGGCCCTGCATGCCAGTTCGTTGTGTGTTGACGGCAAGGCTATTGTACTGACCGGCGAGGCTGGGGCAGGAAAATCGACAACGGCAGCTGCGCTGGCGCTGCGCGGGCTACCCGTACTTTGCGAAGATGTTGCTGCTATCGAAGAAAAAGACGGAAGCTACAGCATCGAGCGGGGATATCCGCGCGTCTGCCTGTGGCCGGATTCAGTCGGGCTGCTGATGGGACGCCCAGACTCACTGCCTCGATTATCCCCGAACTGGGAGAAGTGCTACTTGCCGCTCGACGATGCCGCGGCAACGCTCGATGTTCACAAGCGGCCTCTAGGGGCCGTTTACCTTATTGCTCCGCGGGAGGGGGCTGCCAATGCGCCCCGCGTCGAAGATGTTGGCAGCCAAGACGTGTTATTGGAACTTGTTCAGAATACCTATATGAACTGGCTTCTAGATCGGCGCCAGCGCGCTGCGGAATTCGAGTTCCTGTCGCGCCTGGTGTCGCACATTCCCGTTCGCAGAGTCGTGCCTCATTCCGATCCTTCGCGCATCGGTGCGCTTTGCGAGTTGCTCGTTGCCGATGCTAGAAGCGTGCTGGCAAGCAAGGCGCGTATGGTCGTCGCTGCCGGCCAGTAGAATGTACTCACTCGACGAATTCGGCGACATGACCGCCGACAGCCTGCGATTCGCCGCCTATTCCGAGGCCATCCAGAAGGCTGTGCGTCCAGGCGACATCGTAGTAGACCTCGGCTGCGGTCCGGGCATTTTTGCTTTGCTGGCATGCCGAGCTGGCGCCAAGCGTGTTTACGCCATTGAGGCCGGAGAGGTGATTCACTTCGCGCGGCAACTTGCCGAAGCTAATGGCTTTGCGGACCGCATTGAGTTTTTCCACGACGATTCAAGGAAGATGCATTTGGCGGAGCGGGCCAACGTAATCGTCTCGGATGTGCGCGGCGCTCTGCCCATTTTTGGTGATGCGCTGCCCACTATAGAAGATGCGAGGGAGAGGTTTCTGAGCGAAGGTGGAGTGCAGATTCCGCGGCGAGACACGATTTATGCCGCGATTCTCGAAACTCCCGACTACTACAAACGCCTCGTTTCGACTTGGAAAGACGTTGTGCGCGGGCTAGAACTCACCGCAGCCCTGCCAATGATTCTCAATAGCGTCTACAAGGTGCGGTCGCAGAGCCACCAGCTCATGACGGATGCACAACTCTGGTGCGAACTGGATTACACAAAGCATCTGAATCCGCGGGCCTCAGCGAAATTGCAATTGCGTACTACACGCGGTGGAACAGCGCATGGGATCACTGCTTGGTTTGAGGCGCAACTTGTTGAGGGTATCGGATTCTCGACCGCGCCAGGGACCACAGGGACTATCTATGGCCAGGGATTTTTTCCGTGGCTAGAGCCCGTGGATTTGGAGATAGGCCAGGAAATTGAAGTGGACTTGCACGCCGATCCGGTTGGCGGCGACTATGTTTGGCGATGGGATACGAAGATCGCGGCGCACAAAGGGCAACCCGAACGAATTTTCCGCCAGTCGACTTTTCTGGGCGCGCAATTCACTTCTGAAGGGCTGAGGCGGCGGGCGGTGGATTTCGTTCCCGTGCTTTCCGAATCGGGGCTCGCGGAGCGCTGGATTTTGCAAGCGATGGATGGCTGCACTCCTTTGGAAGAAATCGCGCGAGCAGCGGTCGAGCGATTCCCGGGCGTATTTCGCGTGCAGGACGATGCCTTCCGGCGCATTTCGTCACTGGCCGAAAAATTTTCCCGTTAGCGCAAACAACCGAACATTCGAGTAAGCTTCATCGAGAGCGCGGGGGATGGCGTGACAGAAGCGCTGCCACAGGGGGCGGAAGTTCTCGAACCGGAATGGGAGCTGCTGCTGGAGTGTGCAAAGCCTCAGCTGGATCGGCAGCGGATGGCGGAGCGGCTTCGCGCGCCCCTCAAGTGGGCTTCGTTGATTGCGCTTGCGGAGGACCACAGCGTTCTGGGGCTTACCGCCGCGCGGCTAGCAAACTACGACGAGAACGCCGTATCGCTGGAAATCCGGGAGAGTTTGCGCGCGTGGCGGCGTGCCTACACGCTCTTTACGATGAATTTGACGGCGGAGATGTTCCGATTGTTCGACGGTTTCGCGGCTTCCGGCGTCGAGGCGTTGGTGATTAAGGGGCCCGTCCTCTCGGCGCGGTGTTATGGCGATCCAGGGTTGCGCCAATACGGTGATCTGGATTTGATAGTGCGCGACAAGGACATTCAGCGTTCAACGGAGCTGATGATCAGTCTCGGATATGAACCGAGCGTACCGTTGACGGCGATCCGGGCGAGGAAGATTCCTGGCGAGTACGTTTTCCGGCAGTCGAGCACAAAGCTTCTGGTTGAGTTTCATACGGAGCTTACGTTTCGCTACCATCCACGGCAACTTCCGCTGGAAGATCTTTTCAAACGACAGGCGCGCGTAAACATCGATTCGCATAAAGTTCCCGCGCTCTCGCCCGAAGATGAACTCATCCTGATTTGCATTCATGGCGCGAAACATTTCTGGGAGCAGTTGAGCTACATCGCGGACGTGGCGGCTTTTGTGTCCAGGCAGGAACTCGATTGGGAGCGCGTAATGGCAGCCGCCGCAGAAGTTGGCGGGGAACGAATGCTATATGTTGGGTTGCGACTGGCGGCGGATGTGCTCAATGCCCCGCTTTCTGAAAACGTTGGCGCGGTTGTGCGATCGGACCGAGCGGTTGGACGCCTTGCGAGGCAGATTATGCGCTTGCTTCCCGAGGCGGGTTCCGCACCGCCGGGAATTTTCGAGCGCGCGATGTTTCGAATGCGCATGCGCGGAGGGATTTTTTCCGGCGTGGCGTATCTGTTTCGACTTTCGCTTTCGCCCACAGAGGAAGATTGGGTTGCGGGCGCTGAAAATAAAAGGCACTGGTTTCTGGATGCGTTGGGACGGCCGTTTCGTCTCGCGCGAAAATATGGGAACGACGGCAAGTCCTGAATCGCGCCCGTTCGGAACGAAAACCTGATTACAAACTCACGCCCCCAAATAAAAGGCCCGGACGGAGTGCCCGGGCCCTCTTCAATCGAGCGTTCTTAGATATTGGTGCGTCGCGAAATGGCTCGCGGAGTCTTTGACGGTGGCGGAGGCAGCTCAACAGTAATCGACACTTCGCTCTTGTTGCGCAAGATGACGAGTTTTACGGTTTTTTCGTCGCGTTTGCCGGCGAGCCTTTCGCGCAGATCGCCGAGCGAACGGATGCGTTCGCCGTTCAGCGAGGTGATTACGTCGCCGCTCTTCACGCCCGCTTTTTCTGCCGGAGAACCTGCATTTACTTCGCGGACGAGGACACCCTCGCCGTCAGGCGCGCCAAAATAGGCGCCGAACTGGCCGCTCAGGTCTTCGGCATCGATTCCGAGACGCGGGCGCGAGCCAGCCAGCACACCGTAGCCGCCCCAGTCCATATCCGGCATGGGCGCCACTTCCGGAACTTCAATGTTTGGTAGCTGGAAAGAAAACGCGCGCGGAGCGGTCTTGAACCACATGTTGCCGTGATCTTCCGACTTGCCCAGCGTCACGCTGACCGTTTGCGCGTGGCCGTCGCGCCACACGGTGAATTGCACGGAGCGTCCCGCAGGGATTTCGCGAATCATGCGCCGAAACTGCGCCGCGCCTTCGACTCGCTGGCCGTTAATTTCCGTGATGACATCGTTGTCTTTGAGGCCGGCTTTGGCGGCAGGGCTGTCGGGCACGATGCGCTCCAGCAAGACGCCGCGCTCCGCAGGGAGCTTCAATTCTTTTGCTTTCTCTGAGCTGATTTCCTGCGACTCGACGCCGAGCCAACTTGCGCCCTCATCGCCGAGGACCACCATCGCGTCTTCATCACCCGGCTCTGGCGTTATTTCAATCCGTCGCTGCTGCTCTTGCGCTTGCTGAACAGCGGCCCTTACTGACGCTTGCAATGCGCGAGCGTCAAGGCGCTCCGCCAATCGTTCCTGCTGGCCGGCGAGCCGCTCTGCCAAGCGCGCTTGAAGCTCTTCTATTTTTTGCTCCAACTGGGCGACTTTTGCGTCCGCCGGCTCCTGCGAATGTGCAGGAGGGCTGGGCAGCGCAATCAGCGCCAGCCCGAGCGCCACGGCCCCGCCACCCATAAACAGATTTCGCTTCGTCATGATATTTTCCGTCCTCCTAGTTCCCTTAGACGCGGCTCGCCTCAAACCGTCGACCGCAAGATTACGATTTGAATTCCACCATTGACGGTGTTCAACCGGATGGGCGCTCCGCCCCTGCCAAATTTTCCGCGCATTTCGCGGGGACGCGACGCGGTTTCTTGCGAAAACGGCAGCTCGGAATAAAAGTTTCCGTTTAGCGAGCGCGCTTCCAGATTCGCCTGCGTATCCTGCGGCACAGCCAGGAGGACGGAGCCGTTGGTCGTCTCGGCCGCCATACCCTTTTCATCCAGAGCACGCGATAGCTCGAGGTGCACGTTGCCGTTGGTGGTGTGGGCGTGGACGCTGCCTCCGCCCTCGTAGACCTCGATATTTCCATTCACAGTGCGCAGCTCTTCCACCGACTCGACACCAGCGATCTTCACCGTGCCGTTGACCGTGCCGATATGCTCGACGCGTGCGCCGTGCGGAACGCGAATCGTATACTCGACGGCCACTTCCACGCCCTCATTTTGCGGATAGCGCGTGATGACCGAAACATCGTTCGGCTTGGCGTCGACTTCGATGGAGACACGATCGAGGTCTGACTCTTTTTCCTTGGCGATTTTTACCGCATGGATTTCGATCACATCGCGGTCCCATCCTTCCACTTGAACGGGGCCGTTGACATTTTGCAGCTCAAAGGTGCCGCCCGGCTGCAGCGGATAGGAATGATTGAAGTCTTTGCTTTTCGCAAAACCCGGCGCGGCCGAACCCATCGCCAGAGCAAGGATGAACAACACCGCCGTACGAAAATTAGGACGTAGCATCGCGTTCTACCCCCTTCGAGCACATCTCACGAGCTATTGCTCGTTCTTGCGAAGCGACCGAGGAACCCGGGACCCGAACAAATCTACGCGCGATGCTGCGCTTGCTGCGTTCTACTTCAGTGCAGCTCAAAATCAAATGTGACCGTCGAAATGGTTTCGACGCGCGTGCCATTGATCAGAGCGGGGTTTGCGCGCCACCGCTTCACGGCGTCGATCGCTGCGTCGGCCAGCACCGGTTCCCCCTGCAAAATCTTCTGTACTTCGATGCTTCCATCTGTCTTCACCTTCACTTGCAATATCACAATTCCCTGAATATGTGCGCGCTTGGCAAGTTCAGGATAGGCGGGGCGTGGCGAGGCGATGAGCCGCTTGAAAAAATCGCTGGAATCTTCCCTCAATCCGCCCATAAGAGCGATTTCCAGCTTGTCCATCCAGCTTTCGAGCCAGTCGCTCGTTTCCCCAGGCGCCGGAGGCTCCTCGGTTTTCGGATTGGGTGCCGAGGCTTTGACCGGGAGAATATCCGGCTCGTGCTTGCGCTCGATGCGTTCGCGCTGCTCGCGAATGAGGGAATCGCGCAGTCCCGTGTCCGCATCCAGGAACTGCAGCCGGATTTTGCCCACAGTTGTGCGCAGCTTAAGGACTTCGCCTCCTCCGTTCAGAGCTCCAGTGGCGCGAACGGATCCGGCGGTGCGACTCCCGAGCGGCTGAATGTTCAAGAGGAGCGCCGGGTCGGCATCGATCCGGCTCAAACCGCCGTTTTCGACCATCGCGTCAATGTTGGCTGCAAGATTCCTGGGCAAGAAAACAATAATGTCTCCGGCGCCGGAGGAAAGCTGCGAGGCGCCGGGAAGGCTCACCTTGCCTCCGGAAGAGTTCCCCTCCGGATTTATCCAGGCTTGAATCGTGCCACCGGCTGTGGCCGCTTGTACGGCGCCTGCTACGCGCGTCAGACAAATACTTCCGCCGTTGGATTCGACTTCCATAGGTCCGGAAACGGTGATGATTCGAATGCCGCCGCCGCCGGTCTGCGCGCGAACGGAGCCACGCACTTCGCCGAAGTCAATCTGGCCGCCGCCGGTGCGCACGCTTACGAAACTTCCGGCTTGCTTCAGCGTGATGTTGCCGCCGTCGGTTTCCAGCTGCGCGCGTCCGCTGATTTGTCCTGCGCGGATGTGGCCGCCGCCGCTGCGCAGCACGGCATCTCCGGAAATATTTCCAGCGACAATGTGTCCACCGGCGGTGAAGGCATCCAGGTTGCCAGCAACGTCTTGAACCTGAATGTGACCGCCTTCCGTGTAAAATTTGACGCTCGGATGTCCCTGCGCGACGTTGCGAAATCCGGTGAAGCCGATGCGCCCGGTTCGAATGTTGCCACCCCCGGTGATCAGGCTCGCCATGCCGCCAACGTCTTGCGTTTCTATGTCGCCGACGCCGGTGTTGACGTCCAGGCTGAAACCTACGGGGACGGCCACCTCAAATTGCACGTAAAATTGCGCGGTTGCTCCGCTGCGGGCGGTTTGTGACGGCGATGCTCCGATAATTTCCACACCGGACGCGGTGGCTCTTGCCGTAAGCGAATAACGATCGAGAAGGCTTTGCGCCAGCGGTGCGCGCGCATCGGTTTCTATATGCGCTGTGTAGCGGACCACCTGCGGCGCACCCGGTTCGAGAGTGACGATGCGCACCGAGCCCAGGTCCGCAGTCAGATGAAGCGTTAGACCATCTCTGGTTTGCAGAGTTCCCGAACGATCGGCAGAAGCGCGCGCGCCAGGGTCAGCGGAGGCAGGCGAGTTGACAGGAGGGGGATCGTAAGTGTTCGCGCAATAAGCCAGCCCCGGCAGAAGTGCGAGCGTAAAAACAAAGGAAAGCGCGATGCGAGGGACCCGGGGGCATGGACCGCTTGTCGTTTTGAAATTTGTGATCGTGCTCATCTCTCGCCGGCGACTTTTCTCAAATAACCAATTTTCTCACTACACTTCTTAGGGTGCTTCGTTCAGTAAACTTCTTTTGCTAAACTTTTTCTACTGAACTTCGCGCGTGCCAATCTGGCGCAAAGCTGCGGCGCTCCGCAGCCGGACGTAGCGGTTGGGGTCACTGCGCTGAAGCTCCTGGAGAGTGCGAATCACATGTTCCATCGAGGGGTCGAGGGGACGTTCGACGCGATCGGGCGCAAGAGCAGGTTCGGTATTCTCCGAAGTATCCGGCGCGCCGGGCTCCAGCGAGCGAACCAGGAGGTTGACCGCTTCGACGCGCACGCCGGGATTCGCATCGTGCTCCAGCGCATCGATCAAGGTCTCGCGAACCGCATGGTCGGCCACGGCATCGCGCAAGGATTCCAGCGCCTTCATGCGCACCGCGGGGTTTTGATCCTTGCGTGCCGCGAAGAGCAAGGCACGGCGTACGTCCAGATCGGCGTTGCGGGCCCGTAGCGCTTCCAGGCAATCCAGCCGCACTCCGGTGTCTGTCTGATCGCCGTTCTCGACCACATAGGTCAAAACGCGGCGAAGGTCTGGGTCGTCCACGCTGCCGGAAAGCACCAGCGGCTCTTCCGTGCGCACGTGAACTTGCAGAGTTCCCGGTGCGCCATCGAATGTGGGTGCCCAATTGATGCCTGCGACTTCCATCTTCGAGAGCTGATCCTCCGTGAAGCGCGCCGAAGGCGAAACATTCACTGTGTGCCCGGTGGAATTGGAATTGAGGCGCGCGGAAATCCATGGCAAGAGTTGCGTGCCGAGCGCCACGCCAAACATAACGAGGAGGGCCCCATTTAAGACAGGGTGCATCACCATAGAGCGCCGCAGCCATCCGAACGGCCGCCAGCGCTCTTGCAGCGGCGGCGCGGACAGATCATCAAGCGCTTCCGCAAGTTCACTGCGGCACTGCGAAAGAAGAATGCCGCCCGTGTCGTTCTGCTCGGAAGCTTGCAGAGCCTCCATCAAGGATTCGTGCAGCCCGCGCTCTTCGGCAAGCTGTGCGGCACAAACCGGGCAAGCCGCGAGATGCGTTTCAACTAGCGTGTTCTCCTGCTCAGTGGTTTCACCGCAGGCGTAAAAGACCAGCAACCCCGCGACCTCTTTGCACTGGAATTGTTGAGGCGCGCTCATCGCAGGCCTCCCAGCTGACTGCGCAGCTTGCGCGTCGCACGGAACAGCGAGTTCTTCACCGTTTCTTCCGTAGTTCCCAGTGCGTCACCGATGGCGCGCAGCTTCAATCCTTGATAGTGCTTGAGCTCAAAAACGAGGCGCTCGCGCGGCGAAAGCCGTTCCATCGCCGTGGCGATGCGCGCTTGAATCTCTTTCCCAAAAAGTTGACGCTCGGGATCGAGTGTTGGGCGGTGCTCTCGTTGGCGTTCAAAGAAATCGGTTATGCCTTCTTCATGATTCCCGGAGTTGGACTCTGGCGCTTGATCCTCGGGCCGCGCCTGACGGCGCCGCAACTGATCGAGGCAAACGTTGGTGACGATGCGGTAGAGCCAAGTGTAAAAGCTGCATTCAAAACGAAATCGGTGCAGATTGCGGTAAACCTTGAGGAAAGCCTCCTGGTAAACGTCGCGCGCATCTTCCGGACGTTTCATGAGGTTCAGCGCCAGCCGCAGAACATCCCGGTCGTAGCGGTGAACAAGCTCTTCAAAAGCCGCACGGCTACCGGCTTGAGCTTCCGCCACGAGGGTGCGCTCGTTTAGGTTGGGCAAAGAGTCCACCGTAGCCAGGGAGGCGCCGGTGCCACCCGCCAGGCCTGAATCATTAGCCAAAGCTAGAGCCCATCTTGGAAGCGGCATATTTCGCTTTCTCTTCTCGTGCGCTGGTGTTGCTGCTTATTTAACAACAGCTTAGGCCGAATCTGCCAGCCCACCACACTAAGAACATTACGCGACCACCCAATTTGGACGTGCTAAGACGCCCCTGGGTAAGCATCCGCTTCCACTTACAGAACGATTATCGGAGCCTATTTGTTTCCGATTTCCACAGGGGGCAAGTGGTTGCCCTGACCTGGCGCGAAAAGACGATTTTTCAGTCCTAACCGCAGCCTCAATTGGAGGCCCTATGTGGCGGCGGACGCTCGCATTCGCCAGACGATGAGTGGCCAGGAGAGCATCACCAGCATTATTACCATCAGGATGTAGCCATTTGTGCGATAGAACGCGTCTGGTTGTGGCAACAATTGTGCGGCAGCTCCGAGCAGTGCGAGCAGTGCCACGATAAGTAGGCACCCCACCACATTAAAACGAATGACTCGGCGAACGCCAAAGACGATCACTCCTAGCAGAATCGCATCCACCAGGACCTGTTTCGCGAAATCGGTCCCGGTAGCCCAATCGCTCCCGGCCAGAAACATTGCGCCGAGCACGAAGACTCCAAACCGCAACCAGCGTGCTTTGAGAACGGCCGCCACAAAAGCGGCGATGAAAGCGATGAGACCGGTCAAGAACAGGCTGCTGATCACTGCGCCGCCGAAAATGGCGCCGGCGGGCAGGGTAGTGTCGAAGTAGGGAGCAAGAGAGAACGGCAAGCTGCGATGCACCGTCTGCCAATGGAACGTGATGAATTCGACCAGGCGTCGGAGTCCGAGAATCCCCGCTGTTCCGCACACGCCAATCCAAAGTGCATCGCGGTAATAAACTGCGGGCATGCGCGAACCCACCGGGAGGCGCTCGTTCCCGAACGCACGACTGCTAAAGTACGAAGCGAAACCGAAGAGCGCCGCGAGTCCTCCGAGATACAGGAAAGCCCCCACGAGAATGCCGATGGCAATGCCGCCGAGCATGGCTTTGAAAGGAATTGCTGTCTGGTAGCCGTTCAGAAAGTATTGAATACGATTACCAAATGCGACGCTCAACACGTAAGCGGCCAGCCCGCCTGTAGCCCAGAGGAGCAGCCTGCGCCAGGGTACCGCGCGCATGGCTTCCGAGCCTAGGTTCTTGAAAAAGAGAACGAGCGCGGTAATCCCTATTCCGCCGAATAAAAGAATGGGAACGGCGAAACTGTAAATGGTCCGGAACAGCGTTTGTGATTCCTGCTCGCGCCGCCACTCGTCGGGGATTTTGATGAACATCCAGCCCGTTCCGCCCTCTCTGGCTTCGAGTTCTTCCCGCGCTTCTGGTTTCGGGTAGTAGGAGCCGCGGTATTCGGCGACTTCATCGCCAAGCACCGCGAGTTTGATGCGAACATAGGCGTGGCTCACCGCATCATTTGAAGAAGTCGAGCCGGAGTCGATCGGAGTGCGCTGCTGCCAGGCCAACTCGTGGTCGGTGCGGTGAATGCGCTTGTCGGAGTTTGCTTCGACGAGGCTCCACTGGCTCAGATCGAGCTTTTTCACTTCTCGCAAATATTTTTCGGCCTTGGCCACGGCTTCTTCCTTGCTCAAAGAAGCTCCGGGCGCATCTTCGGCGAGCTTGTGATTGACCGCGAGCAGCACGCCGTCGGGACTCAACTTGATCGAAAATTCTTCCGGCTGGCTATCCCGAAAATAGCGGACCTGCCAGATCGCCCCGGGTACTTGGGTGGCATAAATCTCGTTCAGGCGCGCGATGCCTACCCGCTGGCGAAGGAATTCGTTGGTGAGGGGATCCGTGAAATCCGTGAAGATTGTTGCATGGCGATAGGAGTTTGGATCGAGCCCGCGCTGGCGGAGGACTTCATCGGCCCGGACCTTCGCTGTCCGCGCATCGACGGAGAGCTTCAGATAGTCGCCGAGCGATGGAGTTTTGAAGCGCCAGGCCGCCGTGCCGCCGAGCACCAGGCAGGCTGCCAGGAAGATCATGGTTGTGGGCGTTAAGGCGTCATAACGCCGCAGCACGCCAGCTGCCGCTTCTGGTGCCTCCGGTTCCGGAGGAGACTCAAAGCTAATTTCTTGAATTGGCTCAGCGCTGTTAAGCAAATCTTCATCACGTTCGAAGCGGCCGCGCGAGAGATAAGAGACGCCTGCAAAAATCAACGGCGCGAGTGCCGCCAGACCGACCACCACGCCGGAAATCTTGAAATAAAGGCTGTTCGAACGCACCAGCAACAGCCCGACGAGCGAAGCGTCCACCGTGTAATGCCAGATCAGCGTCGCCAGAATGCCCCAGCGCAGCATCACGATCCCCGCGACGATGCCGATCAAGCCGACCTCAAGGCCGCGAATGTACGGCGGCTCGTTCGGATACGCGGAGTGCAGAAAGCTCCAGCAGAACGCGGGAACAATGACGGCCACAATGGTCGACCCCGTCAGTCGCTTTAAAAAGGGAATCGCAAAGAGCCGGAAAAGGAATTCTTCGCTCGTCGCCGCGAGCATGCCTATCGCCACGCCGGAAATCCACGGAAATGTGGTGTTCACGGAATTTTCGTAGTTCAAATCTTGCGGCGCCCAGGCTCCGTAGTGGCGCGCGACGATGTAGAACGCCACGATGAATCCGATGTGCGCGGCCGCAAGCGACAAACCAACGGTCGCTGAGGAGAAAAACTCCTTCGAGCGCAATCCTCGCAGCGTGAACGCTTTCGCCAATCGCAATCGTCCCGGTTGCGACCAGCGGTACAGCGGCTCTCCGCCGGGTATCGGGAGGACCACCGTCAGTGCCGAGAGCACTCCAAAGAGCAGCGCCTTCGCAAATTCCTCGAACACAAAGCTTCCGTAGGCTGAGTTTGTGTCGTAACCCATGCGGTTCAGAGGCCAATTGTTGAGCTGCATCAACGTCAGCAGAATCGTGACCACGATGCCCAGCTTGATCGCGCCACCCCAGCTGGTTTGCTTGCGCATCGTCAGCAGGATTCCCAGCCCAACTACCGCCACCATCAGCGCCAGGTAAGGAACGATGGCCACTTGGTTGTAGAGAATATTTTTTGATCGAAGTTTCGCGTAGCTGCGTTCCCAGGCTTCCGGCACCTGCAGGAATTCTTTCGAGCTTCCGGCGCGGTCGCCTTGCAGCTCCACTCTCAGGCGGTACGGCGCATCCTTGGCGCGAAAGTCGCGCTTTTCCCACGTGAAAGACCAGTCGAGTCTGTTTGGTTTTTTGCTGGAGTTGGCTTCCTCGGGCAGAAATGTCCACTTGCTCAAATCCACGCCCATCTTATTGCGCAGAAAATTCTGCGCCGCGGCTTCGGCAGCGGCGCGATCTGGTGAGGCACCCGCGCGCGCCTCTTCGACTTTGTGCGTGTAACCTACAATTTCCCCGCCCGGACTGACTTGTACGCCGAACTCTTCTTCTTGCTTTGGCCGGAAGAAACGCACTTTCCAATACCAGATGTTCAGCTCGCTCGACATCATCCGGTTGGCTTGCTCGAGTCCCACCTCCCGCTCCAGATACGTTTTCGCGTTGTCGTCTACTTCGAAAACGATCGCCGATTGGTACCCGCTGACGTCTTCTCCGAGGCTGCCGACAAATTGCTGCGCTCTTGTGAGGGCCTCCGCGCGCGAAACCTTAAAATCCACCGATGCTTCCGGAAACGCTTGGAAAAAATACTTGTACGCAAAGAGCACGCCTACAATGCCCAACAGTACCCAAAGCAGCACCGCGCGCTTATCCGAACTTGTCAGCCGGTCTTCCGCCACCAGTGCCTCCCGCAACGTTCGCGACGCAAAATGCTCACTCTAATGATACGCAGCAGCATAGCGCAAGTATCGCCTTATCAGTGTGTTTCCGCCGGGCACGGTGTGTTTCCTGCGGGAATGATATAAAGAAGTGTTAATGGCACTCAGCCTTACAACCGAAGTGCGCATGATCAAGGGCGTCGGCCCGCAGCGCGCCGAACTTCTTGCGAAGCGCGGCATTCATACTTTCGAAGACCTGCTCGCCTATTTGCCGTTTCGCTACGAAGACCGCATTCATTTTTCAAACATTCGCGATATCCAGCCCAACGGCACCTACACGATTCGCGCGAAAGTGATGAGCGGCCAAGCCATCCCCAACAAGTTCAGCTACAACGCCATCTATCATTTGCTCGTACAGGACGCCGCCGGCGGCTTGCTCCCCTGCAAATTTTTTCACGGCGGTTATCTTGAAGGCCGCCTCAAACCCGGCCAGCAGCTCATCCTTCACGGCAAAGCCGAAATCGATAAGCTCCGCCCTGCGCGTCTCGAGATGATCAATCCGCAGCTCGAGATGCTCGGCGACGGCGAGCCCGACTCCACCGAAGTCGGCCGCATCGTTCCCATCTATGAAGCTATCGGCACGTTTGGCTCGCGCGCCATTCGCCGCGCGATGTACGCAGCGATGCAGCTTATCGACACAAATATGCTGGACGTGCTTCCGGAAAGTGTGCGCGCGCGTCTCGATTATCCGCCGCGCCGCGAAGCATTGATCCACGTTCACTTTCCTGAGCCGCAAGAATCGCTCGAAGCGCTCAACACGTTTCGCACGCCTTCCCAACAACGGCTCATCTTCGAAGAATTCTTCCTCTATCAACTCAGCCTCGCGCTCGACCGCAAGACCACGCGCAAGGAAAATGCCATCGCCTTCCGTGTCCGTGAAGAAAAAGTGCGCGAAGCGCTGAAGCGCATCCTGCCTTTCAAACCCACCGCCGCGCAGAAACGGGTGCTCGCCGAAATCGCCACTGACCTCGAAAAGTCCGCGCCGATGAACCGCCTTTTGCAAGGGGACGTTGGCAGCGGGAAAACCATCGTCGCGCTGCAAGCAGCGGTAATCGCCATCGAAAACGGCTGCCAGGCCGCCCTTATGGCGCCCACGGAAATTCTCGCCGTGCAACATTATCTTTCCGCGCGCCGCGTCCTAGCTCCTGGCGGCCACCGCGTCGAGCTCCTCATCAGCGGCCTTAAGTTCGCCGAAAAACAAGCCGCGCTCGAACGCATTCGCTCCGGCGAAGCCCAGCTCGTCATCGGCACCCACGCCCTCATCGAGGATCAAGTCCAATTCGCCCGCCTCGCTTTCGCCGCCATCGACGAGCAGCACCGCTTCGGCGTCCTACAGCGCAAACGCCTCATGGACAAAGCCACGTCCCACGGCCACGCTCCCCACGTCCTCGTCCTCACCGCCACGCCGATCCCGCGCACTCTCTCGCTCACTCTCTACGGCGATCTCGACGTC
>Ga0210405_10001365_pt1 | contig 28000 bp, 31 predicted proteins | sample IncBWH11MmetaG_FD_155492 | JGI IMG/M metagenome (GOLD analysis project Ga0210405, IMG submission 155492) | Forest soil microbial communities from Barre Woods Harvard Forest LTER site, Petersham, Massachusetts, United States - Inc-BW-H-11-M | ecosystem: Environmental > Terrestrial > Soil >...
GTTTGCGCGAGAATATCGAAGATGTTGCCGACGAAGATGGCGTTCAGGAGAAAAAGAATGTCTGTCTCCTTGAGAGAGAAATTTTTCCGGGCAATTTCAACGTAGCACAGGGGTGGGGCATGGTCAAAAGGAATAGGATGCGGATGTGTTGTGATGGGATGCAGGGAGAGTGTGGTCGTGGGGAAATTGGATAACAGAAAGCAGATAACAGATAACAGATAGCAGGAACCGGAGGGGCGATGAAATTTGCGAAGGTGGTGTTTTGGGTGGCGGGGATTTGGGGATTGCTGGTGATTACGCCACTGTATTTTTTGTTTGATGTGATTGGACGGCAGGATCCGCCGGCGATTACGCATCCGGGATTTTATTACGGGTTTGCTGGGTGCGCACTGGCATGGCAGATTGCGTTTTTGTTTATTGCGCGCGAGCCGATGCGGTTGCGGCCGATGATGATTCCGTCTGTGGTGGAGAAGTTTACGTTTGGGGTTGCGGTGGTGGCGCTGGTGATGCAGGGGAGGATGCATGCGGGGGATTTGGTGTTTGCGGCGACGGATTTGACGCTGGGGGTGCTATTTGTTGCGGCGTTTGTGGTGACGGGAGGTAAATGAAGTAAAGGAGGTAAAGGAAATAGCAGGAAGCATCGGAGAATAGGTGGACGCGAAGGCATTGTGAGTCTTGAGCGAATGTCCCAGATATGAGACATTAAAAAGCACTACAGGTCTGTTCAATGAAAAAGATGAAACCAGTCGTGGCGCGGAATTCGAAGGAATTGGCGAACGCTCTCGGGCTGACTTCCGCCGACGGGGCAGAGATTGATCTGCGGAGCGAATTGAACTCGAAGATTGTCGAGATTGTGGCGCGAAAGAAGTTGACCCACGCGGAAGTGGCAAGGCTGGCGAAGACTTCGAGGACTCGGGTGACGGCGATATTGAATCGAAATACGAAGAGCGTGTCTACGGATTTATTGTTGCGGGTGCTTTATGCGCTGGGTTATACGGCAAAATTAAGGATTCAGCGGGCGGCATGAAGCGCGGTCCCGCAAAGACGCGTGTGATAGAGTGAGGAGTATGGGGAAGAGTTTTGATATTGGGTTGGAACGGTTGACGGGTACGGGTGTGCCTAGAATCGGAGAAACCCAAGACGGCGGCGTAAAGCCGCCCCTACACAACGCTGGCCGGCAGGAGGCCGGCGCCACATTGGTTGCTTCGTTTGAAGAGAAAAACCGCACCCTGAAAGGCGCAGGGTGCGGCACCCACGATTCGGAGGGGTCGACGTTTTATCTGGAAACGTTTGGGTGCCAGATGAATGACCATGATTCGGAGAAGGTGGCGGGGCTTTTGCTGGCGCGGGGGTATCGGCAGGTGGATGGGCCGGAAGCGGCTAAGGTGATTTTGTATAACACTTGTTCGATTCGGGAGAAGGCGGCGCAGAAGGTGTTTTCGCGGTTGGGGGAGTTGCGGCCGGCGGATGAGCAGGACGGAAAGAGTTTTAACACAGAGGACACTGAGAGAGAACACAGAGTTCACAGAGACGGCCGGGTGCTGGAGAAGAATCACCCGAGTCAGAGGAAGATTGTGAATGCGGGTGGGGGGAAGATTATTGGGGTGTTGGGGTGCGTGGCGCAGCAGGAGGGGGAGGGGATTTTTGAGCGGGCGCCGTGGGTCAGTTTGGTTTGCGGGTCGGCGAGTTACCGGAAATTGCCGCAGTTGATTGCGGAGTTGGAGGCGGGGAACCGGCGTGTGACCGGGTTGGATACGGACACGGACGAGACGTTTGAGACGGAGATTACGCGGCGGGACAATCCGTGGCGTGCGTATTTGACGATTATCGAGGGGTGCGACAAGGCTTGTTCGTATTGCGTGGTGCCGTTTACGCGGGGGCCGGAGCGGAGCCGGGCGAGCGCGTCGATTTTGGAAGAGGTACGGCGGCTGGCGGAGGCGGGGTACAGCGAAGTGCAGTTGCTGGGGCAGACGGTGAATTCGTACGCGGACCCGAGCGCGAGGAAGATGCGGTTTTCGGAGTTGCTGGCGGTGGTGGCGGAAGTGCGCGGGATTCGCCGGGTGAGATTCACGACTTCGCACCCGCGGGATTTTGGGAAGGACATCGTGGAGGCAATTGAGGCGCATCCAACGATTTGCGACCACGTGCACTTGCCGGTGCAGAGCGGGTCGACCGCGGTGCTGCGGGCGATGGCGCGGACTTATTCGCGGGAAGAGTACCTGGAGAAGATTGGGTTGATGAAGGCGGTGCGGCGGCCGATCAGTATTACCACGGACATTATCGTGGGATTTCCGGGGGAGACGGAAAAGGATTTCGAAGAGACGCTCACGTTGCTGGATGAGGTGCAGTACGACAGCGTGTTTGCGTTCAAGTATTCGCCGCGGCCGAATACGCCTTCGCTGAAGATGGCGGATGCTATTCCGGAAGAGGAGAAGGGGCGGCGGCTGGCGATTTTGATGGACCGGCAGAGGGAAATTCAGCGGGTGAGGAATGAGCGGACGGTTGGGGAGACGTTTGAGGTGCTGGTGGACGGGAAGTCGCGGCGGGAGAACCAGTGGTCGGGGCATACTAGTTCGAATCGGGTGTTGAATTTTACTTCACCGGAGCAGGAACTTCTGGGAGACTACGTGCAGGTGAAAGTGGTTTCGGCGATGCCGAATAGTTTGGTGGGAGAGATGGTTGGGCGGATAGGTGTTAATCGGTAGAAGAGAAGATTTCAACACAGAGTGCGCAGAGGAAGACCACAGAGTTCACAGAGAAGAGAAAGGCGCCCGCCTCAGAAGGCGGCCGCTACAAAGACGTGGAGTAGAAGGACAATCGGCGGGGAATGGGGGAGGGCGCGATGGAAGTGGAAATGAAGATACGCGGCCTGATGATGGATCCGGTTACGCAGATGCCGATTGTGGTGCTGAAGGATGTGCAGGGACAGTCGGTGCTGCCGATCTGGGTGGGGGCGTACGAGGCGAACGCGATTGCGCTGGAGATTGAGAAGGTGTCCACGCCGCGGCCGATGACGCATGATCTGCTGAAGAATGTGCTGCTGGGCTTGGATGTGCATGTGCAGAAGATTGTGGTGAACGATTTGAGGGATGATACTTTTTTTGCGCTGATCTGGGTGGAACGCGAGGGCGAGTTGATCAGCATTGATTCGCGGCCGAGCGATGCGCTGGCGCTGGCGTTGCGGGTGGATTGCCCGATTTTTGTGGATGAGACGGTGTTGAAGAATTCGAAGGTGGCGACGGCGTTGGCGGAGCGGGGTTCGAACGAACAGTTGAGGAATTATCTGGAAGGGTTGAGTGATGAGGATTTGGGGCGGTACAAGATGTGAGAAGAATTAGAAAATAGAAATTGGAAAATGGAAATTGGGCGGCGCGGATTTGGGTTCGCGCCGTTTTTGTTTTTGGGAGGAAGAAAGAGGGGACTTAACGCAGAGGACGCTGAGGTAAGCGCGCAGAGTTCGCTGAGAAGAGGAAGAACCCCCCAAGAGCACAGGCAGGAGTGCCTGTGCCACTAGAGCGGGAGGTGGCGGAGGCGGCGGCGCCAGAAGGTTAGGAGGAGGATGCCGATCAGGATTAGGGAAGCGCTTAGGCCGATCCAGAGGCCGAGGACGCCCCAGTGCTGGCGGAAGCAGAGCCAGGCGCCGAAGGGGAGACCCATGAGCCAGTAGGCGCAGAAGTGGCAGATCATGGGGGTGCGGGTGTCGCCGGTGCCGCGGAGGGCGCCGGTGGCTACGGTCTGGATGCCGTCGAAGAGCTGGAAGGCGGCGCCGGCGGCGAGGAGGACGACCGCGTTGTGGATGAGGACGGGATTATTGGTGTAGATGCGGGCGATGTATTGGGGAAAGACGAGGAGGACGACGCTCATGCAGGACATGAAGGTGGCGCCGAGGAGAATGGCGGTGTTTCCGGCAAGGCTGGCACCGGGGAGATCGCGGCGTCCGATGGCCTGGCCGACGCGGACGGCGGCGGCGGAAGAGATGCCGAGAGGAACCATGTAGGTGAAGGCGACGGTGTTGAGAGCGATCTGGTGGCTGGCGAGCGGGACGGCGCCGAGGCGGGAAATTAGAGAGGCAACCGCCCCGAAGACCGTGATTTCGGCGGTCATCTGCATGGCGGCGGGGAAGCCGAGGGCGATCAGGCGACGGACGCGGGCGAGATCGGGGCGGAGAGAGGCTTGACGCATGTAAGCGTTGTTGCGCGCGTCGTACCAGAAGAGGAAGACGATGACGACGGTGGCGAGATAGGCGCGAGAGATGGCGGTGGCGATGCCGGAGCCGACCACGCCGAGCATGGGGAAGCCCCAGTGGCCGAAGACGAGAAGGTAGTTGCCGACGACGTTGATGAGATTGGCGGTGATGAGCGCGAAGGCGATGGGGCGGACCAGGTTCATGCCCTGCAGAGTGCGGCGAAAGGTGAAGTAGAAAAGAAGAGGAACGAGGCCGAAGGCGAGCGTGTGCATGTAGGGGCGGGCGAGGACGGCGATGTCGGGAGAAACGCCGAAGAGGTTGAAGAAATTGGGAAGGAACCAGACAGGGAGCAGCAAAAGTGGGGCGAGAGCGAGGCTGAGGTAAATGCCGTTGACGAGCGAGTGGAAGCAATCTTCGCGGTGGCCGGCGCCGAAGGATTGGGAGACCAGCGTGTCCAGGCCGATTAGGAGGCCTTCACCGAAGAAGACGAAGACGAGGAAGAGGCTGGAGCTGATGCTGACGGCGGCGATGGATTGTGCGCTGTTGGGGAGGCGGCCGACGAACATGGTGTCTTCGATAGCCATGCTGATCCAGCCGATTTCGGCGAGGACGAGCGGGATGGCGAGGTGGAGCGTGGGGCGAAGCTCGGAGCGGAGAGTGGGCCAGGAGAGCATCGATTAGTTTACGAAGGACGTGGAAGGAGGTAAAGGAGGTTGACGAGGTAAAGGAAGTAAAAGGAAAGGAAGTTACTGGTTGGGAGGACGGCGCGGGAAGTTCCATTGACGGAGATGGGAGGGGTGGATAGGTTGGATTGTAGAGAAGGTGTTTGTTGGCTTGAAATTGGATTCTTGCGCTGGCTCGCTGTGGGTTTGCGAAGAGCGTTTAGCAGAGGGAGACGACTGTGGCCAGGATTGATACATTGGCGGAAAAGGCGCGCGGGGAGCATATTCGGGCGGGACTACGGCTGAATTCGCGCGTGGAATTGACTGTGGAGTGGGAAGAGGGCGGAAAGACGCTGCGGGCGAAGGCATACACCGTGGACGTAAGTCCGAAGGGATGCATGGCCATTGTGGAACAGGGGTTGCCAGTCGGGCAAAAATTGCGGGTTATGAATGGCATGAACGGGAAAACGGCGGAAGCGACGCTGATGTGGCGGGGGCATGAGGGGCGGAAAGGTTGGGAGTTTGGGTTGCAGTTGGGGGAATCGGCGGGGGATTTTTGGGGAGTGGAGTTTTAGAAGACGGATAACAGATATCAGCGAACAGATAACGGGAAGCGGGTGAGCGGCACAGTCTTGACTGTGCCGTTTCTGTTTTTAGGGAGGAAAGAGAGGATTTAACACAGAGGATACAGAGGTAAGCGCGCAGAGGTCGCTCAGAAGAGTGACTCCGAAGCAGGAGATTTCCACTGGGGGCAGGAGAAATTGCAATTTTGGCTTGCGAATTGCGGGTATGAAACGTAGAGTGGGCCTATGCCTTGTGGCCTTTCTGCCGGCATAACAGCTAATAGACTAAATGAAGTAGAGGTGCCTCGGTAGGGGTGTGGGCGAAGCTAAAGAAAAAGGGGACTTAACGCAGAGGTCGCAGAGGTAAGAGCGCAGAGTTCGCAGAGAAGAGTAGAGAAGAAGAAAGCAAGAGCTGGCTTAAAAGACCAGCGCTACATTTAAGAATGAAGCGAGTACGGAGTTAAAGAGAAGAGGGCCTGACGAGTTGGAGAGAATGCGGCGAGGAGCGGAGGCAGAGATTCGATGACTGCCATAATCACGGTGGCGAATCAGAAAGGCGGCGTCGGAAAGACGACGACGGCGATCAATCTGGCTGCGGCAATCGCGAACAAGGGGAGGCGGACGCTGCTGATTGACCTGGATCCGCAGGCGAATTCGACGATCGCATTTTTCAATATGGGCGAAGTGACTTCGTCGATGTTCGACGTGCTGGGCGATGCGCATTTGCCGATGGCCGAAGTGATCAAGCCGACGAAGGATCCGATGCTGAACGTGGGCAGCGGGCGGCTGGCATTGGCGAAACTGGAAACGGTGCTGGCTGGGCAGTTTGATGCGCCGTACCGGTTGAAGGATGCGCTGGCTCCGGTACTGAAGGATTACGATTACGTGATTGTGGACACGCCGCCGTCGCTGGGAATCTTGACGGTGAATGCGCTGGTGGCTTCGACGCATCTGCTGGTGCCGATTCAGGCGGCGTATTTCGCGATCGAAGGCACAGACGATCTCTTGGAGACGTATGAGCGGATTCGCGCGCGGCCCAATCCGCAATTAAAGATGCTGGGCGTGGTGATCACTCTCTACGACAAGCGAACGAATATTTCCAAGGATACGCACGGGCAGATTCGCGCGGTGTTCGGCGAAGTGCTGTTCAAGACGAAGATCGGGAAGAACGTGCGGCTGGAAGAGAGTCCGGCGTACAAGGAAACGATTTTGACTTTTGCTCCCAAATCGCCGGGGGCAGTGGAATACAAAAAGCTGGCAGCGGAGGTACTGCATCGTGTTGAAGAAAGCCGGGTTGCCCGTCACGCTGAAGATGCGGCATGACGCGCATTACGTAGAATCACTCACAAGTTATAGCGGGGCGGCGGTCGGGCGCATGATTCCCGTGGACCAGATCCGGCCGAATCCGGATCAGCCGCGCAAGGTGCTGGGCGACCTGCGCGAACTGACGGACTCGATTCGGGAGAAGGGCGTGCTGGAGCCGCTGCTGGTGCGGTATGTTCCGCGCGAGGATGCGTATCACATTATTTCGGGCGAGCGACGGTATCACGCGGCGCGGGCGGCGGGTTTGCGCGAAGTGCCGGCCATTGAGAAGATGGCGGACGACGCGGAGACTTTGGAAATTGCGCTGATTGAGAACATGCAGCGGAAGGATTTGACGCCGTTTGAAGAGGCGGAAGGGTTGCACCGGCTGGCGACTACGTTTGAGTACCGGCATGAGGATCTGGCGAAGAAGATTGGCAAGTCGCGGACTTCGGTGTCGGAGACGATGGCGCTGATGGCTATTCCGGAGGCGCTGCGGAAGAAGTGCATCGAGGTCGGCGTGACGAGCAAGGGATTGCTTTTGCAGATTGCGCGGCAGCCTACTGAGAAGAAGATGCTGGAGATGTTCGCGAAGATTCTCCAGGGCGGGTTGACACGGGATGCGGCGCGGCAGGACCGGAACGACGAGAAGGGACTGGCGCCACGGTCGCAGCCGTTTGTGTTTCAGTTTGAGCCGGAGAATGAGGCGTTTAAGTTCCGGTTGCAGTTTAAGAAGAGCCATGTTTCGCGGGATGAGTTGATCCGGACGCTGCGGGAGATATTGGAGCAGTTGGAGGGGGCGGAGGAGACGCATTCGGCGGCGTGAGAAGAGGAGTGGCCATGGTCAGCGACCGGTGGCCGGCGAAAGAGAAAGAACGAGGGCGGCGCGGGTTGCGCCGCTTTTTGTATTTGGGCGGAAGAAAGAGGGGACTTAACGCAGAGGACGCTGAGGTAAGAGCGCAGAGTTCGCGGAGAAGAGACGGACTCGGGCCGGCAGGATGCCGGCGCTACCTGTGGATATAATTTGAGGAATGATGGAACTGACAGAGGGGCAGATGCGGGTGGTGGAGCGGTTGTTTGGGGCGGGGTTTCGGCCGATGGCGATACCGCCTTATGAGAGTGCGTTGATTATGCGGAAAGGTGAGTGTGTGGCGTTGCTGGGGCCGGTGGAGAATGGCGGACTAAAATTGCTGGCGCCGGTGACGTTTTTGGTGGATGGGAATTTGAGCGTCCGGTTGAAGAAGAGTTCGGGGGATGTGTTTGTGTGGAAGAAGAAGGAGATGTTGGCAACGCCTGAAAAATTGAAGGAGTTGGAGGGGTTTCGGGCGGAGTTTGAAGGGATTTTGAACACAGGCGGAGACCAGTAGGGCAAGAGGGTTAGTGCTTGGTTTGGGATTCTAGTTTTTTGACGAGGCGCGCGCCAGCGCTGTTGAAACCGGTTAGAAGGCCGCCCCAAACGTGTTTGTCGCTCCAGAGATTTTGGCCGCTCTTTGAATCAATCACCGTCAAATATACTTCTCGGGTGGGAGAAGCTTTGTTGTAGTTCGGAACACTGTCTTCGTGCATCTCGCCGTTCTGAATGGAACCCGTTTGACCGCTGGCGAGGAGGAGATCACCGCCGCGGTAAGGGTCGGCAGATAGAAGAAAAATCAGGTCGGCGTCTTTTCTGTCAGCGACGAGTTTATACTTGCCCCATTTCTTGAGTTCATCGAGGGCGCTCTTGCCGACCGAATCGGAACCGGTCTGATTATCAAAACATACGGTTTTTGCGTTTCGAATGGATGCGGAGTGAGCCAGCTGTTTTTGGGCATAGAGCGGAGATGCAGGTACGACGAAACAAATGGTCAGAAGAAAGAGGGCAGAGGAAGAAGTTCGCATTGGCACCTCCTCGACCGAATCTAGCATTGAGTATAAGATTTTCTGGCGATGTACGTAAGAAGAATGTGAGCCACTAATGGCTGTGCCACGGTGGTTGCGAAAAACGTAACCGGGGCGAGATGAAGCGAATCGAAAGATTATGACTACTTATGACATTGTTTGCGTTGGAGCTGGGCCTACTGGGCTGGCTTGCGCTATGGAGGCGAAGCGGGCGGGGATGCGGGCGCTGGTGATTGATAAGGGCTGCTTGTGCAATTCGATTTACAACTACCCGGTGAACATGGTGTTTTTCACGACGCCGGAATTGCTGGAGATTGGCGGGTTGCCGATGGTGACCGGTGGCGACAAGCCGACGCGGATCGAGGCGCTGAAGTATTACCGGAAGGGTGCGGAGCATTACGGGCTGGAGTTGCGGTTGTTTGAAAAGGTGCTGCGCGTGGATGGGCACGAGGGCGCATTCACGGTGGTGACGGAGACGGAGAGCGGGCGGGAAGAGAGATATCAAGGGAAGAAGATTGTGGTGGCTACCGGATACTACGATTTGCCGAATGAGATGGGCGTGCCGGGCGAGCATTTGCCGCATGTGGATCACTACTACAGGGAGCCGCATCCGTTCTGGAAGCAGGATGTGGTGGTGATTGGCGGGAAGAATTCGGCGGTGGAGTCGGCTTTGGATTTGTACCGGAACGGGGCGCGGGTGACGCTGCTGGTGAGGTCGAAGGAACTGGGAAAATCGCTGAAGTATTGGGTGCGGCCGGACATTGAGAACAGGATTAAGGCGGGGCAGATCCAAGCGCTTTTCAGCACTCGGGTGAAGGAGATTGTCCGCGAAGGGATCGTGGTGGAGAACGATGCGGGCGTGCAGGAACTGGCGGCGAAACAGGTGTTCGCGTTGACGGGATATCACCCGGATTATGAGTTTATTGAGGCGCTGGGAGTGCGGTTGGACCCGGAGAGCCGGAGGCCGTCGCTGGATCCGAATACGTTGGAGAGTAATGTGGTTGGGATTTACCTGGCGGGCGTGGTGGTGGCAGGGCGGTTTACGGGAGAGATTTTTATTGAGAATGGAAGATTTCATGGGAAGCAGATTGTGGATGGATTGAAGTAGGGGAGAAAAGGGATTTAACACAGAGTTCGCAGAGGATGAGCACAGAGGTCACAGAGAATTCGCGGTTTGGCGGGAGCGGCGGGGGTTTGGTAGACTCACTAGGCGGAATTGTTTGGTCACCTGATGGTTCGCACTCGCTCACCACAAGAGGTGGCCGCTATAGGGGATTATGGCCAATTTAATTGGGGAAATGGCAGAGACTACCGTTGCGCTGGTGAAGGGGTTCGCGGTCACCTGGAAGAATATGTTCCGGAAGACGGTGACAGAGAACTATCCGCATGAGCCGGTACATTTCCAGCCTCGGTATCGCGGGATTCATGTGCTGCACCGGGATGAGGGCGGCCTGGAGAAGTGCGTGGGATGCTTTCTGTGCGCGGCGGCTTGCCCGGCGAACTGCATTTACATCGAGGCGGCGGAAAATACGGACACGAACCGGATTTCGGCGGGGGAGCGGTACGCTAGCGTTTACAATATTGATTATTCGCGGTGTATTTTTTGCGCGTATTGTGTAGAGGCCTGCCCGACGGATGCGATTACGCATGGGCATGGGTTCGAGCTGGCGACGTATGACATCAATTCGCTGGTGTACCGGAAAGAGCAGATGCTGGAGAACACCAAGGGTGAGTTGCCGGCGATACAGAAAGTCTGAAGAGATTTAGAAAATAGGAAATTGAAATTGGGAAAGCGCTCCGAGAGATCGGGGCGCTTTTTGTTTTTGGGGCAACAGAAGGAGGGGACTCAACGCAGAGGGCGCTGAGGTAAGCACGCAGAGTTCGCTGAGAAGAGGCAGACAACGCCAAGAGCACAGGCAGGAGTGCCTGTGCCATAGGGAAGACGCTGACAGAGTCCTCTAAAAAATATACAGGGTCCAAGACGTAAGTTGGCGAGGTGAGCTGTGAAGAATGCTGACGCGGGCTTGGAGATGGGGGGCGTTGGACCGCAGGGTTGCGAGGCGGGGGCGAGGCCGCTGGGGAAGAGGGATGCGGGAAGCATAGAGAGGGCTGTTGGGAGCACACCTTTCCGTCCATGCGGTGCGCGAGGCACGCTGGACAAAATCAGGAAGACCACATGTTGTTCGCTACGGAGAGCGAGCGAAAGGTCAGTCGCGGCGGTGCGAAACGCCTGGGCGAGCGAGTCGATCCGCCAAAAGATTATCGGACACAAAATGGCCGTTGGATGGCGCCGGACCGGAGGCGGCTTCATCCGGCGCAGCCTGGACGTCGGCGGTGCGCATATTGCGTTCACGAAGCCCGAGGAGCACACGAGCGACCATAGCGTTGGCATTCTCGTCGAGCAACTGATCGAGGAGCGAATTGATTTCCTTGCGCAGATTGGCGGCGTGACCAAGACGAGAAAGTTCGTAACTGTGCAGGGTGTTGCTGGAAGCGGTGAAGAGAAATTCCCAAGGCGGTCGGGTGCGGCAGGTGGTCACGGGGGCCTCCGGTGGACTCGGATCGCGTACAACGCGCGATACCGTACCACTGCAAGCACAATACTGACTAGTAATTCTCAAGTACTATCACTGTGGAAAAGTGTGAAAACTGAGGAAAAGTCTGTGCGAGCGTGCAGCGGCTGCGCGGGGGATTACGAGGATCCGGACCGGAGCGCGTGGGAGGCGGACTTCGGAGGGGAGGAAGTGGATCTTCAGGAGGAGGCAGGGGATGAGCCAGGACCAGATGAGTGAAGCGGTGGCTTTGCCGCCTGTGGGCGTGGGTGACGGGATGTTTCGACCGGGAAGGACGCAGAAGGAAACGCTGGTGACGGTGCTGCGGTTGGCGGCACGGTATGAGCAGTGGGTAACGCTGGCGGAGTTGGCGGGGAAGACCAAGTTCCCGCCGGCGAGTATTTCGGCGCAACTTCGGCATTTGCGGAAGGCAAGGTACGGCGGGTGGGTGGTGGAGAAGCGCAGGAGGGAGTGGGTGAGTGAGGTGGTGTGGGAGTACAGATTAGCGGGGGAGAAAGAAGAGGAGAAGAAATCGGAGGGGGAGATGAGCGTAAAGCCGGAGATGGCGTTTGACGTGTGCTGGGAGGTGTATCGGGGGGCGCGGGAGGTGATGGAGTCGAAGCGGGGGATTGCCGCGCTGAACATGGAGATGGAGACGAAGTACGAGTGGCGGCCGGATGTGCGGCCGAAGATGAAAGATTGGGTGGCTGATTTTGCGCTGGCAGGGCAGGCGGCGCTGGCGGGGCCGGAGTGGGCGTCGAGGATGGTTCTGTTTCGTTTGTACTATTTGGGGTTGGCGCCGTATGAGAGGGCACGGCATTTTTTGGGGTTGAGCGAGCGAGGGTGGGTGAACTGGTCGGAGGAGATCCGGAGGCGGTGCGGGGCGGAGATTTTGCGGAGGGGGATGTTCCCCCCGCGGAAGTATTTTGGCGGGGGAGAGTAACGGGGCGGATCGAGTCCGGCATTATGAAAAGGAGTCAGCGAGAAGGACAGATTTTTACACAGAGGACGCAGAGGATGTGCGCAGAGGTCACAGAGAGGTGCAAATCGAAAATTCAGGAGAGGCGGAGGCGATCGCCTGCGCGGAGGAGTTTGTTGGTTTCGGAGGGGGCGACGCGGGTGTTTGTGGATAGGCGGTAGAAGTGGTCGAAGCGGGGGCGGGGGGACCAGGGCGGCAGAGTGGATTCGCGGAGTTGGGTGAAGCGTTTTTGGAAGCCTTCGAGGATTTCGCCGGTGAGCGGATTGCGGGGCGGGACGGGGCAGCGGGCGCAGGGGTTGCTGCCCTCGAAATTTACTTCGCCGATTTTGAAGCGGACTACGCTGCGTTCGTCTTCGCCGAAGAGTTGGTCTTCCCAGAAGGCGGGGACGCCATTTATTTCCAGAGTGGCGCGAAAGCGTTGGCGGGCTTCATCGAGAGAGATGCCGGGGAATCCCTGCGGGCTCGGCCGAAACCCTTCGTTCCTCAGGGTAAACCCTTTGGTGCTTGGAGAAAACCAGTCGCAAACGGATTCGAGGGAGGCGGTGGAGACGATGGTGGGGCCGCTAGCGACGGAGTCGTCGGGAAAGCCGCTTTCGGAATATCGGACTAGGATTTGTTGCTCGAAGAAGACGCTGAACCATTCGGCCGCGTCTTCGTAGGCGCTGGGGAAGGCGAAGGTGCGCGTGGGAATTTCGCGGCGATCGCCAGGGACGGAGAGGGTGACTTCGCGAAGGTTGGGGGAGTAGTTGGCGCGGATGAGATGGATGGCGGGAGTACGCTTGCCGTTGACCCATTTGCCGTCGACGGAGTAGAGGGCCCAGGCGCGATCGAGGGCGAGGCCGCCGGAGGGGCTGATGCGGGCTTCGGGAAGGTAGACGGGATCGAGAGATTTGATGGGGTGAAGACGGATGTTGACGAGGTGCGGGGCCGCTTGCGGAGAGGACATGGGGAAAGTTTACCAGAGGAGAGTGGGAAAGAGGCGATCGTCACGGCGACTGGAGTTTGGTTGAGATCTTGCCGCGGTCCCTCCACTCCGGCCCGCAAACGGCGCGGGCCTGCGGTCGGAATGACAGAAGCAGAAAAGGAATAACGCAGAGGACGCGGAGGGCACAGAGTTCGCTGAGGAAGAGCCGAGAAGAAAGAAGGCGGCGTAAAGCCGCCCCTACATTCAGGAAAGAAAAGAGGGGCGCAGCGCGATACTCTCCTTATCGTCAGCGGCTGCGCCCCTCGGCGCCAGGTTCATTGCGGAGAGACCTTATCGGAGCGGAATCAGCGACGTGGATCCGCACCCGGCCAGATTGAATTTGAGGCACAGCGTTGGCCGCTGCGCTCACTCTGGCTGAACCCGGCGCTTTGCGACTCCCCGGTTTACAGAAGGGGAGCGAAAAGCGATACCTGCGATTTGATTGCCTCCTTGAAATTAAGGTTGAGGTCCTTCAGCTATCCTCATCGGATAGCTTCAGGATGACAACCTCTAGCGTTTGGGCGGAGGCTAAAGGAACGGGCGGCGGGACTAGGACGTAATAGCGGAAGCTGAGCCTCCGCACTCCAAAAAACTAGCGGCCGGCGATGGCGGCCAAGGCTGATGCAGCGCGAGGCGGAGCGGAAACGGACTGGAGGTCACGAGCTTCCGCCAGGGGTAGAAGTGGGATGGTGTGGATGTTGGCGATGGCGCCTCCTTGCGAGAAGGCCACGGAGATGGCTGCGGGGGAGACGTCATCGGGAAATTCGGAGATGACGAGAACATCGAAGGGGCCGAGCGTGAAAAAAGAGGATTGGAGCTTGCCGCCGAGTTTTTCGATGGGTTCGCGGATGGCTTCAAAACGGTCGTGAGGATCGTGGAGAAGCCGATTGCGGGCGTCTGTGGTGTAACTGACTTGATGGCAAAAGAAGGACATCAGTGGCCACCTTCCCGTGCAGGGGTACAACACTTCAAAAGTGCACCCGTGGGGACCGGATGTCAAGCGAAGGAAAGATGAAATTTTTGACGGGGAAGGAGTAATAGTTTGAGGGGGATTCCCAGAATGGAACTGAGGGGTGGGAGAGAGGGCCGGGGGAATATTTTGGGCAGATCGCAAGATTTCCCGGTAGTGTCTCAGTTTGCCAAACTGAGACACTACCGATTTCCCTTGACATTACTTAAAGAAGTAGTATACTGTGCAGCGTAGAGAAGTGTCGCTGGCCTCGGCTTACTGCCGGGGCTTTTTTGTTTTTGGGGAGGAGAGAAGGCTCTAACTCAGAGGGCGCAGAGTGAGGAACACAAAGGACACAGAGGAGAGAAAGCGCGAAGGAGAGAAGAGTTGGGTTGACGGAGGTGCGTGATGGCGGCAGTGCTTCGATGTGGGATTCGTACTTTCCGGACATTGAATGGTCCGCTGTCCGGGAGGGTGCACGTGAGCGGCGGATTCTCACGGGCAAAGGGAGCGCGCAAGCGTGGAGGCCGGGCGAACTCGCGATCGCTGGAGCCGTGTGCTGGGCCTGACGACGGAAGCGGAACGACCGCTGGCGGGAGTGCGCGTACCTCCGACGCACCCCCCGCGGTCCGCGAGACGTCCGGTGGTTCGGCAGACGGCGGCGGCAATGAGACGAAGCGCGCTCCTATTCCAGAGAAAGAACAACTGAAAGAGATGCCAGGAACAGCGTGGGCTTTTACAAAGGCGGTCGACGCGGGCGTGCAAGTAGTTGGGGTGATGCAGGCATTACTGAAGTCTAAGGACGAGAAGGTGCAACTACGGGCATTTGAGTTGTGGGTGGAAATGGCATTCGGAAAACACGCTGGAGGCAAAGAAGAGGAACGGAGTGCGGAAATCGGCTGGAGTTTACCGAGGCCAGAACGAGATTGAGGAGGAACGATGACGAACGCAAAAGTGGTGTTTATTGGAGAAATCTCGCAGATCGCGGGAGTAGCGTCCATGGTGGGCGGCGTGGTGCTGAGCCTGCGGCACTGGCCGGCGGCCGTGGCGCTGGTTGGGGGACTCGCGGCGTATTTTGTGGGGAAAAAACTGCGTGCGCAGTAGGAAGTGCCAAACGCAGAGACACAGAGGCGCGGAGTTAGAGCCAGGAAAAGAAGCGGATGAAGGATACCCTGGCGATCAGGAACTGGTATAAGCCCTTCGATCAGCAAAAACTGTTTCACAAGTCGCGCGCAAAGTACCGGTTGTTTGGCGGGGCAGCCGGACCAGGGAAGAGTAAGGCCCTACTGGCGGAGGCCGTCTGGCAGGCTCTCGAAGTAGCGGGAAGCGACACGCTGCTGTTGCGGAGAACTTTCCCGGAATTGGAATCATCCCTGCTGACATATTTCCGGCGGGATGTTCCGCGAGATTCGTATCGGAGTTACAACGAAGCGAAACATGTGGTGACCTGGAACAACGGGTCCACAACGCGGTTTGGGTACTGCCGGAATGAAAACGATGTTTACCAGTATCAGGGCGCGGAATTCTTGTTCATCGGAATCGATGAGCTGACGCACTTCACGCTGAAACAGTGGCAATTTCTGACCTCGAGGAATCGCTGCCCGATTGCGAAATACACATGGGGAGAACGCGAAGGCAGAGACGTCAAGCCTTGCATGGCGGGGGCGACGAATCCGGGGAATATCGGGCATGCGTGGGTGAAGGCGCTTTGGGTGGATAAGGTGGCGCCGGCGGGATTTGAGCGGCCGGAGCTTATGATGCGAGCGATTATGAGTTTGTGCGGGCGCGGATTGAGGACAATCCGATCTATGCGAATGACGTGAATTACAAGAAGACACTGGCGACGCTGCCGGATCGGTTGAGAAGGGCGTTCCTGGAAGGGGATTGGAGCGTTCTGGAAGGGCAGTATTTCGATTTGTTTGAGGTTGGACGGCACACGGCTCGGGCGGAGTCGTTGCGGCTGGAGGAGTGGGCTCCGCGGTGGATTTCGATTGATTGGGGATTTAAACATCCCAGTGCGGTGTATTGGCATGGGGCGGTGGCCGGTGGCAAGCGACCAGCGACCGGTGGGGAGAGAAGAGTTAACGCGGAGTCCGCTGAGGGCGCTGAGTACGCTGGGAAGAGCGGACGGATTGTGACGTATCGAGAGTTCGTACAAAGCGAATTGTCGCCGCGGATGTTGGGACAGGCGATTGCGGAGCGGACGCGGCGGGAGAGGATTCGGGAGATTTATTTGTCGCCAGATGCATTTGCTCGGCGGACGAGCGAGGCTTCGATTGCGGAGCAGTTGGGCGATGTGCTGGAGCAGAACGGATTGCCGCGGCCGGTGCCGGCGAATGACGACCGGATTGGCGGATGGCAGCTGATGTATCAACTGCTGGAGCAGGATGCGTGGATGATTGCGGAGAATTGTCCGCGGCTGATTGAGAGTTTGCCGCTGCTGGTGCGGGACGATCGGCGCGTGGAGGATGTGCGGAAGATGGAAGGCGATGACGCTGCGGATGCGGCGCGCTACGGACTGGTTCCCGGCGTGAGATATGCCGGTGTTGGGGCCTCCGCTGTAGGCGGACCCGGGGCGGGGCAGGCTCCGCCCGAATTTGGAAATGGAACGGCGCGGTTTGTGCCGGGGATTCCAGTGGACGTGCAGATCGAGCGGCAGATTACGGCGGAGGATCCGACTTCGCGGGCGATTCATCAGCAGAGGTTGCAGGCGGAGGCGAAGAGGCAGCTGGGGCCGCAGAAGTTTGGGAAAAAGAAGCGTTAACTGGGATGCAACACCAAGCATGGGGCCCTGATGCGTTTTGCGTTATGCCGGTCGCCTCACAGCGATGGAGAATACAACCAAGTGGTATCACTCACCGTCGATGCTTTTCATAGTGGCGGCCGGATTCATGGCCCCCACGGCTTTTTTCTCACGGATTGATGATTGGTACGGGATCGGTAAGGACCTGTCCCACATGTTCGTGGATCTAGGTGCTGTTTATGTCCTGAACGCAGGAGTCTACTTCAGTCTACAGCGGGGGAAGTATGGCGCGCTCCTCCTCAACTGGATGAATCAGTTGCATTTCTGGCTGTCGTTGGCACCTATTGTTGCGCTTATCTATTACGGGCACCTGACTAGCGTTTTGATTCGCACGAATTACTCAAATTATCCCGCCTTGCGTGGTCGACTCTCAGGCGCGATTCAAGTCGCCGAAGTTTTTGTTGTCCTCGGAGGAGTAGTGTTCACAATAAATATCATCCAATCTGCTGCCCGACGGAAGCGCGTCCGAATCTAGTTACTTTCGAGGAAACGCACCGCGCATTTGGATGTTTCGTCTTCGCGTGTCGCGACCTCTTCTCAACCAGCCAAAATTGTTCCGGAAGAAACTAAGTCGGCCAGGCACTATTGCCTGTGCAGAAGGTGAACTATGTTTGCACTGTTGAGAGGAATTTTCCAAACGCGGTATGTGGGGATGCTGGAAGGGGAAGTGGCGCGTTTGCGGATGGAGAATCGGGCGTTGATGAATTCGTTGCTGGGGACGGCGGGATTTCCACCGGTGGAGTTTGTGGAGGCGGTGAAGCCGGTGGAGTTGCCGCGGATGCGGCGGAGATCGTGGCAGCAGATACAGCGGAAGAATGAAAGTGAAGCGGCGAAGGTATTTGGCGGGGAATGACCGGAAGGAAGATTTAACACAGAGGACGCAGAGGAAGAGCGCAGAGGCCACAGAGGAAGAAGTCGGAGAAGAAATGATTAGCAACGGCATAGAGAGCGCGATGACGGGTTGGGAGCCGGGGATGACAGTGCCGGCGGATGGGAATTCGACAGGTGAGGTGCCGAAGTATGACGCAGGGATGGGGGCGAATTTTGAGTTGCTGGAAGAGTTGCGGCCGGAGCTGGTGAATGCGCTGCGGGAGCTGGTGCGGCAGTACCGGCAGGAAGGGCGGCGGCGCGAATGATCTGGATCTACTGTTCTCGGGCCGGAAGACCATGAGCGGGATTCCGATCAAGTCGAGCGTGAACGCGGACCAGACGCGCGTGGACTTCCTGGATCTGTCGCACTGGGGAAGGGCCGTGTTGAAGGACATTGATTTTTACGAGGTCAATGGGAACACGGTGTTTCCGATTTACGGGGCCAGCGGCGGTCTGGCGGCGAGCTATATTTTTTATTTTGATACGGCTTTTCAATTGTGGTCGGACAGTCCGAGGAGCGGAGCGTTTATCGATACGCTGGCGCGGCCGAGCGGGTACTAATCAAGCGACCAGTGGCCGGTGCCCAGTGAAGAGAAGCTTCTTCACTGGTCGCTGGCCCCTCTATTTCCATGATTCAAGTCATTCGTGAAACTCACGAGACGCCGGAGAGCGTGGCGCGGCGGTTGTGTTTGGCGGGGGGAATGAACCGCTATGGCGAGGCGAATTACCGGGTGGTGTGGGGATGGAACCGGTTGGGCTGGATTGGCGGGAAGTTTGAAGACCGCGATGCGCGCGGAGATTTGATCCGGGAAGTGGTGGAGCTGCGGTGGGAGCCGAAGTATCCGCAAGTGAATCGCTGGCATGTGGAGCGGTGGGTGGCGGCGGAGGCCTATGGCTCGCCTCGGGCCTGGTATGGGCAAACGATGGAGCGGGCGGACGGGAAGAGCGTGGCGGCACTGGGGCCGTATCCGGAGCGCCGGGAGTATGAACATTGTTTTACGTTGCAGGGGGCGCGGGGAGAGTTTGTGCAGTTGACGCCGACGATTGCGGAACATGTTGCGCGGGCGATCGAGTGGGCGCGGGGGCGGGATCGGGCAGCGCAGAGGGCGAAGTTGTATGAGAGGGAAGCGCGGGACGAGCTGGCGTATGAGGAGTGGGCGTTTGAGGTGATGGATGACGGGGCGCCGGCGTTTGGCGGTGCGCCGATGATGACGGTTGGCTGAGGGCAGAAAGAAGAAGAAAGCTTACCGCAGAGACGCAGAGAGCGCAGAGCTCGGGAGAGAAGAAACGTCATCCGAGGGAAGTTCTTGGAGTAGCGATGAGAGCGAGTCGCGTTGAGATTTGGTTAAAGGGCATGCTGGCGGCGGGAGTGAGCGGGGCGGCGGGTGGGGTGATGACGGGGTTGGCGGCGGTGGGGATTGATCCGGGGCATTTTAATTTGCAGGCGGGGATGGGGGCGACAGTGAGGATTGGTGCGGCGGCGGCGTTGATTAATGCGGTGATTGGAGTGGCGGCGTATTTACAGAAGTCGCCGTTGCCGGAAGGGTGATCTAGAAATAAAAAGGGCGGTCCGTTTTAGGCCGCCCCGAAAACTTAGCGTGTACTGGACACGCCTCTCAAGCGAATTCAGGTTGCAACCGTAAGAAATTATTGTCAACCCCCCTCGGGTGAAGGACAAAACGGCCCGCCTCGAAAGGCAGACCCTACACGAGCTAGGAGTCGGAGAAACAAAACCCAAGAGGCTGGCTTGAAAGCCAGCGCTACATGGCAGATTGCGGAGAGCGAAGAGGGCGGGAAATATGCCAGTTGTTGGATCGAGTGCTTATAACACGGCGGGGCAGATTACTTCGCTGGTTAGGTCGCTGCTGAATGATGCGCAGGGGAATTTGTTTACGGATACGGTGCTTTTGCCGTATCTGAATTCGGCGTACCGGAAGGTGCAGCGGGCGGTCGGGAACGCAGGCGGTGGGGGATTTATCCAGGACGATGCGCTGCTGGTGGTGACGGCTGTGGCGGGGCAGGATGCTTCGCTGCAGGTTTCGATCAGCGATGCGACGGCGCCGCCGAACCAGTTGCCGACGGATCTATTGGTGCCGTTGAAACTCTGGGAGCGGCCGAATCTATCCACGCAGGAATTTGACGAGATGGTGGATTTGACTCGGCATGGCGGGTTGCCTTCGCGGGTGCAGGACGTGGTGCTGAGTGTGTGGGAGTGGCGGGCGGATGGATTGTGGTTTCTGGGAGCGACGCAGGATACGCAGATTCGTTTGCGGTATTTGAAGGCATACCCGGATTTTACGGATGCGACTTCGCCGGTGCTGATTCGGAATGCGCAGGAGGCGTTGGCGTATGGGACGGCGGCCGGCGCGGCCTGGGCGCGCGGCAGCCCACTGGCGGAGAAGTGGGACGACGCGGCGTCGGATGCGATCGAGGACCTGGTGGTGGCCGCGGTGCGAAGAGAACAGCAGAGCGGGCGGCGGAGACGGCCGTATTCGGCGCGGAGCGGGTATACGCCGTTTTAAAGCACGGAAGTAAAGGAGGTTGAGGAGGTAAAGGAAGTAAAGGACGAACGGAGCTGCGACGCAAGCGCTAGCGCTAGTGCTCTAATCCTTTACCTCCTTTACTTCCTTTACCTCATTTTGGAATTGGCAAATCGAAAGGAGAGAAGCGTATGGCGATTACGATTTCGCTGTTGCCGAATAATGTGGACAGCAGCGCGAGCAATTTTGTTTATGCGGTGGCGACGCTGGCGTTTTCGGGGAATTACGCGACCGGCGGAGACACGCTGGATTTTACGCAGGTCGCGAATGTGTTGCCGTCGGACACGATCGTGCAGGCGTTCGCGGAAAGCCAGAACGGGAACAGCGGGTATTACATTCCGGTACAGGGCGCGGCGCTGAACACTTGGAAGCTGAAGGCGTTCGTCGGCGGAGGGACTGAGGTTGCCGCGGGCGCATATCCGGCTACCGTGACCGGGGATATTGTGCAGCTTTCGATTACGGCGCGGAAGTTGTTGTAGCAGAAAGCTGGAGAAGAAGGAAAGGCTTTAACACAGAGGGCGCAGAGGAAGAGCACAGAGGACACGGAGAAGAGAATAGGCGCCCGCCTCAGGAGGCGGCCGCTACAACTTCAAGAGAACCCCAAGATCACAGGCTGAAGCCTGTGCTACACGAGGTACAGGACTGAAATTGACATGATACGATCGAAAATGCGTATGGGGATTTTGTGGGCGATTGTGGCGATGGCGCTGCACTTGTGGCCGGGCGTGGTGAAGCCGGCGCATGGACAGGGGTCGCGCAAAGACGACATTGTGTTTAATACGCGCGGGGTGCCGCTGGCCGGGGCGACGGTGCGCGTGTGCGCGATGCCGGCGAGCGGGCAGCCGTGCACGCCGCTGGCGCTGATTTACTCTGATCCGGGATTGACGCAGGCGCTGGCGAATCCGACGGCGACGGACGGACTGGGGAATTATTCGTTTTACGCGGCGCCGGGGAAGTATGAGATCGAGATCAGCGGGCCGGGGATCACGACGAAGCAACTGCCGAATGTGATTTTGCCGAGCGATCCGGCTTCGCCGACGTTCAGCAGCATCAGCTCGACGGGCGGAATCAACGCGTTTTCGCTGTCGTTGACGGGGAACCTGACCGTGAACGGCAGCACGAGCGTGGTGGGAAACCTGGCGAGCGGAACGCTGACGCTATCAAACCAAGGAACAGCGCCGGGTGCGGCGAGCAGCGGCACGGTGAATCTGTACACGAAGAGCGCCGACAAGCGGTTGTACTACAAGGATGAAACGGGAACGGAAGTCGGGCCGATTTCGGCCGCAAGCGGCGCGCAGACCAACCAGCCAAACACTTTCACGGCGCCACAGAATATTGACGCGGATTTTCACACCAAGGGGCCGAATCCGTGGGTGGACGTAACTCGATTTGGGGGGTACATCGGGCCGAACTACAACCTCCCGGCGACGACATGCTCGATCAGTTCGGGATCGGCGTCGGCGAGTTGCGCCGCGGCGTCCGATTTTCAGAATGGCCATGGAATTTTGATCCTGGGGGCGGGCCCGGCGCCGGCGATTGCGACACCGGGGGCACTGACCGCGACACCGCTCTTTCAGGTAGGCACGACGCAACGGAATTACTGCGTTGCTGACCGGGATTGGGCCGGCGGCATCACCCCTTGCAGCGCGGTGGGATCGACTACGACAGCTCCAGCTTCGATGGCCCTGCAATCCTACGGGATCACGGGCACGTGGACATTCAGCAACGGAGTTTTCACGGTGACGACTTCGTCGGCGCACAACATGCCGACAACTTCATCGGGCGTTCAGAGCGAACCTTTCGCGCAAATCGAAATTCAGGCCAACAGCACGAACAGCCGGCAATGCGAGGGGGCGTTTTCGCTGACAGGGGTTCCCAGCGCGACGACGTTTCAGTTTACGCGCAATGATTTGATCGCGACGGGCGGCGCAACTCCGGCTTGCACGGGCGGGACGATGCGCGTTGCGCCCAAGATTATCTTGAAGTGGGATTCGCACTATACCTACAGCGTGCAGTCGGCGACCTGCTCGGGCGGAACGGCGACGGTGACCATCTCTCCCGGTGTTTTCGGGCCGGCGAACACGGCGGCGTCAACGTGGGTGGTACCGTGGTTCGTAAACGCAATCTTCTCGGGGGTGACGGACAGCCACTACAACGGAACTTTTGGCATCAGCAATTTTGCGCCCGTGGGTACAGCGCCCAACGCCGTGCAATATTCGCTTGGCACCTGCACGGGGGTGTCGAATGTCGGCGTCGGCGGCACGATGACGATGGTGCCGGGCAAGGCCGCAAAAAATCACCTGATCTATGAATGCACCGGAACGTCGTGCGCGCTGCCCGCGAACGCGGCGAACTATTCGCTGGTCGGCGTTGCGACTGGCAACGACGGGTTCTTCGTGGATCGCGGGTGGGGCGCCCTTGCGGCAAACGTGGATACCGGCGACGCGCCGACGACGGCTCCCACCTCGGCAACAAACGAATACCTGGATACGACGATCGCCGCGGGTGGCGGAACGACTTCCTTGACGCTGGCGACGACGGCGAGCCACACGGTTTCCAGCGCGAAGGCGTTCCACGACAACACGCCGAACCTGCTGGCGGCTTGCGCGGCCCTGGCCGCAAACACAACGGGAGCGAATGGCGGACGGATCTTGATTCCAGCGGCGACGAGCATCTACCAGTTCTTTCCGCTGAACGGCAATTTCGACATGGTGGGGAATTTCAACCAAAGCCCGAGAAATTGCCCGGGGAACACGACGATCGAGTTCCGGTCAACCGTCTGGATGATGGGGACCATCCTCATTGGCGGAGGAGACAATCTGGTTGGGGGTCAGGGAGGAACGAACTGCATCCCCGCCTTCTACCACATAAGCTCTTCGCTGTCCTGTTTTCAGGGATACGCTTATCCGATGGTGTACTTTGAACCGGAAACCTCCGGCGGAAATTACCTGGAGAATCTGGTCTTCCTTCCCGATCAGTCCTATCAAAGCGCGTTCTATACAGATGAACAATTGAATCATGACGGGGTGGTGGCGTTGCGGTTCGAGCACGTGCATGCGAACGGAGCCGCGCACAGCTATCCGGTGATAAACAAGGATGGGTTCGGATTCTTCTGGAACTACGGCGGGTGGAGCGCCCCAGGCGCGAATTTCTCCGAGGGATTCGATTACATCATCACGCACAGCTGCGGTATGCCGGCGTACCTGCCGACGACGGGACCTATGCCGTACATTTTCACCACCAATCAGACGTACTCTTCCGGAACATTCGAGGTGGACAGTTGCGGACTTGCGAACGGCATCTTTGGAACCAACGTCACGTTCAACCAGGTGCTGACAGAAAACGCTCCCGGCCCGCCTTTCAAGTTCAATATGTTTCCCTACGGGCCGTCGGGAATTACGTTTAATCAAGGATCGGACGCCGATTTCACGGGCGGGTTCGCCACACCATACTTTGACCTGACGAATTCGCCCACTTCCGGGATGGAAATCAACTACATGCTATGCGCCAACGGATATCAGCCGCTTTTGCAAACCGGCGCGACTGCCAGTCTTTACTCGGGAATATCGGTGCGGACCAATCTTAATTCCTGCAGCGGAAATATTGGCGCGGTGAACTACCGCTACGACAACATGTCGAACAATCTGGGGATCGTCAGCGGATACGGCACACAACTCAACTCGGGCGCGCAGGTGTTTTCGCCCATGGCGAACCCGGCGAGTTTTCAGAGCGTGACGGCGGTCAGCGGGACAGGGCTGGCGCCGGGGACGTACAACTATTGTCCGATTGCCGTGGATCCCTTCGGCGGAGTGACTGCGATGAATCCGGCGTTGTGCACTCAGGTGACAACTACGACAGGGAACCAGTCGGTGCAACTGGTGATGCCGGCGAGTTTTCCCGGGGGCTCGGCGGGCCTGGTGATCTATGACCAAAGCACGGGACATTATGTGAATTACAACAGTTGCGCTTCACCCCAGGTGTCGGTGCCGGGTTCAACGATTACGTTAACGTCGACGTTTGAGGGATGCGTTTACCCAAACCCAGGCGTGACGACGGCGGTGGCCAATTTTGTCAGCACGTCGAACGGAATCGGCGGAAGCAAACTGCTGCTGAATGGGGAGTTTCTGAATGCAGCGCCGCGGTCGGAGCAGAATATCTTTCTGCCGGGCGGGCTGAGCACAATGTGGACGGGATCGACGTGGACGCTGGATCGAGGCGTGACCGTGACGCGCGTACAGGTGCAGGCGAAGACGACGCCGGTGGGATGCACGACAAACGCGGTGGTGCGGTTGACGGATGGGACGACGCCGGTGAATGTGACGATTGCGGCGGCGGCAAATGATTCGGGAGCGATCGCGCAGAACTATGCCAGCGGGGCGGCGCTGACGCTGAGCGTGCAGACGGCGGCGGCGGGGTGTACGACTACGCCCGCGGATGCGAATGTGACGATACAGTATCGGATGCAGTGAACTGGGCATCCCAGGCGACGTTGGTGAAACACGTTTGGCGTCAAGAAAAGAAAAAGCAGGTCCCTCACCCGCAAAAAGCGCGGGTTCGGGATGACAGAGCGGTGTTGCGGCGAGCGCGGTCCTAAGAATTCAGATTAAAAAAGAGGAAGAGTATGAATAAGCAGAGCGACGTGGTGTCGTTGGTGAATATCTCTACACAGAAATGGCCGCCGCGGCACCGGACGTATTTCGGGTCGTTGACGATTCAATCGCCGGAGGCGGGAGCGGCGTATGCGGTGACGCCGGTGCGCGCGTGCACCAGCGTGATGGACCTGGGCGACAAACGGACGATGGAGATTCGTTTGAGCGCGCAGGAGATTGCCGAGGACCTGGTACGGGAGATCAACGGGGATTCGGGCGAGGGGAGCTATCACGGTGTGTTTGTGGCCGCAGGGCCGGAGCCGACGCAAGAGGAGCTGGCGGACGCGCGGAAAAAGTTGGAGACGTTTCATCGGCGGCTGGTGGAAACGGCGGACCTGGAGTGGGAGAGGTCGCACAACATGATGTTCATTACGGATCTGGAGCGGCGGGCGGCGCGGGAACTCGGGCTGGAGAAGCCGTGGCTCTATGACCCGAAGCCGATGGCGGATTGCCCGGCGTGCGGGGAGAAGATCCGGCCGGGAGTGGCGGTTTGCCGGACGTGCGGGGCGATCCTGGATCGGGAGAAAGCCGCGAAATTTGGATTGGTGGAGGCGGAAGAGAAGAGCGGTGAAGTGGCGAAGGCGGCGGAGAAGAAGACGGCTAGAGAAAAATGAAAAGGGCGGCGAAGGACGCCGCCCCATAAAACGTGCACTGGGCACGCCTGACAAGCAACCCTAGTTTAGCATACAGAGACGTTAAATCAATAGAGAAGTAACGAGTGCTTAATACCAGCGCGTTGAGAGACAGTGTGGAGAGTGGGAGACTTGAACTCCTGAGGCTGCGGAGCAACCCTCAACGCTTGTCAGGCGCGCCCAGTACCCCCACTGGAAGCACTCTCCGAAGCACGCCCGCGCTCGTACGTATACCATATAACTAAGTAACGGAACAAGTATGACAACGATTGGGTCATTGGATGCGCCGATTGAGATTTTTGGCGGGTTGGTGAGCGACATGGCACCGGCGGATTTGCCGCACGGGGTGTCGCCGGATTGCCAGGACGTGGTGTTCAGCAGCGGCGGCGTAGCGACGCGGCCGGGGTTGCAGAGTTTGTTCGGGCCGATGGCGGGAAATCCGACGGTGAATTATGTAAAGAGCTACATTACGCCGAACGGAACGCTGCGGACGATGGCGCAGGATGCGAATGGAAATTTGTACAAAGAGACGACGCCGGGAACGCTGACGCAGATTGCGAGCGGACTGACGCCGAATTCTTACGCGAATTCAACGACGCTTTTTGGCAGGGAGTATCTGGCGACGAGCGACGGGATGACCGGAAACGATTTGCCGCGCCAGTATGACGACACGAATCTGGATCGTGTGAGCCAGGGTGGGCCGGGAGCGGGGCCGACAGTGGTGGACGAAAACTCAATCGTCTCAATTGAGGCGAGTCCGAGCGGCGCAACGCAGCCGGCAGCAGTGGCGATTGTGGCGAGCCCGAGCGGTGCGAGCGAGAACGGGTTCCTGGTGGCGATCACGACGAGCGCGGCGCACGGATTGAGCGCGGGGCAGACAGTGACGGTCGCCGGCGTGGGCGTGAGCGGATACAACGGGACATTTCCTGTGGTGAGCGTGCTGAGCACGACGCAGTTTACTTATGTTGCGGGAGCCACGGGGCTGGCGAATTCGGGCGGAGGAACGACGGCTTCGGCAACGGTGACGATTCAGACCTCGGCGGTGCACGGATTGAGCGCGGGGCAACTGGTGACGATCAGCGGAGTCGGCGTTGCCGGATACAACGGCACGTTCAGCGTGGCGAGCGTGATTGACGCGACGCACTTTACCTACTACGCGGCGAATGGGGGACTGGCGGCGTCGGGCGGGGGCACGGCTGCGGCGGCGGGAAATGTCGACCAGGGCGTGCACCAGTGCTGCGTGATTTTTCAGACGCGGCAGGGATATTTGACCGCGCCGGGGCCGGCGACGAGCTGGACGGCCAGCGGCGGGAAGCGCGCAGTGGTGACGAATATTCCCACGGGTCCCTCGAACGTGGTGGGAAGGATTTTGTGCTTCACGGGGGCGGGCGGGGCGAGCTTTTTTTATGTTGGCGGAGGCGGGACGCTTTTTAGCGGGAGCATGATCATTGGCGATAACACAACGACTTCGCTGGTGGTGGATTTTTCCGATTCGATTCTGCTGGCGGGAACGAATGTTGACAATTTGTTTCGCTTGATCGAGCTGGGCGACTGCGCCGGGGTGATCGACTACGCCGAGCGGCTCTTCTGGTGGGGCGAGCGGAACAAAATGAATAATTGGATGAACCTGGGGTTTGACGGCGGGTTCACGGGGCCTTCGCTGCCGCACTATCCGCTAGGGTGGACGCCGGACCCGACGTTTGCTCCGGGCGGAATCGACGAAGAGAGTTTTGTGCTATGGGGGGCGGCGTATTCGATCGTTGGAAATGGAACGACGGCGACGCGTGGCTTAATGACGCAGAGCGCGGTGCACGATGCGCTGGGCGCGCAGCGGATTCAGGCTGGGAAGGATTACACGGTGCGGGCGCGGTGCGCGCGGAATTCTACGCTGGCACAGGGGACGCTGCATGTTCATCTGTTCAGCGCGAGCGCGGGGATCAACACGACGGGATTGCAACTTACCGCGGCGCAGTTGACGACGAATTATGTGGAATACAGCGCCGAGTTGACGGCGCCGCTGACGTCGATTCCGAACGACCTGGTACTGAGGATTTACGCGGACGGAACACCGAATCAGAACGGGCAGTTTTATGTGGACGCGATCGAGATTTGTCCGACGGCGCAGCCGGTAAACTCTTCGCTGGTGCGTGCCAGCCGCGTGGAAGATCCGGAGAGTTACGACGGGATCGACGGGATGCTGAACGTGGCGGAGAAGAACGGGCAGGCAATCCGCGCTGCGTTCAAACTGCGCGAGCGGCTTTATTTCGTGAAGGAGCATTCGCTCCACGTGACACAGGATGATGGGACGAATGAGCCTTCGCTGTGGTCGATTTCTGAAGTTTCGCGGCGCGTTGGCACGCCTTCGGTGCGCGGCGTGGGATTTGGCGAAGACTGGGTGGTGATTGCGCACCGGACGGGGCTGTATCTTTTTTCGGGCGGCGAGCCGGTGAAGATTTCGCAGGAGATTCAGC
>Ga0210405_10001366_pt1 | contig 27984 bp, 20 predicted proteins | sample IncBWH11MmetaG_FD_155492 | JGI IMG/M metagenome (GOLD analysis project Ga0210405, IMG submission 155492) | Forest soil microbial communities from Barre Woods Harvard Forest LTER site, Petersham, Massachusetts, United States - Inc-BW-H-11-M | ecosystem: Environmental > Terrestrial > Soil >...
ATGGTTTTCGGATGATCTGTGAGGCTGGCCCAAGTGTATTACGAAACGGTAAACAATGAAATAGTTTTTTGTTGGTTGAAACGAATCAAATGGAGGATAGCTGGCAAGGGTTTGGAAGGTGGATCTTAGCAGATTAGCGAAATAAGAACCCTTTTGGCGCGGGGCGCGGCGAACTAGGCGAATCGCCGCGGTATGGGGGATGAGGAACGGCACGAAGCATCCCGCCGTCGGGCGCGAAACATCACCCGTGCGGACAGCCATTTAATCCTGTAGTTGACGTTTCGATGTAGAAAAGGGGCAGTTCGCAGAAACAATTGAGCGCATGCAACCAAGTCAGGTAAACTGTTATCTAGATGTAAGGGTTCCTCTGGGTGAGCCGCAGGCGCGGCCCCAGATGTTGTCGTCCGGGCGGAAAACGAAGAAATTTGCAGATGAACTGAGGGTGAAGAATGCCGGATGTAATGAAAACGCTGTTATTGAACCCGCCAAGTTTCGAGAATTTCGATGGCGGAGCGAGCTCGCGGTGGCCCGCGACGCGCGAGATTGAGTCCTATTGGTACCCGGTGTGGCTGACGTATCCCGCTGGAATGATTCCGGGCAGCCGTTTGCTGGACGCATCGCCGCATAAGGTGAATTGGAAGCAGACGGTTGAAATTTGCAAAGACTACGAGTTTTTGATTTTGTTCACCTCGACGGTGGGATTTGGGAGCGACGTCAAGCTCATCCGCAAGATTAAAGAAGCAAATCCCAGTCTTAAGATCGCGTTTGTCGGCCCGCACGGGCACATCAAGCCGGTTGAAACGCTGATGGCGAGTGAGGACATCGATTTTGTGACACACGGCGAGTTTGACCACTCCGTGGTGGAATACGCGCATGGCAAGCCTCTTGAGCAGATCATGGGCGTCAGCTATCGGAAGGAAGGCAAAGTCGTCCACACCGCGCCTCGTCCGCAGCTCCACACGGAGGAGCTGGATGCCCTGCCGTTCGCGACCGATATTTACAAACGCGATTTGCAAATTGAACGCTACAACGTTCCGTTCCTGCTGCATCCTTACGTTTCGTTCTACACGACGCGCGGGTGCCCGGCGCTCTGCACGTTCTGCATGTGGCCGCAGACGATTTCCGGCCATGCGTGGCGGACACGGTCGACGGATAACGTTGCACGGGAAGTAAAGCAGGCTCTAGAGTATTTCCCACAGATGAAAGAGATTTTCTTCGACGACGACACCTTCAATATTCGAAAAGACCGGGCCATCGAGCTGAGCCAAAAATTCAAGCCACTGAAATTCCAGTGGTCGTGCACGGCGCGGTGCCACAGCAAGTACGAAGAGTTGAAGGCGATGGCGGATGGGGGAGCGCGGCTGTTCATCGTAGGATTCGAGTCCGGCGATCCGCAGATTCTGAAAAACATCAAAAAAGGCGCGACCGTAGAGATGGCGCGCGAGTTCATGAAGAATTGCAAAAAGGTGGGGATCAAGGTCCATGGCGATTTTATTATCGGATTGCCGGGCGAGACCAAAGAGACCATCAACAAGACCATTGATTTCGCCAAGGAACTGGATTGCGAGACAATCCAAGTTTCGCTGGCGCATGCCATGCCAGGCACAGAGCTGTATGACTCAATGGCGAAGGAAGGCTTCCTGAAGGTGGAAGCGCTGGCGGACTCCGGCGGCCATCAGTTGCCGCACATCGAATACCCGCATCTTTCGAAAGCCGAGATGATGGGCGGCGTGAACCGTTTCTATGATGAGTACTACTTCCGGCCGCGCGTGGTGTGGCGCATCGTGCGTGAAGCGCTGTGGGATTCGAATGAACGTAAGCGGCTGTATCACGAAGCGACAAGCTTCCTGAAACTGCGCTCCGAACGATGGAAGTGGGTACGGCAGGGCGGCGACGCGCCGAAGCCGATGATTTCCGTGCCGGAGACGCCGTCAGCTTCTGGAAACGACTAAAGCATAAAAAAGATGGCAACTGAGGGCAGGCTACGGGTCAAGACCCTGGTCATGGTGTGCGCAATGGTGGTGTGCGCCAACGCCGGTGACCTAATGCTGAAACGCGCCATGCTGCAGATTGGCGCGGTGCAGCTGTCCGAGCCTGGGATTGCCCACGCATTCCGGATGACGGTGAGCAGCGGCACTCTGTGGGTCGGCATATTCTTTCTTTGCGGATTCATGCTCAGCTACATGACGGTTTTGAGTTGGGCGGACTATAGCTATGTCATGCCTGCGGGAGCCTTTGGGTACGCGCTACTCACTTTTTTTGCGGTTGTGTTTCTGCACGAAGCGGTTTCGCCGCGGCGGTGGGTAGGGGTGGTTCTCATTTGCGTGGGAGTGCTACTCGTCGGGCAAACGAAACCGCGCACGACGCCAGTGGCGCGTGAGGCGCTGGCATAATGCACGTCGCTCTGTTTCTTTCCTTCCTCATATTTGGGAGCACTGGTGGAGAGATCGCCATCACTCGAGGCATGAAGGCTACGGGAGAGCCGGAGAGGCTGCGGCCGAAGGAGATGCTGCAATTCCTCGGCAGGGCTTTGTGCAACGGCTGGTTTTGGGCGGGTGTGCCGCTGATGGCTCTGTCGTTTTACGCACTGCTCGTGCTTCTCTCCTGGGAGCCTATCAGCTTTGTGATTCCCGCTTCGGCTTTGAGCTACGTGGTGGGAACATTTGGCGCGAAATATATTTTGGGCGAAGAGGTGAGCACTGCGCGCTGGGCCGGGGTCGTGCTGGTGTGTGCGGGAGTGGCGCTGGTTGCACTGGGATAGGCGAGGTATCCTGCCAGGGCGCGGCAGCGAGCTGAGCCGTTGCGTAAGTAGTGGATGGAGCGCCTGCTGATTGCGCCGGCAGGCGAAAGGTGCGCGAATTTGTGCGGCATAGCCGGGTTTACACATAAAAATTGGGCGCCCGAACCTGAGCGCATAGAACACGCTACCGCTACGCTGGCCCATCGCGGACCAGATCAACGCGGAGTGTTCCGCTCGAGCGTCCTTTCGATGGGCGCGGCGCGTCTGAAAATTATCGACCTGCAGGGCGGCGACCAGCCCATCATCAGCGATGACGGCGACACCGCCATTGTCTTCAACGGAGAAATTTACAATCACCTCGAATTGCGTGGGGAGCTCGAGAAGCTGGGGCACCGGTTTCATTCACATTCCGACACAGAGACTGTTTTGCACGCCTTTGTTGAGTGGGATAGGCTATGTTTTTCGCGCTTGCGCGGCATGTTCGCTGTTGCGCTCTGGACCAAATCGTCGCGCCGGCTCGTTCTGGCGCGCGACCGCATGGGCATCAAGCCGCTTTACATCGCGCGGCGCGGGGAAGATCTTTTCTTCGGTTCTGAGCTCAAGACTATTTTTGTGCATCCTGAGTTCGAACGGCGCATGAGCCTTGCCGGGCTCGATTGCTACCTCTCGCTCAACTATGTTCCTTGCCCATGGACTCTGGTGGAGGGTATCGAGAAGCTGCCGCCAGGGCAGTGGCTCGAATGGCTCGATGGGAAGGTGCGGGTCGAGACTTACTGGAGTTTGCCCGCGGGCCCCATTCGCGAGCGGCCGCTCGATTCAGCGTGCGAGGAGCTGGATTCGCTTTTACAGCAATCCGTCCGCGAGCATTTGCTTTCGGACGTTCCTCTAGGGCTGTGGTTGAGCGGGGGAATTGATTCTTCGACGGTGCTGCACTATGCCGCAACCGCCTCATCGCGTCCCATAAAGACGCTCTCCGTTTCTTTTCTCGGAAGAAGTTTTGATGAGACGGCGTACATACGGAGCGCCGCGAAGAAATATGGCACGGACCACCAGGAATTCGACCTGAATCCCGGGGCTGACCTATGCGGAGCGATTGAGGAATTTGCCTATTACTCGGACGAGCCCAGTTCGGACGCTGGAGCTTTGCCGGTCTGGTTTCTCTCGAAGATGAGCAGGACCGAAGTGACTGTTGCTCTGAGCGGGGAAGGGGCGGACGAACTGTTCGGGGGCTACCTGACATATCGGGCGAACCAGCTAGCGCGCCCGATACGGTGGTTGCCAAAGTGGTCGCTGCGCGCGGGGATCGCGCTTGCCGGGCTGTGGCCGGTCTCGGACGACAAGATCAGCCGCGAATATATGGTGAAGCGCTTTTTGGCGGGGAGTCTCATGCCCGCGGAACGCGCGCACGTTTATTGGAACGGAACTTTTTCCGATACGGAGGCGCGCTCGCTTTCGGCGCGCCCATTGCCAAATTCTCTCGACAACATTCTGGATAAGTTACGCAATTCGCCTGCAGACAAGGATGGAGTGTCTCCGTATCTTTGGTTTGACCAAAAATATTTTCTTCCCGACGACATTTTGAACAAAGTCGATCGCATGAGCATGGCGCACTCGCTGGAAGTGCGGCCGCCTTTCTTGGATCATCGCATCGTGGAATTTGCGGCAACGCTGCCGCCATCGCTCAAAATGCAAGGCTCGCGGCAGAAAATCGTTCTCAAACAATTGATGAAGGACAAGCTTCCCGAGATGATCCTGCGACGCAAAAAGGTCGGCTTCGATATTCCGGCGCACGAGTGGCTTCGCGGGCCGCTGCGTGAGCTTCTGTTGGACACAATCCGGGAAGGACTTGCGGAGCAAAAATCACTTTTCCAGCCGGGCGTGGTGCAGGAGCTAGTTCGGCTGCACCTGGAGCGCCGTATAAATGTCGGTTACCACTTGTGGGGTTTGCTGCTTCTATTCTTATGGATGAAAAAATGGCGAATTCAGGCGGCGCCTTCTCCGGCGCCAGCTTCTTGGATACAGGAAAAAACAAGTATATCTACTTAGCGGTCCTGGTGTTTGCGGGAGCCATTTATCTCGGTTGCATCGTCTCGCCACCATCGTTGATGGACGATTCGGATGCCGTGCTGGCGCAAGCCGCCAGAACAATGATGGAGACTGGCGATTGGGTGACGCCGCGGCTGGACGGAGTCGCCTACCTCGAAAAGCCACCGCTGTATTACTGGCCGATGATTCTTTCCTACAAAATCTTTGGCGTGCACGATTGGGCGGCACGCATTCCATTTGCGCTGTGCGCCATGGGGCTTGCGTGGCTGACGGCGGCGATGGGGGTGTGGGCTTTCGGCAAGCGCGCGGGATTTTATGCGGGATTGTGCATGGCCACGTGCATTGGGCTATTTCTCTTCACTCGCATCTTGATTCCTGATGTGATGCTTACGTTTACCGTCGCTCTTGCCTTTTGGGCCTTCCTGCGGGCTCTCGACGAGGATGAACAGCACCCGCGTCTTTGGGCCGGTGTTCTCGCCGCGAGCCTGGGCACGGGACTGTTGATCAAAAGTCTCGTCGGAGTGCTTTTCCCGCTGGCCGGCGGAATCATCTATTTGTTTCTAACGCGCCGGTTGTTTTACGCGCGGACATGGAAGCGGCTCCATCCGTTCAGCGGAGTTCTCATCGCCCTCCTGATTGCTGCGCCTTGGCACATTCTCGCCGCGCTCCGCAATCCGCCCTACTTTTATTTCGGCCTGCACAGCGGCCCGGGGCAGTACCATGGTTTTCTCTGGTTCTTCTTGATTAACGAGCAACTTCTCCGTTTCTTGAATCTTCGCTATCCCCGCGATTACGATACGGTTCCGCGGCTCTATTTTTGGCTTTTCCATCTCTTGTGGCTGTTTCCGTGGAGCGTGTACTTCACGGCGATCGCCAAGCTTTCTTTTAAGCCAATCGACCGTGCTGGCAGAATGCGGCTCATGGCTCTTTGCTGGATTGGTTTTCTGCTGATCTTTTTCACGTTTTCGACGACACAGGAGTATTACTCGATGCCCTGTTATCCAGCGCTGGCTTTGCTGCTCGGATCCGCGATGGCGGCGGGAGGAAGCTGGATACGGCGCGGCACGTATGTTCTCTGCGGAGTCGCGGCCGCCGCGGCCATCGTTACGCTAACGTTGTTTTTTCTGGTGCGCCATGTGCCCGCACCGGGAGACATCTCTTCGGCGCTCAGCCAACATCCCTCGGCCTACAAGCTCTCTCTTGGACACATGGAGGACCTCACAATCGAGTCCTTTGCGTACCTGCGCGTACCGCTTCTGATTGCGACTGGGGCGTTTCTGGTTGGCGCTGTTGGCGCGTTCCGATCCGCTGGATTGCGCGCCTTTCTCTCCGCGGCGCTAATGATGGTGCTTTTCTTTCACGCCGCTCGTTTGGCTATGGTCGTTTTCGATCCCTACCTTTCTTCGCGCCCGCTTGCGGAAGCCTTGCTCCGGGCCCCTGAGGGAAAACTGATCTCCGGCCGTGCTTATTACACTTTTTCTTCCATCTTTTTTTATACGAACCGGACAGCGCTGATTCTGAATGGGCGCTTCAATAACCTGGAATACGGCTCCTACGCGCCCGGCGCGCCAAGCGTCTTTATTGAGGACGCTCAATTTAAGGAGCTGTGGCTGCAGCCTGAACGCTACTACATGGTCGCGCTGGATTCGGGCGTGCCCGCGCTGGAAAATCTTGTCGGGCGCGATAGGCTCATTCTAGTGGCCAGCAGCGGGGGGAAGAGCATCCTGACGAATCATCCGCTTTCAGTTTCCGGATCGTCCCCGCAAACGAAGGTAATGGTGCGGCCGGGAGTGTTCTCAATCCTTTCCCGCTCCGGGATGTCATTTTGGCTAAATTCACGTTTCGAGACTTGCTTTGGGAATGCCTTGCTTGTAGAAAAGAACAGTTTGCTCCATCTGAATGGAGGGGTAATTCGTGATGGATTTTTCGAAGGGCGAGGGGACGCATACTAGCCCTCATCACGTATACTGTATTTAGTAACAGTAGACAGAGACTGCGGCTGGGCGCTATAAGCTTGCCTTCTCATGCTGTTCAGGCTGGCGCAAGAAAAACGCGCCGCATCACAAGCCATGGGCCCAGGGGGATTTCACTAAGGAGGAACGATGAAGATTGCTGTGCTTGGGGGAGATGGCTATTGTGGATGGGCAACCGCTTTGTATCTGTCGAAGCAGGGGCATTCCGTCGCCATCGTCGACAATTTTGTCCGCCGGCTGTGGGACCACGAACTTAATGCGCAAACCCTGACTCCCATTCGCCCGCTCTCCGACCGCTTGCGCGTTTGGCAGGCTGTCAGCGGCAAGACCATCGAGTCCTTCTACGGCGACGTTTGCGATTACGAATTTCTCTCTTCCACGTTGCGCGCTTTCGAGCCGGACGCGGTTGTGCACTTCGCCGAGCAGCGCTCCGCTCCCTATTCGATGATCGACCGGAGCCACGCGGTCTTCACGCAGGTCAACAACGTAGTGGGTACGCTGAATCTTCTCTTTGCGCTCCGGGAGCATCGGCCGGATTGCCACCTGGTCAAGCTTGGGACCATGGGCGAGTACGGAACGCCGAATATCGACATTGAAGAGGGCTACATCACTATCGAGCACAACGGGCGAAAAGACGTTCTGCCGTTTCCGAAGCAGCCCGGCTCTTTCTATCACCTCTCGAAAGTGCACGACAGCCACAACATCATGTTCAGCTGCAAAATCTGGGGGCTACGCGCCACGGACCTGAACCAGGGCGTGGTCTATGGAACGACGACTGACGAGACGTCCATGGACGAGGCGCTGATCAATCGTTTCGACTACGACGACGTTTTTGGCACGGTGTTGAACCGCTTCTGTATTCAAGCGGCTATCGGGCAGCCGCTGACCGTCTATGGCAAGGGCGGGCAGACACGCGGCTTTTTGGATATTCGCGACACGGTACGCTGCATTGAAATTGCCTGCGAGAATCCAGCTGCTCGCGGAGAATGCCGCGTCTACAACCAGTTCACGGAACAGTTTTCGGTGGGTGAGCTCGCGAAGATGACTGTGGCCGCGGGCAAGAAGCTCGGCCTAAACGTCGAGGTCGACCACCTTCAGGATCCGCGCGTTGAAGCCGAGGAACATTATTACAACGCGAAGCACTCCAAGCTGATCGATTTGGGCCTCAAGCCTCATCTGCTTTCCGATTCCTTGCTGGACTCGTTGATGAACATAGCGATCAAGTACCGCGACCGGGCAGACGCCTCGCTGATGCTGCCGCAGGTGAACTGGCGCGAGCCGCGCAATGACCGGCGCCTGCAGATGAGCAAGACCGCGAGGAACTCTTTGGGAGCATCTCGAGTCCAAGCTGCAAGTGAGCCCGTGGTGAAGGTTCAAAAGCATTCTCACCGCTAGTATTTTCACCGCGATCGCTTCCATTGCCGTCTGACGTGGGCTTTCAGCTTGTTCGAGGGAGCCTTCCACTTTTGCCATAAAGCGTTGAATAATGGGCTCCTTGTTTGCCAGAAGATCGAGGAAAGCCACGCGAGTGTTCCGTTCCTCCAGCCAAACACAGCGTTCATCCGGCTGCTCGTAACCACAACGAATTTCTTGCAGCCCGGACCGCGGGCGGGGCCGCGTAAGCCCGTATGGCAAGCAGGTGAGAGCCGAGATTGTCTATCGCGGGCATCCCCGTATGATCGGGCCTGCTTAAGAAAAAATGGCCCCCGAAGCGAAGTCCAGTACCCGGGTGGAAATCTCTGCGCCACCGCTCCACTTCTTCGAGAAGGCAATACTCGAAATGGACGGCGAGGAGACGGTGCTGCGATTTGGCCCTGGCGACCAGCGATGAGGTCACGCGTTGCGAGCCTTGCCACGGTTTTTCCACTACAACGTGCAGGCCCGCGTCCAATGCGGCTTCGATCATCAACGGAATATGAGGTCCGGGCAGCACGCAGAGCCACGCGATTTGTGCTTCGCTTGCGGCCATGGCTTCGCAGAGACGCGACCTATAGGTGGCCTCAGCCTCGCCGGAAGCCTGCCGTGTCACTGGGATAATGGAGACGCTACGGCCTTCCGCAGCGAGGATGCTCCGCATCCGAGTAGCCCAGCGTCCCCGGCCGAGGATCACGTAGGGAGGTGCGCCACCCATCACACTTTCTCGCATCCATATTTATCCACAGAAGGGAATGTGAAACAGGAGCAGGCTTTCTCCGAAGCACTCATTTTTGCGGAGCAGGAGGAGCCACCGGAACGAGCATCCCTCCGCGGATGCGATAGTCAATGTCCCGCCAGCGAATGCTTCTGCGCCCGAAGCTCAGCAGCCAGATCAGCAAAGCCCACGCGTCCCACACGGGCACAAGCGCCATCTTTTTCCATACCCCGGCTTGCTTCAGTCCCCAGACGCCGATCAGCCAAGTCATTGCCGCGCGCACGCAAACGTAGCCACCGAGATATAAGAAAGCTACTAGCGCCGAGGGATGAACCGACACAGCAGCGATCGACCACGCTAACCCTTGGGTAAAAATCAGGCCGATGTGTCCCCAAGGCCGCATGTGCCGCATCACTGTCATCCAGCGCAGGCGCTTGAAGAAAAACTCGCCGAAGGATTTAAAGTCAGCCACCGTCTCGACCGTGTACGGCAGCAGCGCCACTTCAAAACCCTGTCCAGCAACCAATCGTCCCACAAGCAAGTCATCCGCGGGGCGGTTCTCAATCGCGGAGTAGCCGCCGAATCCCGCAAGATGCTTTCGCGTGGTAACAATCGTCTGTCCGAAGGCGAACTTTACTCCGTCCAGTTGCCAAGCGACCATTATCCCCGGGTAAAAATCGCAAAACATGCCGATTGATTGGAGTTTCTGTGGAAACGTGTGCTCGTGCGTCGAAACGTATAGGCAGGTAACCGCACCAATCTTAAGGTCGCGGAGAGGCGCAACCACGGAACGCAGGTAGTCTGGCCGGACGCGAACATCGCTGTCGTTGATGACCAGCACTTCGTTTTGAGCTTCGCTCACCAGGCGGGCCAGCTTGACGACTTTGTCATTGGCTGCGGTATGGCCGGAGACGTGGACCACTCGAATGCGGCGCTGCGGAAAATCGCGCTTCAACTTTTCAATGACTTCCAAAACAGCTTCGTCGCCATCGCCGATGCCAAAAAGCAGCTCGTAGTCGGGATAATCCTGATTGCAGTAGCTCGCAAAGTTTTCGTATGCCTCGGAATCCAGCCCGCGAATCGGTTTGAGATTGCTCACGGGAGGCGTGTAATCCAGAGGCAGGTTAGACTTCCTTGCGTGACGGAAAAATTGCCAAGAACTATAAAGCGCGAGGAAATAATAGATGAAGGGGATGGCCGCGACGCCCAGAAAAATGTAGGTGAAGTTACTCGCCGTCATTGCGGTACCCTGAGCGGGATGGTACAGCAGTATTTTTCATCGATACTGGGATGACACATTGACCGGCGTTTACGATTTCGGTTCGAGGTCCGGAGAGCGGAATGTCAAACAGCCGGTTCAGGTCGGCAGTCATTCTTTTTTCTGTAGCTGGTCCTTTCAGAATACTTGTGGAGTTTACTGCGAGCCACAAAATAATAGCAAATTACGTTGATTTTCACTCTCCAAAAGCCGCACAAGCAGCTCATTCGTCAGCCTCGTTCGAGTTAGCGACAAAGAGCCCCGAGAATCGTGCAATAATGAATGGGGGAGTCTTCGGATGCATCCGAGTTCACCGCGATGAAAACTTTTGCCTCTCTCTCGCGATTGCTTCGCGGGCGAATTCGGGCTTTTGCGGCTCTCGCCTCTCTGCCTCGTTTCCCAATTCTGGCGTCTGGCACGCCCACTGCGTGATGTCTTCGCGCGGCCTGCACTTCAAGACGTATTGCATGCTTCTGATCATGGTCGTCTTCGCGCCTCTCGGAAACGTGTTGCTTGGCAAGGGCATGAAAAACGTGGGCTCGGCGGTCACCTGGGCGCCTTCCAGACTGCCTAATATCATTTCGCTGGTTTTCACCTCGGGTTACATCTGGCTCGGAGTCGCTTCACTGCTCACGTTTTTTGTCGCCTACATGCTCATTCTTTCCTGGGCCGATTTCAGTTACGTTCAGCCGGCCTCCTCAATTGCACTTTTGGTCGTCGCTCTTTTGGGTTACTTCTATCTGGGTGAGAGGATTTCTCCGCTGCACTGGGCAGGCATCGTCGTTATTTGTCTCGGTGTTTTCGTCGTTGGGAATACTCCCCCGCGTACCACCGAGGTGCGCTGAATATGCGCGAAGCCCTGCTTTTATTTTTCGTTGTCGTCAGCGGAACAGGCGGAGAGATTTGCGTCACGCGCGCCATGAAACGCGTGGGAGAGGTGACGGATTTTCGTCCACTGGCGGTTGTCCGCGTCATTCTGCGCGCATTGAAGGTTCCTTGGATGTGGATCGGCGTTGCGATGATGGCGCTCGCTTTTTTTTCGCTGTTGGCCGTGCTTTCCATTGAAAACGTCAGCTTCGTCGTGCCGGTGACCGCCCTGAACTATGCGGCGGGAGCGCTCGGCGGAAAATTCTTTCTCGGGGAACGCGTGACTCCACGCCGCTGGGCGGGAGTACTGATCGTTTGCATTGGCGTCACGTTGGTGTGGCTCGGCAAACGTTAAGTGTGGAAATTCACGTGCCGTTGCGCGATTCTCTCCGTACTCCATTTGACTCACCAGGCCAGCGATAAATACCGAAGCGTTCCCCTTTGTGGCAAGCTAGGAGAGCGGCGCTCAACCTATCTATCCAGGAAATCTTAGCAAGCGGGAAGCAGATCTCAGCGTGACGATATTTCATTCAGGATGGCGCGATGCAGTGCTGCTTCTGGCGGCCGCGCCACTCGGGTATTACGTTGCGGCCACCTTTGCCGCTTGGCGCTTCTTCCGCCACGAGCGCAAGCACAAGCTGCGAAACTACACCCCTCCTGTAAGCTTGCTGAAACCAGTTCGGGGAGTGGACTTCGCAAGTTACGAGAACTACTCGAGTTTCTGCCGCCAGGACTATCCTGACTACGAAATTCTTTTTGCGGTGAATGACGCCGCGGATCCGGCTGTTCCGCTCATCCAACGCCTAGTCGCCGAATTTCCGGAGCGCCAGATTCGCATGCTCGTTGGCGCCGAAAATCTGGGTGCCAACCGCAAGGTCAACAAGCTCGCGCGTCTCACTGGGGAAGCACGCCACGAAATCCTTGTTCTTACAGACGGCGATGTGCGTGTCGGCCCAAACTATTTGCACGAAGTCGTCGCTCCATTTGTGGACGAAAGCACCGGCGCGGTCACCTCCTTCTACCGCGGCATCGCCGAGAAAAATCTTGGCGCCGAACTCGAGGCTATCGGCGCGTCCAGCGATTTTTTTGCCGGCGTGCTGATGGCCGAGTGGACGGAGGGCATAAATTTTGCCCTCGGCGCTTCGATCGTCACTACCAAGCGTTGGCTCTCCAAAATCGGTGGCTTTGAGTCCATTGCCGGAATGCTGGCAGACGATTACGAACTGGGCCTGCGTATTGCCCAAGCCGGTGGACGCGTTCTTCTTTCCCGCGAGCCCGTTTGGACCATGTACCCTGCGCAAACGGCCAAAAGTTTGTGGGATCATCAGCTTCGCTGGGCACGTACCGTGCGGTTATGCCGCCCGCTTTCTTATTTTGGCTTGATCTTCACCCTTGGCTTGCCATGGGCTGTGCTGGCGGCGCTCGTCGCTCCCACAAAGCGGATCGCCGCTGCCTACCTGATCGCCTACCTTGTGTTGCGTCACGTCATGGCTTGGACCGTCGGGGTCTGGGGAGTTGGCGACGATGTGCTGCGCCGCAGGCTCTGGCTCGTGCCGCTGCGCGACGCCCTCTACTCGGCCGTCTGGCTCGCGAGCTTTGCTTCCAACCGCATCACCTGGGGCGGTCAGGAATTCACCATGAACAAAGGTCAGATGGTGCCCCTAGCGGATTCCGGAGCAACGGACTCGACGCCGGCAACTTCCGCCCGCGGTTGACGCACCAGCGAATCCCGATTAAATTAGATGTGAAGAATCGTGGCTACCCCGGTCATCGGGATCAAGCTGCGGTTCCTTTTTTTCCTCCCATCGGCTGGGAGATCGTCCAATTGGTAGGACTCCAGACTCTGAATCTGGCTATCCTGGTTCGAGTCCAGGTCTCCCAGCCAATCTTTTCAATGAATTAGCGGTGACCCTTCTTCAAACTTGGGAACATTTGGGAACATTTGGGAACATTATTTTTTCCAAACGCGTGATTGCACTGCGCTGGGACTCCTCCACCGACTGAACGTAGTAGGCCAGCGTAGTTTGCGCGGAAGAGTGGCCGAGAACCTGTTGAGCCGTCCGCACAGGTTCCCTCATCTCACTCAGGGCTGTTGCAACCGTTCGGCGGAACGCCCGCCATCCTGTTCTAGGTAACCCCAGAGAGTTAAGAGCGGGGTGAAGCACGCGCTTCAGCAGGTTGTTCGGCTCATATGGTTTTCCAACAGCATTGGGAAAGATCAGATCCATCGAACTGCACTGAACATGCTGTTTGTGAGCATACAGCGCCCCGAGCAAGCCGGGACTCAACGGAATTACACGCTCACTTGCATTGTTCTTCGGTAGTCCGAATGCGCCTCGATAATAGGTCCGCCGAACAAAAAGTAAGTGGCGGTCGAAGTCCACATCAGACCACTGGAGACCAAACATCTCGGAAGCACGCATTCCGGTCACTGCAGCAAGCAAGATCATTGTCCGATGGGGTTCTTTGACTACCTCCAATATCTGCGTTATCCGGGAGGTTTCAAAGGTGATTTTGGGTCGAACATTTCTTTTCGGTGGAAGGCGCACCCCAAATGCAGGGTTCAATTCAACATACCCCCATTCCTTGGCACTCGCGAAAGTTCGACTCAGAGTTGCACGGAGGTGGTGCAGAACCGCAGATGAATATCTTTCCGCTTTCTGGTTGAGGAATATCTGCACATCTGGCGTATGAATATCGCACAGTCGGTAGCTTGCGAATTTCGGTGTCAAATGTTTGCGCAGAATTTCCTTGTAAAAATTGCGTGTCGACACCCGATAAGTGGGCAGCACTGCTTCCTCCCATTTTCGAGCGAAATCTCCGAAAGTCACAGTCGATTGCGGCTTCCGAAGACCATAGTTGGCAGGCCGTAACAACGAGCTGAGGAGCTTACGGGCTTCGCGTCTGGTGGGAATGCTGCTGACGGATCCAAGGACTTGCGAGCGCATCATCCTCGCGATTCCTCCATCCGGTCGGATCACGTCTTCCCTCCAACGTGCAACCCATACTTTGCGACCAACTCTGCCACGGATAAACAAACAACCATCTTGATAACGGCGTCGAGCCATCGTTTCCTTTCCGTTGACTCGTCCGCCTTTTCTCGTGTCAGTTTCCAGTGTAGCTTGGATGTCAAGTTGCATATGGGCCTCACCGCTGAGAGTCAATCCACGCCATCACTTCGTCTTCGCGAAAGCGCCAGTATTTCCCGAGTCGGTAGCCAGGCAATCTCTCAGAGGATCGCTTGCGCATGCGTCCATAGACCCAGGACAAAGGTACCTGCAACAACTTTGCTACTTCTCGGACGGTAAGCAGGTGGTTTTTGTTCTCCCTCTGCCTTTCTGTGGCCGCGTGATCTGAAGCGCCATCCCGCGAGTCGTGAATGCTGGTCGCCAGAGCATTGGTCTCGATCGATGGCCGGACTGTTGACGGGTACTTTTCTTCAATGCAAATCGTTTCCGAATAACTGCCCACCGCAAGTCGCGAGGCATGCTGTCTTGGGGACGCTGTATTCTCGCGCACACCGAATTGGGTTGAACGGCGATTCATGGATGTTAAGCGGTCTTTGTAAACGCGTCTCCTTGGGTTTGTTCATGGTTGTGGTTGTTGGCGTGTTGGCCTAGCCAGCGCTTGAACTCCTCATCCTTCCTAAACAGGAGCTTGAGTGCCTCGCTGACGACGTAGGACGGGTTCGCATCGATGAATTTCGCGTACCTTTCAAGGTTATGTCTGACTTCTTCCTCCAAGCGAACTTGGAGGGTTGTGGTCTTCGGTTGTTTTGATGGTGCCTTCAGAAGTGCCAAGTGTTTCTTCTCCTTTTCTTATTTGTGGTCCATTACATGGCGCATTACAACTCGCATTCTCAGACTCCTGCACGCGGGCAAAACACGGTCACGCTTACTGCGTGACGGGCGGGAGCGACCCCACGGAACTTTGGGCGGCTGAAAGCCGTCAAAAGTGGGGTCGCTCCCGCCCATTCTAGTGTTTTGCCCGCGTGCAGTTTCTTTGCCTTCGCTTTACGCATCTGCTTATTTCTCTTCTGCTTGTCGTGCATTCCCCTCGAAAGCTGGTTTGAAAGCTGACCCGAAAGTCGGTTGTGAGCTGTCCGTCACCTCTTGTTTCCCAGTTTCGCTATTTCGGCTTGGGACTCTCGGCTCAAAAAGGGCGGTCTGGCCGTCCACGAGTTCCGTCCGGAACGACACTTCCCGTCTCGGCGCCAGCCTCCGAAATTCCTCGCTCACATCCCCAGCCGTGATTTGGCCGTTCAACCATTGCTCATATCGGACGTCGGTCAGAGCATCATTGAATCGCTTCTTGGCTTCATTCAGGAATTCGATCTGTTCCGTGTTCAGCCTTGCGTACTGCTTGGTTTCCCACATATGGCGGTAGTGGAAGTAGCGCAAGCCTTCTACTCCCGGATCGGGGTTCATAGTGCGTGGGGCCATCACCAGAAACAGCTCCCGAGCCGCTGCAAAGTGCTTGGGGCGCGTAGCGATATAGACAAAATTCACCTGCGGTACAGCTGAAAACAGGCCGTTATATGCAAATAGATGTGTCTCGAAGCTGGCGAGACTGAGGAGCCCCGGATCCACAAAACTGAACGTAACCACAGAAGGAGAAGATGAAGACTCAGGAGCGAAGAACAGCGGGAATTTGTCAACGAAATAACGGTCCGTAGTCTTTTCACGGATCGCTCCCTTGTACCGCTTAGCAGGAAGCAGGGCTCGACCGATCGACAGTTTCCGGCAGAAATAGTCGACCTTCTCGGGCTCGGTTTCGAGATACCCGTAATCGAGGTGCCCCAGGACGAAATCAAGAATTGCGAGCTTCGTGCGGATGTGTTCGACGGAATGTTCACGGCGATTGCGGAGATTTTCACAGGCAATGGCCCTATACACCAAGCGAGAGAAAAGATGGTAGACGCGTCCGTTTCGCAGCAGTAGGCGGGCGGTGGCATGTCCCTTTCCGAGCACCTTCTGCGTGAAAGCCATGCTCTTATCACCACTTTTGGCCCCGGTGAAGGCCAAGTACTGGCGCGTGGAGAAATACCCAGAATGGGTGGCCACCAGATATAGGAAGCGAGCCTCGTCCTCGGTGTAGCCCAAGCCGAGGAGGTTCTCGATGCTGGTTTCAGGTAAGGGCATGGCTCACAAACTCAGAATCGCGGTCATGATCTCCCGGTCGTTACGTACGCGACGCAAGGTACCTGCGTCCTCTGACCGGGCGTAGATTTGAAAGCCGGCGCGGGCCTTTTCCGCTAGATGACCAGCGTGGTAGTGGCTCGTGGCGAGTTCGAGATCCACGCGGGCGATCTCCATTTCCTCGGTCGCGTATTCCACGCGTAGGTCGGGGAAACTAACCTTGCCGTGAACAATCGGAATCTGCAATTGGTGCGCGAAGGCTTCCTTACTGCGTTGCGTTTGAACCTCGCCTTGCGCTTGGGTCCGACCAAACTTGCTGTAGAGCTTTTCCTTGAGTTCATAGTCAAGCTGAACCCTTAGCACCTTGCCACCTTTGCATTCGATCTCGTCGGCAGCCTTGTGATATAGGCGGTACAAGGCGGCATCATGCTCTGCTTCCTTGGGCTTCACAAAGCCCGAGTAGATGGCTTGATCGTCGAGTACAAAGCCGTGGCGACGAATCAGGCATTTGCCTTCCTTTGTCAGAGTGAGAACCTGCCGGGACTCCTTCTTGAGTACGCTCGTGTCTCTTCGTTCGAGAAGCCGCTGATGAACCAGATTGCGAAGATCACTGTCCAGTCGTGAGCGGTCACCTACGTAGGCATGCTTCGCGAGATCTTCGACAGCTACCACTCGAAACTTGCCGATTTCTGTGAGGGTGTGAATTTCCGATGGCCGCAGCGAATAGCTTCTGTCCCTGTTGCGGATTTCCGTGCGCTCGCGCTGCGCGAGAAGCTCAGCTTGTCGGATATCGCGGGACAAGGGCTTTGCTTCTTGTCGCTCGCGGCTCTGCCAATCGAGATGTTCAGACTGAAATTCGGTTTCCCGGAGCTTGGCCAGTTCTATTCTGACGCTGGCCTCCGTTTGCGAGCTGCTGCCTCGTCCTCGGCTTGATTCCCGAAGGTGGCCGGGGGGTTCAGACTGCCATTGCGATTCGCGAAAATCGTCAAGTTCGAAACTCTCAAAACCTCGGGTCATGAAATCAGCTCCTAAGGAATTACTGCGAAGGATACCGACGTACGCAAGATCGTCGAAGAAGCAACACGCCTCGTCGAATGTCGCTGCGGATCGAAGAGAGAAGGCACAGGAATGTGTAGATGTGCATCGCCCTGCCTCAGTTAGGTTTGGGAACTGCTGGGACTCGCTGGCGTGCCATCTTGATAGAGGAAGACCTCTTCGACGTTTTTGCCGAAAACGCGGGCGATCTTAAAGGCGAGCGGAAGGCTTGGATCGTAGCGGCCCGTTTCGATAGAGTTGATGCAAGCTCGCGATACCGCTACCCGCGCTGCGAGTTCGGCTTGCGACCACTCCATCTCCGCACGAAGTACTCGCAGACGAGTCTTCATTATTCTTCACGCTCCGTGATAGACCTTTGCCAGGTGGCGGCAAGTACTAAGCCTACCGTCCACAGAATAATCATGCTGACAGGAACTCCGAAAATCGGAACAACTGGAACGTGCACACCGAGACTGCGCAGAAAATCCAGAGCGAGAGCCAGTGCGAGGGAGCTCACAAATCCAAACACGAGCGCTCGATAGTTGATGTCCTTGAATAACTCATCGGCCACCAGTAGGAACCGGGTGAAGCATGCGACTGCAACTGCCGCAAACAGAAAACCGGCAACTAAGAGTGGTCTTCGAGCCGATTGGCCAAACCTGTAGATGAGGCCCACAGTCAGGGCGGATAGAAAGCTGAAGGCGTAAATCGGGATGAGAGGAATGGACCGAACCGGAGTTAAGGGATCGGCGTTCGATTGATTAGACATGACGGCTCTCCGAAGCGCTGCAATGCGAGAATAGTAGTCTATGAGCAATCTAATGTCAAGTATAGATATCTTTATGAAATGTATGCGCATCATAAGAACGTTAAATGACATTACCCGAAGTTGGGCAAATGGCTTGAGAAAAACTGGCGCGGAGAGTATGAATTTTGACAAAGTAAATACCGAAACCACAAAAGTTAAGACAGCCGGGAACCCAGCCAGGATTCTAGTTTCAGGTTGCGTCCTACCGTTCACGAACGTGTCCTTACAGCCGTGCGCATCGACATCGCCCGATTTGGCGCAAGGGTTTTGCGCCTCCCTGCGGGGATGGTCCCTCCCCATCGTCCACTGGAAAGAAGTCAAATATCACGAATCATTGATATATTGACCGACGAGTGCGTTGCTCGCAGCCAAAGAATCAGTTGATCTGCTCAGTCCTGCCAAACGAAGTCTTTTTCACAGATTATGCACAGATTCTTTTCACGGTACTATTGACACGAAGTTGAAGATACTTCAGAAGTCATAACCCCAGTTAGTACTACTTAATGTTAGTAACACGTTTCTCGCAGATGACGGAGGGGTGTGCTTTGTGTCCCGCTGCGTTTGACGGGAAGTGCGAAGTTGTGGACGAAACTTTAGCCGAGTCTGGCAGGAAGCAAGTTGAGACTGTCTTTTTGCACGAATGCAAGTTAGCGCGGGGTATGGAGGACAATTGTGACTTGGAAACGACTCGTTTTCGTATGTGTGTTGCTTGTTTGTCTACTCGTTTTGACTTTGCATGCGTCGGCGCAGTCGGGACAGAATTGCGTTAGTTCGTATCAGTTCTGCGCACTTTGCGGGGATCCACCTATTCCCGGGGCTACATGCATTCCCGAAATCACGATTCTTGAAATCTGCTTCGCGCCGTCGCCCACATGTGCAGCGCCGCTCGCTCCCTACGAAGCATGCCCCAGTTGTGCTGCGGCACAACAAGCGGCTCAGAGTTCACCGCCAAGAACGGGCGAGCCGATCAACTTAGCCACGGGGAATACTTTCATACGCGAACGGGACTTGAGTGTACCGGGCTTGGGCGGCGGATTGACGTTAATCCGGACGTGGAACAGCAGATGGCCGTTCAGCCAGACTGCATCGCAAGTCGGAATGTTCGGACCTAACTGGCGTTCGACGTACGAAGAACGGGTATTCCTTGGAAGCGACAACTACATCAAATATGCGCGAAGTGATGGAAGTTTCTTGTCGCTAGCGTACTTAGGGCCAATGTGGGTAGCTGCTGGCGCCCCTGGCAGTGGAAACACAAACAGTGCGGTTCTTCAAGTGACGAACATGTCGCAAGGCGCGACCAACTGGACCATTAACTTTCAGAACGGAGAACAGCGGATTTTCAGCAAGACTAGCGGATCACTTATCTCGATCACTGACCGGAATGGGAATACAACGCAGCTGACTTATGATGCTTTGAACCGGCTGGTGACGGTCACTGACCCCGCTTCGCGGACCCTTACCTACACGTACCAAAGCCCGACCAGTTACTTGGTGACAGGTGTCTCGTCCAGCGTCGGCCTTTCACTCTCCTATACCTACGATACGCAAGGTCGATTGTGGCAGGTGACGGAACCGGATTTGACGACTCTGACCTTTAATTATAACTCGCAGTCGCTCATTACTTCGGTCACTGATTCGAACGGTAAGGTTTTGGAATCCCATACCTACGATACCGCCTCGCGTGGATTGACCTCCTCACGCGCCTTAGGCGTTGAGTCCGTAATTGTCACTTACCCGAATCCATAATGGACGTGGATGATTCGACATCCAGTGTGACCAAACGCGATCGATCTGCTCCGGCCGTTCATTCTTGGGAGGTTTGGACTTATGCGAATGCCTAATTGGAAGTTGAGCCATGCGCTGGCGCTGACTTTGGTGCTCTTCTTCGCCGTTAGCGCTCAAGCGGCGGCGCCGACCATTACATCGCTGACACCCAATGCCGGGGCAGTCGGATCATCCATCGTGATTGCGGGATCGAACTTCGGGTCGACAGGTACAGTCAAATTCAACGGGACCACGGCGACGACCACAATCTGGGGCGCGTCTAGCATTACAGCTACGGTTCCAGCGGGTGCAACGAGCGGCAACGTCGTGGTGACGGTTTCCGGCACAGCAAGCAACGGAAAGAGCTTCACAGTGACACCGGCGCCCAGCATTTCATCGCTGACGCCCAATACCGGGGCAGTCGGATCGTCGATCGTGATTGCGGGATCAAACTTTGGGTCGTCGCAAGGAACCGGCACTGTAAAGTTCAATGGCACAACCGCGACGACGGTTGGGCCTTGGGGTGCTTCAAGCATCACGGCCACCGTCCCAACAGGTGCGACGACTGGCAACGTGGTGGTGACGGCAGCAGGTGGAGTGGCGAGTAGCGGTGTTACGTTCACAGTGACGCCCGCACCAAGCATCACATCGCTGACACCCAATACCGGGGCAGTCGGGTCGTCGATCGTGATTGCGGGATCAAACTTTGGGTCGTCGCAAGGAACCGGCACCGTAAAGTTCAATGGCACAACCGCGACGACGGTTGGGCCTTGGGGGGCTTCAAGCATCACGGCCACCGTCCCAACAGGTGCGACGACTGGCAACGTGGTGGTGACGGCAGCAGGCGGAGTGGCGAGTAGCGGTGTTACGTTCACAGTGACGCCCGCGCCAAGCATCTCATCGCTGACACCCAATACGGGGGCGGTAGGATCGTCGATCGTGATTGCGGGATCAAACTTTGGGCCGTCGCAAGGAACCGGCACTGTAAAGTTCAATGGCACAACCGCGACGACGGTTGGGCCTTGGGGTGCTTCAAGCATCACGGCCACCGTCCCAACAGGTGCGACGACTGGCAACGTGGTGGTGACGGCAGCAGGTGGAGTGGCGAGTAGCGGTGTTACGTTCACAGTGACGCCCGCACCAAGCATCACATCGCTGACACCCAATACCGGGGCAGTCGGATCGTCGATCGTGATTGCGGGATCAAACTTTGGGCCGTCGCAAGGAACCGGCACCGTAAAGTTCAATGGCACAACCGCAACGACGGTTGGGCCTTGGGGTGCTTCAAGCATCACGGCCACCGTGCCAACGGGTGCAACGACCGGCAACGTGGTGGTGACGGCCGCAGGAGGCGTAGCCAGCGGTGGGAGCAACTTTACGGTGGTTCTGCCGCCCAGTATTACGAATCTGTCTCCGACCACAGGTGCGGTGGGCGCCGAGATAGCCATTGCTGGGGCGAATTTTGGGGCCAGCCAAGGCACGGGCACTGTGACCTTCAACGGTACTACGGCAGCACCGACGAGCTGGAGTGCATCAACCATTGCCGTCCCGGTTCCATCGGGAGCAACGACGGGAAATGTCGTCGTTAATACGATCGGTGGGTCGAGCAATGCCGTGGGCTTTACGGTAGCTTCTGCACCGAGTATCGCCAGTCTATCCGTCACCTCTGGAATAGTAGGAACTTCGGTGACGATCACTGGCACAAACTTTGGTTCGACGGAGGGCACTGGAACTGTAAGTTTCAATGGAACGGACGCTTCTCCAACAAGCTGGAGCGCAACGAGCATCGTTACAACGGTGCCACCAGGAGCGACGACCGGAAGCGTCGTGGTCTCAGCTTCAGGTGTGGCCAGCAACGGGACCGCTTTTACTGTGATTGAAACGTTGGGCATCACCGGTATGTCGCCAGCTTCAGGAGTTGTCGGCGAAGCGGTGACTCTAACGGGGGCAGGATTCGGAGCCAATCAGGGAACAAGCACGCTCAAACTCAATGGAACCACGGCGGCGGTCACTAGCTGGACTGACACCGCTATCGTGACGAGCGTGCCCTCTGGAGCTTCGACGGGACCGTTTACGGCTACAGTAAACGGCAACGCGGCAAACAGCCTTTCTTTTACGGTCACCAGTCTTCCTTCCGGCTGGACCGATGGCGATATAGGTTCGGTGGGAATTGCTGGAAGTGCTAGTTTTGGGAACGGAACGTTCACGGCGAACGGAGCAGGCGGGGGAACGCTGGCCACGACGACTGACGGTGTCAATTTTGTATACCAGCCACTTTCAGGCGATGGGACGATCGTAGCGCGAGTGGTTAGTGCAGTGGGAGGCGGATCTCAAGAGGCAGGAGTGATGATTCGAGAAACCCTGTCTCCAGGCGCGTCAAATGCGCAAATGTTCTACTACGCGTCCTCGGCAGGATTCAATCTTACGGAGCGCACCAGTACCGGGGCGACCAGCGATGGCTATATCAGCGCGCAAGGTCTCTCCGCAAGTCCACCCTATTGGGTGATGCTGGCCAGAAGCGGCAACACATTCAGTGGATATGCCTCATTTAATGGTGTGACCTGGACGCAAATCGGGGCAACGGAAACTATCAGCATGGCGCAGAGCGTGTACATCGGCCTATATGTCAGCAATCGAAATACGGGATCGCTGGCCACAGCCACTTTTGACAGTGTGTCCGTTAATTCGACGGCGGCTCCGGCCCCTGTGATTTCCAGCATATCTTCTACCACTGCCTCCATTGGAAGCGAGGTGTTGATCACCGGTTCTGGTTTTGGTGCCACACAAAATGGCAGTTTATTGACGCTGAACTACTTGCCGGCGACGATTAATTCGTGGAGCGCTACATCCATTCTTTTCACCGTTCCTGCGGGGGCAACCACGGGGCCCTTGCTGGTCTCAGTTGCGCCGACGATGAACGACAGCAACGCGGTCATTCTAGAGGTTACGTCACAGCCACTCGAATCCCAGTGGCTAGACATTGACATAGGTTCAGTAGGCATTACTGGGAGCGCGAGCTTGTCGAGCGGGACGTTTACGGCGAACGGAGCGGGAGGGGGAACGCTGGTCACCACGGCCGACGGCATACATTTTATATACCAGCCGCTCTTGGGCGATGGAACGATAGTGGCGCGCGTGACTAGTGCGCAGGGCGGAGGAGCTCAAGAGGCGGGAGTGATGATTCGCGAAACGCTGAGCCCCGGAGCCTCGAATGCAGAGATGTTCTATTACGCGGGAGCCGCGGGATTCAATATGACGGAGCGCACAAGCACTGGGGCAACCAGCGACGGCTACATCAGCACTCAAGCTCTCGCCGTGAGTCCGCCGTATTGGGTAAAGCTGGTCCGCAGCGGCAATACGTTCAACGGATATGCCTCATTGGATGGAGTAATTTGGGCACAGATTGGGACAACTCAAACGATCAGCATGGCGCAGAGCGTGTACGTCGGGCTATTCGTGAGCAATCGTAGTACGGGGTCTCTGGCCACAGCCACTTTCGACAGTGTGTCTATCAATTCGGCAGCGGCTCCGGCACCGGTAATCTCCAGCATATCTTCCACAACAGCTTCCATTGGCAGCGAGGTGGTGATCGCAGGTTCTGGTTTTGGCGCCACGCAAAATGGCAGTTTGTTGACCCTCAACTATTCGCCGGTGACGATCAATTCGTGGAGCGGTAATGCCATTCTTTTCACCGTTCCGGCGGGGGCGACCACGGGGCCATTGCTGGTCTCAGTTGCGCCGACGATGAACGACAGCAACGCGGTCACACTTGAGGTTACATCTCAGCCGCTGACTTCCCCGTGGCTGGACACTGACATAGGTGCAGTAGGCGTGGACGGGAGCGCTACCTATGGGAGTTCAACGTTCACTGTAAAAGGAGCAGGAGGGGGAACGCTAGTCACCACGGCCGACGCCATACATTTCGTATACCAGTCGCTTTCAGGTGACGGAACGATCGTGGCGCGAGTGGTTAGTGGGCAGGGCGGCGGATCTCAAGAAGCAGGAGTGATGATTCGCGAAACGCTTACCCCAGGCGCATCGAATGCGCAGATGCTCTATTACGCAGGGAGCTCGGGTTTCAATATGACGGAGCGCACGAGCACTGGGGCAACTAGCGATGGATATATTTCTGCTCAGGCAGTTTCCGCAACTCCGCCCTATTGGGTGATGCTGGTCAGAAGCGGCAACAACTTCAATGGATACGCCTCGCCGGACGGGGTGAATTGGACGCAGGTCGGAACGACTCAGACAATTGGCATGGCCCAGAACGTGTACATCGGGCTCTACGTGAGCAATCGTAATACGACGTCGCTGGCAACAGCCACTTTTGACGGCGTGTCCATCAGTACGTCTTCCGTTCCGGCGCCCGTCATCACCGGTCTCTCTGCGACAACCGGCTCAGTGGGCAGCCAAGTGGTCATTTCGGGCACGGGTTTTGGAGCTTCCGAAGCGGGTAGCGTGGTCACGTTGAATGATGCCCCAATAACGATCAATTCATGGAGCAATACTTCCATCGTCATAACTATTCCGACGGGGGCCACTTCCGGATACCTGATGGTGTCCGTTGCTCCGACAATGATCAACAGCAATCCTGTGCATTTTTCGGTGTCCACACAGCCGTTGCCGACGCCGTGGTTGGATCAGGATATTGGCGCAGTGGGAACAATCGGTAGCGGGACATATGCAAGCGGAACATTTACGGATGTGGGAGGAGGCGGAGGGACGTTTGGCACCAGCGATGGACTCCATTTCGTTTATCAATCCCTGTCCGGGAGCGGCTCGATGGTCGCCAGGATCGTTACTGCCCAGGGGAATTACTACCCCGAAGCGGTCCTGATGATCCGAGAGACCTTGAACGCCGGTGCGAGCGAAGTAAGCGTTGGGTACTACGCGGGTTACATTCGTGTATTTCAGCGCGACAGCACAGGTGCGAGCACTTCAAACGCAAATTACGTATATCTGCCTAGCGGCCTGCCGTATTGGGTGGAGCTGATTAGAAATGGAAACACGTTTAGCGAGTACGCCTCTCCGGATGGGGTGAACTGGACACAGCTCGGTACGAGCCAAACGATCACCATGGCGCAGAACGTTTACATCGGTTTCGCGTCGGACTACGGCAACACCACCGGGCTGACTACAAGCACTTTTGACAATGTGTCGTTCACTATTGGGACGACTCCGATTATCACGGGCATTTCTCCGGCCTTGGGAGCGACGGGTGCAACGGTCACGATTGCGGGAACCAATCTAGGAAGCTCTCAAGGAACCAGCACGCTTAGCTTTAACGGTACGCAGGCCACGTCTATCACCAGCTGGACGAACAACCAGATCGTCGCGACTGTTCCCAGCGGGGCAACGACGGGTCTTGTCACAGCAACGGTCAACAGCGTCGTAAGCCCCTCCAGTGCCACATACACGGTAATCAAACCGACCATCACAAGTGTGACCCCACCGGCTACCCAAACTAGTGGAATTGTCACAATCGTCGGCTCAGGATTCGGAGCCAATCAAAGCAACAGCTCGGTTACATTTAATGGCGCATGGGGGAGCGCGACCAGTTGGAGCGACACGAGTATCACCGTAAGTGTGCCCATAAATGCGACGACCGGTCCCCTCACGGTGGCAGTCGATGGGGTCTCAAGCAATGCAGTGACGTTCACTATACTTGAGCCGCTTACGGTCACGAGCATTTCGCAGGGCTCTGGATCCATTGGCACAACCGTTACAATCACAGGCACAGGTTTCGGCGCCACACAAAGCAACAGTTCGTTGAGTTTCTACGGTGCAACCGCCACCGTTACCAGTTGGAGCGACACGCAAATTACCGCGACGGTGCCAGCATTCTCCTCAAGCGGTCCGGTCAGCGTCACCGTGGGCGAATGGGTTGCTAATGGCCCGTGGTTTACTCTTACCAGCGCCGCGAATTTGACAGATTCCCTCGGCAATCCCACTACTTACATCTCTGCGGTGATCGGCGGCACCTGGGTGCCGCTCAGTGCACAAGGATCGGGCTGCTCCACTTGCACCGTCCGCGGCACCATTTCCAATACCTATGATGGATACGGAGATTTGTTGACGCACAAGGACGAGCTGGGGCGAATCACGACGTATACATACGACATCAATGGGAATCTTACGTCGGTCTCCGCGCCCATTGGCCCGGACACGTTTGTGACCACCCAATATACCTACAACAGTTTCGGAGAAGTGCTAACGACGACCGACCCGATAGGCAATGTGACTAACAATTCGTACGATGCCCACGGTAATCTTCTTAGCGTCACATCTCCGCCACCTAGTAGCGCGACTTCTGGCAGTACCACGCAATTTGCCTACGACGCAAAGGGTGAGTTGACGCAAATTACGGACCCTCTTGGGAACGTTACGAAGCTCACCTACTACCCCACGGGCCTGATCAATACCATTACGGATGCGCAGCAGAACGTGACCACCTATGTGTATGACGCCCACGGAAACCGCACATCAGTCACGGACGCGATGAACAATCTGACGACCTTTGCCTATGACACGGGCGACAGGCTGAAGACCATTACGTATCCTGGCAGCACTGGCACCACGGGCTTTACATACGATAGTCGTGGTCGGCGAACGTCGGTGACAGACCAGAACAGCAAGACGACGACCTACGCCTATGATGATGCAGACCGGCTGACCACGGTCACCGACGCAGCCACTCCGGGCAACGTCACTACCTACGGCTATGACACAGAAAATAACCTGACCAGCATCCAGGACGCGAACGGCCATACGACCGCGTTTGCGTACGATGCTTTTGGCAGAGTCAGCAAGACGACCTTCCCCGCGGGGACAGTAGAGTTCTACTACTACGACGCGGTAGGCAATCTGATCCAAAAAACTGACCGCAAGAACCAGACCATAACCTACACTTATGACCAGTTGAATCGCCTGCTCCAGAAATCGTACCCTGATAGCACTGCGGTGAATTACACCTACGATAACGACTCGCGGCTGACGCAGGTTGTCGATCCCACCGGCACGTACCAATTCACGTTCGACAATATGGGACGGCTCACTGGCGCGTCCTCGCAGTACACCTTCCTGACTGGACGGAACTTCACGACGAGCTACACGTACGACGCGGCATCGAATCGCAAAGGGTTCACGGATCCGGAGAACGGTTCAACGACCTACGCTTACGACACTTTGAACCGCTTGCAAACGCTGACTCAGCCCGCGGCATTCAGCGGCACAGGCAGCTTCGGGTTCACCTATGACGCGCTGAGCCGCCGCACCCAGATGACGCGTCCGAACAGCCTTACGACCAACTACAGCTACGACAATCTCTCACGGTTGCTGAGCGTGTTGCACCAGAGCGGCGCGACCACTTTGGACGGGGCGAGCTATGCCGTGGACAATGCCGGGAACCGCACGTCGCGCACGCCGCAGCCTTCGGGAACCGCCAGCAACTACGGCTACGACGCGCTCTATGAGTTGACCAGTGTGACCCAAAGCGCGACCACGACTGAGAGCTATACCTATGATCCGGTGGGCAACCGTCTCAGTTCGCTGGGTGTCTCGCCGTACTCCAACAATACGTCCAACGAGCTGACCTCGACTCCGAGTACGACCTATACGTATGACAACAACGGGAACACCTCAACGAAGGTGAACTCAAGCGGCACAACGCAATATTTCTGGGATTTCGAGAACCGCCTGAGCAGCGTGACGCTGCCGGGAACGGGAGGCACGGTTAGCTTCAAATACGATCCATTCGGCAGACGCATCTACAAGTCTTCGTCCAGCGCCACGAGCGTCTATGCCTACGACGGTGACAACCTCGTAGAAGAAACAAACAGCGCCGGTGGTGTCGTTGCCCGCTATGAGCAAACCCAGAACATCGACGAGCCGCTGGCGATGTTGCGCTCTAGCGCGACCAGCTACTTCCATGCCGACGGTCTTGGCTCCGTCACATCGCTGAGCAACGCGGCAGGCTCGATCGCCAACACCTACACTTACGATTCTTTCGGCAAACTGACGGCTTCAACTGGATCATTGGTGAATCCGTTCCAGTACACCGCCCGCGAATCGGACTCGGAAACCGGGCTGTATTACTATCGCGCCAGATACTATGACCCCTCGGCGGGACGATTCCTAAGTGAAGATCGCCCTAATTCCACGTCGAATATCCACGGCTTCTATCAGTACGCTTCAAATAACCCGCTGCTCTGGACCGACCCAACCG
>Ga0210405_10001367_pt1 | contig 27946 bp, 24 predicted proteins | sample IncBWH11MmetaG_FD_155492 | JGI IMG/M metagenome (GOLD analysis project Ga0210405, IMG submission 155492) | Forest soil microbial communities from Barre Woods Harvard Forest LTER site, Petersham, Massachusetts, United States - Inc-BW-H-11-M | ecosystem: Environmental > Terrestrial > Soil >...
ACGCCGGGCAGGGCGGCGCCGGTCTGATCGCTGACCTTGCCGTAGAGGTTGCCGGTCTGCAGCTGCGCCATCGCGGCGCCCGCGCTTACCAGCAACAGCCCCGCGGCGACAGCCACGAACCGTCCCCAGTGATTGTTGCTCTTCATGCCTGTGAACCTCCTGAATCAGGTTGTTGATGAGCCCTCGCGCAGAATGCAAGCCACGAGTAATGCCGGCGAGGACTGTGAAAGATCAGGGTTCGGAAAGAATCTCGTCAATTGTCAGCGAGGACGCGAGCCGCCTTGCACCTCCTTTCGCAGCGTACCGACGGAAGCACCCCTGGCCCATCGAGATGTGAGAGTTCCAGGCGTCATGGGAGCCGTCTATAGCAAGCCCAATGCCATTCGCAGAAATAAGTCGTAAATATCTGAAAAAAAAACTGATATGGGCCGAGCCCCAGAGCCCGCGCGAGGCCGTTCCGCGGCCACGATCCAGCGAAATGAAGAGCGGCTGATTCAGGATTCTGAAAGTGGTTGCATCGCCGCGAGCGAAAGTGGATCTCAACCGCGACCGGGAGCCTGGCGCCCGCTGCAAGTGGTGCTACGGCGCCGCGCCAAAGTGGATATTCACCGCCTCGCGGAGCGGTGCGAAGATGGCGGACGGGTGTGGGCGGGGGCTAGATGCTATGCAATGAATCCGCGTTGCGCAGCACGTCCGGCCCGTTCGGGGCAGGAGCGCCGGGGCTGTTCTCCAGCGTGATCTTCACGCCCCTGGTGCCGGCGGGCATGTGCTCCGATGACAACTCCGAGGAGTCTTCGCGATTGGCGGCAAAGGTGCCGCCGCTCACCATCCCCTGATCGGCGACGAACCAGAGCTGGTAGACCCTGCCATCGCCCGCGGGCCGCAGGCCGCGCACCGACATGTACCAGTGCTGGTGATCGGCGGCGACGAACAGCATGCCGCGGGCATCCGACACCTTCGCATCGGGGGCGCCGGCCTGGGTGACCGCCCGCAGGGTGCAGACCTCGACCGCCGGCGAGGTCACCATGGCGACGCCGGCGCGCAGGCTGCTGACCTGGGTGTTGAGCTGCCGCAGCCGCGCCTCCACCTCGCCGGCATGCTGCAACGCCGAGTTGCGCTCCGCGGCAAGGTGGGCGATGGCGTCGCCCTTTTCCGCCAGGCCGCGGTAGAGCCAGCCGCAGACGCCAAGCAGCGCCAGGATCAGTGCAGCCGCCAGCGACAGCGGCCATCTGGAGGGGCTGGAGGGGCTGGAGGGGCTGGAGGAGCGCGAGTGGCGCGCGGGCCTGGCGAGGCTCGGTGCTGGCGCCGAGGTTGGAGCCGGGGCGACCAGCGCCGCCATCAGCCGGAGCCTTGCCGCGGGCGGCGGCGGGGTGGGCGGCAAGGCGTAGGCAATCAGGCCGAGCGCCTCGTGGTAGAGACGGCCGAGCGTCTCCTCCTCGGCGGCGGGCGCCGGCATCGCGACGGCGCCGGGCTCCGCTTCCCGCGTCCCGAGGGCTTCCACGAGGGCAGCCAGGCCGGCCCGATCTTCGGGTGTAAGTTCCTCGCTCACAGCAGCTGTCGGATCTCTTCGCGTAGCGCGTGGCGCAATTTCTTCATGGCGAGCAGGGTGCGCGTCTTGACCGTTCCCAGGGGCAGGCCGGCCTTGGCGGCGATCTCGCTCTGGGTCAGACCTTCGTAGAACGCCATCTCCAGCACCTCACGCTGTTCGGGCGGCAGCACCGCCAGCTCGCGCCGAACTCGCTCGTGCCTCTCCTGGTTCCATACGTTCTCGAGCGCCTCGGGGGATGTATGCAAGGCGCCGGCGGCGGGCGCCGCCTCGGTGGCGGCCTCGCGGGTGCGCTCGACCACCCGGCGGCTGCGCAGGCGGTCGATGGCGCGGCTGCGGCCGATCAGCACCAGCCAGGTCGACACCGAAGAGCGGGCCGGATCGTAGCGCTCGCCGCGGTTCCAGACCTGGATGAACACCTCCTGCAGGACCTCTTCGGCATCGGCGTGGTTGCCGAGGATGCGGCGGGCGAGCGCCAGCAGGACGGGGGCGAAGCGGTCGTAGAGCTCGGCCAGGGCATCCGGCTGCCGCTCCGCGACCCGTTGGACCAGCGCGGTGTCGCTCAGGGCGCTCAGGGCGCTCAGAGCCGCCGGGGACCCGGGCTGAGATGAGGTAGGATCCATTCCCGCTGTCTGTCGATGCCCTTTGGGCGAGGATAGCATGACCGCCGGCACCCGCCGGCCGGGGCGAGCCGGCACAGAAAGGCATCCACCATGGAAGGAAGCGGCCAGGGCAGCGGCCCGCTGCAGCCGGCGATCCGGGTGATCATGATGCCCAAGGACACCAACGCCCTGGGCACCATTTTCGGCGGCATCATCCTGTCGTACATCGACCAGGCGGGCGCGGTCGAGGCGCACCGCCACGCGCCGGGGCGGCTGGTGACCGTCGCCATGCGCGAGGTCATCTTCCATGCGCCGGTTTTCGTCGGCGACCTGGTCAGCCTCAACACCGAGACCTTGCGCCGCGGCCGCACCTCGATCACCGTCAAGGTGACCGTCGAGGCCGAGCGCGCCAGCCGCGGCACCGCCAGGGTGAAGGTGACCGAGGCCGAGGTCGTGTACGTGCACGTGGACGAGAACAACCAGCCGCTTCCCCTGGCCGCTCAGCCGGCGGCGGCGCCGCTCGCCGGCTAGTCCCGGTCTGGTAGCATCACCGCATGGAACCGCCAGCTCGCGGCAGGCGACTGTTCTCTTACGACGAGGCTCTGGCCACCTTCCCCGCCGTCCGCGACCTCACCGCGGCGGCGGTCCGCCAGATGGAGGCGGTGGTCAATTCCCTCGCCAGCCGGGACGAGCTCGAGACTCGCCGCCAGGAGCTCGAGGAGTCCTGCGAAGAGATCGTCCGCGCCTGGGCGCGGGAGATCGTCGCCGTCGGCTGCGAGGTCAAGGGCCTCTGGCTGGTCGATTGGGACAACGGCGACGGCTATTACTGCTGGCGCTTCCCCGAGGAGACCATCTCCTTCTTCCACACCTACGAAGAGGGTTTCGGCGGCCGTTTGCCGATCAACTAACTCAGCGCTCTGCCAGCAGGCGCTGCAGGCGGTCGAGGCCCAGGCCCTCGAGGTTGGCGGCCACCGCGTCGGCGGCGGCGAGCCGCTCTTTCGAATACGTGTGTGCGACGCCCAGCGTCAGCAGCCCGGCGCCGGCGGCCGCGGCGAGCCCCGCCGGGCTGTCCTCCACCGCCAGCACCTCGTGCGGATGGAGCATCCGCTCCGGCAGCGGCGGTAGGACGTTGAGCGCCTCGAGCGCGCGCCGGTACCCCTCGGGGTCCGGCTTGCCCTCGGCGACGTCCTCCGCCGTCACCAGCGTCTTGAAGTGCCCGGCGAGACCGGCCTGCCGCAGGGCGCCGTCGACCTCCTCGCGCAGCGCCCCGCTCACCACCCCCAGCATCAGGCCGGCGGCGGCGGAGCGTTTCACCAGCTCGGCGGCTCCCGGGAACAGCGGGTAGCCGCGCTCGTGGACGCGCTCCTGGTAGTAGGCGGCCTTGCGCGCGATCAGGCGCATCAGCCGCGGCACCGACGGCGCCTGGCCGGCGGCGGCGAGCACCGCCGCGAAACAGCCGCGGTCGTCGAACCCCAGGTAATCCTGGTAGTAGTCCCTGGCGTCGAGCGCGAGCCCTTCCTCGGCCAGCACGCGCTGGAACATCTCTAGATGGATCGGCTCGTCGTCGACCAGCACGCCGTTGAAATCGAACAGGATGGCCCGCAGCACGCCGAGATCATACCCCCCGCGCCAGGCGCGGCAGGGCGGCGCTGGTGTCGGGCGCAAGATGACGCCACCTGCCGGGCGCGGTATGGCACTGGCTGCGGGCGCGGAATGGCGCCGCCCCCTCGCCGGTTGTTCTTTCAGCAGGCGGCGGATTTGACTTGGCCGCAACCCGCCGCTATGGTGACGGCAGCGTGACGCTTGAAGGAGAGTCCATGGAAAACGTGCAGTCTCAACCCGTTGGCGACGCTACCGGCAGCAACCCCGAGAACACCGAGAACCCCGCGAACACCGAGGACACCCCGGTGACCCTGACCCCAAAGGCGGCGGACATGGTCAAGATCACCCGCGAGCAGGAGGGCATCGGCGCCACCCAGGGGTTGCGGGTCGCGGTGCGGGGCGGCGGTTGCAGCGGCTTCGAGTATGCGCTGGACTTCGAGGGCGAGGCGCGGGACAACGACTACGTCTACGACCAGCACGGGGTGACGCTCTACGTGGACGCGGTGAGCGCCCGCTACCTCGAGGGCACGATCGTCGACTACGTTCTGGGGACCAGCGGGGCGGGCTTCAAGTTCAACAACCCGCGCGCCGCCGGCACCTGCGGCTGCGGCTCCTCGTTCACCGTCTGAGGCCGGCAAGCCCGCTCAGGGGCGGCCCGGCCCCGCCGGCGCGGCAGAGCCGGCCGGATCGACCATCGGCAACGCCCGCACCTCGGCGCCAGCACCACCCCCCGCCAGCTGCAGGACGCTACCGGGAGCGGCGGCCCGCCGGTGCAGGATCGCCAGACCAATCGCCGACTCGAGCGCCGGCGACCAGACGGCGGTGCCGATCGATCCCGCCTCGCGGCCCTCGAACAGCAGGGCGGTGCCCGGGGCCGGCACCGTCTCGCCGTCGAACATCAGTCCGCACAGCGACTTCTGCACCGCGCCGCGGTAGTGGATGCGGGCGACCACCTCCTGCCCCAGGTAGCAGCCCTTGGTGTAGCTGACCGCCTGCTCCTCGCCGGTTTCCTGCGGGAAGCTCTGTGGCCCGAAATCCTGGCCGAAACGGGGGATTCCCGCCTCCGTCCTCACCGCCTCCAAGGCATCGTCGCCGGCGGCACGCAGGCCGGCGTCTCCCTCGGCGCCCTCGGTGTCCTCAGGGTCCTCGGTGTCCTCGGAGCTGGACCAGGCCAGCAGCTTCTCCCTGAGCGGCCCGGCCGCCGCGGCCGGCACCCACAGGGTCAGGGCCGGCACCCCCAGGCGCTGGGTCCGCTGGACCGCGACCTCGGTGCCGAGCACAGTCGCCCGGGCGTGCTCCCAGGGAGCCGCCGGCAGCGCGCAACCGGGCGCCACCGCCGCCAGCACCGTCGCCGCGCGCGGCCCGGCCAGGGTGAGTGGCAGCACGTCGAGCAGCGGGCGCATCTCGACCCGGTCGGAGAGGAGGTATTTCCGCAGGTGCCCGGCGATCGGCTCCTGCTGGCCGGGCGGCAGCTCAAGCCAGAGCCGGTCGGCGTGGGCAAGGATCACCGCATCGGCGAGGATGCGGCCCTGAGTGCTGGTCAAGAAGCCGTAGGTCCCCTGCCCTGGCGTCAGCCCCTTGACGTCGCAGGTCACGTAGGCATTCAGGAAGCGCAGCCGGTCCGCGCCGAGCACCTCCATCCGGTCGAGCCCGGAGCGGTCGGCGATGGCACAACCCTGGCGCAGGGCCAGGTAATCACGGGAAAGCCGGCCGCGAGCTTCGGCAGCGGCGCCGTTGCCGGCGCCGGCAGCGGCGGCAAGCGGCGTATCGGTGACGTTCACGCCCTCAGTCTAGACGAAACGCCGCCCTCTGGCTCGGCACTTTCGGGCCGGGCTCTTTGCCTCTCATCCCCCGGGATCCCCCGGGATCGGCCAACGCCCGCGGGAGCCGAGCCGTCGGCATGTAAGATCCCGCCATGAGCGTCCTCGAAAGTTTCAAGGTGTCCCATCCGGGCGGCGGCGTGCTGCACGGCCTGGTCGATCTGCCCGAGGCCCCGGGGCCACGGCCGACGGTGGTGATCTGCCACGGCTTCAAGGGCTTCATGGATTGGGGGTTCTTCCCGGCCCTGGCGACGTTGCTGGCGGAGCGCGGCTTCGTCGTGGTGCGCTTCAACCTCGCCGGTGCCGGCATGAAGCCGGGCGACGACCTGGTCAGCGACCCGCGCGCGTTCCGCGACAACACCTACAGCGCCGAGCTGGCCGACCTGCTGCGGGTGCTCGAGGCGACCGGCGTCGAGATCGCCCCCGATCGCATCGACCGCGCCCGCATCGGCATCTTCGGCCACAGCCGCGGCGGCGCCGCCGCCGTCCTCGCCGCCGCCGCCGAGCCCTGGCGCGAGCGCATCCAAGCCCTGGTCACCTGGGCCGCCATTGCGCGCGTCGATCGCTACACCTCCGAGGAACAACGGACCTGGCGGGAGGCCGGCGAGCTGCCGGTGGTCAACTCGCGCACCGGCCAGCGCCTCGCCCTCGGCCCCGGCCTGCTCGAGGACGTCGAGCGCAACGCCGCCGGCAGCCTCGACATCCGGGCCGCCGCCGGCCGCCGCGCCGCTCCCTGGCTGATCGTCCACGGCGCCGACGACGAGAGCGTGCCGGCGGGCGAGGCGACGGAGCTCGACGAGCGGGCAGCCGGCACCCACGAGCTGCTCTCGATCCCCGGCGCCGGCCACACCTTCGGCGCCCGCCACCCCTTTGCCGGCCCCACGCCGCACCTGATCCAGGCGCTCAACGCCACCCAGACCTGGTACCGCCGCTACCTCTGAAGGCCGCCCCGCCGGCGGCGCAGCTCGGCGAAGAGCTCGTCCACCGGCGCGATGCCCGAGGCGGGGAAATTGTCCGGGTTCTCCCAGAACTCGGCGAGGGCGCCGCTGCCCCAGCTCTCGTAGACCGCCACCTTGAGCATGAGTTGCAGCTTGTCGCAGGCCTTGACCAGCCGCGACTCCGGCGTGGCGCCCTCCTGGTACTCGGCGTAGAGGCGGCGCGAGCGCTCCGGCAGCGGCGCCAGCACCTCGGCGATGGCGGCGCTCTCGGCGGCGTTCTTGGCGCCGGCCGGGAAATAGCGGGCGGCGGTGCGCGGCAGGTCGCCCACCCGCAGCTCGGCGAGGTCGTGCACCAGCGCGATCTCCATCGCCCGCGCCACGTCGAGGCCCGGCAGGCGCGCGCCCAGCGTCCAGACCATGAACAGGACGTGCCAGCTGTGCTCGGTGACGCTCTCCGGGTCGGCGACTCCGCGCAGCACGTAGCCGCTGCGCGGGATGCGGTCCAGCACCTGCAGCTCGAGGAGCAGCTCCAGCAGGTTTTCGTTGCTGCGCAATCCGCTACCGGCCGGACGCGAAGGTATCCAGCCAGCCCCGCGTCCAGTAGTCCGACAGGGTGATGAAGATCATGAACCCCAGCCACAGGAAACCCGACACCACGGTGAGCTTGGTCAGGTTCGAGCTGTGGCGGACGTGCATGAAGAAGAGCACCACCGCCGTTCCCTTGAGCACCGCGATGCCCAGCGCCACGATGTCGTTGAGCGGCCCGAGGTTGAACTTCGCCACCACCACGGTGACGAAGGTCATGACGATCAGGAAGCCGAAGGTCAGGAAGTACGGCTTGCGCGAGGGTGCGTGCGGGTGCGTTTCGTCTTCGGCCATCTCGAGCTTACCTCGCGCCTGCTCAGTGCGCCCCGATCAGGTAGAGCAGCGGGAACAGGAAGATCCAGACGATGTCCACGAAGTGCCAGTACAGCCCGATGCACTCCAGGGGGTTGTGCCACTCGGCGGTGAAGCGCCCGCGCCAGGACGGCACCAGCAGGTAGCTCAGCAGCCCGACGCCGACCACCATGTGCAGGGCGTGCAGGCCGGTCATACAGAAGTAGAGCGAGAAGAAGACCTCGGCCTGCTCGGGGTGGCACGGCTCGCCGGGCGGGCAGGGATAGTGGAAGCTCGGGCCCGGCACCAGGTGGTGCTTGGTGAGGTGGGTCAGCGCGTCGATGCCGAACGGCACCCCCTTCTCGCTGTACTCGACGGTCTTGATGCCGAGGAAGGTGAGGCCGAGCGCCATGGTGATCAGCAGGAACAGCACGGTCAGCTTGCGCTTGCCGATCTGCGCCGCCCAGATGGACAGCGCCATGGTCAAGCTGCTGCAGATCAGCACCGCCGTGTTGGTGGCGCCCAGCGTCACGTTCAGCTCGTGGCTGGCCTGGGCGAAGACGCCGTGGAAGCGCTGCCGGTAGATCACATAGGCGGTGAACAGCCCGCCGAAGAAGAGGATCTCGGTGCAGAGGAACACCCACATGCCGAACGTCGACGCCTCGCGCTGCTGATCGAGGTCGTCGAAGTGGTGCTGCAGCCTGGCGTGGCCACCGGTGACGCTATGCAATGTGGGCCTCCCGGCGAGCTGCCGGAGCGTAATCGTAGGCTTCTTCGGTGACCACCACCGGATAGTCGAAGTTGTAGGTCGGGGGTGGCGAGGTCGTCTCCCACTCCAGCCCCTTCACGCCCCACGGATTGGCTCCCGCCTGCTTGCCGTAGAACAGCGAGTACAGGAAGTAGCACAGCGGCAGCACGTAGCCGACGCCGAGCACCGAGGCGCCGGCGGTCGACAGCACGTTCCACACCTGGAACTCGGGCGGATACTCCCAGTAGCGGCGCGGCATGCCGAGGTAGCCGAGGATGAACTGCGGGAAGAAGGTCAGGTTGAAGCCGACGAAGATCAGCAGCGCCGACAGCCGCGAGGCGAACACCGGGTAGAGCTTGCCGGTCATCTTCGGCCACCAGTAATGCAGGCCGCCCATGAACGCCATGATCGTGCCGCCCACCATCACGTAGTGGAAGTGGGCGATGATGAAATAGGTGTCGTGCAGGTGCAGGTCGATGCCCAGGGTGGCGATCATCACCCCGGTCAGCCCGCCGATGGTGAACAGCCCGATGAAGCCCAGGGCGTAGAGCATCGGCGTCTCGTACGACACCGAGCCCTCGTAGAGCGTCGCCGTCCAGTTGAACACCTTGATCGCCGACGGCACCGCCACCAGCATCGACAGCAGCGAGAACACCGTCGCCGCGTACACCGATTCGCCGGTCAGGAACAGGTGATGCCCCCAGACCAGGAAGCCCAGCACCGCGATACCCATGCTGGAGAAGGCGACGACCGAATAGCCGAACACCCGCTTGCGCGAGAAGGCGGCGATCAGCTCGCTGATCACCCCCATGCCGGGCAGCACCATGATGTACACCGCTGGATGGGAGTAGAACCAGAACAGGTGCTGGAACAGGATCGGGTCGCCGCCCAGCCGCGGATCGAACAGCCCCAGGTTGAGCGTCCGCTCGACGGCCACCATCATCAGGGTGACCGCGATCACCGGCGTGCCCAGGATCATGATCAGGCTGGTGGCGTAGTGCGACCAGATGAACAGCGGCAGGCGGAACCAGGTCATGCCCGGCGCCCGCATGCGGTGGATGGTGACGATGAAATTGAGCCCGGTGAGGATCGACGAGAAGCCGGCGATGAAGACGCCGATCGCGGTCGAGACCACGTAGCCGTTCGAGTAGTGGGTGGAGAACGGGGTGTAGAACGTCCAGCCGGTGTCGACGCCGCCGTGGATCAGCGCCCAGAGGGTGAAGCAGCCGCCCAGCACGTAGATGTACCAGGACAGCAGGTTGATCCGCGGGAAGGCCAGGTCCTTGGCGCCGATCATCAGCGGCACGAAGAAGTTGCCCAGGGTGGCCGGGATCGACGGCACCAGGAAGAAGAACACCATGATGACGCCGTGCATGGTGAACAGCCGGTTGTAGGTGGCGGCCTGCACCAGGTCGCCCTCCGGCGTCAGCAGCTCGAGGCGGATCAGCATCGCGAAGATGCCGCCCAGGGCGAAGAACGCCGTGATCGAGATCAGGTACAGGATCGCGATCCGCTTGTGGTCCTTGGTGAGCAGCCACGACTTCCAGCCGTAGCCGTCGTGAAGATAGCTGGGACGGTCCAGAGCGACGCCCGAGGGCGGTGCGGTCGGCGTGTTCGTGCTGTTCATGATTCGGCTCTCACTTGGTCGGGCCCGAGGCGGAGGGCATGGAGCCGGCCGGTCCGCCACTGGACGGGCTCGAGCTGCCGGGCGGATTCACGGCGCCGGTGCCCATGGCGGGCGCGCCGCCCAGCGACTTGAGATAGGAGATCAGGTCGATCAGCTGCTCCTCGTTGATCTGCCCCTGGTAGGTCGGCATGATCGGTTGCCAGCCCTTGACCACCTTCGCCGCCGGCAGCAGGATCGACTCGCGCAGGTAGGCGTCGTCGGCGAGCACCATGCCGCCGCCTTCGAGCGGCACCTGGTGCCCGTAGACCCCCTGCAGGCTGGGACCGCGCGCCATCCAGCCCGGTCCCATCTCGTGGCAGGTGTAGCAGGCCAGGCTCTGGAAGAGCTGGGCGCCCACCGCCACCGGCGCCTGACCCCCGGCCGGACCGCCGGCCAGCCAGGCCGCGTAGTCCTCGGGCGTCATCACCACGATGCTGCCGACCATGCGCGAGTGCTCGGCGCCGCAGTACTGGTCGCAGAACAGGTGGTAGGTGCCGACGCGGGTGGGCCGGAACCAGACCGAGGTGTAGGCGCCGGGGTTGACGTCCTGCTTCAGCCGGAACGCCGGCACGCCGAAAGCGTGGATGACGTCCTCGGAGGTCATGGTCAGCTTGACCGTCTGGCCGGTCGGGACGTGCAGGTGATTGATCTCGCGGTTGCCGTTGGGATGCTCGAACTTCCACATCCACTGCTTGCCGGTCGCCCAGTACTGGACCGCGTCGGGGGGCGCCTTGTGCTGGACGAAGAACAGGCGGGCGCCCCAGGCGAACATCCCCAGCATGATGAACAGCGGCACCGCGGACCAGATGACCTCGAGCCACCAGGCCTCGTGCGGCGTGCCGACGTCGTCGGGGCGGCGGCGCCGGTACCTGACCATGAACACGACGATCAGGACGGCGATCAGCAGGGTGAAGAAGAGGCTGATCGCCAGCCAGACGCCGAACATGGCGTCCACCTCGCGCGCCGTCGCCGTGGCCTCCTCCGGAAAGAACGGTAACGACCGCATATCAGGCAGTTCCCAAGGGGTTGGGGCGCTGGTGCTCGCGCCGCAGCAACAGCGCGATCATCAGGCCCAGGCCCACCACAGACAGCAGCGCGCTGAGGCGGACGATGTTGAGGGTCACGACGCTGTACCTGCCCTGCACCGGATCGTAGTGGAAGCAGTAGAGCAGCACCTGGTCGATCGGCGAGCCGATGCGGTTGCTGGCGGCCTCCACCAGTCCCAGCCGCACGTTGCGCGCCGGGAAATCGATGCCGTAGAGGTAGCGCGACGCCGCGCCTTGCGGGGTCAGCAGCACGATGCCGGCGGCATGGGCGAACTGACGCACCTGCGGGTCGTAGAAGTAGCGGAAGCCGACCGTCTGTGCCAGACGCCGGATCGGCTCGGCGCCGCCGGTCAGGAAGTGCCAGGCGCCGGCGGTTTCCGGCCGGCCGTAGTCGCGCAGCACGTCCCGCTTGGCGGCGGCGGCCATCGCCGGCGTCTCGCGCGGGTCGAAGCTCACCACCACCACCTCGAACTCCTTGCCGGCGTCGAACGTCATCCCCTTGAGGCTGCGCGCCAGGCCGTTGAGGGTCAGCGGGCAGAGCATCGGGCACCCGTAGTAGACCAGCGCCAGGACCACCGGCCGCTTGCCGAAGTAGTCGCCGATGCGCACCGTCTTGCCGCTCTCGTCGCGGAACACCAGGTCCGCCGGCACCTTGCTACCCACCCGCTGGTCGAAGCCCAGGCGCTGGAACGGGCTCGGCATGCCGCCGGCCGCCTGGCCCTGCGATGCCGGAGCGAGGCCATACTGCATGTACTGCGCCGGCGGCGGGGCACCCGCCGCGATCGCGCTGCCGGCGGCAACCGGTACCAGGAGAGCGGTCAGCGCCGCGGCCAGGCGCAAGCGCAGGGAAGAGCCCGTCAAGGCAACCTCCCGGGCGGCGGCGGCGGTGGCGGCATCACCGGCGGGTGCGCGGCGCCGGGCGCGGCCGGACGCGACGCCCCCGGGCGCGCGGCGCCTGGCGCCGCGGGCGGTGTCGCCGGGGCCGGCGAGCCCGCGGGCGCGGCCCCGGTTGGCGCCGCGGCGGCCGTCGCGTTCGGCCCGGTCTGCCCGGCCGGCGCGGTCGACGCCATGGGTTCGGGCATCGCCGGCGCCATCTGCTGACCGGCGCCCGCCGAGGGCGGCCCGAGGCTGCCGATGCCGAAGCCGGGCGGCGGCAGCAAGGTGCCGGGGCTGGGTTGATCGGTGGGCGGCCGGCCCTCGTCGGCCATGGAGCCGTGGGCGGCCATCTCGGCGAGCGGCGGCGTGGTCACCCGCGGCAGGCCGCGCGCCGCCAGCACGTCGATGGCGACGTCGATCGGCAGCCGCACCGTGCCGTGGGCCTGGTCGACCCAGCGGGCGTGCTGCAACACGGCGTCCTCCTCGGCGTGCATGGCGGCCATGTCGTCGGGCGGCGCCGGCTGCAGGCGCGGCTCCGGCGCCGCCGTCTGGCCCGCCGCCGCCATCGGCGGCGGCGCCTCGGCATGGCGCCGGTCGAAGGCGTCGAAGCCCGCGAACATCCCCCACATCGCCAGCACCGACAGGATGCAGGTGGCGACCAGGCCGACCGTCGTCCACAGGATCGCGCGGACGTTGATCTCCTGATCGAACTCCTCGGAGGCGGCCGGGTGCGGCCCGGGCGCCGGCGGGTGCGGGTCGTGCTCGTGGGCGTGATCGCCCGGGAAGATGCCGCCGGAATGGACGTCGCTCATGTGCGGACCACCTCCCCGATCTGGGGATCGTGCAGCGGCAGCAGCGACCGCTGCTTGAGCTGGCGGCCGAACAGCCAGAGCCAGCCGCCGAACAGTGCCGCGGGGACCGCCAGGTACATCCACTCCATCGCCGGCTGCTGGCTGCCGGCGGCGCCGACGTAGGCCGGCTCGACCTGCCAGAACAGGTCCACCAGGCGCATCAGCAACGTCCAGCCGGCAAGGATCGCCAGCCAGCGCGTCCGCCGCTTGAAGTCGCGCGACAGCAGCAGCGCGAACGGCAGGGCGAAGTGGCACCAGACCACGATGCCGGCGACCACGCCCCAGCCGCTCAGGATGCGGTGCCGGTACCAGAAAATCTCGTCCGGCAGGTTGCCTGCCCAGGTGATCAGGAACTGCGAGAAGCAGATGTAGGTCCACATCATGGTCAACGCCAGGTACAGCTTGCCATAATCGTGGAAGTGCTTCTTCACCATCAACGGCGCCATCGGCTCGCTGCGCGACAGGAAGAAGGCGATGACGATGGCGAAGGTCAGCCCCGACAGCGCCTGGCTGACGATCAGGTAGAAGCCGTACATCGTCGAGGACCAGTGGCTCTCGATCGACATCAGCCAATCGACCGAGGCGAAGGTAGCCGCCAGGCAGTAGATGACGATCCCGGGGCCCGAGACGATCCGCATGCGTCGCGCCAGGGAGGCGTCGGCGGTACGGTCCTGCTCGAGCGACATGCGGTTGATCAGATGGGCCAGCACCCAGGCGATGGCGAAGTACAGCACCAGGCGGCTGATGAACCCCCAGGTGGTCAGGTACGAGTGCGTCTTCCACAGCAGCATCGGATCGGCCTTCACCTTGGCCGGGTCCGCCCAGGAGTAGAGGCGCGGCAACCAGAAGAACAGCGGCACGGCCGCCAGCAGCAGCGCCGGGATGGTGCGCGTCGCCGCTTCGAGCTGGCGGCGCACCACCAGCAGGAAGCCGCCGCCGACCAGGTGGTTCATCATGGCGAGCGACAGCGAACCGAAAGCGATGCCGACGCAGTACACCCAGCCCACGAGGTAGGCCCGGTAGAAGTAGTCGGGGCTCAGGAACCAGCCGATGGCGGCGGCAATCAGACCGACCACGCCGAGCCCCAGGCCGAACCGCTGCAGCCGGTCGACGGCCGGGGGCGCGGCGAAAGCTTCGGCGTCGAGGCGGGCGACCCGCGGGACGCTGCTGGCGCTGCTGCTGCTCATGGCACCTCGCTCGTCTTGGACTGTGGCGGCGCCGCGGCGGGCGCGCCTGGCGCCGGGGGAGCTGCCGGCGCCGCGGCCAGGTCGCCGGCGATGGCCTTCTGGACGGCCGGCGGCAGCTCGCCCAGCGGCGCCCCCTGGCTGTACTGCAGCACCCGGATGTAGGCGGCGATCGCCCAGCGGTCGGCTTCCGACACCTGCGCCGCGTAGCTCGGCATCACGCCGAAGCCCTGGGTCATGACGCTGAAGAAGAAGCCGACCTGCGCGTTGCGCAGCTGCTCTTCGGCGAACGACGGCGGCTGCTTGTAGCCGCGGGTGACGATCATGCCGCGGCCGTCGCCGAGCCGGCCGTGGCAGGGGGAACAGAAGATGTCATACCGCTGCTGGCCGCGCAGCAGCACCTCGCGGGTCGCCGGGAACGGCAGGTCGGCCACCGGCTTGCCGCCGCGGATGCCGGTGTAGAAAGCCTCGTCGGCGCGCAGGTCGCCGCGCGCCACGGTGTGGGCCGGCAGCGGCCGCGCCGAGGCGCCGTCCGCGAAGAAGGTGCTCTCGCGGTAGGGCCGCATCTTGTTCTGGTTCTGCATGTCGTGGCGGCAGCCGGCGGCAGCCGGCAGCAGCAGGCAGGCCAGGCCGAGCGCCGGCAACCGGCGGCGCGAGAGCAGGCGATCAGAGCTCAACTTCGGACACCCCGCTGGGATTCAGGCCGGAGAGGAAGCGGTTCGCCTCGCCGCGATCGAACCGCGGATCCACCGCCTCGATCACCAGGAAGAAGCGGTCGCTCGAGGCGCGGTCGGCGAAGGCCGGCACGTTGAACACCGGGTGATAGGGCTGCGGCAGGCCGTTGAGCGCGATCATGCCGATGACCGCCGACAGCGCGGCGAACAGGATGGTGCATTCGAAGGTCGGCACGATGAAGGCCGGCCAGCTGTTGTACGGCCGGCCACCGATGTTCCAGGGCCAGATGAAGACCTGCGTCGTGTAGGCCAGCAGGAACCCGGTCAGGCAGCCGACGATGCCGCCGATCAGCACCACCAGTGGCATCTTGGAGCGCGGCACCTCGAGCGCCTCGACCACCGCCTCCATCGGGTAGGGGGTGTAGGCGTCCACCTTGCGGTAGCCCGCCTCGCGCACCGCGTGGGCCGCGGCCAGCAGCTCGTCGGCGGTGGCGAACTCCGCCATCACGCCGTAGATCTCGTCGTGGTGCCCCGCCGGGATGTTGTCGTCGTAGTCGATGGCGTCCGATCTGCGGGTGGTCATGCGTGCTCCTCCGCCGCGCCGTGGCTGCCGCTGCCCGGCGTCAGGGTGCGCATCTCGGACATCGCGATCATCGGCAGGAAGCGGACGAACAGCATCATCAGGGTCATGAAGATACCGAGGGTGCCGATGAAGGTCGCCCAATCCCACAGCGTGCCGCGGTACATGCCCCACTCCGAGGGCAGGAACTCGCGGTGCAGGCTGGTGATGATGATCACGAAGCGCTCGAGCCACATGCCGGCGTTGATCACCATCGAGATCAGCCACAGCGCCACCACGTTGGCGCGGATGCTCTTTTTCCACAGCAGCTGCGGGATCAGGCCGTTGCACAGGATCAGCGCCAGCCAGAAGTACTTGTAGGGGCCGCCGATGCGGTTGCGCATCATGAACCACTCGTAGTTGCTGGCGCTGTACCAGGCGAAGAAGATCTCGATCAGGTAGCCGTAGAAGACGATCAGCCCGGTGGCCAGCATCACCTTGGCCATGGCCTGCAGGTGGCGCTCGGTCACCATGTCTTGCAAGCCGAAGGCGGCGCGCAGCGGCAGCAGCAGGGTCAGCACCATGGCGAAGCCGTCGAAGATGGCGCCGGCCACGAAATAGGGTGGGAAGATGGTCGAGTGCCAGCCGGGGACAATGCCGATCGAGAAGTCGAAGCTCACCACGGTGTGCACCGACAGCACCAGCGGCGTCGCCAGGCCGGCGAGCAGCAGGTAGGCGCTCTCGTAGTTGTTCCAGTGGCGGATCGAGCCGCGCCAGCCGAGCGACAGGAAGCCGTACACCACCCGCGACACCCGGCTCTTCGCCCGGTCGCGCATGGTGCCGAGGTCCGGCACCAGGCCCGTGTACCAGAACAGCAGCGACACCGTGGCGTAGGTCGAAACCGCGAAGACGTCGAAGATCAGCGGGCTGCGGAACTGCGGCCACAGGCCCATGGTGTTCGGGTACGGCAGCAGCCAGTAGGCGAGCCACGGGCGGCCCAGGTGCAGGATCGGGAACATGCCGGCGCAGGCCACGGCGCCGAGCGTCATCGCCTCGGCCAGGCGGTTGATCGAGGTGCGCCAGTCCTGGCGCAGCAGCAGCAGGATCGCCGAGATCAGGGTGCCGGCGTGGCCGATGCCGATCCACCACACGAAGTTGATGATCGCGAAGCCCCAACCGTTGGGGATGTTGATGCCCCAGATGCCGACGCCCTTCCAGAACAGCCAGCCGACGGCGGTCGTGAACATCCCGAGCACCAGCAGCGACAGGCCGAAGGCGATATACCACCAGCGCGGCGTGCGGCCGTTGACGATGGCGGTGATCTTGTCGGTGATCGTCGCCGGCGTGTGCCCGGGCGCGAGCACCACCTCCTCGGGCGGCGGCGCGATGCCGCCGAGGCCGCGCCGATCCAGGTCCAGGGTGGCCATGCTTAGGTCGTCCTCTCCTCGGTCGGGCTGGCCGCGGCAGGCGCCGGGGCCGTCAGGGGCGCGGCCACGGCGGCTTCAGCGACTTTGGCAGCGTCAGCGGCATTCGGCGTGAGCCGCGGGTTCGGGTTGGTGACCCGCGCCAGGTAGGTGGTGCGCGGCCGGGTGTTGAGGTCGTCGAGCATGCCGTAGTTGAGCGAGCTGGCCTTCCAGTTCGACACCTGCCAGGGCTGGCCGCCCAGCCGCTCGGCGTTGAGATCGCCGAAGACGATCGCCTGGGTCGGACAGGCCTGCTGGCAGGCGGTCTTCAGCCGCTGCTCGGCGACCGGCTGGCCGGTCACCTGGGCGTCGATCTTGGCGTGCTCGATGCGCTGCACGCAGTAGGTGCACTTCTCCATCACGCCGCGCATCCGCACCGTCACGTCCGGGTTGTACATCATCGCCGCCAGCGGGCTGGTGCGGTCGCTGTAGCGCAGGAAATTGAAGCGGCGGACCTTGTAGGGACAGTTGTTGGAGCAGTAGCGGGTGCCGACGCAGCGGTTGTAGGTCATGTCGTTGAGCCCCTCGGAGCTGTGCACCGTGGCGCCCACCGGGCAGACCAGCTCGCAGGGAGCGTTCTCGCACTGCATGCAGGGGACCGGCTGGTTGTGCAGGCCGGGATCGTCCATATCGCCGGTGAAGTAGCGGTCGACGCGGATCCAGTGCATCTCGCGCCGCCGCATCACCTGGTCCTTGCCCACCACCGGGATGTTGTTCTCGGCCTGGCAGGCGACGATGCAGGTGCTGCAGCCGGTGCAGACGTTGAGGTCGATCGCCATGCCCCAGGAGTGCCCTTCGTAGCGGCGGTTGGGGTAGAGCGTCATGTCCCGCGGCGGCGCCTCGCCCCCCTTCGGGAGGTGGCCCACGAACTCCGGGTCGCTCTGGAACTCGGCGAGCGTCGCGGTGCGGACGATGTGGCGCTTCTCCTCCTCGACGCCCGCCAGGCGATCCTCGTCGATGCCCTGCTCCTGATCGATGGCGTGATGGTTCTGGGTGCAGGCGAAGGTGTAGCGCTCGCCCAGCCCCTGCACGTTGGCCGGGGCGTTCCAGATCCCGCGGGAGGTGCGCAGGACGTAGGCGTTGAATCCCAGCCCTGAGCCGTTCTCGCCGGCGCGGCGCCGGCCGTAGCCGAGGCTCAGGGTCAGCGTGTCCTCGGCCTGGCCGGGGAGCACCCAGACCGCGGCGTCCAGCTGGCGCCCCTCGACCGACACCCGCACGCGCTCTTCCCAGTCGAGCCCGAGCCGCTGGTGGGTCGCGGGCGAGATCAGCACCGCGTTGTCCCAGGTGAGCTTGGTCATCGGCTTGGGCAGCTCTTGCAGCCAGACGTTGGAGGCCCAGCTGCCGTCGCCGATGGTGGGGTCGGGCCGCAGGCAGAGCGTGAGCCGGCCCTGGGCGGCGCGCGCTCCCTGGGCGGCGGCGGCGATCTCGGCCGCGGCCTGGGCGATGGCGTTGGCCGCGACGCCGGCGGCGCCGAGCGGCGGCTGCTGGGTGCCCGGGATGACGCCGTCGTGGAGGGCCCGGCGCCAGGCCGGCTCGAAATCGCCCGGGAGGTGGCCGTTCCAGGTGGCGCGCACCAGGTCGTAGCCGGACACGTCGCCGCGGCCGAGCAGCACGGCCATCGCCTCGTGCAGGCTCTTGCCGCCGTAGAGCGGCTCGATCAGCGGCTGCGCCAGGCTCGCCGTGCCGTCGAAGGCGCGGGCGTCGCCCCAGCTCTCCAGGTGGTGAGCGGCCGGCAGGTGCCAGTGGCAGAGCTCGGCGGTCTCGTCCAGGAACAGGCCGTGGTGGATGCGTGTCTTGACCTTGCCCAGCGCGTCGGCGAACTCGAGATCGGCGGGCGCCGTGTACACCGGATTGACGCCGCCGAGCATGATCAGCACGTCCACCTGGCCGGCGCGCATGTCGCGCACCAGCTCGCCGAGCGACTGCAGGGGATCGACCGGATCGATCTCGGCCGGCTCGGCGTAGATCGCCGTCTTGCCGGCGTTGCCGAGCTTCTCGTTGATGGCGTGGGCCAGCACCTGCGCCGCCGGCGAGGTGGTTTCGCCCGCCACCACCAGCGACGTTCCCGGGTGGGCCAGCAGATCGGCGGCGAGCACCGGCAGCCAGGCCTGCGCCTTCTTGCCGAGCGCCGGGGCGGCCGGGCCGGCCGTGGCGCCGGCAGCCGCCGGAGCCGCGGCAACCGCCGGGGCGCCGGGAGCCGCCGAAGCTGCGGCAACCGCCGGGGCCGCGCCGGGGACTGCCACTCCCACCTCGCGGGCCAGCGCCAGCAGCAGCGCCTCGAGCTCGGCCGGCGCCAGCGGCAGGCGGTGGTCGGCGATGCTGCCGGTGGGCGTCGGCGTGGTCTCGACCACGTAGAGACGGTTCATCTTCTGTCCGAGGTCGGGGCTCGCCTCGCGCACCCGCCGGCGGTCGGCGAACTGGCGCGCGCAGGGGATGGCGCCCGGGCCGGCGGCGAGGAAGTCGGCGTCGAAGGCGACGATGACGTCGGCGTGGGTGAGGTCGAAGCGGACGTCGACCGGTCGCCCGAAGGCGCGTACCGCGGCGGCGCGGGACTGCAGCGGACCGGCGGCCTCCCAGCGGTGCCAGCGCGCGTTCGGGTAGCGCGCCGCGAAGTCCTTCATCTGGGTGGCGAGGGTCGGCGAGGTGGCGGCGCCGGTGAGCAGCCGAACACCCTGACCGCCGCTAGCCTGCTTGGCGCGCATCAGCTCGCCGACCGCGACCAGGAAGGTGCTCAGCATGGCGGCGCTGCCGTCGTGCAGCACGACCTGCGAGCGGGCGGGATCGTAGAGCTCGAGGATCGCCGCCTGGGCGAACATGTCGGTCGATCCGAGGCTCGCCGGATGCTCGGTGTTGCCTTCGATCTTGGTCGGGCGGCCCTCGTGGCTCTCGGCCAGCACGCCGACGCCGTAGCCCCCCGCGAGCAGGGTGGTGGCGAAGAACAGCGGCCGGCCCGGCACCACCTGCTCGGGCTGCTCGACGTAGGGGACGATCTTCTCGATCGGCTGGCGGGTGCAGGCGGTCAGCCCGGCCAGCGCCAGCGAGGCGCTCGACAGCTGCAGGAAGGCGCGGCGCGAGGTGCCGGCGGCGGTGTTTTCCGGGGTTTCCGGGGTTCCCGGGGTCCCCGGGGTACCGGCGGCGACCGGCTCGATCCACTCCGAGGCCTGGCGCGGGAACTCGCGGTGCAGCAGCTCCTGGAACTCCGGCGTCGCCGCCAGCTCGTCGAGGCTGCGCCAGAACTCGGGTCCGCGCTTGCCCTGCAGCTCGCGGCGCACCGTCTCGAGGTCGAGGCGCGCGGGCTCGACCGGGCGGGACGGCTCGGCGGCGCACTTCGCTTTGGCACCCTTGACGCTGTCCATCGTTCTCGCTTTCTGGCGGCCGCGCTCGCCGGCCGCGGCCTGGATTCTCGTGCCCTATCGACCGCGCGCCGCCTCAGCGGTGGCAGGTCGAGCAGTTCGTCAGCGACTGCAGCTTGTACTCCTTGGCCAGGCCCGCCCGCAATGCCGCGGCGTGTTGCGGATCCGCCGGCGGCTGCCAGTGCAGGTTGAAGACCTCGGAGCGCGGCCGCACGTTCTTGGCCGGGTTGCGGTGGCAATCAATGCACCACTCCATGGTCAGCGGCGCGTTCTCGTACATCAGAGGCATCGCATCCACCTCGCCGTGGCAGGTCACGCAGCCCATGCCCTTGGCGATGTGAATGCTGTGGTTGAAGTACACGAAGTCGGGCAGGTCGTGGACGCGGTTCCAGCGCAGCGGCGTGTTGGTGGCGTAGCTGGCGCGCACCGGCTCCAGGAGATCGGCGTTGGTCCAGATCTGGCGGTGGCAGTTCATGCAGGTCGACGACGGCGGCAGGCCGGCGAAGTTGGACTTCTCGACCGACGTGTGGCAGTAGCGGCAATCGAGGCCCAGACCCTTGACGTGGTGCTCGTGGCTGAACACCACCGGCTGCTCGTGGATCTCGCCCTGGTGGGTGACGTAGGGGGAGCGGAAGCTTTCGAGGCCGAGCCAGCCGAGGGCGCCGAGCAGCACCACCACGACGGCGATGCTGATCTTGGCGAGCGAGTTGGCGCTGCGGTGGAAGGTCTGCATGGGCGCGGGTGGACCTTGGGTCGGCTAGCGGCGTCTACCGGGATGCGTCTACCGGGTCGAGTTTGTGAAAACCGTCACAAGCGCCGGATGCTAGCAGGCGCCGCGGCCGGGGCGCAAGGGTCGCGGCCACTTGCCGGTGGCGGCGGGGCCGGGGTGGCGCAAGCCGGCGGGACAGGGTTCCCAGGGGCTCGTTCATGAGATCAGATCCTCTCCTCGCGCGGGCAAGCGTTTGGGGGCCTGGCCGTCTTGCTTCGCGTCCTCGAGGTTGCCGGGTGTTGCCGGGTTCCTCCGCGGGCCTCTGAGTCCGGTCCGCGCCTGTCGTCGTTCTTCTAGGGCGGCCAAGTCTCCCTCAAACGGCGGGCCGGTGTCCAGAGCACGCCGTCGGGCGCTTCAGACGCCGTCGCTGGGGATCCCTCGGCTTCCTGCCGGGAGGCGAGGTCTGGGCGCTTGCGCTAGGTGCCCCACGCCCGCGGCGGGCCACCGCGCTCCACGGAGATCGAGGGCGGCCCCGACGTCCATCCCTCTGACAGCACCTCCGCCTGTTCGAGCACGGTCTGCGTGGCCTTCTCCTGCTTGTCGGGCGGATAGCCGTACCTGCGCAGGATGCGCTTGATCACGACGCGAAGCTGCGCGCGAACATTCTCCCGCACGGTCCAATCGATCGTGAGGTTCGCGCGCACCGTCTTCACCAGCTCACGGGCAATCGCTTTGAGAGTCGGCTCGCCCAGCACCTTGACCGCGCTGTCGTTGGTCTCGAGGGCGTCGTAGAAGGCAAGCTCGTCTTCCGATAGACCCAATTCCTCTCCGCGCGAGCTCGCTTCCCGCATCTCCCTCGCGAGGGCGATGAGCTCCTCGATCACCTGCGCCGTCTCGATCGCCCGGTTCTGATAGCGGCGCACCGCCAGCTCCAGCAGCTCCGCGAAGGAGCGCGCCTGGGCGACGTTGCGCCGCGACCTGGATCTGATCTCGCCCGTGAGCAGCTTGCGCAGCAGCTCAACGGCGAGGTTACGCTGCGGCATGTCGCGCACCTCAGCCAGGAATTCGTCCGAGAGGATCGACAGGTCTGGTTTCTTGAGGCCCGCGGCGGCGAAGATGTCCACGACCTCCCCGGATGTCACCGCTCTCGACACGATCTGGCGGATCGCGTGGTCGAGGTCTTCGTCGGTTCGGCTCTCCGCGGGCGCGCTCTTCGCCACTGCCGCGCGCACCGCCTGAAAGAACCCGACCTCGTCGCGAACGCGGAGCGCATCCTCGTGCGGCACTGCAAGGGCAAAGGCCCGGGTCAGCTCCGAGACGGCGCGGAGGAGTCGGTCCTTCCCATCCTTCTGCACGAGCACGTGCTCCTGTGCCAGCGGCAGCAAGGCAAGGCGATCCTGCGGCGTTCCCTCGGTCCAGCGCAAGCGGGCGAAGCCATGGAAGAGTCCCCGGCACACCTCCAACCTCTCGAGCATCAGGGCGACGGCTTCGGCCTGGGGGATCGCGGCATCGCCGGTGCCACCGCTCTCTGTGTAGGTCGCAAGGGCCTGCTTCAAAGCGTCGGCGATGCCGAGGTAGTCCACCACCAGCCCGCCGGGCTTGTCCTTGAAGACCCGGTTCACACGGGCGATTGCCTGCATGAGGCCGTGCCCGCGCATCGGCTTGTCGAGATACATCGTGTGGAGGCTCGGCGCATCGAATCCGGTGAGCCACATGTCCCGCACGATGACGATCTGGAAGGGGTCGCCGGGATCGCGGAAACGCTGGGCGAGGGCCTCGCGGCGAGCTTTGCTGCGGATGTGACGCTGCCAGTCCGCAGGATCCGAGGCCGAGCCCGTCATCACCACTTTGAGCGCACCTTGCTCGTCCGCGGGGTCGTGCCATCCCGGCCGGAGCGCAACGAGCTGGCGATAGAGCTCGACGCAGATGCGCCGGCTCATGCAGACGATCATCGCCTTTCCTTCCAGGGCCGCCAGCCGTTCCTCGAAGTGAGTCACCAGGTCGCTGGCGATGAGTCGGACCCGGTTTTCCGCTCCCACCAGCTTTTCGAGCTGCGCCCACTTCGTCTTGAGCCTCTCCTTGCGCTCCACCTCCTCTCCCTCGGTGACCTCCTCGAACTCGGGGTCGATCTTCAGGCGCTCGGACTCCTTGAGCTCCAGCTTCGCAAGCCGGCTCTCGTAGTAGATGGGAACCGTGGCCCCGTCGAGCACTGACCGCCGGATGTCGTAGACACTGATGTAGTCCCCGAAGACGGCGCGCGTGCTCGCATCGGTCGTCTCGATGGGGGTCCCGGTAAAGCCGATGAATGAGGCGTTCGGCAGGGCGTCGCGCATGTGCCGGGCGAAACCGTCGATGAAGTCGTATTGGCTGCGGTGCGCCTCGTCGGCGATCACGACGACGTTGCGGCGCTCCGAGAGCACCGGCTGCCGGTCGCCCCTATCCTCCGGAAAGAACTTCTGGATCGTCGTGAACACCACGCCGCCGCCGCCGACGCCCAGCTTCCTGCGCAGATCGGCGCGGCTCGCCGCCTGCACCGGCGGCTGGCGCAGCAGGTCGCGGCAGCGGGCAAAGGTTCCGAAGAGCTGGTCGTCGAGATCGTTGCGGTCGGTGAGCACCACCAGCGTGGGGTTCTCCATCGCCGGATGCAGGATCACCCGTCCCGCGTAGAAGGCCATGGTGAGGCTCTTGCCCGAGCCCTGCGTGTGCCAGACGACCCCCACGCGGTGGTCACCTGGGGCGCCTCCAGGTCGCCGCCCCGCTTGGTAGCGTCCCGAGCCTTCGGCGACCCACTGCGCCGCCACCCGTTGCGCGGCCCGCAGGGTCTCCTCGACCGCCCAGTTCACGGCATGGAATTGGTGGTACGCCGCCATCTTCTTGGCCAGCGCTCCACCGCCCAGATCTTCGAAAACGATGAACTGGCGCAAGAGACTGAGGAAACGATGCTTCTCGAACACCCCTTCCAAGACGACCTGAAGCTCAGGCAAGAGTGCCGCCACGTCGTCGTCACGGCCGCTGATCGTTCGCCAGAGCTTGAACCATTCCCTTCCCGCGCCGAGGGCTCCAAGGCGCGCCTGTACGCCGTCCGAGATGACGAGCGCCGCGTTGTAGGCGAAGAGCGACGGAATCTCCGCCGCGTAGGTCTCGAGCTGCCGGAAGGCGTTCCAGATGGTGGCGCTCTCGTCGGCCGCGCTCTTGAGCTCGATGACCGCGAGCGGCAGACCGTTCACGAACGCCACCACGTCGAGCCGGCGAACGTGCCTATCCTCCGCGACGGTGAACTGATTCACGGCCAGCCAGTCGTTGTTGTTCGGCACGTCGAAGTCGATCGCCCGCGCCTGGGCGCCGGCGATCGAGCCGTCAGCCCGCCGGTACTCGACGGTGACGCCGTCCACCAGCATCCGGTGCACCGCACGGTTGCGTTCCAGCAGCGACGCCGCATCGGACCGGGTCAGCTTGCGGAACGCGTCCTCGAGCGCCGACTGCGGCAGGTCGGGATTGAGTCGGGCGAGCGCCTGCTGCAGGCGACGCTCCAGCACCACGTCGCGGTAGCGTACGTCGCTGCGCTCGGCGCCGGGTTCGCCGGCGGCGATCTCCGGACCGCGGAGCACCACGTAGCCCAGCGCCTCGAGCCACGCAAGCGCGGCCTGCTCGACCACCGACTCTCTGAGATCAACCCTACTCATCACGGCATCTCCGCGACCCCGTCAAACCGCCTCCGGGCCAGCGTCAGAACCCTCTGGCTCGAAGCCGGACAAGAGGTCGCGGTAAGCTTGCTGATCGCAGTTGAAGAGCACCTCGCTCGGCCTGTACTCCAGATCGAAGATCCGCACGGCCGCATTGGCTTCGTCCACGTACGAGTTGAAAGCCTCGTTGTCGTCGAAGACCGACTGCGAAACCTGAACGGTCGTGCGCTCCGTGCGCTCCTGCCGATGCATGCCCCCGCCAGTCGCTGTCGTTGAAGGGCGGATTGGCAAGCACGTAATCGGCCTTGAGGTCGGGGTGCCGATCATTGTGAAAGGTGTCGCCGTGGAATATCTGGGCGTCGATACCGCGGATGGCGAGGTTCATCTTGGCGAGCCGCCAGGTGGTGTAATTGGATTCCTGACCGTAGATCGCGATGTCGCCGATCTTTCCTCTGTGTGCCTCGATGAACTTCTCGCTGCTCACGAACATGCCGCCAGACCCGCAGCACGGGTCGTAGACCCGTCCTTTGTAGGGAGCGAGCATCTCGACCAGAATCCGCACCACGTGTGACGGCGTATAGAACTGTCCGCCCTTCTTCCCCTCGGCGCTGGCGAACTGCGCGAGGAAGTACTCGTACACGCGGCCGAGGATGTCCTTGGCGCGGTCAGCTGGGCTTCCGAGTCCTATGTCGCTGACCAGATTGATGAGCTGGCCGAGGCGCTGCTTGTCGAGGCCGGGGCGTCCGTAGTCTCTGGGCAGCACGCCCTTCAGCGACGGGTTGTCGCGTTCGATAGCATTCATCGCATCGTCGACGATCTGCCCGATCGCCGGCTGGGGTGCGCTGGCTTTGAGATGTGCCCAGCGTGCTTCCTGCGGCACCCAGAAGATGCTGACCGCCCGATACTCGTCAGGATCCTCCGGGTCGGCGCCCTCGGCACGCTGCGCCTCGAGCTCGGCATGCTTGGACTCGAAGGCGTCGGAGATGTACTTCAGAAAGATCAGGCCGAGAGCTACGTGCTTGTACTCGGCCGCGTCCATGTTGTTGCGCAAGGCATCCGCGGCTCGCCAGAGCGTTGCCTCGAAGCCCAGGTTCGCCGCCGAGAGATCGTTGCGTCTCGATCTTGGCACCGGTTCTTTCGGCCGTTCAATCTCCGGGACCACAGGCTCGGCGGGACCCTGGGCAGACCCGACTCGTGGTGCGGGTCGGGCGGCGCGAGCGGTGGGCGTGTTCTCGGCCGCGGGTGAAGCTGCTGCCGTACGTGGCGCGGCGGGCGCGTCAGTCAGACGGGCGATGAGACGAGCTTTCTCTCTCCCGGAGTCGTCGAGCCCAAGTGCTCGGCAAACCTCCTTGAGCCGCTCTCGGGGCAGATTCTCCAGGATGCTTGGGAGCTCAGCCCGCCGCGACCTCGCGAGGGCATCGACCAGCTCGCTCCGGAGCCGCCGGTCCTCGACTCTCAGCTCGAAGCGGTCGACTGCTGTTAGCAGCTCGTCTCGTTTGAGATGCTCTAGAACTTCCCGCTTGGAACACATGGAGCTCCTTGGCCTGCACGGCCCGCGCCGGCATGACTCTGGCGGCGGCAGACCGGGTGAGAGGTCCGTTGCTCAAAGGATAGCTGAATCCTGCAGTCATCGAGAACCAGGAACTTAGGCATCAGGATCTGACGGGAGGGGCCCCGGAGCGTGGCGAACTCTTGAAGCTCGTTGGATCCATCCGGCGCTCGCCGACATTCCCCTTGGAGACGTAGGACTGCGACCTCTTGAATTGCTGTTTTTGACCGCCGCCAACCCGCACCCGCCTCCCTGGCCGGCTGACTCAAAGGGGTTCGAGTCGTCCCTTATGAAGATAGGCATCTATCTCGGCGCGGTGCGCGCGGTAGAAGGCGATCACGCTATAGACCTGCTCGAGGGTCAGCAGAGGGAATGACTGCGCGATACTCTCCGCCGTCTGACCGTTCAGGAAAGCCTAAACGACCGAGTCAAGCGACACTCTCGTGTCGCTCACCCAGTAGCCGCGATCCCGCTGCGAGACATGCCCTTCGCCCTTCATCCACTTGATGATACAGCCTGTGCGCAGGAAAGGCGACCGACCCACTGGCGGCTAGCGGCGGCGCACCCGGAACAGTGGCCGCCTTCACGTCGGAATGCTGGCCGGATTCGACCGGAACACTGATCTGCCCACCGATGCCCTCGGGCTCCGGGCGGGGGTCGTAGCCGGACCCTCGGCGAGCACCTCAAGAAGGCGCACGCAGCCGATAGGCGCCATCCCGAGGGGCCGCCCTTCGAGCATTACGGGGAGATCCAGAGCGGGGAGGCTCTGCGCTATGCCGGTGAGATCCTTGCGTTCGTCTGTGCTCAAATGGCCTGATCGCCGCGCGGTCGAGGAGGCTGCCGCGGCATGGGCGGCCCGCGAGCGGCTGCACCATCCGGGGCTGATCCGGCTCGGCTACTTCGGCTCGTACGTCCGCGGCAACGCCGGGGTCGGCAGCGACCTGGATCTGATCGCCGTGGTCGAGTCGTCGGCAGAGCCGTTCGAGCGTCGCGCCCTCACCTGGGATCTGAGTTCGCTACCGGTACCGGCGGAGATCCTGATTTACACGCGCGACGAATGGCAGCGCATGGACCGAGAGGGCGGCCGCTTCGCTCGCATGCTCAGGCGCGAGGCCCGCTGGCTCGTCGAGCCCGAGCCGGACCCGACCGCCGGGAGTTAGCGCCCAGGCGCCGGGGGACGCGGCGGCGCAGCGGCCGGCCGAGACCGGAGTGGACGCGTCGACCCCACGACACCGGCTGCATTCCTTTGGCTCGAGCTCCTCTAAGATCCACGGCATGATCCCGCTGACCGACCTTCGCGCCGCCGCGAGTCGCATTGCTGGCTCCATCCATCACACCCCTCTGTTTTCCAGCCGCCAGCTCGGGGAGCGGGTCGGAGTGCGGCTCTACCTCAAGTGCGAGAGCTTTCAGAAGACCGGCTCGTTCAAGGCGCGGGGCGCCCTGAACCTGGTCCTGTCGCTCTCCGGCGACGAGCGCGGGCGCGGCCTGGTCACCGTCTCGGCCGGAAACCACGCCGCCGCCGTCGCCTGGGCGGCGCGCGTCGCGGGCTGCTCGGCCGTCGTGGTCATGCCGGTCGACGCGCCGCAGTCGAAGATCGACGCGGTGCGCGGCTACGGCGCCGAGATCGTCCTCCATCCCGACCGGCCGACCCTGTTCGACAAGCTGAACGAGGTCCGCGAGGCGCGCGGCCTGACCTTCGTCCACCCCTTCGACGACCCGGTCCTGCTTGCCGGCTCTGGAACGACTGGCCTGGAGATCCTCGAGGACCTGCCCGACGTCGATCTGGTGATCGTGCCGGTGGGCGGCGGCGGCCTCATGGGCGGCGTGACCTCCGCCATCAAGGGGAGCCAACCCCGGGCCCGCGTGGTCGCTGTCGAGCTGGAGGCCGGCCCCGGCCTCGGCCCCGCACTCGCCGCCGGCAAGCCGGTTCCGGTGACCCGGCCGGCGACCCTGGCCGACGGCATGACGCCCCCCTTCGTCGGCGCTCTCCCTTTGGCCATCGCCCGCGAGGCCGTGGACGACATCGTCACCGTCACCGAGCAGGAGATCAAGGAGGGGATGCGCCTCCTCCTCACCCGGGCCAAGCTCTACGTCGAGGCCTCCGGCGCCGCGGCCACCGGGGCGCTTCTCGCCGGCAAGGTCCGGGTCTCCCCTGGAGAGCGGGTCGTCGCGCTCGTCTCGGGGGGGAACATCGACCTCGA
>Ga0210405_10001369_pt1 | contig 27921 bp, 29 predicted proteins | sample IncBWH11MmetaG_FD_155492 | JGI IMG/M metagenome (GOLD analysis project Ga0210405, IMG submission 155492) | Forest soil microbial communities from Barre Woods Harvard Forest LTER site, Petersham, Massachusetts, United States - Inc-BW-H-11-M | ecosystem: Environmental > Terrestrial > Soil >...
TGCTCATCTGAGAGACCGTCATCTGCGACATATTGATGAACGCCTTCACGCCGTGATGCTTCGCCACCGCCGCCGCATTGACCGTCGCGGCCAGGTAGGCATCCGAAACCGACATGCCGAAGTACATCGTCTCGCAGCCGGCAATCACCCTATGCATAGAATCGAGATCGAGCAGATTGCCGACCACGACCTCCGCACCCATGTCGCGCAACGCCTGCGCGCGTTCGTCTTCATTTCGCACCATCGCACGCACCGCTTTGCCTTGCTTCAACAGTAGTTCGGTGACCGTGCGTCCTACCGCCCCGACGCGGCCCGCCGCGCCGGTAACCAGAATGGGGCTTGCCATGTTTCTCTCCTGTGCGTTCACTTTAATCTAAGCCAGATTTGTTGACACTGCAGAGCGAATTCGACGGTACAGGTACCCGGCTCATGACGCGCCTGCCGCTCGCGCCGCTTTAGCCGCGCTCTTGCGGGCTTCGATGGCCTTGACGGAGTTTTCAAACGCCTTTTGCAAAACACGCTTGCCGATGGTCCCGAGCACCAAGCCGAGCATCCATCCCTTGAGGTTCTTGCCTTCGCGTACGACGACCACGTCAATGTCGGTCGTGCCGTTGGGCTGACGCGTGAAGGTGTAGGTGTGGCCCGACGCGCCTCCCCACATGTTGGAGTCGGTCGTCGTGAGGACGATGCGGTTGGGATCGGACCAGTCGTAGTGCAGGCGTTCCCAGATGCCGCCCGAGCCTTCTGTGACGTCAGCCTGTGAGGGCCCCGTGATGCACCTTGAGGTACTCGTCGGCGCGGTTGCCAAAGAGCCTCGAGCGGCCAGGCCCGAAGTCGGTGAGCCCGGCGAGGTACTGCTCGGGCGTCGAGGTGGTTGTTTGGTGGAGATGGATCGTGGACATGCGTGCTCCTTACTTGGGCGGTGTCACCCAGGATTTACATTTTGGCCCTTGGATTGGGCTGACTTTATCACAAACTCCTAGGCCGGGTGCGCAAGCGCCCAGACCTGGTTGGACTGCTGTGGTAAACTCCCGCAGCGAATGTTCGGGAGGCAGTACGTGAAAGCGCCAATTCTTTACCGAGTCTCTTCTGTTCTTCTGCTGGTTTTTGCCGCCGGACATACGTTTGGGTTTCGCCAGAATATTCCGGAATGGGGGGCGGACGCGGTTCTTGGGTTAATGCGCTCCGTCCACTTTGACGCGCAAGGGTTTACGCGGACTTATTGGGACTTCTTCAGTGCGTTCGGGCTTTTTTTCTCCGTGTTTCTTTTGTTCGCGGCGGTATTAGCGTGGCTGCTGGGCGGACTCCCGGCAGAGACTTTGGCGCGCGTGCGCAGCATTGCGTGGGCGCTCGCCATTTCCTTTGTAGCAGTCACAGCTTTGACCTGGAGATACGCCTTCACCACCCCCCTCGTTTTCTCAGCCCTGATTACAGTGTGCTTGACTGCGGCCGCGTGGCTCTCACCGAAGACAGGCTGAACCTTGATTGGGATAGTGACAGGGTGGTGGCCGCGCCTTAATTCCAAAAAAACGTCGTTGGGGTGGGTGTATGCTTGTGACCGTTTTTGAACCAAAAAAGGAGATTCCGGCCTAGATCGAGCACGCGAGCTTGCGCCAGGCGTCCACATGCCCTCAACCATTCTTGCCACTTTTTTTGAGATCTCTCGCACGGCGGTCTCGATGTCCAGCGCCGGCATCCTAGTTTTCCTTGTTGCGCTGTGGGATGCGAAGACCGATATCGCGCGGGCCGGCGGCCTGGACAAGATCGTAGCCTTGAGCAATTTGTGTTTCGCCATCCCCTTGGCGGTCTTCGGCGCGGAGCATCTCTCGGCCGCAAGATTCATCATGCTCAGCGTGCCCTCGTACATGCCATGGCATTTGTTTTGGGCGTATTTCGTCGGCTTTGCGTTGCTGTCCGCGTCCTTGAGCATTGCCACAAAAATTCAGGTGCGCTGGTCCGGCCTGCTGTTCGGGATCATGATGTTTCTTTTTGTGGCCATGGTGCATATCCCGCGAGTTCTCGCCAGCCCCACAGACAGGATTCCATGGACGATTGTCGTCCGCGAAATGTCATTCGCCGGCGGAGGCTGGATTCTTGCGGGAAACGCGATGCAGGGGCAAGGCAAAAACAAGCTCATCACCGTGGGCCGCGTGCTGCTCGCGATCGCCGCGCTATTTTTTGGCGTTGAGCATTTTCTGCACCCGGCGGGATGCCCTGGAGTCCCTCTCGAAAAACTGACGCCCGTGTGGATTCCGGGGCGCCTGCTCATTGGCTATCTGACGGGCGCAATTCTTCTCGTTGCCGGGGCAAGCATTCTGCTGGCCAGGAAGACGCGGATGGCGGCAACTTATCTCGGTACCTGGATTGTGCTGCTGGTCTTGTGCATCTATGGGCCGATCCTGATCGCGCAAATGTCCGACCCGAGCACCGCGGTCAAGGTTGAGGGGATCAACTACTTTGCGGACACGCTGCTGTTTGCCGGAGCGATTCTCGCGCTCGCCAGCGCGACGCCACGCACCGATTAAAATGCGGGCTGCCAACCTGTCCCGCAGAATCGTCCGGGACGCCCCGGTAGAAACGACCGGGATGCAAAAACGCACAAACGACGCGCACAAAACAAAATCGCAAAGGATAGGCTACCGGGAGCCGTCTCAGCCTGCTAAGGATGCAGTCGATGGGTCTGTAGAGTAGAATCTCGGCCATGACGTCGAAGAATCGCTCTGTGCCAGTCGACACGGTGTTGCCCCATGTGAACTATCAGAACTTGGCGGAGGCGATAGCCTGGCTGACAGGGGCTTTCGGCTTTCAAGAGTACTACCGCTATGGCGACGGTCCGAGCGGCGGCCAGATGTGGGCGGGCAAAGCCGCGATTCAGGTAAGGCAGGCGGGCGACGGGCAGAGGTCGCCAAGGCAGCTGGGATATGGGTCGCAGTCGTTGACGGTTTTTGTCGACGATGTGGATGCGCACTACGCGCGGGCGAAAGCCGCAGGGGCGAAAATTCTGGAGGAGCCGCATGAGACGGAGTACGGGGAATATCAGTACGCGGCTGAGGATCTGGATGGACACCACTGGCTGTTCTCGCGGCACGCGAAGGACCGCAGCCCAGAGGAGTGGGGTGCTGTAGTGAAGCGGTAAGGTCTTTCTCTTGTCCCTTTTCTAGTTTCCAATTTCTAGTTTCTGATTTCTATTTTGCCGTTGACTCGTCAACAAGGGTGGTAGGCCGCCAGCGCTGGACGCCACAGCCCTATAACAGGTGTTCCAAATTGGACAGTTCTGAGAAATGTCTTTTAGTAGCCTGCCTAAGTCTGAGATTCCAGCCTATGACGCCAGAACTGCAACGCGCCCTCAAACGACACACGCAGTGGTTCGGCTCCTACAAGGCATCTGGCGAACTGAAGAAAATACAGGTGTGGCTCATTGTGAATCGCGGACAGATCGAATTCCTCACTCCGGGGAATTCTTACAAGGTGAAGCGGGCACGAAGGAATCCGCGTGTCACCTGTTATGTGGGGAGCGAGAACGGTCCCGCGATTTCTGGTACGGCCCAAATCATTAGCGACCGAATCGAAGTGGCGCGGGTCTACCGAGGCTACTGGAAGACCCACCCGTTGCCGATGGCCATCATGATCGGACTTCGACTCTGGATCGAGATGCTGTTGAATAAGCGGGTCGTCGTCCGAGTCCAGCCGGACGAGCCGAACCCCTTGGCGGGACTGACCGATCCTGTAACCTGAAATTCAGAAACTGCGCACAGCCTCATCGTCGGCGGCTGGTCAAAGCGAAGCAAAGAATTGCCCACCGTTTGCACAAAACAAAACCGCAAAAGGGCAGGCACGCGGAGCCGTCTCAGCCTCTTAAGGATGCCCACCCGCCGAGTATCGGTTATTTCTTCGGAGCGGGCTTAGCCTTGGTATATTGAGCCTCGAAGAAAGGCGTCCACGTCTGGCCATCGACCATGATTTCACCTTTCGCCGTGCCGCTCATCAAATCTGGTGCCAATACAAGCGGTTCCCTGAACGAAAACTCCTTTCCCTCGGCCACAAACTTTCCTGCCCAGGTCACGGTGTTTCCACTAACGGTTACCACTCCTAGAAATGCGCTTCCGTCGTCTTGGTACACGCTCGAGGCAACGTTCTTGTTCACAGTGTCGTACCTCTCGATCTCCAGAGCCCGCATCACTCCCATAGCTCCCTTTTCCGTCATTCGCGCCTGGAACAAGAACCCGCCGAGAATCACCTGACCGTCATATACGCCAGTGATCTTGCCGCCGGGTCCTAGCGGTCCGGCCTTGTATTCTCCTTCGTATGTCCAGTGGCCCACCAGAACAGCTAGCTTTTTGAGCTCGGGATCGGGCTTCGGAGCGGAACTCGGAGCCTGGGCCAGCAGGGCCGTGGCGAAGCAAGCGACCAATAGCAATGGCAGAATTCGGAATCGTTGCATGACTATCCTCCTTTTCTGAGTGCATGGCCTTCGCGAGCAAGGGTCGTTCGCCTCGGAGGGTGGTGCGTCCAATGGTGGGAGTTGCTCTTCGGGGAGACGAACAGCGATATAGTACCCTAAATACAGTCACCAAAGCAGTGACCCATCACGTTCACCTCGTCAATCGTCGAAATCCTGTTCAAGCGATAACCGTAGAAATTGCAATAGGTTCGCGCTTGCGTGTGTAGCACCGGCACCTGGCCACCCAGGCGCCATGTGTTTTTCAGGGAAACGAGGCCATGTGCATCGCGACCCAGGCCGCGAAGCTCTGCCAGGCCGCGGTGTGGCTGAGCGGGTGGCGGATTTGCTGCACGATGAGCATGAAAATCGTTGACCAGATCGTTACGCGCTGCACCTTGCCTGTGGACCACCAGTCGTAACCGATCATCAGCAGGAGCAGCGGTATGAAGCAGATAAGGTTCACAACCGGAAGCGAGTAGGGATCAAAGACCTGCCAGCGGTCGAAACCCGCGTCCAGCAGCGAGAGCGTTGCGAACCACATCAGCCGCTTGTGTACTGCCGGTTGGAAACGGTTGCGATAGCCGAGATAGACGAACGTGGAGAACATGACCATGTCGAAGAGTGGGACGGCGTAGAACGCACGCAGTTCCTCAGCCATATTGGGGTGTTTAACCACATGGCGAGCAAGGCTGTCGCTCGCGGTCACCGTGCCCAGCAGGATCATGACAATGGCGAGCACGAAGACAAGCAGGCCGAGACGACGATGAAGATCAACGCGGCGCGCCGTGACCAGCGAGATCTGGGTAATGAAGAGGACAATCCAAAGCGTGAACGCAGCGCCATGGATGTGCACCAGCAGGTTCGGCAGTTGAGCTCGAAACAAGCCGGCCAGAAAGTACGTGCGGGCAAAGCCGCCCAGGACGGCGATCAGCGCGACACCCGCCATTCCGGAGAAGAAGAGATCGTCGGAGCGAAGGCGCAGGCGCGGGGGTGCAGTGGCAGTGGCCATGAGTCCTCCAAGGGAGGTCTCGAAAGCGGGAGGTGCGCAATGCGCCGGTATCTTACACGAATTCCTGTTTCACAGCACAAACCTTAACACCGTAAGGGATCTGGACGGGAACCTCTTCTATTTTCACCATGACTAACCAAACGTCGCATTCAAACTAGGACACTACCGGATCACGCACCGTCTTGCTCCGCCGCGCACACCAGCCTAAACTGAGATAGATGATTCCGGCCAGCTTCCAAATTCGCGACTTGACCATCCGCCCGGCGGCGGTGCTTGCGCCCATGGCGGGCGTGACGGATACGCTTTTCCGTCGGGTCATTCGCGGTCTTGGCGGCTGCGGTTTGCTGATGACGGAGTTCACCAGCTCCGAAGGCATCACGCGCAGCGCGAAGAAAACTCTGCGTTATCTCTATTTTCAGGAAGACGAGCATCCGATTACCGCGCAGCTTTTCGGAGCGAATCCCGCCGTCATGGCCGAAGCTGCAAGAATTGTCGAAGATCTCGGCTACGACGCTGTCGACATTAATCTCGGCTGTCCCGCCAAAAAAGTTGTGAAGTGCGGCGGCTCCGGTTTGCTCCGCGATTTGCCGTTGCTCGAAGATATTTTCAAAGCCGTGCGCGCCGCCGTGAAAATTCCTCTGACCATTAAGCTGCGCGCCGGCTGGGACGAAAACTCTATCGTCGCCGTCGACGTCGCGAAAATGGCGGAAAGCATCGGCGTCGAAGCCGTCGCTGTCCATCCGCGCACGCGCGAACAAGGCTACGCCGGCGCGGCGGACTGGAGCATCATCGCCGCCGTCAAGCAAGCCGTGAAGATTCCCGTCATCGGCAACGGCGATATCAACAGGCCTGAAGACGCCGCGCGCATGGTCGGCGAAACCGGCTGCGACGCGGTGATGATCGGCCGCGCCGCCGCCACCAATCCGTGGATTTTTTTCCAGATGCAGCAGCACGCCGAAACCGGCCGCTACGACGTCCCCGGCGACGCCGTCCGCTACCGTTTACTGATGGACTACTATAGGCAAATTAATGCTGCCAACCTGCCCGATGGTGTAGGCAAAATGAAGCAGTTCGCTTGCTGGTTTACTCATGGAGTGGGGAACGGCAGCGAGCTTCGTGGCATCGTACATGCGGCGCGCACGCCCGCGGAAATCCTCGAGAGTGTGGAACGTTTCTTCGAGGGCCGAGCGTCTGCAATTAACAGAATCGAGGACCCAGCCCATGGTCCCGCCCAGCACCACCGTGTCGAGGCAACGCTCGGAACGTAGAATTGCCGTCCGCCTGCCGCTCAAAGTTCGCGGCCGCGATTCCCGCGGGGTTACCTTCGAAGAAGATACTTCCAGCGAAAATCTTTGCCGCAACGGCGCTGCTTTCCTAACGCATTTTGATGTCGCTATCGGCTCCGACCTCGAAATCCGCATCCCTTTCTCGCAGTACGCCTCGCGCCGCCCGGGTCCCGAACGACTCGCGGCTCCCGCAAACGGAAGCCGCTTTGCCGGCGTCAGAATCAACGAGTCCGACTTCGCCACTCAGGGCCGCGTCGTCCACGTCGCTGATTCCCAGTCCGCAGGGGAAAAGCTCGTCGGCGTCCAGTTCACCGGACCCCGCTTCCAGCGCGTCTTCCGCTCCGAATCTGCGGCCTGAGCCGATTCCTCACTGCGCCGTCGTTCGTTCGCCGGTTTTCGTGCTGCAACGAATTCTCCGTCACATGCACTATCTCGCTAAGGGGCGTCGTGAAGCTACGTCCTCACCGTGTCCCTGCCTGCTGACATCGTTTTTGACGTTTAGCTAACTCGGTGATACATAGGATTGCCACCGGCCCTTCGGAGAAAGAGCGGGTGAGTCTCTTGCCTAGCCCACCGCGCTTCACATGCCACGAATGGAGGGATTATGAAGACTCTTGCCAAGGTGCTCGGCTTTACTTGTCTCCTGCTCGGCATTCCGGCCTCCCTGTACGCTGACCGTGCTCACGACCTCGCCAAACTCGCTTCAGCACAGAAAGCGGTAACAGGGTGCAAGCCGGCCAGCCTGACCACTCAATCCTGTCACACAAAGTTTCCGACCGGCTGCACGGATTCCGCCCACAGGTACGATGCCTACTTGAATTTTTTGAAAAACCAGGTCCCCGGCGCGGCCTTGCCTTCCACCGCGACGCTGGCTGACGCCGATTTCAAAACTTTGGAAAGTAGAATTCCAAAAGGACTGGGCGCCAGTAACCACGCCAAGTCTGCCCCGGCACTGGCCAATCTTGGAGAGGGAAATATCGTTGAGGTCATCGCTTATCTCTATTTCGTGGAAGACACCGGAAAAGGCTCCGGCGGCAGACCCTCGATCGGGGAGACCACCAATTGCAAACTACAGCTTCCGGACAGCTATGATTTCCACATCGGCTTCGGCTTCGACCCGGCGCTAGCGGCGCAAATCCTGAAAAACAAGCCTCAGCCCGTCCAGGGCAACCCTGGACCCATAGACAAGACCAGCGTAGTCGCGGAAATGACGCCGCACACGCGGGATTCCAAGTGGACCTTGGCCCGCGTAAATTCTCTCCAAGGCCAGCAGGTCAAAATTGTCGGGCAACTCATGATCGACAACGTGCACTTGAACGTGAATGATGACTGCAGCTTCCCGGGCGCGACGGCGAGTTGCTGGCGCTCCACGGTCTGGGAAGTCCATCCGATAACCCAGTTTTATATCTGCAATCTGAAGGGTGCGGTATGCGACAAGAACTCGCCGGATACCGCATGGACCAGTCTTGACAACGTTCCTTGAGAAGAATCAACTTCAGCCGGGCGTGAACGCTGGATGCACAATCCAAAAAGGAGCTTTCCGAGGTACAATCCGGTTTCCCGGCGTCCGCGCGCCGCGTTTATGAATCATCCGGAGGGCTCCCATGCGATTTGTCCGCCTCAGTCTGGCTTTGATGTTTGTTTTGCCCCCCGTCTTGGCCCAGGAAAAGCCGGACGGCCCGGCCGATGAAAAAGCACGCAAGACGTATGAAAGAGCCCTGAAGTCCTTGCACGAACACAAGGCAGAATTCGCTCTCGACGACTTCAAGAAAGCGGACAAACAAGACGGTGGGCGCTGCCTCGCCTGCCAGAAGCAAATGATCAAGTACGGGGAGGAATTTGGCGATTGGAAGGCCGCCGAACTCGGCGCAGAGGAGATGGCCGCGCAAGCTCAAGGAGCAAGAGATACTGCCCTGGCCCACTATGAATTTGCGGTCGTGCTGATGGATGAGGGGCTGCAAAAGCACAAGGAAGAACTCTTCGCCCGCGCCCACGAGGAGATCACCAAAGCGCTGGCCGCTCATTCCAATTTTCCTGACGCACTCTTCATCGATGGCAGGGTGCTTGCCCAGTTGAAACGGGATGACGAAGCAAAAGCCAGATTCGAGCAGTATGTGAAGGCCAAGCCCAGTGAAGATCCCAACCGCCAGCGCGCTTTGCGCTACGTCAGCCGTCCCGAGCTGGCGCGCGCCAGGATGGCGCCGCCGTTTGCCATAACCGCGATCGACGGACAGCGAATCACCATGGACGATTTGCAGGGAAAAGTTGTCCTGCTCGATTTTTGGGCCACCTGGTGCGCACCCTGCCGCGAAGCTCTCCCGCATATCCAAAAGGTCGCCAAGAAATTCCAGGGCGAGCCCCTGGTAATCCTTAGCGTGAGCCTGGATTCCGAGGAGGAAAAGTGGAAAGAGTTCATCGTGAAGAACGAAATGACCTGGCCGCAATATCGCGACGGCTCCTTCCGTGGTCCCATTTCCAGGTTGTTTGCCGTCAACGCGATTCCCCACACCTTCACTATCGACGCCGACGGCGTCCTGCAAGATGAACACATCGGCGACGCCTCCATCGAAGGCAAACTCAAGAAACTCATCACGCGCGCCCACGAATTGCAGTCCACCGACAAAGCTTCCAAATGAGACGATGGCGCATGGAGCACGCGGTAGCGGCAGTTCAGCATAGTTGCTGAAGATTCGCCATCACTCGTCTTCGCCTGGGACTACTTTCCCAAATGCGTTGCGATGAACCAGCTATTGCCCCATGCGTCTTTTACGCCTGCGGAGCGGTCGCCATAGGGTTTGTCCTGCGGCGCCTCAATCGATGTTGCCCCCGCCTCCATCGCCCGCGCGTACACCGCATCCGTGTCCGGCACGTACACGTGCAGGTGGCAAGGCATCGGCTGGAATTCGCCGTGGACTTCGTCAATTTCGAGCGTGGCGTCGCCGATCCTGACAGTTGCATGGTGCACGATGCCCTCCGGCGATTTGTGCACGCCCATGGCTTCGGCGCCAAAGGCGGTTTCGAGGAAGGGGATCATCTTGTGAGCTTCCCGCAGATGCAAATACGGCTGCACGGAGCGCAGTCCCTCCGGCCCCGGCGTCCATCCGCGAGGCTTGGCGATATACCAGTGATTGCCGAAGGGGTCTTTGACGGCGCCCCAGCGGTCGCCGGAGGGATGGTCGTCCGTCGGCGCGTAGAAGGAGGTGGCGCCGGCTTGTAGGGTACGCGCGTAGGTGGCGTCAGGGTCATCCACATAGAGGTGGATCGCCGCCGGCGCGGTCGGATACTGCTCGTTCCCGTCGCTCAGCTCGATTGCGCCGTTGCCGATCTCCATTTCCGCGTGCATGATCGTTCCTTCGGGTGCCGGCATGCGCAACCGTTCGATCGCGTCGAACGAACTCTTGAGGAACTCGATGAACTGCGCCGCGGGCCGCACGATGATGTACGGCGTGATCGCCGTCAATCCCGGACGCTGATAATGAACCGTTCTGGCTTGTGCCTCCCCGGTCTTGGTTGCTGCTGTGCCTTCGCTCATGGTTGCTCTCCTTTGCAAATCGGATTTCAATGCTGCTCGAAATTCTTCACGTGGAAGCTCGCGCAACCCTCGCGCCACGCGCACCAGGGAAGCCAGTGCGCGCTCCGGCGCTTCCTCCGGGCGCGGCCGCAGCGACACCAGCATCGCCTGCACCACTTCATCCAGCTGCAACGCGAGGGAGCGCTTAGCCACGGCCACCCTCCATCTCCGCCCGCAATCTCTGCACCGCGCGCAATTGCAGTTGCTTGATCGCGCCCGCGGTCTTGCCCAGACGCTGCGCTATCTCCTGGATGCTCCGCTGCTCCACAAATCGCTCGTACACCACTTGCTTCTGAACCTCCGGAAGCTGCCCAACCAGCCGGAACAATTCCGCGCGATGCTCGATTGCGCGCATCTCAGAGGCTTGCAGGTCAGGATCGGCGGCGGGCTCCGGCGGATCGTTTGGGGCAGGGAACTCGCGCGCGGCTCGTCCGGCGTGATCGACGATGGTGTTCGCCGCAATCCGCAGCAGCCAGGCAACAAAAGGCACGCCGCGCCACTCATAACGCCGGAGATTGGCAAGCGCTTTGTGAAACACTTCCGACGTCACATCCTCCGCGGTGGCCCGGTCCCGCATTCGGCTCGCGATGAATGCATACACGCGCTCGAAATGCAACTCGTAAAGCGCCTCGAACTTCGCCGGATCCCTTTGCGCCGCTTCCACCAGTTCCCGCTCGCCCGTGGCCGTAGACACACCCTCGGCCGCTTGCCTTGTAGGGGCCTCCTTCTGTGGCGGGCCGCTCTTGCGCCGACGCGTGCCCTTCCGTGCCGCTCGTCTTGTGGCCATTTTGGCTCTGACAATATAACTGTCTAGCCCGAAAAAGGTCACGCGAGGTAATCCAGGTAGGTGTTTGCAGCGGAGTGGCCTTAAGGGGAACGAAGACGAAAGGGGGGTTCAGGCGCGGGCTTTGTCGATCATTTCTTCTCTTCCCAGATGCCTTTGGACTTGAGGATGAGTTCGACCAGCTCGCGGACCACGCCTTTGCCGCCGCCGGTTTTGGTGGTGAATTGCGGCGCGGCGAACTTCCGGTGTGGCGTTGTGGATGGCGACAGCCAGGCTACGCACCCGAGGCTCCGACAAAATCATGTGGCGGCCGGTGCGCCCTGCATGGCGGCCGATGGCGGAGCGCTCAACAGCCAGCCAAGAAGGGCGCCGAACACCAGGCTAAACCCAAAGGTTTCCCAGAAATGGCTGCGCGCAACGCTGGCGGGCATCACCGAATTGGGCAATAGCAGCATGGTGGTCCAAGACGCCAGGAACAGCGCGGTGGCAATGGCTGATTCCCACCGGCCGGCATGGAGCATGCGGATGAGCGGATACACAAACGCGACATAGAGCAGCGCGCGGAACGTGGCAAGCGCATAGAGCCAGGGGCGGTCCTGCCAGTTCCCCTTGAGCGAAGCAAAGAAGCTGGGCCAATCGTGGCCGGAGTAGAACTTCCGCAATTCGGGGTTCTGCCAGGCGACATAGTAACCAAAGAACATGTAAAGAAATACAAAGGCGATCACCAGCAATGCGATTCTCCAAGCGGCCGAAGCGGCACCCATGCGTGCAGGCGTGGAAGGCGCGACCGCGGGCATTGCGCCCCGCCATTTGCCCAGTACCCAGACCGCCAGGGGCACGAACAACGCCGCGGTAATCGCCCCTTGCAGGAAGATGGCCGGAATCATCCCACGAGGCAATATGCGGGACAGAAAAAACATGGAATCGAGCTGATTGACCACCGTCGAAATCCCGTACACGCCTGCGAACATCGCGAGAACCAGCGTCCAGCCGCGCCAGCTGGACCGAAGAATCAGATAAGACACCATGATTCCGACGCACAGGGAAACGGTTAGAAGGGGAAGAAGGACAGCACCCGGGGCAGGCTGCGCCTCCGGCGGTGCTTGCGTGGACACCTTTCCTGCCGGTGCACTCTGCGAGGGCGTTTGCGCCGAGATCTGCTGGGCAGGCTGACCTTGCGGTGCCACCCGATTCAAACCAGACAGAAATAGGCCGGCAGTCATGCAGACGGTGAGTAGCAAGCACACTGCTAGGCTTCTAACACCAATCACGAGAGCTTTCTTGATTTGCATAGGGCTATCCATCGGGGACACACTAGCAAGTACGCCGGTCAGCCTCGAAAGATTGCAGTGCCACTCCATTGACAGCTGGAGAGCGGGTTCAGGCGCGGGCTTTGTCGATCATTTCTTCCCAGATGCCTTTGGACTTGAGGATGAGTTCGACGAGTTCGCGGGCCGCGCCTTTGCCGCCGTCGGCTTTGGTGGTGAAGTGCGCGGCGCGGCGAACTTCCGGGGTGGCGTTGTGGACGGCGACGGCCAGGCCCACGCGCTTCATCACCATGAGGTCGGGCAGGTCATCGCCGAGGAAGGCGACTTCCGATTCCTTGGCGCCGGTTTTTCGTAGGACGTCTTCGTAAGCGGCGATCTTGTGGCCTTGCTTCTCGTAGACGAACTCGATGTCCAGCTCTTTGCAGCGGCGTCGCAGTGCGGCGCTGGCGCGGCCGGTGATCACGCCCGTGCGCAGCCCAGAAGTAACCGCGAGCGTGAGTCCCTGGCCGTCATGCGCGTCAAAGTTCTTCAATTCCAGCGCGGAGCCGTCGGACTGCGACAGCAAAGTGACGCTGCCATCGGTCAGTGTGCCGTCCACGTCCATCAGCAGGACGAGAATCTGCTTGGCGCGTCTCGCCAGTTTTGGCGGAATTTTCTTCCCTCGCTTGGCCAATGCCGTCTCCTTCTTCTTTCTCAGAGTCTTATCGTGCGCTCCAAACGGGCGGAGCGAGCCCCGCCCCTACATCAGCTCCAGTGTCCACAAATCGTGCAAATGCAGTACGCCTAGCACGCCTTGCGCCTCGTCGGTGACCACGATGGACGTAATCTTTCTCTTTTCCATCAGGTTCAATGCCTCGCTCGCTAGAACGTGCGGCCCGATCGTCTGCGGATTCTTGGTCATGCCGTCCGCGGCGCGCATCTCGAGGACGGCGCCGCGATGTTTTTCCATCAAGCGGCGCAGGTCGCCATCGGTCAAAATCCCCGCCAACCGGCCGTCGGGCTCCAGCACGGTTGTCATGCCCAGGCCCTTCTTGCTCATTTCGTGAAAAACGTCCGGCATGGCTGTCCCGGTGGAAACACGCGGCAGCGCCTCTCCAGCATGCATCAGGTGTTCGACGCGAAGCAGTTTCTTTCCCAAGCGGCCCGCGGGATGCAGCGCCGCAAAATCATCGGGCCGAAAATTTCGCCGCTCCAACAACGAGATCGCGAGGGCGTCACCGACGGCCATGGCCACCGTGGTGCTGGCGGTGGGCGCGAGATTCAGCGAACACGCTTCTTCCTTCACGCTGACATCGAGAACCACATCGCTGGCCTCCGCGAGCGTTGATTGCACTTTTCCCGTCAGCGTCACCAGCGGCATCTCCAGGCGCTTCAGCGCTTCCAGCAGCCGAATAATCTCTTCCGTCTCGCCGCCATACGAAACCGCCAGCATCGCGTCGTTGCGCGCAAGCATTCCCAAGTCGCCGTGCAACGCCTCCGCGGGATGCAAGAAAAAAGACGGCGTTCCTGTGCTGGAAAAAGTAGCGGAGATTTTTCGCCCGATCAGCCCCGATTTGCCCATTCCGCCGACCACCACGCGACCTTTGCACGCAAAAAGCAGATCCACGGCTTTTTCGAAGCTGGCATCCAGGCGCGCAAGAACGTCCTGGATCGCCTGCGCCTCAATCTTGAGCACGCGCCGTGCCGTCTCCAGGCTCATTTCTCACTCCATCGGCGCACCACGGAATTAAGCCCTTTTAATTTCATGAGCAACCCGAGCAATTCCTGCAGCGGCAGCGCATTCGGCCCATCGGAAAGCGCCTTCGCGGGATTGTCGTGGGTTTCCAGAAAAACCCCGTCCACGCCCGCGGCCACACCCGCGCGCGCCAGCGGTTCGATAAATTGCGGCTGGCCACCGCTCGAATGGCCTTGCCCGCCGGGAAGCTGCACGGAATGAGTCACATCGAAAACCACCGGGTAACCCGTGCGCTGCAAAATCGGGAACGAGCGCATATCCACCACCAGATTCTGGTAACCAAACGAAGCCCCGCGTTCCGTCAAGATAATTTTTGTATTCCCGGTGCTGGCCACTTTTTCCGCCACGTTGCCCATGTCCCATGGCGAAAGAAACTGCGCTTTCTTTATATTGACGATCCGCCCGGTCTTGCCCGCGGCGATCAGCAGATCGGTTTGCCGCGCCAGAAACGCCGGAATCTGCAGCACGTCGCAAACTTCCGCCGCCGGTTCGGCCTGGGAAGCATCGTGAATGTCGGTGAGGATCGGCAGTTTCAATTCCGACTTGATCTTCGCGAGAATCCGCAAGCCTTCCTTCAGCCCCGGCCCCCGGAAAGCCTTCAGCGACGAGCGGTTGGCCTTATCGTAGGAAGCTTTAAAAATGTATGGGACGCCCGCCTCGGCCGCGATCTTGGCAATTTTTTCCGCCATCACCAGAGCGTGAATTTGGCTTTCAATGACGCACGGCCCCGCAATCAGAAACAGAGGATTACCGCCACCGAGGCGCAAGGAGCCAAGCGAAATTTCGCGTGCCGCTGTCATTGGGAGTGTCGGTTATGCCGCAAGCTACTTAGGCTACGCAGCCAGCGCCGCGTTTGCAACGATTTAGGCGTTCACGTGTGGCGTCACGCCAACGGCCTGCGAGCGCTTGGATTCGGCCGGCGGCCGCAGTTTGTTCTTTTTGCTTTCCAACGCCGCGCCGATGAACGCCGCGAACAGCGGGTGCGGCTCCAGCGGCTTGGACTTGAATTCCGGGTGGAACTGGCAGCCGAGGAACCACGGATGGTCCGGCGCCTCGACGATTTCCACGTAATTTTCATCCGGGGTGCGGCCGGTGATGCGCAAGCCCGCGGCGACCAGCGTTTTTTCGTAGTCGCGGTTGAATTCGTAGCGATGGCGGTGGCGCTCGCTGATCTCCAGCTTGCCGTAAGCCTTGTGCGCGAGGGAACCTGGCTCCAGCTTGCAGGGCCACGCGCCCAATCGCATGGTGCCGCCCATTTCATCCACGCCCAGCAGTTCGCGCAATTTATAAATCACGCGGTGCGGCGATTGCGGATCGAATTCCGTACTGTCCGCCTGCTTCATGCCGGCCACGTCGCGCGCGTACTCGATGGTCGCGCATTGCATCCCCAGGCAAATTCCAAAGAACGGCACCTTGTGTTCGCGCGCGTACTGAATGGTGTGGATCATTCCCTGGATGCCGCGCTTGCCGAAGCCGCCCGGAACGAGGATTCCATCGTAGCCGTGCAAGCGCGCCGCCGCCGTTGCCGGCGAATCGATCTCTTCGGCTTCGATCCATTCGAGGACGGTTTTGTGATTGTGCGCCAGCCCGCCGTGCAAAAGGGCTTCGCGCAAACTCTTGTACGCGTCTTCGAGCTGCACGTATTTGCCGACCACCGCGATCCTGGCTTCGCCCGCCGGATGGTGCATGCGGTGCACCAGGTCAATCCACGGCTTCATATCCGAAGGCCTTGATTCCAGTTTCAGCAATCGCAGGATCTGCGCATCCAGCCCTTCCTTGCTTAGTTCCGCAGGCACCGCGTAAATCGTGTCCACGTCTTCCATCGAGATGACGCAGGATTCCACGACGTTGCAGAACAGCGCAATTTTTTTCTTCAGTTCCGACGGGATGTGATGGTCGCTGCGGCAAAGCAAAATGTCCGGCTGAATCCCGATGCTCAGCATTTCCTTCACGCTATGCTGCGTCGGCTTGGTTTTCAGCTCGCCGGCCGCGGCAATAAACGGCACCAGCGTGACGTGCACGAACAGCGTGTTCTCCGCGCCCATTTCGAGCCGCATCTGGCGGATCGCTTCGAGGAAGGGAAGCGACTCGATGTCGCCGACGGTGCCGCCAATCTCGACGATCACCACGTCGACGCCTTCGGAAACCTTCTTGATGGTCGCCTTGATCTCGTCGGTGACGTGCGGAATCACCTGCACGGTTTTGCCGAGATAATCCCCACGGCGCTCCTTGGTCAGGATCGTTTCGTAGATGCGCCCCGTGGTCCAGTTATTGTCGCGGGAAAGCTTGGCGTGCGTGAAGCGCTCGTAGTGCCCGAGGTCGAGGTCCGTCTCCGCGCCGTCCTCGGTCACAAACACTTCGCCGTGCTGAAACGGGCTCATCGTGCCCGGGTCGACGTTCAAGTACGGATCGCATTTCTGCAGGGTGACTTTGAAACCGCGACTTTCGAGGAGACAGCCGATGGAGGAGGCCGCTACGCCCTTTCCAAGTGAGGAAACCACACCGCCGGTTACAAATATATATTTTGGCGCCATCCTTATAGCCCGCGTCGCTTTGCCGGGCTTGTATGCCCTCCACAGGATTGACGTACATACAATTATGGCCGCAACGCCCGGAACTGTCAAATCGAACTCTTTTCACCGCAAAATCGTTATTTTTTCTAGCCACGGGCGCGTAACTTTTTTCCCGGGAACGGGTTTGTACTCAGTGGGGAATATTGTGTGTGGTTCGGCGTTTGTGGTTCCGCAAAATGTTGCGTCTTAGGAAATCTTGCGCAGCAAACGGAAACCGCGGCGCGGAGTTTTGCCATCTAATGAAATGAACCTTTAGTTTTGCGTTGGGAATCGTTTTATAGCCTACCCCGGCCCGGCCGGGGTTTGGTCACCGCAACGCAAAAAGGTTCCGAGTGGAATTCTTGCAGGTAGAAAGGGGCCATGATAGCTACTATTCGCAGCACGGCAGGTATTCTTGCGTTTGGGATCGCACTCGGGCTAGGTATTTCGACAAGCGCCCAGGTAACAAAACAGCCGGAGGCGCAGCAGCTTCGCACCTACGACGTAAGCCGCGAGAGTTTCCTTCTCGGCACAGTGGTAAAATTTGAGTTCGCCTCCGGCGCGCTTCCCATGGGCGCCCATCTAACCCTGCAAACGTCTTCCGGGCCGATCGACGTTCATCTCGGCGATGCCAAAGTCCTTCGGGCCGCTCACCTCGAGTTGAATCCCGGAGATAGCGTGCGCATCGTCGGCGAACCTTTGTCCCTTGGGGACAGCACGTATTTTGCCGCCCGCATTGTACAGAAGGGCGCGCAAGCGGTCGCGGTTCGCAACACCAGAGGCTTCTTGACCACACCTGCGTCCTCGATGTCTCTGGCAGACAAGCAAGCGCTGCGAGGTGTGCGATGAAACGCCTCCTGCTTCTCACCCTTTCGGCGGGGGCAGCCATCTGGAGCGCCGCCTGCGGCGGCGGCTCGATCGTCACCCCGCCGCCTCCTGTCGGCAAATACAGAGTTGCCAACTTAAACGGTCAGTATGCTTTCGTGACCAACGGCGAATCCTTTACCGGTGTCAACGCCGTTCCTCTGGCGCGTACCGGGAGTTTCACGGCGGATGGAATGGGTAACATCACTGCAGGCATCGAGGACGTAAACGCGGCGGGTGCGCCCATTCTCGCCCTTCAAATCTCGGGTGGCAGCTACACGGTGAGCGCCGACGGCCGCGGCACGCTGACACTAAACGTTATGTCGGGCGGGGTCGCGTCGCCGATCAACTTTGGCATTACCTTGACTTCCGGCAACGACGGTTTGATGATCGACGAAACGTCGACCTCCACTCAGTCTTCCACCGGCAGTGGGAATTTCATCAAACAAAACAGCGCCTCTTTTGCAATCGCTTCGATTGCCGGCCCCTATGTTTTCGACTTTTCCGGGCAGGACGGGGCTTCGCCCTCGGGCCCGGAGTCGATCGTGGGTGAGTTTACCGTTAGTGGCGGCCCCATTACCTCCGGCGTGGAAGATGTCAACGACAACGGACAGTTCACCACCGCCGCGGCCGTTGTCGGGAACTTTGCCGCGGATGCAGTGAACCAGTCGACTCTTACCGGATTCGGCCGTGGCATCGCACAGTTGAACGGCGTGCAATACGTTTTCTATATTGTGGATTCGACTCGCATCAGGCTGCTTAACACTACTGGCGGCGCAATGCTTTCGGGCGACGCCGTGGCGCAAAGCAATACCGCCCCCGCCAACGTCAGCAGTATCAGCTCCAGCTTTGTCTTTATCGTTGCCGGCAGCTCCGGTAACGGCGGCATAACCAGGGTGGGTCGTTTCACCGCCAACGGCGCTGCCGTAACGAGTGTTCTCGTGGATACCAACAATTCCGGGCAATTCATCAAGACAGACACTACGAACAACGCGAGCATCAGCCTTGATGCCGCAAATCCTGGCCGCGGCACGGTTACGTTTACGGACCCGCACTTCGCCGCCGCGCCGTTTAATTTTGTTTTCTATTTGAGTTCTCCAACGCAAGGCGTCCTTCAGGAGACGACCACAAATAACGGCGCTGCGGTCGTTGTCGCTGATGGGACCATCGCCGCCCAGACCGGCAGTCCCTTCACAAGCGGCAACATCTCCGGAACCTACGCACTCAATTGGAGCGGGCTGAGCCTCCAGAACAGCGGCTCGTTCTCCGTTCAGGATGAAGAAGACCTGCTCAGCCAGGTTACCGTCTCTAGTCTTAGCTTGAGCGGCGCAGCGGATATCTTCCAATTCCAGGATGGCGTGCCGGTCTTCGATCTCGTCACAAGCGGCAGCATTGGCATTTCCGGCGATGGGACTTCGAGCACCGCTTCGAACCGGAACACCATGAGCGTGAAGCTCGTCAAGAGCAATTCGACCACGGTCAATTTCGTGGTCTACTTTGTAAGTCCCCAGTTGGCGTTTTTTGCCAATAACCAGGACTCCCACCGCACGGTGGCGGGAGTCTTGAAGCTGCAGCAATAGCTGCAAACTCGTCATTCCCATGTCTTAGGAAAAAGCCGCCCGGCAGAGTCCCCGCCGGGCGGTTTTATTTTTGCAGGAGTTTTTCCACGCGCGCCACGTCCTCTGGCACGTCCACGCTCACCGCGTCGTGTTCCACTTCCGCCACGCGGATCTTCCAGCCATTTTCCATCCAGCGAAGTTGCTCGAGCTGCTCGATTCGTTCCAACTCGCCCACCGGCAGCGTTGGATATTCCAGCAAGGCTTCGCGTTGAAAAACATATAGGCCGAGATGTTTCAGATGCCGCAGCACTATCTTGTTCGATGTATCCCGCACCCAGGGAATCGGCGCGCGCGAAAAATAAAGCGCGTTCCCGTCGAAATCCAGCACCGTTTTCACCACATTCGGGTCCATGATGTCGCCGGGCGTTTTGATGGGCGTCGCCACCGTGCTGATGGAAGCTGCCGGCTCTTCGAGCAGGGAATTGACCGCCACGTCGATGGCCCCCGGATCGAGCAGCGGCTCGTCTCCCTGCACGTTCACGAATACATCGCCCGGTTCGCGCGCCGCCACTTCCGCGACACGTTCCGTGCCGGTACGGTGCTCCGTCCGCGTCATTCTGGCTTCGCCCCCGAATTCCTGCACGGCTTTCACAATGCGTTCATCATCTGTCGCCACAATCACACGGTCCGCTCGCAGCGCCATCTTTGCGCGCTCGTACACCCGCTGAATCATCGGCTTCCCCGCGAGCGATACCAGCGGTTTCCCGGGCAAGCGAGTCGAGCGGTATCTCGCGGGAATGACTACCACCACCTTGGCCAAGCTCGGCTCCTTTCGTTCTCCACTTGCCGGGAATAATAGTTCGCCAAACTCGGTCTAAAAGAAACAGCGAGAATTCGCTTGGAGATGCTACCACACGCCCCGCAGTCTGGCCGTCCCATCCAACTGTTCAATTGTGAACATCGCGCAATTACGCTTGTGTTCGAGAATCTGAGTGGTAGAATTCCTGTTGGTCCGAACCGCGCGGCCATCCCGGCAGGCCGGGATGATGGGGGTGCCGTGAAACGCGATTTACCTGGTTTTCGCGTTCTGTCTTTCCTGATTCGCTTCTCGCTGCTCGTTTGTTTGCTGGTGTTGCTGGCCTCTCTCCCCGCCGCCGCGCAATCCAATTTCGACGAAAACAAGCCCAAGGACGAAGCCAAGCGCGAGGAGCCCAAGGAATCTAAAAAAGACGACGTACGAAAAAATACCGCGGGCGTGGCGTTCAAGCCCGGCGGAACCATCCATTTTGACGTGGACCTGGCGCTGGTCAACGTAACCGTCACCGATCCCTACAACCGCCTGGTCACCGGCCTCGAGCCCGATAATTTCCGCGTCTTTGAAGATAACGTCGAGCAGGAAGTCGTGAACTTTTCCGCCGAAGACGTGCCCATCTCCATCGGGGTCATTTTTGATTACAGCGGCAGCATGTCCAACAAAGTTGGCAAGGCGCGCGAAGCCGCGGTGCAATTCTTCAAGACCGCTAACCCGCAGGACGAATTTTTCCTGGTCAGCTTCAACGAGCGCGCCGAATTGACGAGCTCCTTCACCAACAGCGTGGAAGACCTGCAGAGCCGCATGATGCTCACCGCTCCCAAGGGCCGGACCGCTCTGCTCGACGCCATCTATCTGGGCCTCAGCCAGATGAGGGGTGCACACAACGCCAAACGCGCCTTGCTCATCCTATCCGATGGAGGCGATAATCATAGTCGGTACAACGAGAGCGATATCAAGCGGTTGGTACGGGAAGCCGACACCCAGCTCTATGCCATCGGCATCTTTGACCCGCTTGGATACCGCAACCGGTCACCGGAAGAATTGAGCGGCCCGTCGCTGCTCAGTGAAGTTACCGAAATGACCGGCGGCCGCGTCTTCGCGGTGGAGAAGTTGGACGAGTTGCCCGATATCGCTTCGAAAATCGGCATGGAGCTGCGAAATCAATATGTCCTCGGCTATCGACCAAGCAACAAGGCTCACGACGCTCGCTGGCGCAAGCTCAAAATCAAATTGCGCGCGCCCAAGGGACTTCCGCCGCTCAGCGTCTATTCCAAGACCGGCTATTACGCCCCCAGCCACTGAGTTGTTCCGGCGTCGTTTTTCTTCTATGCGCTATCTGTCTATCTTGGCGTGCCTGGTGTGCGCCGCCGCGCTTTTCGCTGGCCCCGCTTTCGCCCAGCTTCCTGTTCCCAATCCGGCTCCGCCACCTCCGCCGGGCCAGAATTCGAACGCCGGCAAGCAAGGTTCCAGCATCAAGGTGGATGTTAACCTGGTGGTCTTGCACACCACCGTCGTGGACGACCGCCAGCGTTTCGCCGACGGCCTCAAGCCGGAAAATTTCCGCGTCTTCGAAGATAAAGTCGAGCAGAAACTCTCCGTCTTCAAGCGCGAGGACGTCCCCGTCAGCATGGGGCTGGTGATCGATAATAGCGGCAGCATGCGCGACAAGCGTCCGCGCGTCAACGAAGCCGCGCTCACCCTGGTGCAGGCTAGCAATCCCCAGGACGAAGCCTTCGTCGTCAATTTCAATGACGATTTCTATCTGGACCTCGACAAGGATTTCACCAACAGCATTCCCGAGCTGAAAGAAGCGCTCGAACGCATCGATTCACGCGGCAGCACGGCGCTGCGCGACGCCATCCTTGGTTCACTCGACCACCTCAAGAAGGCTTCCAAGGACAAGAAAATTCTACTCGTGGTCACCGACGGCGAAGACAATGCCAGCCGCAATTCGCTCGAGAAAATGATTCGGGAAGTGCAGAAGACCGATACGGTGATTTACACGATCGGGTTGCTCAGCCAGGAAAGCAAGAAGGAAGCCAAGCACGCGCGTAAAGCCCTTGAGCAAATCGCGGCGGCCTCCGGCGGCCTGGCGTTCTTTCCGGAAAATGTCGATGACGTGCACAACATCTGCGAGCAAGTCGCGCACGACATTCGCAACCAATACATTCTGGCTTACTATCCCACCAACACCAATCGCGACGGCACTTTCCGCGCCATCCAGGTTCAGGTGATTCCCCCGCGCGGGCGGGGCAAGCTGCTCGCGCGCACCCGCAACGGGTACTACGCCCCCAGCGCCGCCTCATCCGCCGCCGGCAACTGAGGTCTAAAGCCAACGGAAGATCGTTCCGCGGTGCTCTTGTAGGGGCCGCATTCCGAGGCGGGCCGCCCTGCTGCCCTGCCTCGTAGCGCCCTGACTCATCACATCCAATCCTAACTTGCACTGCGCGGCTCGAAGTTTTTATTGCGGCTGGCTCGTGCGCGGCGTGGAAGTCGCAGCCGCAGCGGTGGCCGCCGGCGCAGGAGCGGGAGTTTTTGCGGCGGCTTTGGATTTGCTCGTGGCATAGCCGCTCTTGACGCGGCGCACGTAAGAAATCGTTTCGGCGTAGGGCGGCACGCGGCCGTATAGCTGGACTTTGTCTGGTCCGGCGTTGTAGGCGGCGAGGGCCAGGGCCAGATCGTTGTTGTACTTTTGCAGCAAGTCGCGCAGGTAGCGGGTTCCTGCGTCGATGTTTTCCGCTGGATCGTCGATGTTCTTTACGCCGAGGTGGGCGGCGGTTTCCGGCAAGAGCTGCATCAGCCCATGGGCATTTTTACGCGACACCGCTTTTGGATCGAAGTTGGACTCCACGGCGATAACGCTGGTGATCAGGTCGGCATCGACGTTGTAGCGTTTCGCCGCGGCTTCCACGAGATCGCGGTAAAGCGGCTGCGGGGCCACAGTCGGCGGCACGGGCGTAAAAACGTCTTCCGGCTCGATGGTCAGGACATCGGCGGCAGCTATGTCCACGAATCCGCCGCTGAGTTGCAGATGGTATTTGTCGCCAAGGAGTTGGTAGCCGGTCACCTTCAGGCGCTGGCCGCTGCGCAGGACAAAATATTCCGCTCGCAGCGCCGGCGCCGCCAGGACCACAAGCAAGAACAAGAGTGCACAACGCCCCGTAAAACCATTCGGAGCGCAAAAAACGCGCTTCAGAGGCACGGGGCGGCCTCCCGCAGGGCAAATTGCTCGATCGCCAGAGCCACGCCGTTCTCGTCGTTCGTCCCGGTTTCATGCCAGCCGTAGGTTTTCAAAGCCGGCACGCTGTTGCCCATCACCACGGGAATCCCCGCGAACGAGAGCATTTCCAGGTCGTTGTGGTTGTCGCCGATGGCCATCACTTCTTCGCGCGCGAATCCGCGCAACGCCGCCCATTCCGCCAGCGACGATCCTTTCGAGCACATTGGGTTGATCACATCAATCATCGCGAAATCTTTGCTTTCGTAGCAAGTCGCCGCCAGCGCAAATTCTTCTGCGAAGGGCGCGCTACGCAGGGAAGCCTCCGCCTCCCGCATCGGCTGGACTTTGCCGGAGAGCATGACCTGGATGGGATCTTCCGTCAGGCAGCTTTCCAGCGGCTTGGCCAGGCCGATGAATTCCAAGTTCCGCGAGTAGTAGGCATAGCGCATGGAATCGTCCGAGTCCAGCACTTCCAGCATGAGCTGGTTTTCGAGTTGCCGGTCGAAAATCACCGCCGCGCCCTCCCGCCACTTGCGGGTAAGATGCAAAACTTGCGCCGCCGTTTGCTTTGGCAGGAGGTGCCGCAGATGCGTGCGGCCTTCTTTCGAGCGGATGAGAGCGCCATTGTTCACGATCATGGTCAGGGGAGAATCCAGCTTGCGCGCCACGGGCATGGCAAAGTCATAGCGCCGCCCGGTGACCAGCGCCACCTCGATGCCGCGGCGCGTCGCTTCGGCGATGGCCGCGCGGTTGGCTTCGGGAAGGTGCCAGCGGCTGTCCAGCAGCGTGCCGTCAATATCGAGCGCAATCAGTCGCACCGCCATCCCTCAATTGTACCGCGAAATCGGAGGGGCTCCCCACCCCGGGCGGTTTTTCGACGCAGAGTTCGTAAAAGAGCAGGCAAATAGGGGTGTGCTAGACTTTCACGGTGATGGCGAAAACTTTGAATGTGGTTGAGCTGGAATGCTCGGCTTGCGGGAAGAAGTATGACGCTTCGGTGGAGCAGCACGTATGTACGTGTGGGAAGCCGCTTTTGGCGCGGTATGACCTGCGGCGGGCGGCGGCTACGCTGACGCTTGACAGCTTGAAATCGCGGCCGCGCACGCTCTGGCGCTACACGGAAGTGTTGCCCAACGATCCACCGGTTTCGCTGGGCGAAGGGATGACGGCGCTGGTGCATGCGGAGCGGCTTGGTGCATCCATACGTTGCGGGCAGAGGGGCTTGCGGCGGCTGTTCATCAAGGATGAGGGATTGAATCCTACGGGATCGTTCAAGGCGCGCGGAATGACTACGGCGGTGTCGCGGGCCAAGCAGCTTGGGGCGAAGGCGCTGGCGGCGCCGACGGCGGGGAACGCAGGCGGGGCGCTGGCGGCCTACGCAGCGGCGGCCGGGCTTACCGCGGTGATCGTGATGCCGGCGGATACGCCCGTGGCCAACGTGATGGAGTGCCAGGCGTTTGGGGCGAAGGTCGTGAAGCTGAACGGCTTGATTTCCGATTGCGGGAAATACATTGCGGAGCGCAAGGACCGCGAAGGGTGGTATGACGTTTCGACGCTCAAGGAGCCTTATCGCGTCGAGGGCAAGAAGACCATGGGATACGAGTTGTGGGAGCAGTTCGGGGGAAAGCTGCCGGACGTGATTCTGTATCCCACGGGCGGCGGCGTGGGTCTAATTGGCATGTGCAAAGCTTTTGATGAGATGGAGGAGATGGGGTGGATTGGGGCGGAGCGGCCGCGCATGGTGGCGGTGCAGGCGGAGGGATGCGCGCCGATTGTTCGAGCTTGGGACGCGCACCGGGATTCGGCTGAGTTTTTCCAAAATGCCGCTACGGTCGCTTCCGGATTGCGCGTGCCCGGACCGCTGGGGGATTTGATGATTTTGAGCATGCTTCGGCAGACGAAAGGAACGGCGCTGACAGTGAGCGATGAGGAAATTCTGCAGGCGGCGCGGGAGCTGGCTTCGCTTGAAGGCATTTACGCTTCGCCGGAGGGGGCGGCAACGGTGATCGCGGCGAGGAAGCTGGCGGCCTCCGGCTGGATCAAGGCGGAGGAAACCGTGGTGCTCTTCAATACGGGAACTGGTTACAAATACGCCGCGGCCTGGGAGCGCGCGCTTGAGGGCGCGCCATTGGAGTGAAAACGTGGGTACGAGAAGGCTTTATTACGATGACGCTTTTGAAAAGGAATTCACGGCGCGAGTGATGCACTGCGAGGTGCTGCCGCCCGATGTGAAATCCGGAATCACGGGCAAGGTGTGGGGGCTGATTCTGGACCGAACGGCGTTCTATCCTACTTCGGGCGGCCAGCCGCACGATTTAGGGAAGATTGGCGACGCCAATGTGCTGGACGTGCGCGATGAAGGCGACGAGATACTGCACCTGGTAGATCGCAAGCCAGCCGATCCGGAGGTGAACGGCTGCGTCAACTGGCCGCGGCGCTTCGACCACATGCAGCAGCACACCGGGCAGCATCTGCTGTCTGCCATGTTTCAGGAACGTTTCGGATTGCCAACGGTTTCCTTTCATCTTGGGGGCGAGATCTGCACCGTTGACTTACGCGGCGTGGAACCGACCGCGGAATTCCTCGAAGGGGCGGAGCGCGCCGCCAATCAGATTGCATTTGAAGACCGGCCGGTGAACGTGCGGTACGGCACCGCGGACGAGTTCGCGAAGCTTGGGGTGCGAAAGGAAGTCGAGCGAGAAGGCATCCTGCGGGCCATCGAAATCGAGGCGGCGGACTTGCAGCCGTGCGGGGGGACGCACGTCAAGCGGACCGGGCAGATCGGACTGGTGCTGGTGCGGCGGTGCGCCAAGGTCCGCCAAGACTGGCGCGTGGAATTTGTTTGCGGGGGCCGGGCGGAACGCGCGGCGCGCCAGGATTTTCAGTTGCTGCGGCGGACTGCTGAGGAATTGAGCTGCGCTCCTGAAGACGTGGTTTCCGCGGCGTCGCGCGCGCTGGCCGAACGCGACGGGCATTTCAAGAATGTTCGCGGGTTGCAGCAGCGGCTTGCGGAGGCGGAGGCGAAGCTGGCTTTGCAAAGTACGAAGGCTGGGCGGAACGGCTTCCGCGTGGTTTCGCGGGTTTTCGAGGGTGTGCCAGCGGATTATCTTGGGTTTTTTGCCACTGAGATTGCTAAATCGGAAAAAGTGGTGGCGCTGCTGGCTGCGGGGGAGGGTGGGCACTTGCTCTTTGCCCAGCATCCTTCTGCCGGCAAAGACATGAGCGCTGTTCTCAAACAGGTGCTCGAAAAAGTTGGTGGCAAGGGAGGCGGGACACGCGATTTTGCGCGCGGGAAACTTACCGAGCAAAGCCATGCACAGCGGGCGCTCGACGCGGCGTTGGCGCTTCTTTAGCCAGAGGCGTGCGGGGCACGGTCCGGTCAGAAGAAGCGCATTCTGACGCGATCGGGCAGCTTTCGCAAATCCACCAGGGTCAGAAAATCGATGGTCTTGAATTCGCGGTCGATGGCGGGCGGGCCGCAAACGCGCGCGGAAATTTCCAGGTAGGCGCGGAAGAGTCGCGGTGGCCGCGGAGGCGCAACGCGCGAACCGCTCGACTTGCAGCGGCGGCCTTCCACTGGATGAGTCCGCAACGCGGGCTCGACGAGATATTTTTCCTTCAACGACTCATAGAGCGCCATGCCTTGATCTTCGTCCTGCGAGGCGAGGGAACTGCAGCCAATCAGGTAACGCGCGCCGCAGCTTTCCGAGTAGCGGGCGATTCCTCGCCACAGCATGTGCAGGACGTTGGTGTTGCGGTAGTCCCCATGGACGCAGGCTCTGCCGAGTTCGAGGACTTCAGCGCGCAGATTATCGAACGGGCTGAAATCGAAGAATTCCTCGCCGTAATAGCCGAGGTTGCCCTTGGCGCGATAGCCGCTCTGCATGCGGTAGGTGCCGGCGAGCCTGCCGGTGGCGGCATCGTGGACCATGAGGTGGTCGCAGATAAAATCGAAGCGGTCGCGGTCGAGGCCGGTCCGCGCGGAGCTGTCCAGTCCCTCGCCAAGCTCGCAATTAAAAACCTGATAGCGCAGGCGCTGGCATTCGATGACGTCTTCGAGCGTTTGGGCCATCCCTACACGGAAGAGGTCCGTGGTGGCGAGGGGGTTACCGCATTCGTGCACCAGCACAGCGGTTTTGGACATACCCAAAGTGTCGAGCAGGGCATGTTACGGGGGTATTTCGGGAATGTGAATTGGATGCCTGTGCGGGGTAACTGACGAGCTACAGAAGAATGCGCATCCAATTTGTCCAGATTTCCCCGATTTTAGCCGCTGCGAGAACGCAACGAAAAATCGTAGTTAGCTCGGTACTCCTCCCAGAGCTTTGTAAAGGGCGATTACCGCAACATAGACGTCCTTTTCGCTTTCGGCGACGGCATCCTCGGCTTGCAACTGGGTGCGCTCAGCATCGAGCAAGGAGAGAAAATCGACGACTCCTTCGCGATAGCGCAAGCGGGCAATGTCGGCGGCGCGCTTGCTCTCTTGAGCCTGGGCGTTGAGCTTTACGAGCCGTGCTTGCTGCGCGTGGTAATTGGAGAAGGAATTTTCCGTTTCTTCCAGGGCGCGCAAGACGGTTTCGTCGTAGGAAGCGAGAGCTTCGTCCGTGGCGGCACTCGAAGCGCGTACGCGGGCTCGCGCACGGCCCAGGTCAAAGGCAGACCACGTCACAGCAGGCGAGGCGGTTGTTGCGAAGGAGCGCGATGTAAAGAAGAGACTCCCGCGCCCCGCCAAAAATCCAACGAAGGCAGAGACACTGACCTGCGGGAACAGTTGAGCGACTGCAACTCCTTGACGTTCGGTAGCCGCAGAAAGACGCC
>Ga0210405_10001370_pt1 | contig 27920 bp, 29 predicted proteins | sample IncBWH11MmetaG_FD_155492 | JGI IMG/M metagenome (GOLD analysis project Ga0210405, IMG submission 155492) | Forest soil microbial communities from Barre Woods Harvard Forest LTER site, Petersham, Massachusetts, United States - Inc-BW-H-11-M | ecosystem: Environmental > Terrestrial > Soil >...
CAGTGATTCAGTTTCCGCTTTGCGCTGGAGAGAAGGTCGTCGAATTGGGCTCGGGTGTATTCTTTGCCCTTAAAGTAGAACGGCGTTGTTGCGTGTGCAATGACATCAAAAAGATTAGGGGTGCCATCCTTCAGGATTATTACCTCGGCCTTTTCTGGGGCATACAGTCTAATATCGCCATTCTCTCGCGCAAATTGCCGCAGCGAGTCGTAAGTTATGGCCATCGCGTCCCTCCCTTCCGAACTAGTTCGCCATTACCTAAATTTGCGCCCATAGCCTTTCCATCCCGAAGGAATCCTGCGGTTTCGAGGGGTAAAACTATTTTACTTTAATCCCTCGGAATCACGGCTAATGAGATGACGGTTGAGTGTCCACACTGTAAAGTAAGGCAGAACCTCCATGAAGCGTAGGTGACCCAGGGTCGCCTTTATCAGTTCACGTTGACGAATTTCTGGCTCGACTTAGAAGTTCGCTGATCGTTGAAAGCAGGTCTTCAGGTTCGCTCTGCCTCACGAATATAGCTGATGAATAAGGCACGCAGCGCACGCCCGGCGCTGGCGATACGCCGACCCACCACCGAAAATGGAATCGGGGGGATGGGGATCGTGGCGAAAACTACGACGAAGAAAAGAGTTCGATGGTTCAGGGGTAGCAATGCCGAAGCCTGTGAGCACGTACACATAAACCCTTCAATTCACAAAAACGATTTTGCCGATTTCAATTTGCTGAAACCTTTTGATTGGCATGAAGGCACGTTTGAATTTCCAGAGGAAAGCGTAACCGCGCATCTGTGCGATGGTTGCGTGGCTGGTTTGAAAAAACAAACCATAGAATTCGTGCTCGTGAAGGTAGTGGATACGTTGATTGCAGGCGTAATCGGCACCGAGCATTGGGGCGTGGACGAACTGGGGTACGTATATGCGTTAGACGAAAATGGATATCCGGCCAATGAAGCCCCCGAACCAACCGCTACGAAAGTGCGAGACGCGATCCAAAAGAGCAAGGCGGCGACGGCACGTGACGGATCATTCAGGAGGAAGTCGGATCGGCTGGCAGCGGCCCACCGAAAGCTAGATTGGTTTGTCACAACTGGCGGCGATTTGAAAGCTGCCGATGCGGTTCCGATACGACAGGAGTTCGAGAACGCCTTCAAGGAACTTTGCGATGAGTTTGGACCCGTAGCTGGAGGGGTTGTGAACTGCCCCAAATGCGGAAACCCGGTTTCGGTTGCTGTGCCGACTCTCTAAAGAATGCGGATAGCAACGCCCATCTACCGTCGCTTAGCCTCTCCGTGCGCACGATTTTAGCTGTCTCTTCATGGCCTCTGGCGGCTTAAGTGTGTTACGCGCTTTCCCAAATTCATATGTTGCTTATTGGACGGGTTTGCAAACGGTGCTGCCGTCTCTGACGTGACAATAGACTGTGGCGTAGTCGCCTTCGTGAGTTTGAATAACCCGATATTCACCGGAATCGGTATCTACAGGTTGAGGATGTCCTGATGTGTAGGCGCGAGGGTGGCCGCACCCTGTGCTTGCCAGGGCCAACAAGAGGAATACACGGCGCATACTGATTCGTTCCTGCCAATGGGGAGGTTGGCCATGGACCTGAACGCCCACGTTGCCCGCAGGCTTTTGAAGAGGATGGTATGGAAAACGTAAGAACCGTTCCTTGTCCAAAAGCAAACATGAGGATTCGAGGGTTGGCGGGGAATTGTTATTGGCTCGGCGCGGCCTTGTCCGAGCATAATTCATAATATCCCTCAGCAGTTGTCAAAGCGCACCCGAGGGGCGTCTCCCCTCAAGACGCCCCTTTTTTCTTTTGAGGGGTTTCAAGCTGAATCTATCTTGGTCGAACAGTTCACCTAATGGATGATGCTCGAAGCCGAAAATCGAGGACAACAGGGTATCGCGAACGAGATTTCTTCCAGGTCAGCGACGGCAACGGAATGGCCTGGCGCTGTGCCTGGTTCCGGTTAACTACTAGATATGCCCGAACTGCGTTCCCCCATTGAGTACAGCGGTTCGGGGTCTGACTAATCGGGGTTTCGCCTGCCGCATCGCGGCCAAACACCCCGGTCACCGGGTGCCGTTTTAATAAGATCTTCCATTCGATTTGCCTCTTAACATCCTGCTCGATTCACTCTTCACCCGATGGCCGCTAGGTCGGCCCCGGTGCATTGTTCCAACAGGCTTCTGAATACTGCAATAAAAGGAGAAGGTTCATGGAAACAAGAACCAGGGGTCAAAGAGAAGACCGTGTAACGGGAGCAATCGAATCGCAAACCTCGAAGGTCCCCTCGGGTGGCTATTTGGCGGCGGCGCTAAGCTCGATGGCGGCCTCGGCGATTCTAAAAATTGCGGGCAAGGATGCATTAGCCCTGTTTGTGGGGCAATGGGCTCCCGCATTTCTCATCATGGGCGTATACAACAAGATGCTAAAGCAGCACGGTTCGGACGCTGACAGTCAGTTTGCGTAAGGGGTTTTGCTAAACCCCGTTCGCTCCCAGGGCGTTTCACCTACGTAGCCGAAATCAGATACCCATCTCTTGAAGCGGTTCTGATGCAACCTTCCCGTTAATTTGCCCCTGGAACCTCGGCTGCGTTCGCGATTCGCCCGATGGCCGCCACGTCGATTCAGTTGCATTGTCGAAAGAGCAGTTATGAGAACACAAAGCCGGAGGTCGAACAATGAAAGCAATATGGTCTCTAATCGCAATTGTGGTACTCGGCAGCACGGTGGCCTTAGCCCAAACAACAAATCAGCAAAATAGCTCCGCCCCCAATGGCACGACAGGTTCGTATAGCGGGAATACCCCGGCGAACACGCCAGACAGAGACGGGACAACTTCAAACGTACCGAACTCGTCCAGGACGGATAGGACGGATACCGCTACGTCTTCACCGTCTACCGATACCCCTCGTGAAGGACGTAATTTTGGCTGGATCGGCCTGCTCGGGTTGGCAGGTTTGGCCGGGCTGCGAGGCCGCAGTAGCCATGAGAGCCGCGAGTCAGTATCTCGCAGAGCGGTTGCTTAGAACAGAAACCCCCAAGGGCGTGCTGGAACTTATCCAACACGCCTTGGCGTCTTGCAAAATCTGGGTAGAGCCGCGACATCAATCTAGAGACGGTCATACCGAATGCGGTGGCAAGTACTTCCAGATTGCGAATTCAAATTTCCTTTCTTCCATTCTCCAAGTCAGAGATGAAACTTCGATCCATTCCCGTGCTCCGCCATATAGACCTGTGTCCATTCTCTCTGCTTGCGGAGGTCGCGCTAATTGACACGCACAATCAAAGCATTCAAGCTAGGGGAGTTTTAGTCGACAAGAAGGTCATTTATGCCCTACTGTGTGGCTGGTTTTAGTGTGGCAGGGCATTCCGCCAATGGATAGTCGGTGATCTTGAGAACAATTCCGGGCTGGCTTGTAATTGCGTTGAGCGGGTTCGGTTATCTTCAGGTAGTTCAAGCGCAGTCAAACCCAGCTTCGCAGTCAAACCCCGTCTCCTTAACCCCAACGCCATCGCCCCACCGCGCGCTTCTCGATCGTTACTGTGTGGTCTGCCACAATGACAGGCTGAAGACCGCCGGATTAATGCTAGACAAGATGGACGTCGACCATCCCAGCGAGGGCGCGGAGGTGTGGGAAAAAGTCGTACGGAAGTTACGCACAGCAGCAATGCCCCCGCCTGGTATGCCGCGGCCGGAACAGAGTGGTTACGATTCGTTGGCCACATTCCTCGAAACGGAACTGGACCGCTCTGCCGCAGCCAACCCCGATCCTGGTAGGACGGCGACGCTTCATCGCCTCAATCGTGCCGAATACACGAACGCAGTCCGCGATTTGCTCGCGCTCGACGTCGAAGCCATCGACCTTCCATCGCTCCTTCCGGCCGACGATTCGGGTTACGGGTTCGACAACATCGGCGACGTGTTGTCGATCTCTCCCCTGTTGCTGGAGAGATACGTATTGGCGGCGGAGAAGGTCGCTCGGTTGGTCCTGGGGATTCCCTCGGCGCGGCCGGGCGTCGCCACCTACGAAGTCTCGAAGTTTCTGAAGCAAGATGACCGCGTGAGCGAAAACTTGCCATTCGGGTCACGCGGTGGGATCGCCATTCGCCATTACTTCCCAGCCGACGGTGAGTACGTGATTAAAGCCCGTCTCCGGAGAAGTTATGACGGTGAAAAAATTCTCGGCCTGACCGAGCCCAGTCAGATCGAATTTCGCCTTGATGGCATGAGAATTAAAACATTTGCTCTTGGCGCTGTGCGCAGGGAGGGGCCGGAATCAAAACAAGAGCCCGATGCAGGACTAGAGCTCCGCATTCCCGTGAAAGCCGGTACGCGACTGGTTGGCGTCGCGTTTCCGGAGGAGACATGGGCGCCTGAGAAAAACTCATTGCATGAGTTCTCGTTCGTAGGCGTCGGTTTGAAGTTCGACGATGTTGACCAGCCCGCCTTGGGCAGCGTCAGTATTGCTGGACCCTATAATCCCAAAGGCCCCGGCGACACACCTAGCCGCCGCAAGATTCTTGTGTGCGCGGCGCCCAGCAGCACAGACGGAGAAGGCTGCGCGAGAAAGATCTTCTCGAACTTAGCACGTCGCGCGTATCGGCGGCCTGTGACCGATCAAGATGTCGCCCCTTTGATCGCCCTCTACCAAAAGGGGCGGGAAAGAGGGGGATTCGAGTCCGGGGTGGAAATGGCGCTTCAGAGACTTCTCGTTTCCCCGGAGTTCCTCTTTCGAATCGAACGCGATCCGGTGGGCGCCGCTCCCGGTACTGGTTATCGCCTCAATGACGTCGAACTAGCGTCGCGCCTGTCGTTCTTCCTTTGGAGTAGTATTCCCGACGACGAACTCTTGGATGTAGCCGTCCGAGGGCAGCTTAAGAATCCCGAAGTCTTGGAGCTACAGGTTCATCGGATGCTCGCTGATCCTCGATCGAGGGCTCTGGCGAATAACTTTGCTGGTCAGTGGTTATACCTCCGGAATGTGCGCTCCGCGATGCCGGATGTGGCGGAGTATCCTGATTTTGACGAAAACCTGCGGGAGGCATTCGAGCAGGAGACAGGACTATTCTTTGAAAGCATGTTGCGCGAGGACCGTAGCGTGCTCGATCTATTGAGCGCGGACTATACATTTCTCAACGAGCGATTGGCTAAGCACTATGGGATTCCAGGCATCTACGGGAGTCACTTGCGGCGTGTCACGTTAAGTGATGAAAATCGGAAAGGGTTACTCGGGCAGGGAAGCATTCTGATGGTTACATCGTACGCCAACAGAACTTCTCCGACGATCCGAGGCAAGTGGTTGCTGGAAAACGTGCTCGGGGCGCCGCCGCCACCACCGCCGCCCAACGTGCCATCGCTGATGGACCGCGGGGAGGACGGGAAGATTCTCTCGGTGCGCGAGCAAATGGAAAAGCACCGTGCGAATCCCGCTTGTGCGGTTTGCCACAAGGCAATGGATCCCCTCGGCTTTGCGCTGGAAAACTTCGACGCGATTGGCAAATGGCGCTCCACAAGTGGAGCGGCAAACACCCCGGTGGACGCGTCCGGGGTGCTTCCGGATGGTACGAAGTTTAATGGTCCGGCCGAACTGCGAAGGGTGTTGCTTAGCAGGTCAGGACAGTTTGCCAATACCGTTACGGAGAAACTTCTCACGTATGCCCTCGGCCGAGGAATTGACTACTACGACGCTCCCGCGATCCGTAACATTCTCCGTGGAGCCGCACCGGCCGAATACCGCTGGTCGTCGTTGATCATGGGTATCGTGAAGAGCGATCCATTTCAAATGAGGAGGTCCCGACAGCCTTGATGATATTCAAGAAGGCGCTGCCCCGGCGGACGTTCTTGCACGGGATGGGCGCTGCGTTGGCATTGCCACTGATGGATGGGATGCTCCCCGCGTTTGCCAAGGCGCAGGGCTCCGCCCAATCGCCGACCCGCCTCTCCTTTCTATACGTGCCCAATGGCGTCATCATGGACAAGTGGACACCCGCGGCAGTGGGCACTGGTTTCGCGATGACTCCGGTTCTGGCGCCATTGGCTCCGTTTCAAGACAAGCTGCTGGTGCTCAGCGGCCTCGTAGCGAATGGAGCTCGCGCGTTGGCAGGAGAAGGTGCGGGGGAACACGCTCGCGCCAGCGCTACTTTCTTGTCCGGTGTTCATCCAAAGAAAACCGAGGGTAGTGACCTTCGCGCAGGCATTTCTGTGGACCAGATCGTCGCCCAACATCTAGGCGGTGAAACTCAACTCGCATCGCTCGAAGTTGCGATCGACTCGACCGATGTCGTTGGAACGTGCGACACGGGATACAGTTGTGCCTACAGCAACACCCTCTGCTGGCGAACCGAAACAACCCCGATACCGATGGAAAATCAGCCGCGCGCGGTCTTCGAACGTCTTTTTGGGGACAGCGACAGTACTGAGCCCGCCGAACGGCTGGCTCGGATCCAACGCAGGCGGAGCATTCTCGATTCGCTCGTCGAAGATGCGGCTCACCTCGCCAGCGGACTTGATCCGAGCGATCGTGCGAAGCTGAATGAGTACCTAGATGCGGTTCGCGATGTCGAGCGGCGGATAGAGGTTGCCGAGGAACAATCGTCCCGCGAGGTACCCAACCTCGAGCGTCCGACCGGCATTCCCGCCAAGTTTACGGAGCATTGCAAACTCATGATGGATTTGCAGGTGCTGGCCTATCAAACGGACATGACCCGGGTGATCTCGTTCATGATTGGCCGAGAGCAGAACACGCGCGTCTACGACGAGCTCGGTTTTTCCGACGCCTTCCACCCCTTGTCGCACCACCAGAATGATCCGACGAAGATCGCCAAGGTCGTCCAGATCAATACCTTACATACACAGATGCTTGCGTACTTTCTGGAGAGGATGCAGTCAACACGGGACGGCGATGGCTCTCTCCTCGACCACTCGATTGTTGTATACGGCGGCGCGATCAGCGACGGCAATCTACACCTACACGACAACCTGCCGGTGCTAGTGGCGGGTGGGGGGGCGGGCCGGCTTAAGGGGGGCCGTCACATTCGGTATCCAGTGGAGACGCATCTCACCAATCTGTATCTGACGCTGCTTGACAAGCTGGGCATTCCGATGGAGAAGTTCGGTGACAGCACCGGAAGACTCGAGCTTCTGTCGATTGTCTAGGAGCGACCCTAATGGCTCTAGGAGGGAAACGGCTGCGTGCGCAGTGGATAGTGCCGTTTTTTTTGCTCGCTAGCCTTAGCGCTGCCAGGGCTGGAGATGATGTCCGGCTGGTGGCCGCCGTCCAGAACAGCGACGAACAGGCCGTGCGCGCACTGTTGAAGGAAGGTGTCGATGTGAATGCGCGTCAGCCTGATGGTGCGACCGCGCTGGCATGGGCCGCCAACCGGGATGATCTGCAAACTGCGGACTTGCTGATTGCCGCTGGCGCAAACGTGAATGCGGCGAACGATTATGGCGTCACTCCTCTGTCGCTGGCGTGCCTGAACGGCAGCGCTGCGATGGTCGAGAAGTTGTTGAAGGCGCGGGCGAATCCCGACAGTGCTCTCCTCAGCGGAGAGACTGCGCTCATGACGTGTGCACGCACTGGGAACGTGAACGCCGTGAAATCGCTAATCGCTCGCGCCGCTAACGTGAACGCGCACGAGAGCCGGAATGGTCAGACCGCGTTGATGTGGGCGGTCGAGCAAGAACACCTCGAGGCCGCCCAGGCCCTGGTCGAGCATGGAGCGGACGTCAATGCCCGCTCCGAGGGTGGTTTCACGGCGCTGCTCTTTGCAGCCCAGCAGGGCGACCTCGAAATGGTGAAGATGCTGCTGGCCGTCGGCGCCAACGTCAACGAGGCAATGCCACCCCCAACCTACACCGATGCGTACGATACGTTCGCACTGAAAATCCATCGCACGCTGACACGACCAAACGAGCCGCCGGGGGGCACCACCCCTTTGTTGATGGCGGCGGCTAGTGGCCACGAGGCGGTAGCAATTTATCTACTGGATCACGGAGCCGATCCAAACGCGGCCGATGTCAATGGGACGACGCCTCTGCATTACGCGGCGCTGAAAGGCTTGGTCATGCTCGTGCGGGACCAGCAGGCCGTAAAAATCGGCGATGTGGTACCTCGGCAGAACATGATCGAATTGACCAAAGCGCTTCTGGCACATGGAGCGAATCCTAACGCGCGGCTGACCAATAACACTGCCACAAGCTTGACTTTCAGCCTAGCCGGCGCTACCCCGTTTATGGTGGCAACGCAATCTCTAGACATCGGCCTTCTGCGTCTGTTGCTGGCTCACGGCGCTGATCCGTTTATCACGACGACGGAGGGTACCACGGCGCTGATGTTGGCGTCTGGGTGCGGCACCCGAACGGACCGCACGCCGGAGGAGGTTAAGAACGGCCTGGAAGTCGCTAAACTGCTCGTGGAATTGGGCGCCGATGTCAATGCGGTGGGCGCCTATAAATGGACAGCGCTGCATGGCACGGCATATTCGGGATCGGACCTAATCGCCCAGTTCTTGGTCGAAAAGGGCGCCAAGATCGACGCGAAGGACCTGTGGGAGGAAACGCCATTGGCTATCGCCCAGGGCTTCACGTCAGCGCTCCTGGACGACTTCAATAAGAAGACCCAGGGACCCCACCCGAACGTGGAGGCCGTGCTTCTGAAATTGGGCGCTCCACCCTGGGTTCCACCCGTACGCCCGGACGCGGCCCCGCCGGTAAAGACCAGCCAGTCAAATTAGTCATTTCACCATAGCGACCGAAAAGACTGATGTCGTCATCATCGGGTCGGGCGCGGCAGGCGGGACGCTCGCCGCCGATGGTTATAGTGGCTTAAGGGATCGAAGTCGGGGCGAACAAATCGGAGATGTCACCTACACCTCGGATCCCGACATAAGCAAGCTGCTAAGCACGAGTTTGCGCCGAAACTAGAAACGGCTCACCCTGCCGATTCCCACATTCGCTTCCTCGTCAATTCCCTGCGGTCCAGCGGCTGGGTGTTTCGCTCCACGATTCTTTCCCGTTAGAAAAGATAATCGGCCTTCAAATTGCGCACCATGGCCGACTGAAGGAGAAAAGAAGTTCATCATGAATTCAGGCGCGACTTATGGATTGCAAGGGCAGGAAGCGATGAGTGCAGAAAGGTCCCGGAGATTGACGGGGCGGGCCATCCGATTGGCTGTTATTTTTACTTCGTGAAATCCAGCCAGAAGCGTGCAGCGCTGGCCGCAGTCGGTGTCGGCGCGGTTTACCTCATGACTCATCGCGCCACCAAGGTTACCGGTTGTACAGAGATAGCCGACGATGGACTGCACCTCATGCGGGATGCTGGCCACGAATTTCATTTGACCATCATTTCGAGCTTCTTGACTTCCTGCCGCCGCATGGCGCGGCTTGCATTTTTATCCAGCTCGCGAGCTAGCGCCGAACGCTTAACCTCTAGTGGCCACCACGCGCCACATGAAAAGCACTCGCTTCCCATAATGCCAGCGGAGTTGCGGCGGAGGATCGTTCGACCGTGACGGCAAAAGACCCGTCCGAAAGTGCACAGAATTCTGCCGAATGTCTGCACTGATGCTTTGTCCTTTTGCAGAAGCAATCGCGTGGGCATGGGGTCACCTAAAAGCGTCACGCGGGGTGATGAGACAATACAAGAGGCCGTCCTCAATGTACAGCTTATAAGCGGCTCAGCCACAAGTTTGAAGCTGACATGAGCGTCACGGCATCTGGGCAATTGGCTCAAGCGATCGGGCGGAGTGATAATTGCCATCACCGCAGGCGCAGTGATTGTATGGAGAAAGCGGTAATAGACTCCGAACAAAGCGGTAAGAGAACATAGAGATCTGCGCTTGACGCAAGAGAATAGCGCACGCGTATGATTTTGCGCAAAGATTAAACTCGGAATCTGAAATTCTGGATGAAGTATTCCGTTGTGGTGCGAGGACCCGGTTCAATGCTCATTCCCATGGTCATCGAAGAGACCACGCGAGGTGAGCGCGCGTACGATATCTTCTCGCGCCTGCTGAAAGACCACATTCTGTTTATCGGCACTCCAATTGACGACCACGTCGCCAATCTGGTGACGGCCCAACTGTTGTTTCTGGAAGCTGAGGACCCCGAGCGAGATATCCAGCTCTATATTAATTCGCCGGGCGGCTCGATTACGGCAGGGATGGCGATTTACGACACGATGCAATACGTTCGGCCCGATGTGGTGACGACTTGCGTAGGGGAGGCCGCCTCGATGGCTGCGTTGCTGCTGACTGCGGGCGCTCCCAAGAAGCGCTTCTCGCTGCCCAATTCACGCATCCTCATCCACCAGCCATCGATGTCGGGGCTTTCGGGCCAGGCGACCGATATTGACATCCACGCCAAGGAGATTTTGCGGATGAGGTCGGTGATCAACCAGCTCCTGGCAAACCACAGCGGCCAGTCGATCGAGAAAATCGAGCAAGACGTGGAGCGCGATTTCATTATGTCGGCTCAGCAGGCCAAGGAGTACGGCCTGATCGACGAGATCATTCAGAAACACCGCTAGCCAGCCGCATTGAGTAAAATCCAGCAGAACGAGGAGTGCGTTATGGGCAAACACCCGCGGCACTTCCGAATGAAGCAAATGTTGCTGTGCCCAATTTTGTGCCCACCACCAAACCCTACCGACTGCTACCGATTGTCCGCCGCATCTGGGAAGTCGTTTGGAGCGTTGCACCTGTAACAGTTCGTAGCGACTCCGTCGCATTCCGTGTAAGTTGCTGATTCTTCGTGCGGCCAATCTTCGGGACCAGGGGGTCGGAGGGTCAAATCCTCTCGCCCCGACCACTTTAACTCTTCCTCCCTCTCTGGTACGAGGCGAAACAGGACGTTGAGGCCACTAGAGTTGACATCCTTCTATGCTCACGCTGCATGGCGGATCAGGAACCAATGACGACGACTTGCGGAAAGCCATTGCCGCTGGTATCAACATCGTACACATCAACACTGAACTGCGCGTTGCATGGAGACGTGGTTTGGAGGAAGGTTTGGTCAAACGTCCCGACGAAGTTGTGCCTTATAAGATTCTGCCGTTCGCAGTGGAATCGGTGAAGCGGGTCGTTCAATCGCGCTTGCAGTTGTTCAATAAACCGCAAGACGCAGTGGGACTCGGTCAAACGGCTCGCTAGGGAAAATGAGGAGAGTTTGTTTAAGAGTCTCCGGGGACCGTCACTCTAGAGCTCGTCCTGCTTCAGGCGCTAAAGGAACAACCTGGAGTACTTCACATTGGCTCCGACTCTATGACCCGGTAAGAGCACATCACGATCACATAAAAACACCAGCGCGCCTGTTGCAACAGCGGCGCCCTGGTTGGTTCCTGGAACAATGCGTTGAAGAACGAAGACCGATGAAGCCAGCCTAATTGGTGACCTTCACTGGGACTCGCCCCTTGAGAAGGAGTGACTTCACGGACCGTTTGGTGATCGGGGTTACGGCCTGTTGGCTCATTGTGATTGCGTGAAGCGGGAGCGATGACGATTGCGCTCCTGCTTCTACAGTGTCGTTGTCGTCTTCTTCGTCGTGATGGACGAAGAAGCCATTACGTTCCGTCCCCATCTCGCCGAAATTGCCTGAGGAATCAAAAGTGCCCGAGGCTGAAAACGTTCCATCGTCGTAAGCCACAGAAAATGATCCGGAGTTGGTGGCATTCCACATGTTGCCGGCCCAATTCAGCGGACTAAGCGGATCGTCCGTTGCCGGCCGAATGCGACGCTCGGTGCCCTGTGTCTTGGCGTAGTTGATGTCGAAGGAAGCCCTCGCTCGAATTAGTTGGTATGGCGAAATATCAACCTCGTCAGGAGCGAAGTTGTTGGGAACAGGAGGAGGAAATCTGAATGCATCGACTACGGGCACATTCTCCAGGTGAATGGTGAGAGTGTTGCCATCGGGACTTATCTGCACGGCACTATCCGGAACTTTGACGATCCAGAAAAGACCGTTTGGCAAAGTCCACGGGCTGAAATCATGAACCTGAACGAGGGACCCCGAACTGGGGTCCGTAATCCAGAGGTCGATTCATATCTCCACGAACGTGCCGCGCGCTCGTGCGGAGCGTGTTGCGCCGGCAGTGTTGACGACATCCGCGGTTTCCCCACCGATGTATTCCCCCTGATATACACGGATGTCGGTTATGACTGTATATTTCGTACGCGAATTGTCGGTCGCCGTACCGCTCGTGTATCCCATGGCCGTGACGCCGCGAAAATTGGTGATGCCGTGGGGGTCCGCATTTATGGGATCAAACGGGGGCGTTTGGTTGGGCGGGCCAGGAAAGAACTGGTTGTAAAGGCCGTAAGGTGGCGTTATGTCTCCGCCAGGAAGCGGAATTGGTTGAACTTTGAGATTAGGTATTGGTTCGATCTGCGCCTTCAGCGGGATACTGAAGGCTAGGAGAAGGAATAGCAAGTACCCGAGCCTCGATCTCATTGCACGCACCTCTCTGACATCGATATCCCAGGGAGCCACAAGGATTCTGCGAATGGGTGGAAAAAGTCAAGAATTTTGTCATCCACCTGGAAGGGTCAACACATTGGTAGATAACCTTTGAGGGTTAGCTGTCAGTAAGGGTTTTCTCTCCCCGATGGCATTTGCGAAGCCTGCGAATAGGCTTACCAGAAGGATTTGTCCCGCCTCAAAAGCACCTGCGACTCCCCTCGGCCACTTAAACGCCCGTCAATAACCACTCACGTACTCCTGCGACGGAGCATCAAACTGTATGCTGGTAGCGTGAGCTTTATGGAGGAGACCACTCAGTGGATACAGCGAGAATCGTGCAAGAAATTAACGCCGAAATTGCGAGGCTTACCTCTGCCCGCAACATTCTTACGGCATCGAATTCGAATACGCACACGAGGCGGAACACCAAAAGTGCGTCAAGCAGGAGAGCTATCAGGACAAAACCGGCTAACAGGCTCAGTCCAGCTGGCCGAAGAAGGCTTTCCGAACTGATGAAGAAACGGTGGGCCGAACGGCGGAAGAAAGCCGCAGCAAAGGCGAAGTAAGCTCCACCTGAAACCGAAAAGCGGAGTTTTGGTGCACTCGCTCCTGTTTGCGCGGACAAGTTGTGCCTATGAGGTCCGGCCTGGGAAAAACTGAGCATGCGCGATAGTTTCCGGATGACTCGGGCGGAATCCCGAGAGGCGTCGATGCACTTTACTGGAATGGACGCAAAGGGTTATCGTAGGTACCATCGCCGTTAAAGCCCCTCGATTATTCGCCTCAGACCCAATTCGCTCTGCTTGCTACCTCAAGAGCAGGCGGGAGGGTTTATGCGGCCCACTTCCGTATTCCTCGCAGCAATTGTGCTACTGGTCTGGTTGCCGTCAGCGATTTCCGGGCAAGTTGCAAATGCGCCCGCTGGTCATCAACCGCGTCTTAGAGTTACGGTAGAGGCAAGAAGTCTTCGATAGTGAACGGGTAAGCTTCCGGCTGGCCGGGACCGCCCCCATTCGGTGTGGTCCAGAAGCTGACACGATGTAGACGCGAGTTCTGCGCCGCTTGAGTGGCGAAGGCCTGACCATACTGAAGACGAAGGGCTGGATCGGCGAGGTAATAGGTTTCAGGAATGTCATAGACCTTTGGCGCACCGAGCGAAGGCAGAGTGGCGTCCGCATCATCCAAAATGCGCTGGAGGAGTTGATCGTATGTTGCGCCTGTGGAAGTCATGTAGCAGTCGAAATCTATGCGGCCGGAAGGTAGTGGCAGGCCGTTATCAACCATGAATTTTAGGCCCCGATATACGAAGAACATGGAACCATGCCCATTCAGTATGGAGAAAAGCGCATCCACATAACTACTGTCGAGCACAAGGGCCTGTCCGCAGCCAGAGCCGCCGTTGAAATAAACAGACGGCCGGATACCCACCTGCGCCGCACCGGACACAAAATGCGGATAGTTGGTAGTGAGGAACCAGCCAGTGTTGGTGATCGGGCCGGGTGGTGTCATTGAATCAGGGAGAGTGGCTTCCGCGACGAAAAAAATCGTGTCCAACAATTGAACGCCGTCGGGTCGAGTAACATCGGCTACGGCAGCGAGAATTTTGTCAGTTGTCGTCTGGGCGCGAGAGGTGAATTCCGCAGGACTGAGGTTACTAAAGCCAAGAGTCGTAGTTGGGGAGCCTATGGTGTAGTCGGCGGCGCCCAGCCAATTGAGAGCGATATTGAGGCGCAATCGGTTCCCGCCCGCACCCTGAACAGCCGCCACGTCCTGTGCATAGGCATGGAGATTGGCGGTTTCCTGATCAGTTATGGGAAATGTCGCACGCCAGGTTTGGCCAAAATTCGTAGTTCCCGGCTCCGTTACAATCCAGATGGCCGTCTGTATGGACGTGGCACCGCGGTCGGCCATGCCCTGGAGTTGGGCCTGCACGGTCTCACGCACTTGTGGCCGATTGTAGATGGTGACGAACGCAGTGCTGTCAAAATCAGCTCCGTACGCGTGGTAGTCCACGCTCACATCGTAACCGGGGATATGGCCTACTGGGATAAGGGTGATTGAACTCGACTTGGATGCATCGGTAACGGATGTGGCCGTGACCGTGATTGTTACACCACCTGTAGGCAGAGTTGCGGGAGCCGTGTACGTGGTAGCTGTGCCACTCGGCGTCGATCCGGGCGAAATGGTGCCGCACGGAGGGGCAGAGCAAGACACTGCCCAAGTGGTGCCGCTGTTGCTCGGATCGTAGGCCACCGTTGCCGCGAGTCGCGCCGTGGATGCGGCTTGTAACGTAGCTATACTAGTTGAAACAGAAACCGAGATTGCGGGGATTGTGACGCTCGCCGACTCAGTCTTCGTCGGATCGGCCACTGAAGCAGCCACTACTGTCACCATTATGTTGGTTGCTGGCGCTGCGCTGGGAGCACTGTAGGTTGTAGACGCCCCGCTCGGCGTCGACGTGGGCGAAACCGTACCGCACGGCGCTATGGGACATGATAAAGTCCACGTAACTCCCCTATTAGTCGAGTCGTTGCTGACGCTGGCGGTAAAGTTTGCGGTGGCAGCCGCCTGCACTGTGGCTGTGGTTTGAGAGAGCGAGACGCTGACGGGTGCTGCCGGAAGTGGTGGCGCTGACGAGCCCCCGCTTCCACAGCCGGGAGCCATAAGAAGTGGAAGCACAGCGAAAATTGCACGAGCGTGGAGACTTCGCCGGCCTATACGCCTACAGCGCGCTGTCTTCATGGTGACCTCGCTTTCTTCAGTTGGATTAGGATCGATCGTGCCACGCCGCCAGGGCTTGAAGTCTATTGCGACCCGAACAAGCGTGATTGCGGCACACTACGGTGGATGCGGAGGTCACACAAGCGACAAGGAGCGACAAGGAGCGACAAGTCTGGGCTAACAGAAAATGTCGTCCTTTGTCGCTCTTGTACGTTCCGATCTTCAAAGGCGGCGAGAGTCGCCCGTTAGTAGGTCCCGATAAGTCCGGTTTTCGTAAACTGGCTTATCGGCCGGCTCGCATCTGCAAAAACCGCTACGTCACCCGTGTGTCTCGCCAAAACGTCGTACGCCTCCAAAATGAATGCCTTGGCCCAAAGCTCGATTCGGATTTTGCGATAAGATTCTCGCCATGATCTCAGGCAAAGTCTCAGACAAAAATTACGCGACATTGATTGTGTTGCTCGCGGGAATCATGTTCATCAGCACCGTTCTTAGCTTTCGATTCCAACAGAAAATGCGTGAATGATGTAACAATTCCTTGCCCGCAAAAACGAGTTGGCGTAGTCTGCGACAGCCCCGTACCCTTCCTACCTTTTAGGAGGTCCGATGCTTATTGGCGACAGGCTCCGCGCTCTGCGAGAGCAAAAGAATCTTTCCCAGGGTCACATCGAAAAACGAACAGGGCTCTTACGCTGCTATCTTTCACGTGTAGAGTGCGGGCACACCGTTCCATCTATAGAAACGCTGGAGAAATGGGCTCGCGCTCTGGAGGTGCCGCTCTATCAGATTTTCTACGATGGCGAAGAGCCGCCTGCGCCACTACACCCTATTAAGGCGAACCCTCGATTGTGGGGTTTCAACGGCGCAGATGCTCGATTCCTTGTGCAGATGCGCCGAGCCCTGAGTCATACTAAGGAGACTGACCGGCAGTTGCTGCTGACGATGGCACGGAAGTTGGCAAGGGAAAGGGTCGCTTGACGGAGCCGGTTCAGGAGGAACTACTGGTGAGGTTCTTTACCTCCTTAAAGGCGCGGACACCAGCATCAACGGCGTCCCGGACACGCTGAGCGTGATCCTTCGCCTGATCCGCGACTTGAATTGCTTGATCGGCAATCTCACGAACCTTGGCTTGGCCACGTTCGAGGCCGACAGTTACGTCTTCCAAACCTTCCCGTATTTGTTTGCCGATTCTGGGTGCGAATAATGTGGCAAGTGCGGCTCCAATAACGGCTCCAACACCAAATGCAAATGTTGCTCTCATGTGCTCCACCACCTTCCGGTCCTATTTTACGCTCGTCCGCAACCTGCTTCATCTTCTAACCACGAGCAGCGGCATCGCGGCAAAAAGGCCAAGGGTCAGGTAATAAACAGTTCCCGACACCGGGTCTCGGGTTGCAAAGTACTCTCGTGGCGAGAGGCCGCGAAGTCGCACCAGTGATAACTCGGCCCCGAGCAGAAACCCAAGCCCGACGCCACCCATGACGAGTCGGGCAGATGCGGTAGACGGTATCGCAACGTGCAGAACCACCCAGCGCGCTGCCAAGATCGTAACCACAATCATAATTGGCGTTTCCATGAGTTCAGCCCAGCGCGTCCCAACGCGTGGAACGACCCAGAGTGTGCGAATTACGCCCAACACAAATCCTGTTCCGAATACGATTGCAAAATAAAGTAGGCCCGCTCCCAGAATCTGCATTAACGTTGGAGCCTCTCGCGATTGGATTCCGCTCGGAGGTACTTTATGGCATCCGAAGGTCCGAAGGTCAAGGCGGTTAAGGCATCAGTCCAAACCATGGCTTACTACAACATGATCTTGACCGAGGCTATTTTTCAGTTGCTGGAGGAGAAGGGACTGTTAACACGCGCCCAAGTTAAGGAGCGGATGGAGCAGTTAAAGGAGGAAACAAAGCTAAGTTTCCAAATGATTCAGTAGCCGAGCGCGAGAGCGGTCTCGACCTTGGGATCAGGGCGAATTAGAATCCGCGCCTCCGGGCATGCTGAAGTACTGCTATCTAGAAGAAATTGCGTTACGGAATTTCGTAGCAGTCAAGTCGAAGGTGACAATCAATAGCGGATTGATTGTGACTCCCGCAGATGAGGGATGGGACGCTACGGGCCAGTTTCCGAAAACCCGACTTAGCAAGACATATCGGAAGTTTCGGGTCAACTTTGGTCAGATTGTTCGGTTAATCTCCGCTGTCCTTCGCCAAAATTCTGTCCGCCTGTGATTTCAACAGCATACGGCATTGCCATCCACAGGCAGAGTGCGATAGCACCGGCACATGATAAACGCCATTTGGCTCCTAGCGGGAGCGATCCGGCGCCTCTTCGACACTCATCGTAGGCTGCTTCCTGGAAAACCTCGCCCTTCGCCAGCGACTCGCAGTACTGAAGCGAAAGCATGCCCCAAGGCTGGCAGCCCTTGATAAGCTCTTCTGGGTCCTGGTGCGAAGGTTCTGGTCCGAATGGAAACAGGCTCTTATCATAGTGGGCCCGGAGAACGGTTGTACGTTGGCATCGATCTGGGTTTGCAATGTATTGGCGAGCAATTTCCAGAGGCCGCCGGATCGTGGGCCGGAGAAGGACTTCCAAGGAAGTCCGCGATCTGATCTTTCGGATGGTCCCGGAGAACTCCACCTGGGGCGCCCCACGTATTCACGGCGAACTTCTCATGCTCGGTTTCGATATCTCGGAACGAACGATTTAGGCTGAACCTTCTGAGCCCGGCGCCACTCCTCGACCCGACCAGCCCTTCTGAGATGTGGCTGTGCCTTTCCAGCCTTCGCCATCGAAATTGGTGTGGACCTGCTCTAATTTCGTCTGGGTTTTGCTTTGAATAAATCTTACGCAAACCATTTTTCCGAAAGTCACGGCTTTTCACCTGCGGCTGTGAAGACCACGACCCCATTATTGAACAAGCCAGCTTTCTCGGAACTTGCTGCGTCCTCCAGCCAGCGACTGACTTCGGCTTCTGCCAGTTGCCCCCGCTGGATCGCCGAATTGCCAAGCAAAGGTATTCCCGAATTAATAACTAGGCATCGTAAGCCTAGTCAGATTGTTCACCTCAGCCTTTCGATGACATGTCGTCTGACCCCTGGAAGATGGATTTCCCGAATATACGTCGACCAGTCGATAGCGGTAGGGTCAAAAAAGAAGTCCCGCTGATCTGCGCTCTGGAGAGAACGGAAAAGCTGGCGGGTATTGTCGGTCTCAAAACGGACGGGAAGTCGAGTATAATCTGCATACAAGCGAGCAATGTATTCGAGCCGCTTTAGGTGTATCTGGTGAACCGCTAACTTTTGGCTCAGGCGTGCCGCACGAGACCAGAAATCTAAGTGCTCGCATAGAGAATGCGCGATACGAACTTTACTCCGTCGCCGGCTTACCGAGGTATGAAACTTATTTAGGCTGGGGTATTGATATTTCCACGGTTGGGGAACGATCAAGCCCGAGTCAGTTACCAACGGTGATTGCCGAAAATACTCGAGCGTATACCCAATGAGCTTATCCCATCGAAGTGGATTTTCAGGCCCGCTAGCCACCTGAAATACTTTGGGATTTTTGCTGTCACCAGCAGTGGTAAGGCTCGCGAGTAAGGCGCTGATGACGAAATCTGCTGGAATGACATCAATTATGCCTTCCGGCTTGGCAGGGAAATCCTGAAGAATCCCTCGGCCATAGCCAAAGAGAATCGGGCTCGTCATGCGGAAGCCTTCAATCCAACCCGGTTCCGGCTGGCAGAAGGTGCTCTCGATGATTGAGGGTCGCAGGATGATAACAGGAACACCGTTATTGGATTTGACCAGGAACTGCTCCCCCAAAGCCTTTGTAAAAGTGTAAGTGTCAATCCAGCCGAAACGGCGCGCCCGTGACAAACCTTCCTGCGAGAGGACGTTGCGCACCCAGCGCTGGCGTTTTTTCTCTGCCAAGTCGTCGAGCCACGCGGCGTTCGCGACTCGGTTCGGTGATACTTGGACCAAGGCAGCACGGCGGAATTCAGCCCGTGCTGCCGCCGTTCGTGATTCACTCTCGACCGATTGTGCTAGGCGTTGCGCTATTTCGCACTCGCTCTCGATGTGGAGGGGCTCGCTGCTGGTCACACCCATGAGCTCGAATGCCGAAACGTCGGGTTCTAGTACATGCTCGGGAATGGATCCAGTGCGGCGTCCGCTTACGTAGGCCGTGGAGACGTGCAGCAGTATTGGATTCCGGAAGCGCTTTGCAAACGTAAGTAAGTTACATGGACCGAGCGTGTTCGAGTTGATGGCGTGGTCGAAACGTTCATCAAAGCTGACTCGGGCAGCGAGGTTGATAATGAAGTCCAGGTCTGAGCCGAGCATCTGCAGTGAATGTTCAGCCAAGCCGAGATCAGGACAAGACAGATCGCCAGCCACGACTTTTACCTTATCGTGAACTAGGCATTCGAACTGCTCACCATGCCGAGCGCGGAGCCGGTCAAAAATGGGGGAGTTGAAGATCGCTTTCTTAACACGGAGTCGGACATCAGCCTCTGGATCGTCAGCAGAACGAGCGCGCACCAAGAGGACAATGCGGCCGACCTGAGGCAGCTGCCACAAGAGCTTCTCGAGCAACACCTTACCCAAGAAGCCGGTGGCTCCGGTTATGAACAGGGACTTACCGTTGAAAAAATCGGCGGTTTCAGTCACGGCCTAGAAACCCAATTCAACAACACCGTTGCAGCAGCAATTCCAGCTCTGGGTAATCAATCTTAGCGTTGTGCCTTTTATCTACCGGTATGTGTTCGACCGTTATGAGCCGATCAATGCCCGCCCAGGGCAGTTGGGCCTTATATTTCGCACCCTCCAGCAAATGCGCACTCCGTGGCTGCAAGACGAGAACACGTTGCCCGCGGAATGCCACTAAAGCCGCGCATGCTATAGATGGATCGTGACGGACTGCGCATTCCACCGCGAACGGGTACACAATACCGCGCCGATCCTGTATCTTGGCGCTACATCGACCGAGCAACCAAAGCCGGCCACGGGAATCGAACGAACCGAGGTCACCGGTGCGATGCCACCGAACTGTATCAACATCGAATTTGGTTTCCTCTTCTCCAACGCCATGCAGATATCGGTCGAGCACGTGCTCTCCTGTGACTACAATTTCACCTACTTCGTTGGCGGGAACGATCATTTGGGCGAACTGGGCCCGCGTGATGCGGCCGATCGGCGCTCCCCATTGTTCTCGTATGACGCGCAGTTGAACGGAAGGAACAGGTACCCCTGCAAGCAACCCAGCGCCGTTCTTCATACGGGAGAAATCTTCCTCCGCAATGCCATCAAACCTGATCTGCGCCATTGGTTCAGCTTCGGTTGACCCATACACCGCGGAGATCGCAGCATTGGGGAAAACCTTGGTTGCGCAATGGAAAACACTCGGAAAAACGGGGCCGCCTCCAATGAAAACCCTCCGGAGCGATGGAAGCGAACGGGACGCGCGGATGCATTCGCTGGCCAAGCGCTCTATGAAAGCAGGTGATGCGACAGTAGACGTAACATGGTGCTTTTCAATCTGAGCAATGACCGGGCCACAGTTACAGAAGCCAGGCTTGCGCATGTCCGCATCCGGAAGGATGCTCGTAACGCCTGAGGCCAAGTTTGCTAAAACAAATATGGGTAATGTGGTCAGATCCGCCGTTCCGGCGATCGGGCACAAACTCTCTACGGACGCGGTGTGCTGTGCTCGCAAGAACCCGTGCGTGCGGACTGCAGCTTTGGGAGCACCAGTGCTTCCGCTCGTGAACGTTATTAGCGCCAGTGCGTCATCGTCGGTCACCCAGAGGCTATTGCATTTCTGATGGCGACGCGACGTGATGTCGACAGATCTAGGCAGCCAACAGTCCCCGAAGTAAAGGGGAACGCGGCGTATTTCTGGTGAAAATATCCGAAGCAGATGTGCACGAGCGCTGCCGAAGAATGCTTGGGGGGGGAACATCCTACAGCACCGCTCGATATGCCTGCGCCCAGCAGACGGATCGATAAACAGGCCGACTGCTCCCAATCGGAACAAAGCGATGAGGAAGATGTACAACTCCGCAGCCATCGGATGGAAAATCAGTGTCCCCTGTCCGGCTTCGATGCCTTGGGCCTGGAGCAGCGCTGCAACTTGCGCAGCCTTGTCATCCAACTCTGCGAAAGTGAGGAGGCGTTCTCGCCCACGTACAACGTCAATGACGGCTGGCACGTGGGGCCGTATTCTGGCTTGGTGCTCGAACAATTCAGCGATATTCATGCCAAAAGGTCCTTCGCATAGAGCGTATACCGGCGCATGGGCTTGCCGTAATTAGCGCCAACGTTGCGTATTAAGGTGTTGCGCTCATGCATAAGCGCCCCAATGCAGCGCTGGAAACCGAGTGCGCTGGCGATCTGCTGAACTCGTCCTACTAATAGAGTTCCTAGGCCGCGCAATTCAAGGCGCGGCAAAATCGCGACGGTCTTGATAATGAAGGTGTCTATACGCGGCCGGCGCATAACGTCGGGAATGCCAAGCAGAAATCCGACCAGTTCTGTGTCTTGCTCGGCTACGATCAGCAGTTCAGGTTGCAAAGAGGGTAGAATTCGCTCGTATTGATGAAGGAAGTCATCCTCAGCGAGCTGTGTGTATAGAAAATTGTTCCTGAACGCTACGCAAGCCACTCGGTACAAACGGGGGAGGTAACTCGCGGGTTCACTAGGCCGCAGGGAACGGAGGACCACACCTGACGAACGCAGTCTGGCTTCGGCTCCGTTTAAGCGTGGGTCGGGTTGGGAGAGATCAGGATTGAGCGCCGAAAAATATGTCGCTACCGGCAAAAAGGCGACTCGCAGAAATTGCTGCGGCCATTCCGGTGGGTTCTGAGGTTCAAGAAAGAACGGCGGCTCGGTCCCGGGATCCGTCACAAATCGATACCGGCGCCAGGTATTGCCGTCCATGGGCCCAATGGCGCATGTGCAACCTGCGCGCCGCAGGCGATCGCAAGCCGTATTCAAAAGGAGTTGCGCCGCCGAGTCATTCGCGGCGCTGTAATGCCCGATCAGCCCAACTCTGTGGTCCGGCAGGAGAGGAACTTGAGACCACCACAAGGAAGCTTCCGCGACTGCTCCTTTATAATCGTCGACCGCAATGACGTGAACATCGGCATGCTCTTGCTCGAACGGTTCAGGATCGGCCGCGGTCGAGATAGCGCACATTTCATCGGCCGTTCTACATTCAAGAGTTTGCATGACGACTCCTTGCCGTTAGCCCTCTTGGCCACACAACTCATGACGGGACGGTGCGCTCATACTCAAGCGACTCCTGAGCCAAGTCTTACCGGGAGCCGCAAAGTATCTCCTCAACCACAAAGGCGCTGTACATGAATGCTTTGTCACGCGCAAGCAACCGGTCCGAGAGTTGTTTCAGCGGCTGCAGTAGCGATGCTAGAGATTCGGGGCGACTCCGCGGCACTAACAAGTTCCAATACGCAAGCCGGGCATTGGGCTTGGCGGCACGAACGAGTAACCGAAGGAGTCGCTCATAACTTTCGGCGGAGATATACTCAAATACGTCACTCAGATTGAACGCGTCGAATGTATCCGCCGAGTTTTCGAGAAAGTTCTCCAATGAACAGCAGTGCCATTCCAGGCGATCGAGATGAGCGCGAATTGTCTCGAAGTTTTCTGCCCGCAGAGCAAACGGAAGGGCGCCGTCTCCATGCTGTCCCTTAAAAATCCAGTAAAGATAGGGATTAGTTGCAGGGTCTAATTCGGTCATCGCATAACGAATGCGTCGTAGGAGTGGCTCGGCGACTTGGCCCCGGACGTAGCGGAAGAACTTCGGGTCGCGGCCCAGTTTTCCCATCAGGAAACGAGAGAAGAAGATGCGAAACAGTACTCGCCAACGGAGGTTGTTCCATTCCGATTCGTAGAACCGCAGCCGCTCCGGAGACGGCTTTTCTGCCAGTAACAAGTCAACGTGGTGGCGACTGTGGATGAGTGGTAGCACTCGGGTACGGAATATGCGCAAATAGTTTTCCAACCTGCCAGCCGAACCGATTCCTGCTTCGATCAGTTCAGGACATCCATCCCAGTAACTACGTGCGCCTTCGGATAGGTGCTTTCGGCAACGGTTATATAGCTCTTGCCTCTTATCGCTCTGAACGGAGCCCGTCAAAGCCAGAACTTCCGGATGTGTGAGTTCGCGGAACGCCGCGACTCGCAATTCGAGCGCCGCTAGTTGGGCAGGGTTGTGATCAATCGCGACTACCTTACGGGGCCTCTTGCTCAACAAAGCCAGTGTGTTGTCGCCCGCAGAGGCGATGGAGAGGCATGTGAAACCAGCTTGAATGTTGAGGGCTTCCAGAAGAATGTCCGCGTCCTCCCAACACTGCGCATAACGGATTGCAGAAGGAATCGCTCGCGGTGCTGCCTCGCTAAGCATGGGCCCCCTCACCGCGCAACCTCCGAACGGTCCCTTTGGCCCCATCAATTTCGACGAGATCGCCGTCGCGAAGCCACTGGGTCACACCTGTAACTGAAACAACCGACGGAATTCCTAGTTCACGTGAAACGATAGCCGAATGAGAAAGCAGGCTGCCGCGTTCGACGACTAGACCCGCGGCTCCGGCAAATAGCAATACCCATCCCGGATCGGTACGTTCGGCTACCAGGATGCTGCCAGCCGGCAGCGAAGTATCGTGCGCATCCCTTATCACGCGCACTCGACCACGGACGCGACCCGGACAGGACCCCAATCCCTCGCGCTCCTCGCTGTCCGAGAGTGTCTGAACATTTTCAGGAGCTCGGAACTGATCTCCCTGATAAACGGGCTCGTGTGTCTCCAGTCGGTCGGGAGGCTTCGGTTGGGCACGCATCTCCTGAAACTCGCACTTGCGAAGAGCAACGAGCGCCTTCAGGTTTGTTGTCGCTGCTGTGCCATGAACAAAACCCATCAGTTCTTCAACCTGTAGATAGAAGATATCGCGCGCATTTTCGAGCAGCCCTAACGTACATAGCCGGTTACCCATTTCTACGAAAACGCGGCGCACTCGCCCAAATACGCGTGTCCGCGCAAACCGAAGATTCTCTCTAGCCCGGATTCCCTTACGGGCGTTGTGGAGAACCCAACTGAAAAACAACCGGCGAGCAGGAGAGAGACGAAGGATTTGCTTGACACGTCGCTCAGCCGAGCCATTGCCAAGCGCTTCCGCACCGAGAGCATGCGCTGGTGTAGTCCCTCGCGCGAGTTCGCCGATGCTGCGAAGCAGCACTGAGGGATCATCATGCAGAGTAGGACTTTCCAGCTTTAGCTCCTCAAGACAGCGTTCCCCAAACTTGAAAAGGTATTCTTCATACTTCTGGTTTAACTCGGGAACCTGCCGGATGGCCTGCAGTGATTCGGTGGGCTCACCCCGGCGGAGAACTTCCACCAGCTCATGACTGCGGGCGGCTATTCCAGCCATTTCCCTCAGCAGTTTTGCGGGTTCTAGGCTGATCATTCCCCCTTGGGCGCGCACTAATTCGTTTGACAAATCGTCGCCGCCTTCAAGCCAACGTCGGCTCAATTGTCTTAACAGCCCGTGAAACACCATTGTGAACAGGTCATTCAGAAGGGGGGCATCCCAGCGCGTGAGAATCTGGCTTAAAAGATTGTGGTAGTACTCGGCCAGCTCGTCTATCCGCATTTCTGTGAGAGGAGGAATGGGGTCGGCAAGAGCACGATTCAGGCGAAGATAGAAGCGGTCGATCTTTCGATCCAGAGTAGAGAAGTTCCAAATTAGAGCCGTAAACATGCGGCTCGATTGCCAGCCATCCCAGGCGCGTTCCAGAAAGCTCGCAGCCGCCAGCTTCTTTACGACATCATCGGGAAGCGGCTCTTTCACTCCCATCATTTGTTCCATGAAGCGGCGGTTCACTGTGAACCCCGGAAGCAGGGCCAACATGCGGTACCAGTTCAACAGGTTGTAGTAGACGCGGCCACGGATCAGGCCGAGCATGTGCCGGAGAATCTGGTCATTGGCAGCGATCTTGCTGTCGGGAACTTTCAGGATGCGACAAAGCTCGCGATAGACGGCTTCATATGCGGCGCACGCAAACGAAAAAGTCAAAGGAGTCGTAATGCCGCTGTAACTTTCGGTGATATTGCTATTGTCCCAGATGGTGCGCACCGCATCCGGGTCTGGCAGATCGTGCATAGTCGTGATCGGGCGGGCCTGGAGCACATAGATTTTCCCGTTTTCAATCGCCCATTCGATGTCCTGCGCACGTCCCATACGGCGAGAGATTTGCCGCGACAATGCGGCGATATCACGCGCTTGCTCTTCGGTCAGTACGCGAGCGTTCTGCTCTCCTGAAGGGATATTGCAAGGCGAGACTCTCCCCGGCGCGGCGGCATCGTGGCAGACCCTGATTTTCTTGGTTGCCACTACAGCGCGCGAAATCTTTCCACTGCGGTCGATTTCATAGACGTCCGCATCACTTTCGCCGCCGACCAAAGCCGTTCCGAGTCCGAAGACAGCGGAAATGACGACTATGCCCCGACGCCCGCTGACAGGATCCGCGCTAAAAACTACGCCGGCAGACTGCGCATCAATCATTCGCTGGATGACGACAGCGGGAGCTCTTTTCGGCACCGAGGAATTTTCTCTGCCAGACCGATATGCGAGAACGCGTTCGCTGAAGCCTGAACGCCATACCGCAGCAGCCTTCTCAGCCACAACATCCAAAGGAACACATAAGTAACTCTCCAGTTGTCCGGCGAAGGAACAGTCGGCCGAGTCCTCGTCCAGAGCGGATGAACGGACTGCGTATTCCCCACCGTTGTGAGAGAGTTCCCGGAGCGCCGCATTTAATTCAGCGAGTACACGTGGACTGGGGACTACGTCCTCGAGGGCGGAGCGAATCTCCTGGATATGACCGCCTTCGAGAGCGCGCCTTTGACGGTCATTCAAGCTATCTTCAAACGCTCGAGGGGAGACCGCGAACCAACCCGGCACGAGGAAACCTCCCTCTTGCAGCTGCGCGAGTCCGTACCCTTTGCCGCCTAATTCACCGACAGTCCCAGAATTGACGATGTACTTCACTTCTGGCCTCCGTACCAGCGCAGCAACACGGGAACTGCCCCCAAGCTCAAGTACGTCGCTAGGGCCGAAAGGCCGGATATAGTCTCTATCCACTTGCCTCGACCAGTTCTGCTGCCTGCCAGGAAAGCAACACCCGCTGCGGTAGATGCGAGAAGGAAAGGTAGCAAGATAGCCGCTGCTAATCGTGTGACATGGATGTCGCGGCCTGCAACGCACGCGACAACGGCAGTAGCCGTCACCGCCGCCAGCCATGCCAGAACTGCATTCCGGCGGCCCCAGAGGAAACTATATGTTTCAACTCCCGGTTCCTCGTCCTCAGGTGCCCGAACTTTACGTCCGATCTCAATCACCATCCCGTTGAAGTAGGCCACAGCCAGCATCCAGACAAGACCATCTGGCGGGCGAGCGTAACCTGCGGCAATCCAGTCGCAGGCACTGGCGTAAAGGAAGATGAGAGGCGTGATCACCATGTGCGTGAACATGTAGACAAGCGCGTGCCGCTTGAGCCAGCTGGGGACGAAGAATTCTTTACTCATCATCAGCAGGTATGCCCAAGCGATGCCCAGCAGCGGTAGTAGGTGCGTTGACAACCATAGCGCCAGCAGTAGCTGCAGCCCGGCGCATCCTGCCCCGACGAAAGCCAGTTCCCGCAGCTTGATTAGTCCCCGCGGTACGGGACGATACGGCCGATAACGCAAGTCATCTTCGAAGTCTTTAAACTCATCCGCCAGGCGGAGCTGAAAGAAAAACAGCAATGAAGTCGCAAAGGCGACGGACGTCTGCCGCCACCCTGGCCAACTTCCGGAGGCTCGTGCCAACGTCGAATAGCCCACTGCGGCAAAACTGAAAGCAGCGATAATAGGGGCGTAGACGACAACGGGAAATCGTTCCTTCTGATAGACCCACCAGCGATTTCCTAACAGGGGACGAGCATAGGACTCTAGTTGAACTGCTGTGCCAGGTCGGGTCATGGCGTTTCACCTCTAATGTTTCGTCGCCCGGTCCAGCCGACAGAACCCCGGCAACACCGGGCAGCAACTTGGGACACTAGTGCCGCATGACACTCCTCGTGGACTCGGTTGGGAGAATCCTAACTGTGCCATTAGTCCCGTCCACTTCCACCACTTGACCGGTCTTGATGATCTTGGTCGCTCCCGGCACATCGAGGACGGCGGGCAATCCATACTCCCGGGCGATAACGGCTCCATGCGAGAGCAATCCGCCAACCTCCGTGATGAGGCCGCAAGCCAGACCCATCACCGGAGTCCACGATGGGTCCGTGAATCGCGTGACCAATACCTCTCCTGCTTGCAGGCTGTTGCATTCAGCAAGCGCAGTCACGACTCGCGCTCGGCCCATGACCGCTCCGCCGCTGCATGCATTGCCTTTCAAGCGGCGGTCCCCGGACGAGTCGGCAGGCGGGTCGGCGGGCCTACAGTGTGAAATCGCCCTGCCAAGCTCACCCGGAGGCTCGACCATCCTGTAGCCGCGATGCATCAGCCTCCGAACCTCGGTCACGGCGAGTATGCGCGCCTTGTCCTCGCGGTGCTGCACAATGGCCTCTAGCTCCTCCATAGACAGCATGAAAACGTCTTCTTCCTCCCTCAGCCATCCCTGCCCATGAAGCCGCCGCCCAAATTCCAGCGCATATCGCCGCACAAGGTCGTC